>ERZ1034913.498-NODE-498-length-31688-cov-7.370025_pt1 | contig 31688 bp, 24 predicted proteins | sample MGYA00520697_ERZ1034913 | MGnify/ENA primary metagenome ERZ1034913 (study PRJEB33766, sample SAMN09781786) | gut metagenome | biome: gut microbiome | host: Homo sapiens | place: Madagascar | study: EMG produced TPA metagenomics assembly of the PRJNA485056 data set...
GCGCGGCGGGCGACCTTATTGAGAAGGTCGTCGCCAACCCTATCGGGCGTTGGTACCTGCATCGCACGCTGCGCAAGCATGCCCAACAGCAGCTGGCCAGCGGCGTTACCACGGTGCGAAGCGTGGGCGACCCGGGCTTCGCCGATGTGTGGGTGCGCGATGCCATCAACGCCGGCAAGTACCAGGGTCCGCGCTTGGTCACGTCGGGCGTGGGTGTGACGGTGCCGGGCGGTCACGGCGCGGGACTGTTCGCGCACATTGCCGAAACGCCTGATCAGGCGCGTGAGATCGTTCGTGACTGCTTCGCCCACAAGTGCGACTTGGTGAAGCTGTTCATCACTGGCGGCGTGTTCGATGCCGAGAAGGAGGGCGAGCCGGGCGTGCTGCGCATGTCGCCCGAGATCGCGGCGGCTGCGGTGGACGAGGCTCACAAGCTGGGCATGCATACCGCGGCGCATATCGAGAGCACCGAGGGCGTTCGCGTGGGCTTGGAAGCGGGTGTGGACACCATCGAGCACGGCGGCGTTTTGGACGATGAGCTGCTGGCGCTGTTCCGCGAAAATGGCGTGGGCCGAAAAAGCTCGCTGACCTGCACCGTCTCCCCGGCGCTGCCGTTCATCAAGCTGCCGCCCGAGATGACCCATTCCACCGAGATCCAGGTGGTCAACGGCCGCATCGTCTTCGAAGGTATCGTGTCGGCTGCAAAACAGGCCTTGGAGCAGGGGATTCCCGTTGGGCTGGGCACCGATTCGGCGTGCCCGTACGTCACGCAATACGATATGTGGCGCGAGCTGGTGTATTTCGAGCGCATCGTGGGCGCAAGCCGACAGCTTGCGCTGCATTCGGCAACGCTGGGAAACGCGAGCATCATCGGGCTTGGCGACGAGACGGGCTCGATCGAGGTGGGGAAGTCGGCCGACATGATCGTGCTGGATGCGAACCCGCTTGATGACTTGGAGGCGCTGCGAAACGTGCGGCGCGTCATGGTCCGCGGCAAGTTCGCCGACAGCCTGCACGTGAAGCACCTGCCCGAACTCGATCGCGAACTGGACAAGTTCTTGCCGGCTTGATGACCTGGTGTTTTTTGGTAGCCTATGCAAAATGCCCCAACTAGATAGCCTTGCCTTCTGTTTATTCCCCCGATGTTTTCGATGGCCTTGCGTTAGGGCGGCGACCCTGTATGCGCGAGGCCTTTATTTTTTGCTGTTGCGGATAGAATTTTTGTAGAGGGCTATTCTTTCTCCGTTGTTAGCGTCTCGACGATTGGTATTCCCATTTCCTTCAGCATGGAATTCGGGTCGACAATACGCATAACTGTCTTATATTTATCGAACAGCTGCGATAGCTCGTTGAAGAAGTCGAGAAGATCTTCTTGCGGTAATATCGGGACCATTTGTTCGACCATGTCCTTGAAAGCTATGTCATGAGAGCGGCCGGTTTTTGCACAGTATAGACGCTCGTCGTGTGCACACAGATTGCGAAAATCTACCAGAACGGAGAAGGCGTGCAGCAACTCTTGTGCCGTGATTCTTCTATTGGAGCCAGAAATCGATGCGATTGTCTTACATGCATTGTTCTGGACACTTCGGCGTTGAAGCTGATAAAAATGGGCTATATGGCCGAAGGTTAAGTCATTCGCGAGCACCCATAGAGGCACGAACCCGTAACGGTTTACGTAATGCGATATGAAAGCTTTCCCGTCTGAGCCCGCAACCTTTTTGTTCAGCACGCTCATAAGCCTCGACAGATTTGTTTGATGTATCTTCGCACGGTTTCCGGAGAAGCCTTTTGCAAACAGCATCTCCTTTGCGGATGCGTACGATGCAGTAGCAAGATAGTCGTTTGGGCCTGGATTTGCCTTGCAGAAGGAATACACCACCGCGTTTTTCATAATCGCCTCTGCTTTTGCGATGTACTTGAACGTTAGCGACCGTAAATCGCGATCGAAGAGGAATAGCGAGTAAATCCACTCGAAGCGTGTCCCTTTTAGAAAAACATCATTGGCGCTTTCCTTCATCGCCTGAGTGTCAAGGAAGGGCTTTTTATATCCGTTGACCACCGCATAGTAGCTTTCGCGCATCAACTGGGTTTTCGTGTTTTCATCCGTTATAACGTTGCGCGATTCAAGAAGGTCTATGAGCTCATCGATGGTTTTGAATTCTTTTGCCATGGTGACTCCTAAAATCAAAGGGCCGCTAGCCCAATGAGCTAGCGACCCTTCTAGTCCCCGCCTCACTTAGAGTCCACGGGGCCGTGTCACTAGTCATTAATTTACATTGCGCCACGTTGCCGGTCAAGCGCCCCGTGCTGTTTTTATCGAAACTCTTCTGAATTGGGAAATGCGTAGCATCGCATGTCAGCTTCTGAATCCTCTGTTGCCAACTGCTTCGCAGGTTGCAAGAGAGGCGCTCGTGCGCCTTCGTGATGGCATGCGCATGTACTCTACCTTTCCGTTTTTAAGATGCTTTGAGCGACCTCAGAATCGACAATGAGCAAATTGTGCTTCGTTGACCTGACCTTACCTTTTTTCATTTTCAATTGGAAATCGAGGTTGTGATGCACGTATGCAACGCTTGTGTGTTAGAGCGTCTCGCGGCTCTGGAAGTAGGCTACGTGCTCCACCTTCACTTGACGGTCGTCTTGGGCTGTTATGTACAGATTCACGTGCTCGGGATTGTGTGATTCGGGCGATAGAATCAGGTCGCCATTGATCACGGTCATGCGCCGCATGATGGAATCGGCGCCGTCGATGGTGGCCACAACGACATCGCCGCTTTTTGCTGGGATGCCCGGCTGCACGATCGCCACCATGCCGGGAGGGCAGATGCGGTCCATGCAGTCGCCGTCAACCTCGAGAGCGTAACTATCCGGGTCGCGGTCAAGCAAAAATTGCGGCACGAGCACCTCTGGGAACTCGTCGCGATCCTCGGGAAGGTGCGGCTTGCCGGCGTGCGTGCTGCCGACCAGCGGAACCTTTGCCGCTGACGCTGCCTTGACGGAGAAACTCCTGCTAGAGAAGCGGTCATGATCTCTTGCCGCAATGATGGCGCTATCAGGCACGACAACATCCTCGATGATCTCGCTTTTTGCGATTCTCAAGGCTGAAGATAGCTTTTCAACTGCACCCATTCTTGGGATGGCACGGCCGTTTTCCCACTGCGATACGGCCATGCTGGACACGCCGGCAAGCCGACCGAACTCGTCCTGCGTCATTCCCGCAGCTCGTCGGATCCGCCTGATATTATCAGCTATCGTCATAGGGCCTCTCTTTGCGGTTTGCTAAAATACAATTACATTCTACTATAATATCTATATGTATGACTATAGGGTAATTATCGAAAAAGATCGACGAGTTGACGATTGTTTTACCGTTGATTCAGTAGGCTTTTGCGGATTGTTTGACTGTTTTCGCGGGTCAAACGGTGTAAAAGCACAATAAAACAAACGTTCGATTTTTCTTGAACGTAGGGGTTTCGCATGGTACAGTAGGTGCAGCGAAACCCCTTTTCACGTATTCGCAACTCACCTGTCCATATCCATGTAGGAGGCACGAGCGCCCGATGATCAGACCGATTATGCGAAACCAGCTGTTTTTGGCCATGCCGTCGGAGGCCGCAACCATCGAAGATGCGCCTGTTGGGCAGGACCTGCTCGACACGCTTGAGGCGCACGCTCATGAGTGCGTGGGAATGGCGGCGAACATGATCGGCGTGCGCAAGCGAATCATCGTGTTCGATGATAATGGCACGGCCAAGCTCATGTTCAATCCCGAAATCGTGCATGCCTCAAGCGAGTATTCCACTGAGGAAGGGTGCCTGTCTCTTGTGGGACAGCGGCCATGCCAGCGGTATCGCAAGATCCGCGTGTCGTATCAGGACGAATCGTTTAACACCTGCCAGAAAAGCTTCAGCGGCTTTACTGCGCAGATCATCCAGCACGAAATAGATCACATAAACGGTATTGTCATCTAGGCGTTTGTTGCTGTGTTTTTCCAGATGAGATGCTTTTGGATTGGTTTTGAAACTGTCGGAAAGCGCGATTCTCTTGCAGGATTACGGTGACCTCATCATGTAATCGTGCATTTGCACTTGCATTTGCATTTTGATTTGCGCTTCGCGCATCGTGGAACTTGTTGTTAGGGAAAGGTTTGCCGTGTCGGTACCTATAGAACAGGCGCGCTTGGCGCTTGAGATGCATTTCGGCTATAAGGATTTCAGGCCGGGCCAGCAGGGCGTTGTGCAGGCTTTGCTTGCGGGTCGTGATGCGCTTGCGGTCATGCCTACCGGCGCCGGCAAGTCGGTGTGCTATCAGATCCCGGGCGTTGTCATGAGCGGCCTTGCGCTGGTCATAAGCCCGTTGGTGTCGCTGATGGGCGATCAGGTGCGCAGCCTGCAGGATGCTGGCATCCAGGCGGCGTATCTGAATTCTACGCTTACCCCCTCACAGCAAGGTTCGATCATGGCGCGCGCGCTGGCGGGGGAGTTCGATCTGCTTTACGTTGCGCCCGAGCGTCTGGAGGACCCGCGCTTTGCGGAGTTCGCCTCACAGGCGCCCATCCCGCTGATCGCGGTAGACGAGGCGCATTGCGTATCGCAGTGGGGCCAGGATTTCCGCCCATCGTATCTGCGTATCGGTAAGTTCATCGAGCAGCTTCCCACGCGTCCCACTGTGGCTGCGTTCACTGCAACTGCAACGGAGCGCGTGCGTGGCGACATCGTTCGTCTCTTGGGGCTACGGGATCCCTATCAAGCGGTGACCGGTTTCGACCGGCCGAACCTGCACTTTGCCGTGGAGCGGCTAGAGCCGAATAAGAAGCTGAACCGCATCACAACGTACGCGAAGGCGCATCCTGAGGATTCGGGCGTGGTGTATTGCAATACGCGCAAAAACGTCGAGAAGGTGCACGAACACTTGGCACAGTCCGGCGTGAAGGCAACGCGCTATCACGCGGGATTGGGCAAAGAGGAGCGCAGTGCCAATCAACAGGCGTGGATCAACGACGATGCTGCGGTCATCGTGGCAACCAATGCGTTCGGCATGGGCATCGATAAATCCAATGTGCGTTACGTTATCCATTACAACATGCCATCAAGCATCGAGGCCTACTATCAGGAAGCGGGTCGCGCAGGTCGTGATGGGCTTGCCAGTGAGTGCATGCTCTATTGGAGCGATGGCGATCTGTCCACTTGCAGGTTCTTCCTTGAGCAGGACAGCGGCAACGAAAGCATGAGCCCCGAAGAAGCTGAAGTGGCCCGCGCGGCTAGACGCCGTATGCTGGCAGCTATGGAGGGCTATTGTCTGACGTGCGAATGCCTGCGCGGCTACATGCTGCGTTATTTCGGAGATGAGTCCGCAGCAAAACAGGACAATGGCTCGTGCAAAAACTGCTCAAATTGCGAGGGCGGGTTCAGGGCGGTGGATGTTACCGCCGAAGCGCGCGCCGTCATGCGCTGCGTACAGGAGTTGCGTGGAAGGTTCGGCAAAGGCGTGGTGGTTGATGTGCTGCGCGGCACGAACATGGAACGCCTCGAGCAGTTCGGCCTTGCGCAGGCAAAGTGCCTCAACTCCGTCAGCATGTCGCAAGTGCAGCTGAAAGAGGTTATCGAGCTGCTTGCAGCAGGCGAGTATCTGGAGATATCGGAAGGCAAGTTCCCCGTGGTCGGGTTCGGCCCTCGCTTCCGGGAGACGGCAGCGCCTGACTTCCGGTTGCAGATGAAGCAGGTGCTGCGCGAGCCGCAGCGCAAGGCGGGCGTTGCCGGCGGGCACTCCTTCGGCGGATCGGGTACGGCCAGCGGCCCCGATGCGGCATACGACCAGGATCTGTTCGAACGCCTGCGTGCATTGCGTAAGCAGTTGGCAATCGAAGGCGGGCTGGCTCCGTACATGGTGTTCGGCGACGCGTCGCTGCGCGATATGTGTGCCCGAATGCCTGAAACCGAGGACGAGTTCATGGACGTAAGCGGCGTGGGCGCGAAGAAGCTCGAGAAGTACGGCAAAGCCTTCCTCGACGAAATCGCAGCTTACCGCTCAGAAGTGCAGTAGGCAGCGGCGCGTTCGGCTGCATGTGGGTGAGCCCTAACACGTGAACAGGGGACAGACCCCTGTTCACGTAGGGAGCGCTAATCGCCTCTCGGATTGTTACGCTTGGCGGTAATGTGAGAGGAAGTCGCCGAGCTGGCCCATGGCTTCGGAGAGCACCTCGATACGCGGCAGGTATACCACGCGGAAGTGGTCGGGCGAACCCCAGTTGAAGCCCTTGCCGGGAACCAGCAGGATCTTCTTCTCGTGCAGCAGGTCAAGTGCGAACTGCTCGTCGTTGGTGATGTTGAACTTCTTCACATCGATCTTCGGGAAGATGTAGAAAGCTGCACGGGGTTTGACGGCGGTGATGCCGGGGATGTCGTTGAGCGCCTTGTACACGTAGTCGCGCTGCTCGCATACACGACCGCCGGGTATCACGTAGTTGCGCACGCTTTGATGGCCCCACAGCGCGGTCTGGACGATGGACTGTGCCGGAACGTTGGAGCACAGGCGCATGTTCGACAACATGTTCAAGCCCAAGATGAAGTCCTGGGCACAGTACTTCTCGCCGGAGAGCACCATCCAGCCGATGCGGTAGCCGGCGATCATGTGCGACTTCGAAAGACCGGAGAAGGTGATGCAGAACAGGTCGGGCGCAAGGCTTGCGATGGACACGTGCTCAAGGTCGTCCATAACCAAGCGATCGTAAATCTCGTCGGACAGGATCATCAGCTGATGCTTACGAGCCACGTCGACGATCTGCTGCAGCACCTCGCGCGGATACAGCGCGCCGGTGGGATTGTTGGGATTGATGATGACGATGGCCTTCGTGCGCGGCGTGATCTTGCGCTCGATGTCATCGATATCGGGATACCACTCAGCCTGCTCGTCGCAGATATAGTGAATGGGCGTGCCGCCGGCAAGGGTGGCGCAAGCCGTCCACAGCGGGTAGTCGGGGCTAGGGATAAGGATCTCATCGCCAGTGTCGAGCAGTGCCTGCATGCACAGGTTAATGAGCTCGCTGACGCCGTTGCCGGTGTAGATGCTGTCCATATCCACATTGGGAAGGCCCTTGATCTGAGAGTACTGCATGATGGCCTTGCGGGCGCTGAACAAGCCCTTCGAATCGCTGTAACCCTCGCAATCGGGGAGCTGGTGACGCATATCCTGAACCACTTCGTCGGGCGTGCGGAACCCGAACGGGGCAGGGTTGCCGATGTTCAATTTCAGAATGCGCATGCCTTGGGACTCCATGCGAGCAGCTTCGTCCACAACCGGACCACGAACATCGTACAGAACGTTATCAAGCTTAGAGGATTTCTTGAACTGACGCATAGGTACGCTCCCTTGATCATCAGACATAGCGGGTTCATCGGTATTGGAAGGTTCAAAATCATTTTGAACCTCATGAACAACTGGTTCAGGTGTAGAAGGCTCATGTTCAGGAGGAGTCATAGGTGCGAATTCTTCGCCGCCTAGCCATTCAGGAGTGACGTTCAATAGTTCAGCAAGTAGCTGCATCACGTCAGGGCGGGGGATGGTCTTACCGCTAACGTACTGGCTGACCTGGCTTTTCCAGAGTTTATGGCCTTCTTCTTGTGCTGCATGGATCAAATCTGCCTGCTTCATGCCGGCGGCATCCATGGCAATCTTCAGTTGTTCGGCAAACACGTTCTGATCCATGCCGGTCCTTTCGTTCAAAGTTCAAACCATTAGTTCAAAGTTCAGTTCACATTGAATTGAACTATAAATTGAACTAAAGCATAAACAAATTGTTCTATGAACCATTAAATTGAACCATGAACCGATGTTTGCGGCAATCAATAGTTCAGAGTTCAAAGGTTCAATTTCTTGCAGTGTAGCACGTTCGCCTAGTCGCGTGTTCAATTTCATAAAGCTATCGAGGTTCAAGAATGAACTTTCCCCGGTCAACGGCGGTTTCGATTGAATCCTCCCCGATTCCTCAAAAGCATTACCCGTACCTGAAGGCGGCCTTACAGTCGCTTTACATATCGCCCCTAGACTTTGTACCTGCATGCCGAGGGTGTGCTGCGCCCTTGAAACGTCGCAGTAACGCGTTCGAGATCGTCAGGCTTTTATATGTGATAGAGCCACTCGAACGTTCGATGTTTTAACGACGCAATGAGGTTTTCGAAGGGAGAACAAAGGTAATGGATCCGGCAACGCTGGTAATCGTCGGCTTGGTGATCGTCACCGCATTGACGTTTGACTTCACGAACGGTTTCCACGATACGGCCAATGCAATGGCCACGTCCATCGCAACGGGCGCACTCAAGCCCAAGACCGCTGTCATCGCCGCGGGTACGCTGAACCTGGTCGGCGCGTTTCTGTCTGTAGAGGTTGCAAAGACCATCTCCGGTGGTCTGATCAACGAGCAAGTGGTAACCATCGCCCCCGAGTTCATCTTGGCGGGTTTGATCGGCGCCATCATCTGGAATCTGCTCACGTGGCTGGTGGGCCTTCCTTCCTCGAGCAGCCATGCGCTGTTCGGCGGCCTGGTCGGCGCCGTCATCATCGGCGCGGGCGTTGAGGGCGTGAACTTCAGCGCCGTGATCACCAAGATCCTCGTCCCCGCTCTGGTGTCTCCTGTCGTTGCCGGCTTGGCTGCTTTCTGCGCGGTGAAGCTCATCTTCACCGTGGTCAAGCACATGAGCGAGAAGCAGATTGAATCCGGCTTCCGCCATGGCCAGACCGTCACTGCTTGCCTGGTTGCTCTCTCGCACGGCACCAACGATGCGCAAAAGACCATGGGCATCATTACGCTGACGCTCATCGCAGTGGGCCTGCAGCCTTCTGGTTCCGGCCCCGAGCTTTGGGTCGTCGCCATCTGCGGCCTTGCCATCGCCGCTGGCACGTACATGGGCGGTTGGCGCGTCATCCGCACCCTGGGCAAGGGCCTGACCGAGATCAGCACTCCGCAGGGCTTCGCGGCCGAAGCTGCAAGCGCAACTACCATCCTGGTTTCCTCTCACCTTGGCTTCGCGCTTTCCACCACGCAGGTTTGCTCCGGCTCCATCATCGGCACCGGCCTTGGCAAGAAGGGCAATCCGGTCAACTGGGGTGTTGCTGGCCGTATGGCGATTGCCTGGCTGGTCACCTTCCCTGCAGCCGGTATCGTCGGCGCTCTTGCCTGCGCGCTGGCGAAAACCGGCGTCTGGGGCACCGTCGCAACGGTTGCCATCGCCGTGTGCGTCGCGCTGATCATCTTCCGCCTGTCGAAGCGCAATCCGGTCAACAGCGGCAACGTCAACGATAGCCACGAGGTGAACATCAACGCCGAGAAGGCTCGCACGGTTCAGCCTCAAGCTCAGGCTGCGTAAGGAAGGTAGAACATGATCACGACTGAAATCATTAGCTTCGCCACCGTTCTATTCACCGCGGTTTGCGTTGCAAGCCTTATAAGCGTCCTGTATGCATGGGGTTTGCGTATGTGGGCTGACGGCTCGGTGGACGCCCAGGGCAACGCCCATCTGCTGCACCGTGTAGTCTCCGTCATCTGCTTCACCGCCTGCGTCTCGATCGTCCTATTCGCCCTTTGGCTGATGATTCCGATGTTCCACTAATCAGCGATTGCGGATAGGTGCTTTTGGCGGGTATTATTTTCTGACCGATATCCGAATGCGATCACTTCGTTAGGAGTTGCAATGGGAAGCATTTTGGTAGGCATTGACGGCAGCGATCGTGGGCGTCGCGCCCTTGATTGGGCGGTGCGATTCGCTCGCGTGGTCGGCTACGACGTCCACATGCTGGCGGTCATCGACGAGGCGATCGCCAACAAAGCCGGGGTAAGCGTCGAAACCATCACCGAAACCGCGTCGGCGGCGCTCGAGAAGAAGCGCCAGGCGGCCCTGGAAAGCTATCCCGACATGCACATCCAGGCCAGCGTCTCCGTTGGCGACATCGTTGGCGTGCTTGCCGATTCTGCTGCCATGCATGACCTGATCGTGCTCGGCAGCCACCACGGGCATACTATCGGCGAAACCATCGGCGGTGCGAAGGGCCTGCGCGTATCCGTGTCCACCAGCGTTCCCACCGTTGTGGTGCCTGCCGACTGGGATGCGCAGCAGCAGGGCTCCGGAATCGTCGTGGGCGTCGGCCCTGATGAAGCAGTCAGCGCACGCGCCATCGACTTTGCCGCCCGCGCGGCCGTGGCAACCCAGCAGTCGCTTGAGCTCATCAGCGCTTGGGGTGTTCCGGCGTGGCTTGAGCGTACCGCGGAATCTATGGGCGGCGGCTTGACGCCCGTTGGCGAACAGCGTCAGATCGAGCTCGATCGTCAGCTCGGTTGCCTTGCCTACGAATACCCGGCGCTGCAGGTTACGGGCCGCACCGTCGAGGACTCTTCGCCCTCCCGTGCCCTTATCGAAGCCAGCAAGGAAGCGTCCATGCTGGTCATGGGTACCAACTCGCGCAATGCGCTGGGTCGCACGCTGTTCGGCAGCGTCACGCACAGCGTGCTTTTGAACCTGAAGGTGCCGACCATCATCGTCCCTCAGGCGTAAGCGCACCAAACATATCACATGCCGCATCCCCTCCCTGGCGGCATTCCCCTCCTAACGGAAACCGGCGCCCTCGAGCGCCGGTTTCCGTTTTCACAGAGTTTTGCGAGCGAACAAATCGCCGCCAGGTGGTAGCGACATGGGGTTTGCGGGAGGGCAAATCTCCTGTGCAAAATGGCGAGGCGGGGATTGCAGGCGACCAGTTCGCTAGGGGCGGGCGGTGGCGAACTAGCCGCCTGCCGCCCGCCGGGTTCTCCGCCGCCAAAGTGCGCGACGTCTGGCTAGCCTGCCGTCGGGGTTGCGCCATCCGGTGGCAGGTGAGGCGGGCCATAGGGGCTATGTCGCCGCCAGGAGAATGTCTCCGTAGCGGCAACGCCCTCGCGATTCGCCGCCTTCTACGCCGTCCAGTCGCGGCGGATTTGCTCCCATTTTGCGTCGCGGCCGGCTTCTACCTGCGCGATCTCGTCGTCGGTGAGCGCGCGGAACCTGCCTTGACGGCGAAGGTACGCCTCCACGCTGGCGAACTCGCGCGGGTTCCTGCTGAGCTTGAACTGCCCGCCCGGCACGCCGCTGAGCTGGGGTCCTTCGTACTCGGCCAGGTACCACAGGCCGCAATCCACGATGTCGCGCGCCACGTCCACCATGTCGGCCTCGGGGCAGCCCCAGCCGGTGGGGCACGGCGCGATCACGTGGATGAAGCGCGTGCCGCGGATGTCGCGGGCGCGTTCGAGCTTGCGCAGGAAGTCGGGCAGGTATCCCACGCTCGCCGTGGCCGCATAGGGGATGCCGTGCGCGGCCACGATCTCAAAAACGTTCTTCTTCTGCGTCAAACACCCGTGCGCGTTGCGTCCGGCCGGCGTGGTGGTGGTCTTCGCGCCGAAGGGCGTCAGCGAGCTCTTTTGGATGCCCGTGTTCATGTACGCCTCGTTGTCGTAGCAGATGTAGAGCACGTCGTCGTTGCGGTCGATGGCGCCCGAGAGCGCCTGCAGGCCGATGTCGGCGGTACCGCCGTCGCCGGCGAAACCTACCACGGTGCAGTCGTCGGGCTTGATGCCCTGCGCCCGCAAACCTGCCTCGATGCCGGTGAGCACGCTTGCCGTCGCCGCAAAAGGCGTGATCATCGCGTTGTTGGCGAACGAAAGCTGCGGGAAGTTGAAGCCGACGGCGCTCATGCAGCCCGCCGGCAGCGCAGCTACCGCGTTCGGGCCGAGCACCTTGAGCGCCGCGCGAACGGCAAGCGAGCCGCCGCATCCGGCGCAGGCCTTGTGCCCGAAGAAGAACTCGTCATCGGGCAGGGTCTTCGCGTTCAAAGCCATGGCTATCGGACTCCTTCCGCATCGGTTGCGCACGCACCGTCGCGCACGCCTTCAGGGTCGCCGCCCGCAACGGCCTCGGCGTCGCTGCAGCCTTCGCAGCACGGGTTCCCGAACTCGTCGGCCACGGAGTCGACGCCCAAAAAGCCCACGCGCGGGCAATCCTCGGGCGCGATGCGTCCCGCGGCGATCTGGGAAAGCACCTCGAACATGCCTCTCATCTGGGCCTGCGTGATGTCGTCGCCGCCCAAGCCGCCCACGAAGTTCACCACGGGCACGGCGTTGCCCGCCTGCTGTAGCGCGGAGCATACGTTGGTCATGACCGTGCCTTCCGCGCCGAAGCTGACGTCCTTCTCCAGCACGCCGACCGCCGCCGTGCCCGCCAGGGCCGCGACGATCTGCTGCGCGGGGAACGGGCGCATGTAGCGGATGCGCACCAGGCCCGCCTTCACGCCTTGCGCGCGCAGCTGCGCCACGCGCTCGCGCGCCAGGCCGGCGATGGAGCCCAGCGTGACCAGCACGATGTCGGCATCGTCGCAGTTCACGGCCTCGATCAGTCCCGGATAGCTCCTGCCGAACACTTCGGCGAAGCGCGCTTCGGCGCGCTCGACGGCGTCGGCGGCAGCCAGCATGCCTTCGTGCGCCGAGTGCTTGAAGTAGCGGTTGAACTCCGGGCCCGCCGAGTAGCCGATGTTGACGGGGTTTTCGAAGTCGAAGCGGTTGCCCGCACCGTCGTAGGGCGGCAGGAATGCGTCGGCCTGTTCCTGGTCGGGGATGTCCACGCTTTCGTAGGTGTGCGTGAGCGCAAAACCGTCCAAGTTCACCATGAACGGCGTGCGGACCTCGGGGTCCTCGGCCACCGCGTAGGCCATAAGCGCCAGGTCGAGCGCCTCCTGGTTGTCCTGCGCGTACGCCTGCACCCAGCCGTGGTCCAGAAGCGCCAGGCTGTCGCGCTGGTCGCCGTAGATGTTCCACGGCAGCGCGGTGGCGCGGTTCGCATTCATCATGACGATGGGGAAGCGGCCGCCCGCGGCGTAGGTCAGGCACTCGGCCATGTACAGCAGGCCCTGACTCGACGTCGCCGTGAACGTGCGCGCGCCCGTGGCCGACGCGCCGATGGCGCACGACAGGGCCGAATGCTCGCTTTCGACGTGCACGTACTCGGCCGCCAGCTGGCCTTCCTCGACCATCTCGGAGAGGCGCTCGACCACGACGGTCTGCGGCGTGATGGGGTAGGCCGAGATCACCTGCGGCCGCGCCAGGCGCACGCCCTCGGCGAACGCCTCGTCACCGGATAGAAAACGCTTCATGCGCATCACGCCTCCTTCGCGTTCGCTTCGGGCGCCATGGAAAGCGCGTCGAACTTGCAGGCGGCGGCGCAAACCCCGCAGCCTTTGCAGAAATCAAGGTCGATATCCACCGAAACGCCCGCCTTGTTCTGGCCGGCAACCTTGAAGATGGCACCGTCCGGGCAGTACAGGTAGCACTGCAGACAGCCTGTGCACGCGTCCACGTCGAGCACAGGGCGCACGTTGCGCCAGCCTGCGTTGACCTGCGTCAGGTAACCCGCCGTGTAGCAAGTGGTGTCGGCATAGGCGGAAGGCTCGGGAACGGTGGCGAACAGCTGCGGCATATGCGCTGCCGAAGAATGCGCCGACCGGTGCACACCGGTTACCGTCTCTACCGCTTCGCCAGGATGAACTGCGGATTCGCCAACGCCAGCATCCACATGCCCGGCAACCTCTGCCTGCTGGACCAGCGCGATGGCGCGCTCGACCACCTTGATGTTGCCCTTGTGCAGTTTTGCGGGCATGTACTGGCGGATAGCCTCCTCCACGCTCTCGCGGTCCACGCAATCGGCAAGCTGTGCCAGCGCGCCCAGAAACACCGTATTGGGAATGGGACGGCCCAGAAGCTCGGTGGCCAGACCGTCCGCGTCAATGGCCAGCAGGCGCGGGTCGTCCAGCGCCTCGGCGGTGTTCACCAGGCAGATGCCGCCCGGCTTCAGCTCCCGCTCCCAGCCGGGCGCCAGCAGCGTTCCGTCCAGGTAGATCACGAAATCCGCCTTTGAAACGGCACTTCGGTCACCGATTTGCACCGTATCGATCTTGGTGAACGCGCGCATGGGAGCGCCGCGTCGCTCGGGGCCGAACGAGGGGAACGCAAGCGCGTGCCGCTTGTCGTCAAGCGACGCCGCCGCGCCCAGAAGCCGAGCGGCGGTGAAGGCCCCCTGCCCGCCGCGGCCATGCCAAAGCACTTCTATCATGTGAAACCTTTTCCCGTCTTGGATACGCCGTTCCATCATACGTCAGGCTTTTGCCCAACGTCCGGCGGGCCCGGCGTCGGCCCGCAAAACGCCGAAAAGGGGACGAGCGTGCTCGTCCCCTCCAAGGTCGCAAAAACCGCGTTTCCTAGAACTTCGCGTAGCGCTCCAGATTCTTCTCGAGCGTTGCCACGAAGCGCGCCGCGGTGCCGTCGAGCTGCGCGCCCTTCTTCTTCAGGTAGCCCAGGCGCAGCGTGACGTCCGCATCGAGCGGCACCGTGCGCAGCTGAGCGCCGTCGGAGATGCCCACCAGGATGCCGGAGGTGACCGTGTAGCCGTTGAGCGCCACAATCAGCTCGGAGAGGCTGGCGCGGTCGGTGGTGGCGATGGACTTGGCGCGCGGCTGGTCGCCCAGCGCCTCCTCGAAGAAGGCGGCCGGAGCGTCTTTGCCCTGGTCGAAGTAGATGTAGGGGTAATCGGCAAGCTGCTCGAGCGTCAGGCTGGACGCGTTGACCAGCGGGTGGCTGGCCGGCAGCGCCACGCGCGGGGCCGACTCGACCAGCTGCACGAACTCAAGGCCGGCGGCGTCGAAGGCGGCGTCAAGCTCCGCGGCGGTCGCGGAGGTCTCGAACACCACGCCCAGCTCGCTTTCGCCCGACGCCACGTCGTCGATGACGCCCTGCGTGGTGCGGTCGCGGAACGCGTAGTTGTAGGAGTCGCCGCCCAGCGCCAGCACCGTGTGCGCAAACGTCTGGACATTGAACAGGTAATGCTGTCCGGAAACGGAGAAATCGTATGCCATGGGAAGATCCTTTCGCTTAATGCCGCTTCTCGCAAAACCCCTCGCAGGAAGCGGCCGAAATAAACCAGGTGGTTTTGCGCTGCCGCTTACTTAGCGCTTTCGCGCTCGTCGATGAAGCGCTTGGCTTTGTGCTCGCTGGAGGTGCCCAGCTTGTCGGCGTCGAACACGATGACCTTAGCCGGACGCACGCCCGTGTGGGCCTTCAGCGCCGCCTCGACGCGCTTGGACACCTGGTCGTAAGGCTCATCGCTGCCCAGGGCGCGCTCGACGGACACCTCGTAGCGGGTGGTGAAGTTCTCATCGTACACGCGGATGGAGTACTCGCCGGTCAGGCCGGGCTCCTTGCGCACGACGTACTCGACGTCGGAGGGGAACACGTTCACGGCGCCCACGATGAACATCTCGTCCTTGCGGCCGGTCACGTGGATGCGGGCGTGGGTGCGGCCGCAGCTGCACTTCTCGGTGGAAACGTAGCCGATGTCGCCGGTGCGGAAGCGGATCATCGGGCGGGCCTTCTTCATGAGCGTGGTGTAGGTGAGCTCACCGGTGCTGCCGGGCTCGAGCACCTCGCCCGTGACCGGGTCGACGGTCTCGACGAGAATCTGATCCTCGACGATGTGCAGGCCGTCCTTCGCCTCGCACATGGCCGCGCAGGCGCCGTAGATGTCGGACAGGCCGAAGAAGTCGACCACGTTCGCGCCCCACAGCTCCTCGATACTCTCGCGCGTGGATTCGATGGAACCGCCCGGCTCACCTGCGACGATGATGGTGCGGATGCTGAAGTCGTTGCGCGGGTCGAGGCCCTTCTCCTTGATTTTCTGGCCCAAGGTCCAGGCGTAGGAGGGGCTGGTCCAGATGATGGTGGGCTGGTACTGCTTCAGCACGAAGATCAGACGGTCGGAGGGGATGGCGCCGGCCCAGATGGCAAGCGCGCCCAGGCGCTGCGCGCCGATGACGTCGGGGCCGCCGACGTACAGGGCGAAGTTCAGGCCGTGGACGTAGCGGTCGTTGGGGCGCATGCCGGCCTGCCAGAACAGTCGGGCCTCGGTGTCCTGCCACAGGTCGAAGTCCTCCTGCGTGAAGGGGCTGACCGTGGGCACGCCGGTGGAGCCGGAGGAGGTGGCCATGAACACGACGTCCTCCTCGGGCACGCTGCACAGCTCGCCGAAGAAGCTGCCCACGTGCTGGGTGTCGCGCTCGGTCTGCTTGTTGATGAAGGGGAACTTCGCAAGGTCGTCGAGCGTCTTGATGTCGGAGGGCTTCACGCCGGCGGCGTCGAAGCTGCGCTTGTAGTAGACGGTGTTGTCGTAGGCGTACTGTACCATGGTCTGCAGGCGCTCGAGCTGCAGCTGCTCAAGCTCGGGGCGCGGCATGCACTCGATTTCCGGATCGTAGTACTTCTGGTCGTACGGGATGTTCTTCTTTGCCATGATGCGGTGCTCCTTGGATCGCGTAGTGCCGGCGGGCGCCTTGCCTGCCGTGGTTTTGCTGTTCGTATTGAAACACTGAATCATCCGGTATTCAACGCAGGTTACTAGGATATTTTTCGATGGGGTGTTATCGGGCAAAACGATAACATAGCTGACCTGGGAATATATGGCGAAGGAAGGGGCAGGGAAGGGGAAAGCTGGCGAAGAGAAGTGCGATGTTAGCCATGGCTAGCTGCCGGTTTGCGCGCTCAGCGGTAGGCGGGGACGCGCCGGAGTATGGGAGGAGAGGGGAAGGGGAGGTGGAGAAAGGGAACGGCGAGCGAAGAGGGGCGGCAATGCGCGGGTGTGGGGTGACCGTGCCTTCCGTTCCCTCCTCGAGTATCGTCCCGTAATCCGTTCGCCGAAGTCCGTTGGTTGCTCGTCGTCTTTGGCCGCGCTGTGTCAAGGGCAGACAGCCCTTCGCCGTTCCCCTGCGTTTCATATGGTTGCAGCCCGCGCGCTGCTTGAGCGTCAGCGGGCGCTCCTAGCCCTCCGCCAGCTCGCGCAAAAGCTTGATCTCGGCTGCGTAGCCGGGCAGCTCGTTGGGGGTTTCTAGGATGAAGGGCAGGTCGCGGAGCGCGGGGTGCGTGACGATGCGCTGGAACGCGTCGACGCCGATAAAGCCCTGGCCGATGCACTCGTGGCGGTCCTTGTGCGCTCCGCAGGGGTTCTTCGAGTCGTTGATGTGCACGGCGCGCAGGCGCTCGAGGCCGATCACGCGGTCGAACTCGTCGAGCACTCCGTCCAGATCGTTCACGATGTCATAGCCGCCGTCGTGGATGTGGCACGTGTCCAGGCACACGCCCATGTGGTCGGAAAGCTTCACGCGGTCGATGATGGCGGCCAGCTCCTCGAACGTGCGGCCCACCTCGGTGCCCTTGCCGGCCATGGCCTCCAGCAGCACCGTGGTGGTCTGCTCGGGGCGCAATACCTCGTTGAGCAGGCCCGATATCAGCTCGATGCCCGTTTCCGCACCTTGCTTCACGTGGCTTCCCGGATGGAAGTTGTAGTAGTTGCCGGGCACGGACTCCATGCGCACCAGGTCGTCGGCCATGCATTCCAGCGCGAACTCGCGGGCGTGCGGCTTGTCCGAGCAGGGGTTGAGCGTGTAAGGCGCATGCGCAACCAGCGGGCCGAAGTCGTGCTCGGCCATCAGCGCGCGCAGCGCCGCGGCGTCGGCGGGGTCGATGGCCTTCGCCTTGCCGCCGCGCGGGTTGCGCGTGAAGAACGCGAACGTGTTCGCGCCGATGGAAAGCGCGGTTTCGCCCATGGCCAAAAAGCCCTTCGACGTTGACAGGTGGCATCCGATGGTCAGCATATCGACCCTTTCTTTGTCTGCGAATTCTTGGGAATTGAAGGTTGAAATCTCGGTGTTAGAGGTTTGGGAGCTCGGGTTTGGGGCTTGGGGTTTCTGGGAACCAGGGTTCCGGAACCGTAGACCGTTGGTTCCGGCAGGTTGCGGCTTGGGGTGGGGCCTCTCTTCGGGTTCGGCGGAGTCGGGACCCACTGCTTGCTCGTCCGCAGCCTGCTTGTCTGGCGTTACCAGAGTCCCAGCACGTGCTGTGCCGCAAGGCTCACGCACGCGATCGCCACCCAGCATGCGGCGCCCAGCACGATGGGCTTTGCGCCCGATTTCGCCATGTCCACCACGTCGGTGTTCAGGCCGATGGCGGCCATGGCCACCACGATGAAGAACTTGCTGAGCGTTTTGAGCGGCGCGAAAACGGCCGGGTCGATGCCCGCGGCGCTGGCGGCCGTGGCCACCAGGGAGGCGCATACGAACAGCACGATGAACGCGGGCAGTGCGCGTTTCAGGCTGAAACCGCTGGTAGAAGCAGTATCCGTGCCGTTTTGCGCGGCTTGCTTGCGCTCGCGCGCGGAAACCCATAGCGCCAGCGCGAACGTGATGGGGATGATGGCCAGCGTGCGCGTGAGCTTGACGATGGTGGCGTAATCGAGCGCGTTCGCACCGGGGTGCATGCCGTCCCACACGGCCGCGGCGGCGGTCACCGACGACGTGTCGTTGACCGCGGTGCCCGCGAACAGGCCGAAGCCGTTATTGCTCAAACCTATAGCGTCGCCCAAGGTTGGGAAGATGAGCGCTGCCAGCACGTTGAATAGAAACACCACCGATATGGCGTGCGCTACTTCCTGGTCATCGGCCTTGATGACCGGCGCGGTGGCCGCGATGGCCGAGCCGCCGCAAATCGAGGACCCCACGCCGATGAGCGTGGCAGTGCGTCCGGGTATGCGCATCGCGTGGCACAGCACGGCCGCGGTGATCAGCGATGCGGAGATAGTGGACAGGATAACGGGCAGCGACATGGCTCCCACCTGGGCCAACTGCGTCAGAGGCAGTCCGAAACCCAGCAGCACCACGGCGGTTTGCAATATCTTCTTCGACGCGAATTTGATGCCCGGCCCTGCCGCGCCCTTCTCCTTCCAGAACGTGCCGATGATCATGCCCAGCAAAATGGCGAACACGGCGCCGCCCACCAGCGGCACCGCCTGGCCGAGAAACCAGCAAACGACGGCGATAAGGGCGCTTGCGGCAATGCCGGGCGCAAGGGTTTTGATGCGAGACATGAGGTGCTTTCTACGCGTAAGTTGTATGACGCGGTCAACTATAGCGCAACGTCCCGGTGAAGCTACGCGCCACCGCGCGCGTCCGCCTGAAGAACATCGATGGCGATGTCCACGGCGTCCTGGATGCAGCCGGGGCAGGAGCGGAGCGGCCCCGCAGGGTTGCCGATGCCCTTGAGCTCGGCGCAGATGGTGGTGCCGTTTTGCGCCTTGAACCGCACGCACACCTGGTTGGCCAGCTGGTACGTGTCCATCTTGCTGACGGGGTTTTCGCTACCGGCGCTTTTGACCCATCCGGCCGCCATGACGGCGCCCGACACCGCGCCGCAGGTTTCGGTATAGCCGCCCATGCCGCCGCCGAAGCCCTCCATCAGGCGAAACGTCTGGTCGACGTCAAGCCCGATCGACGGCGCCAACGTACAAGCGACCGCTTGCGCGCAATTGAAGCCCTGCTCGAGATACGCCATCGCTTGCGTTTTGCACACATCGTGGTCAAGTTCCATAATCGCCCGTTTGGACATGGCAGTTCCTTTCCCCTCGGTTTGACCTATTGTAACCGCTAACATTTTGCAGCTTGTCGGCAGAAATGCGTTCAGGTTTGCGCAACGCGGTAAGCTGGATGCGAGCATAATGAAAGGGGAGCCCGCCATGAGCCACGAATCTTACAACCTTTCGGCAGACGAGGCGCTCGAGCGCCTGCGCGAGGGAAACACCCGCTATCTGAACGCGAACCAAGCGCAGGGCGACGTGTCGCCGGAGCTGCGCCAGTCGACGTTTCGCGAAGGCCAGCACCCGTACGCCATCGTGCTGGCGTGTTCGGACTCGCGCGTGATTCCCGAAGCTATCTTCTCGGCGGGCATCGGTGACCTTTTCGTTATTCGTGTTGCGGGTAACGTGGTGGATAAGCACCAGCTCGGCAGCATCGAGTACGCCGAGGATCATCTGGGATGCAACTTAGTGGTGGTTTTGGGCCACACGTGTTGCGGCGCCGTCGACGCGGCCATGCACCACGAGCCCTACGGTACGGTCAGGTTCATCACCGACGAGATAGCCGACGCCATCGGCGACGAAACCGACGAAGCCACAGCCTGTCTGGCGAACGTTGCGCACAGCGTCCGCCGCATCGAGGAAAGCCGCAAAGTCCGAACCGACGAAGCCGAACACGGCCTGCGGGTAATAGGAGCCCTCTACCAAACCGACACCGGCGAAGTCCAGTTTTTGGAGTGATGGCCGAAACGCAGATGTGCCCGTGGAACCTCGCGGGCATATCTGCGTTTTCGTAGGGTTGTTCGCGGGTCAGCGGACCCGATGTTCTTCGCGACAACCCTGCTAGCTCCTGCTCGCTTCGGAGAATCCATTATCCCTCGCGGGTGCCTCGTATGAACGCACCTCCGTCCCCTGTTCGTTTGGGTATCCTGTGCGAACACGGCCTTCCTTTGTTTGCATTCAAGCTTGCCTGTCAATTTGCAACGATTTGGGACAATTTCCCCATGCGCCGCTCGGATCAGGTAGGGTTGCTTGCTTGCCGCCGGGCTCGGCAGGCCCAACGCCCCTTGGGAGAGGTAGAGCGAGCGTGAACACACCTCCATTTTCCCCCTGCAGGGGGGCAAAGCGACCCCGAACACCCGTCCGCTGTCTACCTTGCGCGTACGATCGTGTGATTCGAGTTCCCGGACCACTGCATTTGAACGGCCTTTGGCCGCTCAAATGTCCTTTGCCGCAAACGAAGAAAAAACAAGCGCATGTCCGTCGCCCTGCGAGAACGCACCTCCGTCCCCTGTTCATCTGGTGCGGTTAGCCCTCAACGGTTTGCGCCCACTCCACCAGCGGTTCGAAGTCCCATGTGCCATCGGCAGTACCGAGCATGGCTTCAAGAAGGTCGGCATGGGATGGCTTGAATTCGCACCCGGACAACCTGAAGTACGTGCCCATGAGGGCAGTGGCGGTTTGTTTGTTGCCATCGGCGAACGGACGGTCTTTGATGATGCCGTAAGCGTATCTGCAGGCCTTGGCCTCGTCGGTTGGGTACAGCTCGATGCCGCCGAAAGACTGGAACGGCTGCGCGAGCGCGGACTCCAAAAGCCCCTCGTCGCGTACGCCATCTTCTCGCGCACGGTCCCTTCTTGCTGGCGATTTTGTGTGGTCGGGCGGCGAAGCGACTCGCCGCGTTACCATAAACACCCTCTTGCGGCTAGGCATGCCGTACAATCTGAAGACACATCACGCTCCATCCGGGGAAATGGCCCGGTTAGGGCTTTGTCGTCTCCATCGCCCGGCGGGCCGCGTTGCAGGAGCTTTGAAACCAACCATCCCGACGCGAAACGAAGGCCATGCAGCGAGACAAGATCAAGCCCATATTATTCAGCATCATCAAGCACTCCAGCAAAGAGGAGCTGCGCCGCCAGATCCCGAAGGACATCGTCTCGGGCGTGGTGGTTGCCGTGGTGGCGCTGCCGCTTTCCATCGCGCTGGCCATTGCATCGGGCGTAGGTCCTGAGCAGGGCCTTTACACCGCCATCGTCGCGGGCTTCCTGATCGCGTTCTTGGGCGGCAGCCGCGTGCAGATCTCCGGCCCCACCGCCGCCTTCGCCACCATCGTCGCGGGCATCGTTGCCACCGACGGCATGGAGGGCCTGGTAGCGGCCACCATCATCGCCGGCGTGATGCTCGTGCTCATGGGCCTGCTCAAGCTCGGCACGCTCATCCGCTTCGTCCCCTACACGATCACCACCGGCTTCACTGCCGGTATCGCGGTGACCATCGTGATCGGTCAAATCAAGGACCTGCTGGGGCTGACGTACCCCGCCGGCACCACCACCGTCGACACCACCGATAAGCTGGGCGCCCTGGCGGCCAATATCTCCACGGTGAACTGGCAGGCCGTGCTGGTGGGCGTGGTGTGCCTTGCCATCCTGATGCTATGGCCGAAGGTATCTAAGCGCATCCCCGGCTCGCTGGTGGCCGTTATCGTGGGCGCCGCCATGGTGCCTGCGTTCGGCCTGCAGGTCAACACCATCGGCGACCTGTATACCATCGAGGCGGGCCTGCCCGCGCTGCACGTTCCCCATCTCAGCCTGGACTTGTTCCGCGATGAGCTTGCCAACGGCATCACCATCGCCATCCTTGCGGCCATCGAGTCGCTGCTGTCGTGCGTAGTCGCCGACTCCATGATTTCCGGCCATCACCGCTGCAACATGGAGCTGGTGGCGCAGGGCGTGGGCAACATAGGCTCGGTGCTGTTCGGCGGCATCCCCGCCACGGGCGCCATCGCGCGTACCGCCGCCAACGTGAAAAGCGGCGGCCGCACACCCATCGCCGGCATGGTGCACGCCGCGGTGTTGCTGCTGGTGCTGGTGTTCCTGATGCCCTACGCCGCGCTCATCCCCATGCCCACCATTGCGGCGATTCTGCTGCAAGTGGCCTACAACATGTCGGGTTGGCGCAACTTCGCCCACCTTTGCGCCACCGCATCGCGCGGCGCCGTGGCCACGCTGCTGCTGACGTTCACGCTGACCATCGTATTCGACCTGGTCACCGCCATTGCCGTGGGCATGCTCATCACCGTGGTGTTGTTCATGAAGATGGTCTCCGAGGAGACCGAGGTGAAGGGCTGGACGTACTACTGCGACAAGGACTCCGAGGTCACGCACCTGCGCGAGCTGCCCAAAAGCGTGCGCGTGTACGAGATCAACGGCCCGATGTTCTTCGGCATGACCGACCGTATCTCCGACATCTCGGTGAAGGACTTCACAAAGTACCTGATTATCCGCATGCGCGGTGTGCCCTCGCTGGACGCCACGGGCATGAACGCGCTGGAGAACCTGTACGAGTACTGCGCAGAGAACGGCGTGCAGCTGATCTTCAGCCACGCCAACGAGCAGCCCATGAGGACCATGCGTCGCGCCGGATTCGTCGACCTAGTGGGCGAGGATCGCTTCCGCCCGAACATCGACGACGCCATCGCCTACGCCCGCACCCAGCTCGAGCAGGAGGAGAAAGCCGCGTAAGGCGCCTGCGAGGGGCGATGGGCTCGCTCCCCCGGCGACCCCCCGTGAACAGGGGACGGAGGTGTGTTCATGTGGAACGTCGACGAGGCGCGATCGGCCCTGGCAGGCCAGGCTCCTGCCAACCACCTAACGAAAACGTAGTCTTGCTGCGCAACTCTCGCACGTCGCTCGCTTCCCGCGGCGCCTGGCCGCCGTGCTAGTCACCGTCCCCGCTCCGCCCCTCAATCACCCCTCGTACGCGTCGCGCCATTCGGTAGGGGAGATGCCGGTTGCTTGCTTGAACGCCTGCGAGAACGCCGAGGGTCGTGGCCAACCCAGGCGCTCGGCCACGTACGCGACCGAATCGCCGCTTGCAAGCAGGACCTTTGCGCGTTCAATCCGGCGCGCTTTGGCGTATCGCCCGATGCTTTGCCCCGTCTCGCGCGAGAACGCCGAGCACAAGTGCGAGCGGCTCACGAACAGCATACTTGCAAGCTCGTCGAGGCCGGGCGCGCGTCCTTCGTCGAGCATGCGCTCGATGGCGGCCTGCGCCTCAAGAGCAAGTTCGCCGCGCTCGCGCGCCGAAACGCCGCACCGCGCGTCCTCGTCACCGGCGCATGACGCGGCAAGCTCGGCCACCATCTGCTCGACGCGCGCCTGGATAAGCAGCGCCGAACCCGGCCGGTATTGCGGCCCGGTTCCTAGCAGCGCCGACATGATAATCCGCGATTGCGCCTCATCCCACGCGCGTCCGAACCGCTCGAACATGCCCGAGAACGCGCCTGGCCAGCGCAAATCGAGTTCCTCGAAATACTGCGGCAGAAAGCAGATGCAGCGCGACGAATACAGGCCTCCCCGGCGCAGCGTGCCGGAAGACGAACCCGCTGGCTGCACGAACGAGTACAGCGATCCGTCGAGCAGCGCCCGCGGCCGGTCGATCATCCGCGGCATGGTGGCCTTGGAATCCTCCGACACCATGCACACGCACGCATATGCGCTCTCGGGCGACTCGACCAGCGCCATATCTCGCTCCATATACACCTCGTGGCTGAACGCGATGCAGAAATCCCCAACTGGCATGCCCCACGCCGACCCGCAGCCCCAGGTGTTCCGACCCGTGCCCGACCAGCCTTCGCCGTTGCGGCGGATGACGATCCCGAACTGCTCGAGCTGCGGCTCGTAAAGCGAGCGAACCGCGCGTGGGATGGCGTTGTAGGCGGAAGCATCGGTCATTCGGATTCGTCTCTCATTGTTTCGGTTTCGTGCACGCGCTCAGCAGGAATGTTTGCCAAGGCTTCCTTGCATGATAAGTTACGCCAAGGTAACTAGCAAGAGGCATTTCGCGCCAGCCAAGCGCTCAAAACGCGCCGCGCAAAAGCCGCAAATAGGGAAGGAATAACCATGGCCGAAGAGGAACCACGCCCAATACCTCGCCAAAACGCCAGCGAAGCCGCCGCCGACCCGCCTGCAACTCTCAAGCGCAACTCCATCTCCCAGCTCCTCGACTTCGCAGGTAGCAGAAAGCCGCTCACGTACCTCGGCCTGGCGCTCAGTGCCGTGTCGCAGCTGCTCGGCTTCGTGCCCTACGTGTGCATCTGGCTTGTCGCGCGCGACCTCATCGAAGTCGCGCCGAATTGGCAGGCCGCGCAAGGCATCGCCGCGTACGGCTGGTGGGCCATCGGCGGCGCGGTCGCCTCGATCGCGGCCTATTTCCTCGCGCTCATGTGCACGCACCTGGCCGCGTTCCGCACGGCATCGAACATGCGCAAGCAAACCACCGAGCACCTCATGCGCTTGCCGCTCGGCTACTTCGACGCCCATGCCACCGGCGAGCTGCGCCGCGTGATCGACGGCTGCGCCGCCAGCACCGAATCGCTGCTCGCGCACGTGCTGCCCGACGCGGCGGGCTCGATCGCCATGGTGGTCGGCATGCTCGCGCTGCTGTTCGCCTTCGATTGGCGCCTTGGTCTTGCGTGCCTGGTCGCGGTCGTAATCTCGGTCTGCTGTCTCATGACCATGATGTCCGGCAAGGGTATGGAGTTCATGAAAGCTTATATGGGCGCGCTTGTGCGCATGAACGAAACCGGCACCGAATACGTACGCGGCATCCCCGTGGTGAAGGTGTTTCAACAGACGGTGCACTCCTTCAAGGCGTTCCACGATGCCATCGCCGACTACGCGCGCATGGCGCAGGACTACGCGGGCGCGTTCTGCCGAAAACCGCAGGTCTTTCAGCTGTCGGTGCTCAACGGCTTGGTGGTGTTCCTGCTCCCCGTGGCGCTCATCCTGGCGCCGGGCGAAACGGACTTCCCAAGCTTCGTAGCCGACTTCGCCTTCTACGCCATCTTCTCGGCGGTCATCCCCACGGCCATGGCGAAGCTCATGTTCATGAGCGAAGCGTCGCAGATGGCGGGCGATTCCCTCGGCCGCGTGCGCGCGATCCTGGAGGCGAAGCCGCTCGAGATTCCCGCGAACCCGCGTCCCATCGAAGGCGGCGACGTGCGCTTCGAGCACGTTTCGTTCGCCTACGAAGGCGCCGAAACCAACGCGCTTGACGACGTGAGTTTCGAAGTCCCTGCGGGCACGACCCTCGCGCTCGTGGGTCCGTCGGGCGGCGGCAAGTCGACGTGCGCAAGCCTGATACCGCGCTTCTGGGACGCAACCGCCGGGCGCGTGCTCGTCGGCGGCGTGGACGTGCGCGACGCCGCCCCGCACGAGCTCATGGACAAGATCGCGTTCGTCTTCCAAACCAACCAGCTGTTCAGCCGAACGCTTGAGGAAAACGTGCGCGCAGCCAGGCCCGATGCCACGCGCGAGCAGGTGCTGGCCGCGCTGCGCGCCGCGCAATGCGACGACATCGTGGCGAAGCTGCCGCAGGGCATCGACACGCGCCTGGGCGCCGGCGGGGCGTACCTGTCGGGCGGCGAAGTGCAGCGCGTCGCCCTTGCGCGCGCGATCCTCAAGGACGCGCCCATCGTGGTGCTCGACGAGGCCACGGCGTTCGCCGACCCCGAGAACGAGGCCCTCATCCAGCGCGCGTTCGCAAAGCTGGCCGAGAACCGCACGGTGATCATGATCGCCCACCGGCTTTCGACGGTGGTGGGTGCCGACCAGATCGTGGTGCTCGATCAAGGTCGCGTGGCCGAGCGCGGCACGCACGCCGAGCTGGTCGAAGCTGGCGGGCTGTACGCATCCATGTGGGCCGACTACGAGCAGGCTGCAAGCTGGAAGATCGCGGGCGCGCAGACGGAAGCGGCCGCCACGAAGGGAGGTGAGGCATGATGTTCGCCTCGTTTAAGAAGAAGTACTTCCTTTCCGACAAGGGCATGTCCGGCGTGAAGCGCGGCGTGTCTTGGACGTGCGTCACGAACCTGGTCACCATGGCCAGCATGGCGTTTCTGTTCCTGGTGATGGACGGGTTCGTGAAACACCTGACCGAAGGCGCCGACCTGCCGGGCGCCGTGCCGTTCGCCATAGGCCTTGCGGTGTTCTTCGCGGCGCTGCTGCTGTCCAATTGGCAGCAGTATTACTACTCCTACTGCATTTACTACGAGGAATGCGGCAACCAGCGCATCGAGATCGCCGAGCGCCTCCGCAAACTGCCGCTTTCGTTCTTCGGGCGTCGCGATCTAGCCGATTTGACCGAGACCATCATGGGCGACGTGCAGGTCATGGAACACGCCTACAGCCATGTGCTCGGCGAGCTGTGGGGCGCCGTGATCTCGACGTTCATCGTGTTCGTGGGCTCGCTGTTCTTCTGCTGGCAGCTTTCAATCGCCGCATTTTGGAGCGTTCCGGTGGCTTTTGCCCTGCTGTTCGCCACGCGCAAGCCGATGAAGCCGGTGTTCGAGCGCAATAGGATGGCGAAGCTGAAGGTGACGCAAGGCATCCAGGAGACGCTCGACTGCGTGCGCGAGATCCGCGCCACTAACCAGGAGCGGCACTACCTGGCGGGCCTGAACGCCACGATCGACGCCACCGAGCGCGAATGCGCGAAGGGCGAGCTGACCAACGGCCTGCTGGTGAACACGGCGTACGCGATCTTGCGCCTGGGCATCGCCACCACGCTCATTGTGGGCGCGGCCCTGATTGCCGCAGGTCAGATCGACTTCATGGTCATGTTCGCGTACTTGCTGGTGGTCTCGCGCATCTACGCCCCGTTCGACCAGGCGCTTGCGCTGGTCAGCGAGCTGTTCGCCTCCGAGACGTCGGCGGCGCGTATGCGCTCGATCATGGAGGAGCCCATGGCCTCGGGCGCGGCCGAGTTCGCGCCGGCGGGCCACGACATCGAGTTCGACCACGTGGCGTTCTCCTACGGCGCCGGCGACGACGGGCGAGCGGGGGAGCGCGTGCTGACCGATGTGAGCTTTACGGCGCGGGAAGGCCAGGTGACGGCGCTGGTGGGGCCGTCGGGTTCGGGCAAGTCCACGTGCGCGCGCCTTGCCGCGCGGTTCTGGGACGCCACGGGCGGCACGGTGCGCGTGGGCGGCGTCGACGTGTCCACGGTTGACCCCGAAACGCTGCTGCGCGATTACGCCATCGTGTTCCAGGACGTGCTGCTGTTCGACGACACAGTGATGGGCAACATCCGCCTTGGCCGTTGCAACGCCACTGACGCCGAGGTGCTGGCAGCCGCGCGAGCCGCGAACTGCGACGAGTTCGTCAGCCGTATGCCGCAGGGATACGACACGAAGATCGGCGAGAACGGCTCCAAGCTCTCCGGCGGCGAGCGCCAGCGGATCTCGATCGCCCGCGCGCTGCTGAAGAACGCGCCCATCGTGCTGCTCGACGAGGCGACGGCCTCGCTTGACGTGGAGAACGAAACCAAGGTGCAATCGGCCCTCTCAAGGCTGCTAGCAGGCAAAACGGTCATAGTGATCGCGCATCGCATGCGCACAGTCGAAGCCGCCGACAAAGTAGTGGTCCTCAAAGACGGCCAAGTAGCCGAACAAGGATCCCCTGCGCAGTTAAAAGCACGCGACGGTCAATTCGCCCGAATGGTAGCCCTACAAAAAGAAACCGAAACCTGGCAACTGTAGCTCGAGGCCGGCGGAGCAAGCCCCGCCGGCCCTCGTGAACTGGGGATGGAGGCGCGTTCGCACGGAGGACGGTTACGCGCTTATGGGATCGCCGTACTCTCGCGACATTGCGCTGCGGTTGACCACCCACTGTTTCCCGAACTTGCGAGCGTCAACTCCTGGGACGATCTTTCCGTACGCGATGGCCTTGCGTAGCGTCGACTCGCTCAGGCCCCAGAGCTCGCTTGCGTCGGAGAACGACATAAGCCCATCGAAGGGAGTTGCGACTTCCGCGCCCTCCTCCCAAAGCTCGTCGCAGGAGAGGTCAAGGTCGTCATTCCAGATGATGCCGTAACCGCCCTGGTCGACAATCACGCTGCCGAAGAGAGCCTCGTCCTCTAACGCTTTGAAAGCGGCAAAACGCTGCTCGAGGGGTCTGACGTCGTAAATCTTTGTGGTGCCGTTTGCGAACTGCACGCTCAACTTCATATCGGGAAGAGCCGATACATCCTTTACCTTATGGAACTTCATCGCATACCTCCTTAATCGAGGGGGTCAAGCTTCGTCGCCTGAGTAATATCACGGTATCGTGATATTGTCGAGAAGCATTGAAGTGAATCGCGAGGGTCGATCACATTTGCTGCCAAAAAACGCGCGAGTGCGTGTTCGGGGCTAGAGGTAGGTATTCGGGCGACTTGCTATTGCGAATATATCCTGACAGTAAGGTGTGAATATGCACATTTCAGCGCGTTGGACGCAGATTATGCCAAGGTCGACCAGCAGCGCCCTTACGCTTACACGCACTCGCGCAATTTTTGGCAGCAACTCGTCGAAACCCCTTCTAATCTTCAATCCGTGTAGCTAATCTTCAGAAAACATTGAACATTACACCGAACTATTGAAGATTAGCGCCGATCGGAATCAATGGCGAAGCAGCCTTGATAGAAGGGTCTGATTCTGGCTTACATGTTGAAAAAACCGATGTGACCGATACTGGTGGTTGGGATGATCGGCATAAGGCCATTGGAGCGGGGATGAAGTAGCATAGTGAATCGTTCTGTCGCCGGCGTTGCGGTCATCAACCACCGCAATCGCTAACGCTGCCAGGCACCCAAGCAACAAAGCGGCCGGGAAGGTATAACCTTCCCGGCCGCTTGCACTATCAGCCTATTCGCCAGCCGCTAACCACTAGCCGTTGATGCCGGCTGCTTCCTCTAGCAGCTTGCTGTCGGTGTAGCTCAGCCAGCCGTCGGGCACTACCGCATCGGTGTGGCACTGCGTGCAGTAGTTCACGCTGGCGCGGTGCGCCTTGTGGCAGGTGGTGCACTTCTGCTCGCCGTGCTGCGGGGTGTGCGGGTTGATCTTGCCCATCCACGCCGTCTTCTTCTCCAGCTCGTTGCGGCCGTAGGGGTGGCAGCTCGAGTTCATGCAGAACTCGTCGGAGTTCTCAAGGCCGCGCGCCTCCACCAGCTGCGTGGCGGTGCGCTCACCAAGCGGGCTGTCGTAGTTGCCCGACACCCATTCCATGCCCTCGGTCATCTGCTCGTCGAGCTGCGGCACATGGCAGTCCATGCAGGTCTTGCCAACCTGGTTGTGCACGGCTGCCAGCATGCTGCCGGCGTCCTCCACCTCGTTGCCCCACTTGTCGGTTGCCGGCTCGCCCGGCGTTGCCTCGAATGTGGGCAGGTACGGGTCCATGGGGTCGTGGCAGATGGCGTTGCAGAAGCTCGGCTGCTCATGCCACACCATGAACCCGGCGCCCGCCACCACCAGCACGGCCACGACGCAACCCAGCGTGATGCCCAGGCGCTTGCGCTTGTCGGTGCGCTTCGCGGCAGGCGTGGCGCCCGCTTCCTGCGCCTCGACCTTTTTCTCGTCGTTTTCGCTCATTGCGTTTCCTCCTTCGTGCCTTGCGCTGCTTTACGCGATGCCCAGCACGTTGCGCACGGCGATGCGGCCGAACGCGCAGCATTCGCCCAGGTTGCCGCCGCCGTTATACATGTCGCACCACACGCTGCCGAACTCGCCGGCGCTGTACAGGTTGGGGATGACGTCGCCGTTGAGGTCGATGATCTGCGCATGCTCGTTGCGGCGCGGGCCGCCGTCGGTGTTGAGCATGGTGGTGGAGCAGTGGCAGGCATGGAACGGAGCACTCTTGATGGGGGTCAGCGTCTTTGCCGGACGGAAGAACGCCGGGTCGCTGCCGGCCTCGCAGTACTCGTTCCACTGCGCGACGGTCTTTACCAGCTCGGCCTTGTTGATGCCGGCCTTGTCCGCCAGCTCCTCGATGCTGTTGGCGGTGTAGCCGTAGCCCTCGCTGGACGGCTCGAAGTTCGGGGCGGTGGAGTAGGCCATCATCTTCTTGTAGCCCTCGTCGTCCAGGATGTACCACGTGGTCTTGGGCATGGGCAGGTGCGGCCATTCGCCGCCGAACTGCATGTGGCCGTGGCGGCTGCCCACGTTGATGTTGAGCGGGTTCTGGTCGATGACCTCCCAGTCGTGCTCATGGTCGGAATCCCAGTCCATGAAGAAGCGGCGCCCGTTCTCGGCCACGGTGATGCCGAACTGCTTGGGCGTGCGCATGGTCACATCCTCGCCCTCGATGGGGGAGACGCTCGTCCACATGCCGGCGCAGCTGTTCATGTGCCACATGTCGGCTCCGATGCGGGCGCAGATGTAGTGGCCGTCGCCGGTGTTCATGCGGCCGGCGATGCAGCGGGCAGTGGCGGCGGACAGGTAGTCGGCGCGCATCTGCTTGTTGTTCTCGAAGCCGCCGCAGCACATGATGACACCCTTGTTAGCCTTGACGTACACGGTCTGGCCCTCGTAGGTGTACACGCCGCCGAGCACGGCCTTGGTCTCGGGGTCCTGGATCAGCGCGGTCAGCGGGGCGTTGAGCTTGTGCGTGATGTTGTCATTGTTTGCGAACACGGAGTTCACGAACTTGATGACGTGGTCGTACTTCTCGTCCTTGAAGAACAGCACGCCCAGGTTGTAGCCGTGCGGCAGCTCGGCGTACTCGGGGTAGCAGGTGTCGCCGGTGCCGGGATGGAAGTGCGTGGTTGCCTTGATGTAGCTGTCCTGGAAGCCCGGCAGGCTCTCCAGCCACGTGCGGTTCTCATGGATGCCCTCGGCGAACGCGTCGAGCACGGCGTCGGGGGTGTTGTCCATCTCGCCGCGCAGCTCGTAGAGGTACTGGCGGAAGCCCTCGGCGTGCTCGTCGTCGGTCCACAGCACGCGGCCGGCGGAAAACGGGCTGTCACCATCGCCGAGCACGAGCGCGCCCTTCTCCAGCAGCAGCGCCTTGGCGCCGTTGCCCTCGGTGGCAACGGTTGCCGCAGCCGCTTGGCCGGCCAGGCCGCCGCCGACGATGAGGACGTCGGTCTCCTCGTCCCAGTCGATCTCGCCGATAGACTGCGCGAAGTTGTTCTTGTTCTCGGCCTTGCCCTTGGCGGAGCATCCGCCCAGAGCGCCGGCGGCGACGCCGGCCAGCACAGTTGCGCCGGCAGCCTTGATGAAGTTGCGACGCGATTGCGTCAGGTTCAGACCATCGGTCAGTTCCATCTTCTCGTCCCTTTCCTTGTTCCTGCTTCCAAAGCGGTGCCGCGCACCGCAGAAGGATGGTTTCCCGCGCTCGTTGACGGGACGAGCGCGTTGCTTTGCCGCCAGGCGCGGTTGGTTCGGGGGCGCTGCCGCATGCGGCGGCTCTGCTT
>ERZ1034913.504-NODE-504-length-31486-cov-14.570138_pt1 | contig 31486 bp, 45 predicted proteins | sample MGYA00520697_ERZ1034913 | MGnify/ENA primary metagenome ERZ1034913 (study PRJEB33766, sample SAMN09781786) | gut metagenome | biome: gut microbiome | host: Homo sapiens | place: Madagascar | study: EMG produced TPA metagenomics assembly of the PRJNA485056 data...
CTGTTTGGGTTACCCCCTAGGGGTATGTGGTTTGGTTGGTGACTGGATTTTTTCCGGTTTTCGCAAGTGGTTTGTGATTGTTTTGTTTTTTGGTTTTGTTGTGGTTGCTGTTGTGCTTTGTCAATGTTTCCAATGTTCTTGGCTTGCGGTGCTTTTGGCTTGGCCGTCGCGTCTGTTGCAACTGCGGTGTTCGGGTCCGGTCCATGCTTGGCGGTTGTCGGTGTGTCCGAGGTCCCAATCGTCGTTGTTTGTGATTGGTTTGCCGCATTTGTTGCAGGTTGGTGTGGCTCCTCCCTCTATGGCCCTAGCCCACCGTGCCCTCTCTTGCTTGTGTGCTTTGCCGTAGCCGCGTTGGCTTGCGGTGCCTCGGGCTTGTTCGTAGGCGTGCCTGTGTACTTTGCAGTAGCGTTGTCCTTGTTGGATTAGTTGTGGACAGTTGTGCCATGCGCATCGTCGTAGGCTCATGTGCGTGGTGCCTCCTGATTGTGTGGTGGCTGCCGTGTGGATGTGGTGCTTCGTACTGGGGTCGAACTAGTGGTAGGGAGAGAACCAAGAGAGGGGAAGAGCCCTACTTTGCCTGTGCCGGGCCGAAGCGTGTGCCCCTGCCTGAAAAGGTGGGGGCTATTGCTGGAGCCGCCTTTGGTTGGACGACGCCGGAGACTGTTTCCACAGCTTGTGGATCAGCTAATAGTAAAGCCCTGAGCTTGGTTGCTCGGGGCTTGCTAATTCTCGGTTCGGTTCCGATTATCTCGTACTGACGTACGTCAGTATACCATTTTATCGGTGACAGTCAAATTGTGCGGCGAGTTCGCCTAGGTTGAACACGTACTGGTTCTTAGCTTTTGTCGGCGTGGCGTGCAACTTGCCGCGTCGGAACCATTGGCTTATGAGGTTGCGTGATACCGTCAGGCCGTAGCGTTTGAGTTCGTTTGCCGCGTCGCTTGGCGTGCCGGTGATTTGCAGTTCCCATAGTTTGCGGTCGCGTTCGGCTTTGATGGCTGGTACTGGCCATTCTCCACCGCAGGTGCATGTTGCTGTGAGTGCGTCTGGTGGGGCTTGTAGCTGGTGTGCGCAGTGTGGGCATGTGCCTATGAGTATCATGTCTTCTTGCGGGGTCAGGGCTTGGTTGTTGCGTCTGATGATGCGTTGCAATGCTCGGTAGTCGTCGTCGATGGTTGGCATGTTGAGGACGGTGTGTCGGTTGGCGAGGATTCGCTTCCATGCTTTGTCCCATTTCAGGTTTGCGTAGGCGCTGTTGATTTTGCCTGCGGTTTCTGCGAGCCATTGGCTGCTCGTGTCGATGAGGTCGAGTGCATGCTGGTCGAGGGGCAATGGTGCATAGCCTGAGCTTGGCGTGCGTTGGCGTTTGCCGATTCTGGCTTGTTTGAGGCTGAGGCTGTGCAAAGCTGGCAACTGTTCGTGGCCGAGCCGGTAGATCAGTTGCCAGTAGTTTTTTTGGCAGTTGCCACAGATCCAGTTGGTCGGCTTGATTTGTGTTCCGCAGGTGGGGCATTTCACGAGTGTGGTCTCCTAGTTCAAGGCTGATTAGCGGGTATGGGACTTGCAGGATTCGTGCGATGTCGTGCCAGTCGACTTTGTTGGCGGCTGGCCTGTGTTCTTGGTCTTTCTGATGTTTGGTGAGCATGATGGCTTATTGTGCTTCCTCCATTCGTTTTGCTTGGCGGATGGTTTGCAGTTCCTCGTCACTCATGTGTTCCTCCTATGGTGATGATTTCTTCCTCGTCATCGAGGTCATAGATGGTGTATGTGTTGTAGAATTGGTTGGCGCCGTATAGTGCGTGCTGGAAGGCGGCACGGTAGGTTGAGTAGATGCCGCAACTGCTGCCTTCCTCACTGACAAGCTGGTAGGTCATTCCGTCACGGCCTTTCTTGCGGTGTTGAGCAGGTCTTCCGCCAACCGTCGGTAGTGTTCCTGCCAGCCGAGGATTTCCCCCGCGTATTCCCAAGCGTCCTCCTCGCCCTTCGCCGCATAGTCGCTGTCGATGCCATCCCACTTACGGCTTCGCCATAGCAGTCGCTTCGCCACAGCCTCGATCTCCATGTTGGTGGGTTGCGTGCTTCGCCCCTCGCAGTAGGCTTCGTTCACGGCGGCACCGACCGTGAAGGCGCCATCGATAATCTGGCAGCAGTCGAAATCACGGCTGTCTTCGTAGGCGTATGCCTCGTCAAGCATGACGCTCATTTCGCTTCCTCGATTGGTTCGCAGTTGTGCGGCTTGTCGTTGAATGGTGTTATCCCGCAGGCGTAGTCGCCGGTATCGGAATGCAGGATGACGGTTTGACGGTGTGCGCTCTCGTAGACGATAGGAAAGAACAGGGCGCTAATGACAAGCACACCGAGTGCCACTTTCAGTAAGACGACGATGCCGTCAATGATGTCCTTGTTCACCTGTTCACCGCCCTCATGTTCGCATCCATGTCGATGGTCTTGCCGTCGGCTGTGACTATCAGTTTTCTGCCGGTCGCCATGTCAGCGACTGTGATGTCGCCGACTTTTGGCGCGTAGTGGCGGGCTTGTTCGAGCGCTTCGTCCATGTCGGTCAGTACTTCCATGATTTGATTGGCTACGATGAGGTAGATCATTCCGTATCCTCCTTGTTGAGTTGGTCTGCCAGCTGGCAGGCGGTTTGGTCTGGCTGTGCGGTCTCCAACGTGCGTCCCAATTGGGCTAGCACGTGTTCGCACTGCCACGAATGCACATGTGGTTTCGAGGGTGAAATCCCGCTCATTCTGGCGCGACGTTCACACCAGCCCTTCCACTGGCGGCACCAGTCCGTGACCGTGCGGCTCTCGCCATAATGGCGGGCCGTGAAAGCATTCCAGGAATCCGGCAGGTCAAGGTCAGGAAAGGCTTTGATGATCTCGGCGTTCGCGTGGGCGTTCTCTCTGGCTAGCTCGAAGTCGGTGATGCTGATTTCTTTGGAGAAAGAAGAAGAATATTCTTCTTTCTCTTTCTTTTGGGTTCTGGTGTTCTGGTGTTCTGGTGTTTGTCCCGATGTCACACGCATGTCACGCTGTGACAGTGTTGTGACAGTGCTGTGACCGCGTGACTTGCTCTTGCGTTCCTTGGCATCAGCGCGAGCATGCATGACCTGCTCCATACTGCGGTTATGTTCGAGATAGTCGTGGATCATCCACCCTTCTTCGACTTCCTCGAGCATTCCCACATCACAGAGCGCTTGAAGCTGTTCGTCGGTGGCTCCGATGACGAAGCGCATGGTTCGGCGCGGAATGAAACCGTCCGTGAGATGGTCTCCGCAGTAGGTGAGCGCCATGCAGAACGCGCCGATCGCGTCCATATGTCCGCTGCGGCACAGTTCCTGCACCTTGTCGTTGGTGTAGAAGCCGTTCACCAATTGCACGTATCCGCGCCTAGCCATTATCTGAGTCTCCCGTCGCCGTAGGTTTTCCAGATTGCTTCCTGCCGTTCGGTGGAACAGGGCATGTTGTTTATCGCCGCGTTCAGCCAGCATTTTGAGCCGTAGTGCGGTTTGCTCATGATATCCAAGGCTTCCGCGATTTCCACCAAGTCCGGCTGAGGGTCAAGCAAGTCCTTCATCAATCCTCCTTGTCTATCTGCCATATGAATCGCATGATGGTCGGCCAGATCAGGAGGTATGCCACGTCCGCGCAGGCGCTGAGCCAGTCGGCTTTGATCTTGCCTACCATGCTGAGGATGGTGCAGCCTCCGATGTCGGCTAGGCAGAGTATGAGGATTATGACGAGCGCCCATTTGAGAATGCGGATTCGTCGTGTCGTTTTCTTGTCCTCGCTCATTCTGGTTCTCCTTCCGGTACTTTTTCGAGTTCGTCCGATTCTGGTGGGAAGAGCTCGTTGAGCTTGTCACGCATGGCGATGACGGTCTTGGTGGGCACGAGCACGCATGTGCCACCGGAAGAGTCTATGACGGCTCTCGGCGAGAGGTTCATGGCATGAAAATCATCTGGGCTGAATTCAATGCCAATCGTGCCCTCATACACCGTATCCTTGATGTTCATTTTTCGGTTCTCCTTCTTGGTTTTTTCTGCTTTCCAGTCTTTGTGGTGGAAAATGCGCACGAATAGTTCACTGCATGGTTGCCAGTAGAAGACATCGGCGCAGGAACTGTATTCGCTCGTATACCATTTGCCGCAATCCGGACAGTGATACACGGCGCGGTAGGTAGGTTGAGGGAGGAAACATGCGTGTTCGGTCATCGTCCCATCTTTCGTTTGAGCATGTCTGCCAGTTGCTTGTTTTGTTGTTTCCGGTATTTGCAGTCCAAGCGCGGGTTCTGTGCTCGTGGGCACCTGTCGGGGCCTATGGCGTAATGTCCGCATTCTGGACATTGGCGGATACCATTAGGCATTGCGGCTCCTTTCACACACCACTCGCAGTTTCGGAGGCTCATACGGATAGGTTTTCGGATGACTGTAGAGGTAATCCCAAAACTCGTTCAAATGTTGAATGACGATACGATTCGAGGATTCAGCCTGTGGCGGCATCTTGTCCCGATGGTCTGCGATGGCCGCAACCTGCCTACCGAACTCGGTAACCTGGAATGTGCCGAGCTGAGGCTCCGTGACTACGCCTTCACGCTTCAAAACGTTGACGGTACGTCGTGGGCCGCCACCCTCGCCAATCTGATGGCCTGAGATGATGCGGCGCAATGCCATCATCTGCGGAGCGGTATAGACGTGTCCGCGAATGTTATAGCCAACGTAGTGGCTCAATTTCACACCTCCCCGTTTTCTGGGCCGAGCGGTAGCAGATCATTCAGCAGGAAGGCGAACAAGCGTAGAGGAATCCACACGAGCTGTGGGCCTTTGACGTTGAGTGGTTCGGCCATCATCTGCACGACCTCCGGGATGGGCGATGTGGCGAAGGGCGCCGTGAACCGGTCGAGCATATCGCGGGTCATTACTGCCATTTGGCCGTCCATGTGTTCCAGTCCGAGACCCTTGCGATGTTGAATCAGCACACCGTATTCGGTATCGAGGTGGCTCATTTCATCTACGAGTTCCGCATAGTGTGCCGCATAGTCCGGCTTCTTCGTATCCTTGCATTCCACGCACACCTTATGCCCCCAGAAGATGATGCCGGTGATGTCGCCGGTGTCGTTGGTGCCGTGCAATGCCATGCGGTCGATGCGCTCGTCCTGCACCGCCCAGCGCAAGTATCGGACGGTGGCGGTCTCGAATTTCGTGCCCTTCTGCTTCGGAGGATTGGCCATCAGAAATCGTCCTCCCCGCCGAATTCGTCGGCATTGCCGGCAGTCTGGGCGCCCCACGGGTCGGCTGGCGCACCCCAACCGCCCGCCACCGGCTGTTGAGCCGGAGCCTGAACCATGTTCTGGCCGCCGCCGTTCGCATGCTGGATGCGTTGCACCTGAGCCGTCGCATATTTCAGGGATGGCCCGATCTCGTCCACCCGCAATTCCACGATGGTACGATTCGTGCCATCCTTGGCTTGATAGGTGCGCTGTTGCAAACGACCCTGCGCGATCACCCGCATGCCCTTATGCAATGTTTGGGCGCAATGTGCGGCAATGTCCCGCCATGCGGTGCAACGCATGAACAATGCCTGACCGTCCTCCCACTGGTTGGACTGGCGGTTGAACGTGCGGGGCGTGTCCGCGATGTTGAAATTGCAGACGGCATCACCCTTGCTGGTCGTGCGCATTTCCGGTTCGCCGGTCAGATTGCCGATGATGGTGAGCATGGTTTCGCCTGCCATCATGCCTCCTTCTTCTCGTCAGCCACTTCTTCCGGTTCTGGTTCGGTCATCACTTCGGCTTCCACTTCTTCCGTGGAATCGTCCTCGATGACCGGCTGGAAAACGTCGGAATAGTCCGGTGTAGCCTCGTCGCTGACGATCGCCGTATTGGCTTGTACCGTCAACGGCAGGTATGGTGCGGCTCGACGGATTGCGGTCTTCTTCGCCATCGCCTCGTAATCGGTCTTCCACGGGCCGAAGCTGGCGGCCTTGCTCCGAGACTTGGCCCGCTCGATCTCATCGCGGTTGAGCACGAGGAAGTAGTGTCCGCCGTCCTTGAAGTGCGCCACCATGTACACGTGGGTCAATTCGCCGGGCTTGGCACAGGGCACATGATGCAGGTCCTCATTGAGTCCGTAGCTGTATGAGAATTCGTCGCCTTCGTGGACTGCCCGGGCGCTGATGTCCACAAGCTGGCCGGAACGTCGTGCGAGGTCGATCATGCCACGGTAGCCCATAATGAAGGTGGCTTCGGTCTTGTGGGTCTTGCCGTTGTAGAACGGCAGGACGTAGGCTCTGCCGAGTCCGTCGACGTTGGAGGGTTCGAGGCCGAGCGCGGAGCAGGTCATGAAGCATGAGAGCACGCTTTGCGGGGTGCATTCCGCCAGTTTCGGAGTCTTGTTGATGGCTGATACGCACATCTGGTAGAGGCGGTCGGGGCTCATGTTGTTGCCGACCACGCTGGCGATGCGCGGCCAAGAGTTCTTCAGCATCCTTTGCAGGTTCTGTTTCGGTGTCATTGCCACCATCTGCTGTCCGGCTGTCTGTTGTGCGATGGTTCCCATGATTAGTTTCCTTTCCTGTTGAGTTGTTTGATGGTGAATCGGCGGATGTCGTATGCTTCCTTGGATGGCTTCGCCGGTTGCGCCTTGTAGTGGATGGTGGCGTATCCGGCCTTCCAGCTTGTGGTGATGATGCCTTGCCTGTCGGTGCCGATCAGTTCCTTCAACCGGTTTTCGCAGGCTGTGCGGCTGGTTTTCGCGGAGGTTTCCTCGTCCTTGTAGCATGCGATGCGGTTGAGCAGGTCATCGATTTCGGAGTCTTCGACTTGCTCGTAGCCTTCCGGTTGGTCTTGCGTCTGCGTCGAGTCCACGTCGGCGGCTGTCAGGGCCGGTGGAATGTTATCGGCGACGAAGTGCCAGAAGTCGGTGGCCGCCTTGTCGATGGCGTTCAGGTCGTCCTGGTCTGCTTGGAATCGGATTTCGAGTGGTTCCGGTTCTCCGATGTCGGCGTAGACGATGCCCCATGTCCAACCTGTGACGAGGCAGTAGAATTCGACTTGAGCGAGATAGTAAGGCGGAATGATCGGATTTCCGTCCTTGTCATGCCAGTCTCCCGATCGGTGATGGTTCGCCGTTTTGATTTCGAGAATTCCAAGGCTTCCGTCCTCCTTTTGGATGATGCCGTCGAGTGAAGCGCGGTAATATGGTTTCTCGCGGCTGATGAACTGCTTGTCTGTGCCGTCGGTGACCAGCATTTCGGGATGCAGGGTGCGGAATCGGCGGCGGAGGGCCGATTCCAGGACGTTTCCCTTGACCACTGCCCACTTGTCGCTGATGTCCGCTGGCTCCTCACGACCGGTTTTTTCAAGCCACAACTGATAGGGGGTCTTGAAGCCGTTGAGTCCGAGAATCGTGCTCATGTCGGAGCCACCGATGCCGAGCTTGCGGCTCTTCAGCCATGCGAATTCACGTTCCGACTTCTTGCACTGCTTGAACCGTTCGACCGTGTACCGGTCGGTGTCATTGAGGGGAATACGCTTCATTCTTCATCCTCCTTCATGAAAACAATCCAATGTGTTCCGGTGCGGTTCGGCTGCTTGTTGCCGAAAAGCGGCTTGCACGTAGTAAGTTTGAGAATCTGGGAGACGGGTATCTGTGTCTCGTTCCATTTGAAAATCAGCACGCCATGCTCTTTCAGGACTCGGAAGCATTCGGCGAACATGGTCTTGATGTCGGTTCGCCATGTCTCCTGATCGAGGCATCCGTACTTCCGCACCATGTAGCTTGTATCTCCCGCATTGCGCAGGTGCGGTGGGTCGAGCACGACCATGCGGAACGTCTCGTCGGGGAATGGCAGATCGCGGTAGTCCATCAGCATGTCCGGCTTGACATCGAACCTGCGCCCGTCACACAGTTCCCAGCTTTCGTCGCGCACGTCGCCGAAAAGCACACGGCTGTCAGCCTTGTCAAACCAGAACATACGTCCACCGCAAGCAGGGTCAAGAACCGGCTGATATGCACTCATTTGTCTACGGCTCCATCCTTGAGCGCCTTGAGCAGACTGTCCATGCTACGGCGGATGTTGAGCAGGTCGTTGAGCGAATTATGGTCGGCGAAGATGAAAGTCGGATTATCCTTGAGAATCTCGTACTGCGTCCGGTGGATGCGGATGGTTTCGGTTGCGAAGTCGTCAAGGATGCGGATGTAGCGTTCGAGCTGGCGGACTGGATTGGCGTAATCCTCGTAGTCTTCGCCCGCATTGACTTCTCGCCTTTTCTCGTGGCTGACGTAGGCTTTGAACCTGTCAAGCTCACTGGCCGTGGACTGCTTTGCCGACGTCTTGTTAGCCTTGTCGTTTTCGGTGCTGGTTGGTTTCTTGTCGGTCATGATGGTTTCCTTTCCTATGGTTTTCATGCCGCCCGGCTTGCGGGCGGCGGGAAGCTTGTCCTCCCTGCGGAGCCTTCTCAAATTGGGTGTGAGAGTATCACTGCCGACGTGCAATGCCGCCTTGGCTTCTCGGACTGTCGGCTGACGATGGTTCAGGCTCATGAATTTCCGCCAATAGTCGAGGATGCGTCGGCGCGCCTGCCAGTCCGAGACGGCTTTGGCTTGCTCGGAGGTGAGCCTGTTCGACGTGAGTTTCGACCATGCTTCGCAGGTCTTGTCGCTCGGATGCATGATGTCTCTCACCGGCTTCTCCTTCCTCGGCTCGACGGACTGTTTTTCGGCTGGTGGTTTGCCGTTAAGCCGGGGCATTGGGTCTCGTGGACTATGTGCGCGGAGCTTGGCGATGTCGGCTGCAAAATCCGTCCAATCGGTTTCTTCAGTTTTTTCGGTTTCGTCGCTCACTGTGTTTCACCTCGCATTCTGCGGATCTCCTGTTCGTTGTCTGTGATGAATCGGTCGATGTCGATGCCTTGCTCGCTCAGGGTGGGTGGCTCGTGATGGCTGACTTTCTGGCCTTTCAATTCCGGCACGCTTCGGAGTCGGATGCCGGGAATGAACATGTTGGTTTGCAAGTGGGTTTTCATCTCGCCTCCGTCCTTGAGAGCTGTGTGCCGTAGGTTTCCAAGTCGTGTAGCCGGTAGCGCACCGGTCGCCTATCCTGCCTACCCTGCGGTGGCGGATTGCCGAGCTTCGTGTACCGGGGGCCGCCGCCGCGACTCCGCCAATTCGCAAGGGTTCGAGGACTCACACCAAGAAACCGTGCGGCTTGAAGCGGAGTCAGCAGGCGCTCAGGCATCATGCTTCGGGCAGTAGCGGTTGATGAAATACCGTTGGCCCTTGCCGGTGACCTTCGGAGTACGACTGATGGTCACGTGGCCGTCCGAATGGGTTACCGCCGTCTCCTTGATACGGAACAGGCCCAATTCCATCGCCTTCTGGGTCGGCACGTTCGTGTTCGCACCGGACTTACCAAGAAAACCGTCATCACGAAGCAGTCTGAAAAGACGGTTCTGCCCAATGTCCAAACCATTCTGGCGCAGCATCTTCGCCAATTCGCCCACCAAACACGTGCCGTCCGAAGCGGCAACCGCATCAGCAAACAATGCCTTCGGCTCCAATTCCTTGATACGGTCGGACTGTGCTTGAATCTGCTCATTCTTCCGCTCGATGGTCTTCTGCGCCACAAGCACGGCTCGGGCCATGATGTCCGCATCGCTATCGGAATCGGAAACGCGGATTGCGCCACCTTCGTTGAAATACCTGTCGAGTGCTTCGGCGGCTTCCTGCTGGTAGACGGTCACGTTACGGCGGGCCTGTTCGTCCTTGAGACGGCTCGTGTCGATGGTGGCGAGCCACATCGTCAGCGTCTTCCGGCTGACAGCCATCATGTCGTACCGTTTACCGTCAGCACCAGTTGTGCGTATCATACGCACAACTGCCCAAGGCGTTCTGTTAAGCCGTTCCCTCTGGCCGTTGAAGGTAATCCCGATGTTTTCGCAGATCGGCTTCAACGCCGCATAGATCTCCCCGTCATCCAACTTCTGCGCGATCATCATGCTCCCGTTGAACGGGACTTCAACAATATCGTTGCTCATTTGGTTGCCTCCGCGTAAAGAATCTCGATCATGCTGGTGGTGTTGTGTTTGGCTTGGAGTTCCTTGCTTCCTCTGCGCATGTCCCTCAACATGTCTTCCGGAAGGTGGATGGTGCGAATGGCTCCGTCTTTCGGCATCCCGCTGGTGAGGTCGGCGATCCTTTCGACTGGTACTTTTGAAATCAGACTGAGGGCCTTGGCGCTGAGTGCCAGTTCGCCTTTGACCTCCCGCATGTATCCGTGCTTGTGGAGCCATTCGAACTTCCGCGCGATGCTGAGCGTATCGTTCACGATTCCTCCAAGGTGACTGGTTTCAGGTTTTCCACCTCGTTTGTGTCCGGGTTGAAGATGACGCGATGGAAATGGGAGATTCCTTGCTGTCCTTGCAACATGCCGTTGACTGCCTTGTCTGGCCATCCGTTGTTCATATTGTTTCTTTTCGACGTTGGTGGCGTTCGCGCAGATCGGCTTACTGCGGCGAGCTGTCGTTTCCGCTAGCCGGTCTTCGTTCCCGCTTGTGGTGAATCCTGAAAACCGCAAACGGGTGGCGTTGACGCGAACGCTTCGTGCTCTGCACGGGATTCGAACCCGTATCACCCCAGCTTTTTAAAGGTTTGTGGGGTTTTGTCGGTTTTTAAGACCGCCGCGTATGCTATTCCGCCAGCAGAGCAAGTGCGGTTGAAACCGCAGTGAAAGTCAGTCCTCGTCATCCTCTTCGGCTCGTTCGGATTGGGCCGCCAAGTAGATGACCGAGCCGAAGAGGATGACAGCCGCCGTGATAGTCCAGCCAAGCGATTGCGCGGTAGCCCACGAAAGTAGTAGCGTGCCGGTGATGCAAGCAAGGGCGGTAGCCAAGAGAGTGCCGGTATTCGACTTCATGGCTAGTCCTCGTCGGTTTCGATGTCGAACACGTCGAGGTACTCTTCGACGGAATCATCAGTATCGATGACATCAGCGAAGTCGACCTGCAAATCCTTGAGCGCCTTGAGGACGTTCTCCTCGGTGGGTTCCCCGTACTTGTCGTCATCCCAGCTGATGACAGCCTGATCGTTGACAGTCTTGCGGGATACCACGTTCGCGGTGATGGTTCTAATCATTTCGTATTCTCCTTTGCTTTCGGGTAGTCGGTGGCGAGGTAGTTCCATGCGCGGATTGCCTCTTTACGGTCGGTGTGATTGGTGAGGATGATGGCGGAGCGGCGGCACCCAGCGCATGCGACGTACCAGTACTGGACTATCCGCACGGCGATTCGGTCGAAGCCATAGCCGTAGGTGTGGAATCTGATGTCCTTGCCGCCGCAGATCGGACATGGTACCGGTTTGCGCCATTTGCGTGGACGGTCGGCGATGGTGTCTCGCGCGTCCGTCAATGTCCTACGGTTTTTCATCGTGTGGCTCCTACTCGTTCCTGCATCCAGTGCGCCAAGGTTTCGAACTGCGAGGGTGTGAGGTTGACGATGGTGGGCTTGCCGCCATCGAGGATATGGATGTTGAGACTGCCGAGGTTGCCGGCCCAGAAGTTAACCAGCGCATGCTCCTTCGAGATGAAGTGGATGTCGCCCGGTTCTATCAGCCGATTCCGTTCTGGTGGGGCGGGAGGATTGGCGAGAATGTCCGCCATGCCGTCTCCTCCTGCCTGCTCGCGTGAGCGTCGAGACTAGCCGAACGAATGATCGTTTCGGGTGTGACGTTGAGCGCCTTTGCGATGTCCGATAGGTCGTCGGTACTGAATGGTAGTTTCATGGCGAATCGGTCGTAGAGGAATTTGCGGTCTCGACCGATTCGTTTTGCGAGTTCCGGTGTCGATACGCCAGTCCTCGCGGCTTCGGCACGTACCGCGCGAATCAGCCTGACCGATGTTTCGGAAAGTTCTGTGTTCTTCTTCATGCTTCATACTATACCGTATCTGGTACGTTTTTGCGACCGGATTCGGTACGTGTGTTGCGAACGTACCGAAAAACGGTACAATGTAGGTATGAGTAAATATGAATCAGACTTCACTCAAAGGGTCATAGAGGCCATAGGGAAGAAGCGACACGACAAGCACATGACCATCGACCGGCTATGCGAACTGGCTGGAATAGGTCGCAACTCCTATTACGCCAAGGCGCGCGGAGAACGATGCTTCAATACCGAAGAAATCGACGCGGTCGCGAAGGCTCTCGGCTGTGACGCACTCCTATTACTGAAGGAGGCCGCGCAGGAGCCGACCGACGAAGAGCGCATAATCCGCGCCGCATTACGCAGATTGCAGGAAGACCCGCTAGCCTTGGCCGCCTACATGAGCGACAGCAAACAGGCGGACATCGACGGAGAGGCAGGGCCGGACTACGACGAGCCTGCCTGACCTACCAATCGACCGGCACATGACCTACGGCGACATGCGCCGCGCTATCGTCAACCTGCCGGTGACCGTGTCAAGCGCCATCCTCCCGGACGGCCTGTACGGCACCTACGACGCCAAACTGCAAGCCATCCTCATAGATCGGCGGCTCACCTACACCGGCAAGCGCTGTACCCTCGTGCACGAACTGGTGCATTGGTGGTACGGCGACTGCTCCTGCGACATGAAGAGCCGTGCGAAGACCGAATGCCGCACCCGCCGCCAAACCGCCCTGATCCTGGTTGACCCAACCGAGTGCGCCACCTTGGAACACATGTACGACGGCGACCTATGGCACATGGAGAGCGGCTTGAACGTCACGAAAGACGTACTGCTTGACTATAGGAAGACATTGAGCGACGTAACATTAAGCCATTGATTCAGAGAAGAAAGGAAATCCAATGACCACCAACAATCCACAACCGCAACAAGGGCGCCCACAGCCGCAGAAGCCGATTTCGCCATACTATTCGCAGGAACCCAAGATTGGATTCTGGAGTCGTCCAGTCACGTTATCACGAATCGGTCTGGTCGGCATGCTGGTCGGATGTGTCTTTTTCGGAGCCGTGGCTTGCGGTGGCGTCTTCCACGGCGATGACGGTAGCAGTGAGGCCAGTTCTTCCAGCACCGCATCATCGGACGTGAGGAAGGACGATAACAGTTCCAGTGCGAAGAAGAGCAGTCCGAAGCCGTCCAAGACCACGGAATCGTTCGACATCGGCTCGCTTGACGGCAAAACCGTGTATGATGCGCATGATCTGATCGTCAAGGCGGGACTCACGTTCAAGGCTGTCAGTGATGGCGACGTAGCCAAGACGGACATCACCGAAAACTTCTACAATGCTGACGGCTCCAAGATTGACGGTTGGGATGATTGGAAAGTAGTCAGTGCCACGCGATCCGACAAGACTGTCACATGCATGGTCGATTCGCAGGAGAATCTCGATGAGGCGAAGAAGACTGCCGAGAATGAGAAGGCCGGAGATGATGCCGCCACCGCCGTTATGACCGCATGCCAGAACGAGGGCGAGAATCGGTTTCCTTACGGATATAAGGAGCATGACATTCTTGGCGTGATTCAGGACGTGATAAGGCAGGATGACGGCAGTTTCTACTACAAGGTCAGAGCTACCGTCACTAATGGCTTCAATGCGAAGCAGGAGGTGACCGTGGAGTGCGTCACGACCGGTAATAATGACAGTCAGACCGTCACCAGTTGGAATGCCTACTGAAAGGTACGAGAATGAGAAGAAGTATAAGGCTTACGGCACTATTTTGCGTCCTGATACTGCCGCTTGGTCTTGCGTCCTGCGGTCAGAATGCCGAGCGGAGGGCCGCAGAGCAGGCGGAGCGGGAAAAGGATAGGCAGACGGCATTGGAAGAGGCTGGCGCATTGCCGCTCGAATCCGGCTTATCCGGCAGTTGCACGGGCGATGACGAACGGTTGCCATCCGTTAGCCTGGGAACCACCGGCCAGTATCTCACCATCGGCATCGACGGCTTCGACAAGGTACATGCGGATCAATCCTACGTCTACACGGTCACGGTCAAGAATCATGCCGCCGACACGTGGTATCAAGTCAATCTGGCCGACTACATTTCTACAGGCGAGATGAAGCGCAGTGTCACGAATCTGAGCACCAATATCGAGAACACGTATCCCGGCTGGGATGATTCAACGGATTCATCAAGATTCGAGACTAGCATCCCGTCCACGATGATTCATCAAGGCAAGGATGCACTGGAATGGAATGTCGCCTTGAATGTCGATGGTGAGGAAGTCGCTACATGTCCTGCCGATGGTGATGCGAGACTCGAGTGATGATTCTTCTTTTTGGCCCTGCTTCGGCAGGGCCTTTTTTATGTGATTCGTGGTCGAAACTAATGGAAAATCACTAATGCAAAAAATGAAAAAGTAATGTAATTAATGTATATGTTATGTATAGTTCATGCTTGAACGTGAACATAATTTCAAGGAACCATGACAGTACGGTAACTTTCAAGCATGACACGCTGTTCCTGTTTGTCCGTGACTAAACAAAAAAGGACCTTACGGTCCTTTATGCTACGAGGAACCAGAATCACCCGACATGCGACGCCCTGACTCCCTCATAAATCGCCTGTCTGCCGCGGGGGAAGCAACCCATGGCGAAGTATCTGGTCCACAAGGCCCAAATCAGACGCCATTCACGCCCCTCAATATCCGCCTTCTTAACCGGCAGACCGAAGCCGATCGCATCATCGGCGGAAACGACCGCGGAATGACTCGAAGGATTGTCGATAAGCGGCGCCTTCAGACTGTCTGCCAATGCGTCTACCTCGTCAGCGGAACGTTCGGGCAGTGATGCCAAGGACTCCCTCATCAGGGATTCCGACCTGTTAAGTGCCGAGCGGGCCTGTTCAATCATGAGCATATTGACATCGGACAGCAGTGAAGAGAACAATGCGAATGAATTCGGATTGGCATTGACCCTCTGCTCAGCCTCGTCCACGGCCGCGACGATCTCCTTGGCGCTCGCCATACCCGAACCGGACGGGCTGTTGCTGAGTATCATCTGCGGGTCGATCGGCCCAAGGTCCCCGGATGGCCCCATGAGTATTCTGTCGGCTCCTAGGCAAAGAATCGTTGCGGCGCTCTTGGCCATGTCAGGCACGATGATGGTCAGTCTCCTGCAATATGAATGCATGGCCCTGACCATGCGCAATGCAGTCTCACCATCGCCTCCGGGCGATGAGAGAATTACATGGAGGTCCTTGGACTTGTCACAGTCCCCCAACAATTCCTCCAGTACGGTCATGTTCGTCTGGTAGATCTGATCGATTACTGTTATCAGGTTCGCTCCAGTAAGCTCCTGATATTCGGACATGAGATTCTGCCGTTCATATCGAGCCGAATTCTCGGCGGCGAACAATGGCGTACGTCTGGAATTGATCAGACTTGGCCTATCGTAAGCCTGAAACTCTTCTGCTTGCCTTTGCGAAGTTCCATCCCCAGCGTTCGGGCTTCCTTCGCGATTTGCGCTTTCTTCTTCCAAGTTTGGTCCATCCTTTCTAGAAGTGCCGTTGTGGGCCCTTCGTTTCTTGCGTCCTTCATCGCCGTACTGCTACTGGTTACTCTCGTCAACGTATCCTTCCTCATGTCCTACCTCGCATCCTTTCGTGAATGTTCATCGGTGCTGAACGAATCGGTATAAGTGTATTGCAGTAATTTTAAGACGTTCCGCATGAGCTTCGTTTCCTTTTTCTCGCTCTATGAAAAGAATGAAGATAATGTTACGTATGTATATATGTATATTTAATGTTTACACATTAGTATTTTTCGCGTTCATAGTTAGTATGCACCATTGTCTACAACACACCATATATACATGTTTGCAAGTTAGCGTATAATGTGTTGTAGAACAAAAAACCTCCGCAGTGTTAACGGCACCGCGGAGGTAAAACATGAAGCCCCACTCAAAGACTTCCAGAAACCAGTGTACCGCATGGCTTGGAGGTCGGAAATGGAACCGGGAATGGGATACCGCAACATGCTGGCAGTCGAAGAACTCGCAAGCCAAGGCAAGCTCACCGTCACTCACAAGGGCGTACAGAGTTTCGACTTCGCCCAATACGCGCTTTTAAGCCGCATGGCATGGCTGACCGCCGATTGGCCTTTGGACAAGGCTGCCAAGGAAAAGCGCATGCTACCCCGCACCTACGCCTCCGGCTGGCTCAAGATCGCGACCGACTGGGGCATGACGCTCCCCCAGTCGATAGACGAACTCGTAGCCATCGGAAACGAGCCACGCAACCCAAAGCGCGAACAGCTAGCCTACAACCGCATCGGCAAGATCGCCAAGAAGCTCGAAGAGGCGGGACTCATCAAATGCCTCCGCAAGGGCAATGTCCAGCGCAAGAATAATGCGGTCTGGCTGTTGACCATCGGCACGCCGGAAGAGAACGCCGAGGTCGAAACCTACGTGCGGAGCCACATGTACCTGTGATTCGTGCCCACATTTTGCCCACGTCCTTGCGGTAAAAGCCGTGAATTGACGGTAATTACAGTGAATTACCCGAGTTAACGAATAAGCGGGGAACCATTGGAAAACCAAGGGAAACCGCCATTCACGACGACAACCGGATCAGGACGGCAGGTATTCTGCAAGTACATGCCACACCACGCCAAGATCGGCGGAACCGCGCGTGATCGGTGCTGACAGCATGACTGCGTGCCCACATTTTGCCCACGTCAGGCGGCTAAGTCCCGCCCCTCGCCGATAGCCCGTATCAGCAGACCATTCATCGCCTCGCCAACGGCATCCAGATCATCGTCGAACAGGTCGGCATACACGTCGAGGGTCATAGCTGCGCTCTTATGCCCCAACTGCCTCTGCACGGCCTTGACGTTGGCTCCGGCATGCACGAGCAGTGAAGCGCACGTATGGCGGAGATCGTGAATCGTCATCGACCCCGCGGCCTGCTCGCTGAGCGCGGAACGCTTCGCACGGTAGAACCAATTGCCCTTGCGGGTTCCATGCGGCCTCCGAAGGAATGAGCCGGTACGAACATCAGGGAACAGCAGTTCGGACGGCTGGCGGCCCCTGCAAGCCCCTTCTAGGCATGGTCTGAGCAGTGCCGGGAATATGACGGTGCGGGTCTCGCCGGTTTTCGGAATATCCACCACGATACGGCTCCTGATCTCCGCGGCTGTACGTACGACGTGGATGCGTTGGCGGGTGAAATCCACGTCTCCGACTTGCAAGCCGACCAGCTCGCCCCATCGAAGCCCGCATAGGCCGAGGGTGAGGATTATCGGCCTATGCCAGCCGGAAGCGTCAGCCAAGGCCAGCAATTGGCTGATTGTAAGATAGACGTGCTTTTTCCTTACCATGCGAGGTAAAGCGAGATCGTCGCATGGATTTTCGTGAATGCATTTGTCGGCCTTCGCTTTTTTGAGCAGGGCGCGGAGGGTGAATGTCGTGCGACGTACCAGGCTTGCGCTTTTCGTCAGAGCCATCTCGCTTATCCAGACCTGCACTTCGTCGTGGGTGATAGACTGCACCTCTCTCATGCCCCATTTTGGCTCGATATGGACTCGCCAGCTACGTTCGATCAGATCGATGGTGGAGGCTTTCGATTCGGTCTTTTTTGCGGCTATCCATGGCTCCCAGAAGTCTTTGAGGCGTCGCCTTCCGGCTTGTGGGTCGATGTAGGCTCCCGTGGTCTTGGCCGTGGTGACATTGGCGGCACCCCAAGCATCAGCATCCATTTTGCGTTTGAATCCGCGTTTTCCGGTGGCTGTGCCGTCCGGCTTGCGATACCTGACTTCGTACCTTCTGCCGCCTTTGGTCTCATACGGTCTGATCGTGTAAGCCATGGGTCTCCTTTGCTGACAAGACCAGTATAGAGAAGGCGGCCCGACTGTGCAGACCGCCCTCGTCTTGAAAGTGTCAGCAAACAAGACGGTTCCATTGTACAGGTGCGACACGCCGACTTGCGATGATACCAAAGGTATCATATACTGTAATCACAAGGCAGGAAGCAATAAGGCATCCACACAATCTCAAGGAGACTGAAATGAACACCCGTGAATTCGACTACACCGCAGACCGCTTCGACGCCAATGCCGAGACTCAGATGGCAACCCTCCGCTGGCATACCATCGAAGACGGCACCTACGTCAACCATTCGCTCCGCATGAAGGCAGACGGCCTCGCCGCCGCCGAACACAAGGCCCTCGAAATCATGCACAACGACTATCCGACTGCGAAGCTCACAGTCCGCCGTTCATTCCACAACGGACGTTTCCATTCCGAATTCCTCTTCGACGCCAAGTGAAAGAAGCCGATCAAAATGAAGAGCTACAGGGAAATCGCAGAAGAAACCGGCACCGACATCGAGGACGTGCGCATGGCAATGCTTTTCTCCACCAAGCATGAAACCCCGCACGCCGTCGAATACAACGCCTTTTCAGACCCCTCAAGCGACGACATCGGCGATTGCCCCGCCCGATACGGGCGAATCGGCATCGAATTCGAGACATGGTGGGAAGTGCGCGACTATGACCGCCAAGGCCATTACGTCGGACGCACCCGCGATGAAGCCGTCATCAACGCCCTTAACGGCGGATTCCGGGCATAAAAAATGAGGGTGACGGGACTTGCACTGCCGTCACCTTCGGAAGTCCGCCTTCATGCAAGCGGAATCTGCTGATGAATCATTCCGATGATTCCTCAACGAAGAACCCCGAAAGGTTGAAACCAATGATAACACAATCCAAAAATGCAGCATCCAAGGATGCCATGCAACAGCCGCGATCAAAGGCATGTGCGGCCGCCACTACAACCGGTGGATTTACCGTCGCATGAAAGACCTTCCGGCCGGAGACTGCCCTGACGGGTGGCCTTGCCCGATCTGCGGTGAACGGCTCGGCAACCTCGCCACTCACATGAGCAAGCATCACGGCATCGGATTGAAGGAATATTATCGCCGTCACAATGTGCGGTGCAGCGTTCCAGGCTGTGAACGGTTGGCTGAAGTGCGCGGCATGTGCAGGATGCATCGACGTCAGGAAAGAGAGGACAGACTGTGATGAAGGCAATGAGCAAGGCCCAGTTTCGGGCGACGAGGGAACGTTGCGGCATCAGCCAGCAGATGATGGCCGACCACTTCGGCAACAAGGTGCTGACCGTGAAAAGGTGGGAGAAGCCGGGCGAAGCGGAGCCACCGGAGGATGCGCAAGCATACCTATTGCACATGCTTGACCTGCATGTGCAGGCTGTCGAAGCGGCATTGGATGCGGTGGACGAAATGGAGGAACTGCACGGCAATCCTCCATCTCACGTCGATCTGCTCTACTATCGCTCACAGGCTCACTATGGCCGTTATGGTCGCGATAAGGGTGATTTTGCCGTGGTCAATGCCCGGACTCGTGAGATTGCGGCCTTGCTGGAAATGCAGGGCATCGAGGCGCGGTTCGTATTCCCGGAGGATAATGATGCGGAATTCCAGCAGTTGGCGAACACCCGCTGATTGCGACACGCCGACTTGCGATGATACCAAAGGTATCATATACTGTAATCACAAGGCAGGAAGCAATAAGGCATCCACACAATCTCAAGGAGACTGATTCAAATGGCACAGATGGAATACCTGACTTGGACGAAGTGCAACGACGGTTGGAAGGTTCGTATCCCCGCCGACCTGTACGAAAACTACAGTGAAGCCGGTGAGCTTGAATTCCCTGTCATGAAGAAGAGCGGCGAAATCAAGCGCGTGAACATCTCCAAGGTCTCCAAGCCGTTCACCCTCGACGGCAAGGAATACGTGCTCGGCACCCCCGCCGCCGAACGCTCCCAGCGTCGCACCTACGCCCGCCGCACCAGCTCTCACCGTTGCGAGGAATGCGGCGGAAGGCGCAACGTGCATCAAGCGCACGACATGAGCGGCATCGCCTGCTGGCTGTGCGACAAGTGCGACGACGGCACTGCAAGCATCGCCTGAAAACACGAAAACGCCCCTCCCCCAGCCGAAGCCGAGAGAGGGGCGAAGTGTAACAATTGACTGCAAAAAATGTCGAACGAGTCGGAAAACGTCGTTTTTGCGGAAAAACCGCAAGAGGACAGTTTGATTTTCAGACTCGAGTTTGAGTTTTGGACTCGAGTTTGATTCTCAAGCCCGAAAATTAATCAAGGTCACTCGCTGTCGGTGACGGTGATCTTCAGTTTGGCGAGCTTGTCCTTGACGGCTGTTTCGACGATCTTCGCTATCTGCTCGGGGTCGGCGCCCTGTGCGGACGCCAATGCCTTGACCGCTTCCGACAGTGCGCTCACCTGCGTGACCAATTGGCTGGTCTTCGAGTCGATGCCGGCCACACGGTCGCCCAATTTGGCGCCGCCCTGTATCGGCATCTCCGCGACCAGATTGCCAAGCGGCGAAGCATGCGTGTCCTTATTCCACTGCGAGAGCCGGAACAGTTCCGCCCTTGTCGCGTTCGCGGCCGCGTCGGTGCCTTGCAGACGGTCCCGCATCTTCACGCCGTTCTGGTCGAAATTCCAAACGTCTTCCGCATTCATATTGTCTCCTCCTAGGATTTCGTTCGCTCGATTGATGATTCGGTCCACTGGCAGGGCGTTCGTGCACCTGTCCGGGCACCCGTAATGGTCGGTGCCGGGCACCTCGCGGTGCAGTACGACGTTGCCGGTGCGATTGCCGGACGCGTCATGATAGAGGCCGTCCCACCCGTAGCGGCGTGCGATGTCCGCGCACAGCTGTGCGCTGGCCTCCACCTCCGCATCGGTGACGGGCACACCGGACATGCCACCCTCGTGTTCGATGGTCACGCCGCTACAGTCGGACTGCCAGTTGGCGTCAGCCCACGAGCCGTTGTTTTCGTCCACCCACTGGTAGACGGTGCCGTCCCCGCCGACGCCGTAATGGCTTGCGGCGCCGAAGCTGGAACGTTGGAAGCAACTATCGGTGCCAGCCAATCGGCCGACCATGATGTGCAATGTAATATGATTGACGGACTGCCCAAGCCGTCCGCTGTAATGGTTTGGGCTGTCCCGCCAGATCGCGAAACTGGCGCCGGTCATCAGAGAGCGCCGCCCGGCTCATATTCGGCTTCAGCCGTGGCTTCGACGGTCGCCGACTCGGTAGCGGTCTCAGCGGATTCAGCAGTCTCAATGGCTTCCTTGGCGGTTTCCTCTGCCGGTGCGGTCTTGGCCACCGCACTTGCCGCGCTCATGGCCGCGTTCTTCGCGGCACTGATGCCATTCACGACACCTTCCTTTTTGAGGGCGTCCACGAGCTGCTGGCCCGCGAGGGAAGCGGAAGTGATGTTCTGGTTCTTCCACCAGCCGTACACGGTGCCGATGACGCCGACCACCGCGAACAGGGTCGCGGAAACCTGTTCGTTGGTGAACGGGAGCGGGTTGAATCCGGCCAAGCTCAAGCCCGCATTAGCAAGGGAGAAGAGCGTGACGAGAATCGTGACGACGGCCTTGACGCGTTCGCCGGTCATGCCGGGAAGATTGGCTTTGGTGTTGTTGTTGGCGTGTTCCGCCATTGTTTCCTCCTAACAGAAAAGCCACCCCTATATGGAGTGGCCATTGAGAATGGTTTGGTCTAGTGTCGTTGCGTGTAATGCCAGAAAACAAGCGAGACGATGGAGAAGATGACGAAGGTCATTGCATCGACCATCAATCCCCCTTAGAAAGCAAATCATGGATTGCGCGGGCGAGAAGGGCGATGCCGAGCAGGAACAGCGGCCACTCCATCACGGCTCCTTTCCCAAGGTTTCCGGGGCTACGTCGGCCCGTAGCTCGTCCGGCAAGTGCGGTTTCGGGTGACGTGCCAAAAATTCCGGTTCGACGATCTCGCAGAACTGCTGGAGCCAGTGAAACAGCGAACGGGTGTAGGCGGTCAGGGCGAAGTACTTGCGTTGCCTCTCTTCCAGATGCTGGATCTGGTCTCCCTGTGATTCCACCTGCGCCCGGAGCGGCTGTATCACACTGTCGGTGAGGATTCGTACCGCGGCTTCGGCGGCTTCGGCGGCCAGCTTGTCCGCTTCCGCCTGCTCATGCTCATCCTGCGCCTTCGACCGCCTGTTGCTCCACGCGGTGATGATCGCGCCGACGATGCCGCCGCCACCGATAAGACTGATGATGACAGCCGACCAGAACTCCTGACTGTTAAACAAGTCTTGGAATGGTGGCATCAGGCTGTGACCTTCTGCCAGTAGTCGGTCTTGTCCTTCGGATTGCAGTCAGGACTGGACGTATGGTCAACCAAGCACTTGTACATGGTCATCTCATACGTGACCCTATCGCCCTGCTTGTATTCCTTGCCGTTGGAATCCCAGACCGGAAACAATACGACATATCGGAGAGCCTTATCGTCGTCCAAGCTGAGAATCTGACTGGTCAGAAAATGCTCGAACGCCTCACTACGCCCCAGTTCGGGCGTTATCGTCCACGATTGGATAATCTGCCCGTCAACCATCCGATAGGATGGTATCGCCTTGCAGTAGGGTGGTATGTCCGGTTTGGCCGATTCCACAATGGGATAGCCGTCGTCGGATAGGACGACCACGCCATCCCTCAAAAAACCCGTAAACATAGTTACTTCCTTAAATCTGGTAGGAAATCGAGGCGGAGAAATAGGAGAACGTCGTGTTTGACCCTCCGGTTATCCATGCCTTGACCCTGCCGCTTGGTTCGATTTCGACCACGACCGCCGTGCCGCTTTGGTATCCGGCGATCGCGCCGACCAGTTGGCTGGGCCGGTAGCCCGACTTGATGTAGCCAATTTCCGTCTGGCTGGTAATCGTGCCGATGACCGTATTACTACCGGTCGGATGCTGCACGTTCACCGTGACGGTACGGTTCACGCATGTCGCGTTCAGTTTGATGTTGTCCCATTTCTGGGACTGTTTCACGTCCACCGCGTTCGATGCGGCGTACCCGTTGACGAGTACCGTGCCGTTCAGGTTCAAAGGATTGCCGAGGATGTTGACGCCGCCGTCGTCCGGTGCGGCCTGACCGATACCGATGCCCGCACCGTCAGCCGAAAAGTCCAAGATGAATTTCGCAGGGCCAATCATCGTGAATGATTGCACCGACGCATGCTTGTCAGCTAATGTGCAACGTAGCTCGTATGTGGAGGATGCTAGATAGCCGCCCGGAATGATGGAACTGGTACCGCCCGTGCCACTGCTCGCCACGACCACATCGTAATCATGCCAGCCCGAACCGTCCTTGTATCCGAATTTCAGGCTCGTGCACTGGTTCGACGTGTCATGCGCGGCGTCCACATGCCAGACGGCCACGTGTTTGACATACGTGCCATCATCCTGTGCATTGCCGGCCGCATCGCAACGGTAGGCGTAGTAGCTGTCGATGGTCGGCGGGAGACTGTTGAGCTTCCATACGGCATATAGGGTGTAGTTGCTGTCGCTTGTGCCGACGTAGGATTGGCCGGGCTGGTATTGTGCACTGCCGTTGGCGGTTTTCGACCAGCCGAGGAACGAATAATTGGCCCTTGTCGGCTTCGTGGATGGGATGGTGAGGGATTCTCCCCACCATTTTGTTACGTTGCCCGGCGCACCACTGCCACCGTTCGCATTGAAACTGACCGTGTGCGAGGGTTTCGCGGCCACGGTCAAGGCCAATATCGCTTCGGACAGGCCCGCATACATGCCATTGATACGGATATTGGCCCTCGTGTCGATGGACTGCTGGCTGTGGGTCTTGGCGACGTACACCTCCTTCGCACAAAGGGTAACCGATGAATTGACACCGACCGTAATATTCGTCGGATCGCCATCAGCCCACTGGCCGTTCGCACCCGCACCCACATGCCCCTTCAAGCCGATATAGTTCCACCCGTTGAGGGTTTGCATGCGGCATTCGGCACGAATGGTCACACCATTGTTATCCTCGGATTTTATCCACGAACCCAACCAGCATCGCCAATTATACTGTTGCGCACCGTAGGCGTCTGCCATATTTTCCTCCTTAACCCACGTACTTCAACGACATGTGCCCGTCCGAACGGGGAACGAACGCGTACTTGCCGATACGCAGCGTCTGTAGGACGTTCGCATTGTTGATGTAGAGCTGGTCGTTGCTGAGGTAGGCGGCGATGACGCTGCCGACGAGGAACTGCAATTGCGTGTTCGTCAACCGCATCCTCGCCGTCGATGACGTCGCACCCATCTCCATCACCGGATTGTTCGCATCCTGACCGAACTGGATGTAGGATTGGCGGGCCGCGATCTCCGCGTCCAACCGTTCCGACAAGTCGCCCACGTTCGTATCGTTCGAGTCCCGGTAGGCTTCCAGCCGGTCGCCGACCTTGGCCGCCGCCTCCGCGTTCGAGAATGCGATGGTGACCTTGTCCCGTGTGATGTTCAGCGAGGATTGGATGTCCTTGAGGCTTTCGTCATCGCCCTCGTATCGGCCCTGCACGGCTAGGGCGATATTGTCCTTGCTGACGTTGACCTCGGACTTCGTAGCCAAGCCGGAACCGTCCGCACCCTTGTAATCCTGCACGACACCAAGCGCGACCGACTTCGACGTTTCGTCAACGTACGACTTCGTGCTATACGTGCTCATGTCAACCTTGGTCTGATAGGTCTCGCTGACCGTGGTTTTGAAACCGGCGAAATTCGTCTCGACCGTAGTCGCCTTACTGAGCGCATCATTGGCGGTGGTGCCGACCTGCTTGATCGTCTCCGCATTGCCCTCAGCCGTCCGCTTCGCCTCACTCGACACGGTAACCGCACCGGAAGCGGTCCTATACGTGCGAGCCATGTACTCGAACATGCTATCCACGTCGGGGCTCGTCCATGTCGCCGTACCGTCCGACATGATCGTGCGAATCGTCCGATACAGCTTGCCCTCGTAGCCGTCGGGAATGCTCGGCTCCGTCCTGCTCCACCCGGACGGATCATCGGCCCCGCTCGGAGTGTCCGGAGTGTCCGCCGCCAGCCGCCAGAACGTCGTCAACGAAGTGACCGACACGCCCGCCGCACCGGTCTCGCCGGTCTCGCCCTTTCCGCCTTTCGGCCCGGTCATCAGGACTGGATTGGAAAGCTCCGTATGCCCGTCACCATACGTGACCGTGACCCTCAGCCACGTGTACTGGCCATCCATATAGGTTGGTGGCGTTTCCGACCAGCCGTCGGCTGGTGCAGCCGTCGCATCCGTCGAAGTCGCATACTCCGTCCTGCTGGCGGTCACCGCCAACTGGCCGGTCCTCTTCGCTTCCTCATACGCCTTATCCGCACTGGCGGCGGCGGCGTCGGCCTTCTTGCTGATCTCATCGACAGCCGCATCAATGGATGCAGTATCGACGAGCGGCGTCTGGTTGCCTTCGTCGTCAATCCAGTTCGCGCCATCCTCGGCGCCCTCGCCGGCGATGAAATCCTTGCCGGTAGAGGTAGGAATCCGCACGGTTCCGGTCTTGTGCGTCTTCTGCGTCGATGCCGAACGCAATGCCTTCAAGCCGAGCGAAAACGGCAACGATTCGTTATCTGGATTGATTTCCACATGCTGGGCCATGATTTACCGCCTTAAAATAGTGATGCGGTGGATTCCTGGCTGTCAGGCCATTGGGTCTTCCATCGCATCGAAGATCAGACTTACCTTGTCCGTCTCATCGCCGGACATTTGCATCAGACGGCATTCATACAATCCGTCCGTGAGGCTGGGGAATCCGCTGATGTCCAATTCCATGATTTCGCCCGGCCAAAAACTGCCGAGCGGGTGAAGTGGAGTGCCGTTCGCATCCGTATCGTTCGCGTGCAGCACGCCCTTGAATTGCACCAAGGGGCGACTGTTCGCATTCAATACGCCATCCGTATGCTGTTTAAGCAAATCAGCCTTGTCCGTATCCGTATCGCTGTATGCTGATTCCTTGAGGGGCCACGGCTCGTGATTGCCATTTACCAAGCTCAGGTCTTCGGACAAGTGGCACAATTGGGCCTTGTCCGTGCCGGAGCCTGAGCCGTATTCTCGCATGATCGGGCCGAGATGGTCGATGGTCAGATTCTCCAACGTGCCGCCATAAGGACTGTATGTCAATCGGTGCACCGTCTTCTGGCTAAGATACACGTCGCCGTCAGAACCCGCCGTGAAGTCGAAGCGCACGTAGTCGCCGGACAGTTTCGGCCTGAACTGCATATCCGGGCCACCATCCACGTTCGCAATCTTCGTCAACACGTCCGAAGCCTTCAGATTCTGAATATCCCATGACGAATAGGTGCGTTCGTGATTGCCTTTCTCGCCACGATAGGCCCAGTCGATCGGCAGTTCCCCGCCCGGCTTCACATTCGTCGCAAGCCAGCCGACCTCCGCCGCAATACCCCGCAACGACATGTTTTTGAAGCTGATTTCATCACTTGACGTACTGCCGGAAGCCATACCATACTTGCCCTCGCGCACCACGTAGCGGTTTTCGAGAAGGCCCATGATGCTCGACAAGCTGAAATCCGTATCAAGCGCGGAATCCTTGCGTTGACCGATCATGCCACACAAGACCGGCATGCCGTACGACCATTCATCATCAAGCGACGAATGCCAGCATAGAGCGATGGAACGCCGGTCGGGAGCCAGCAAATAGTTGCGTTCCCCCGCCGACACCGCAGGTATCGCAGTCCAAGGGAGCTTAAGGCCACTCACCTCATTCTCGCCAACACCCTTATCCTTCGTGGTCGCCAGGGAGGAATCGGATACGGAGACCGACCAGCTGAAGCTCGGCAGGTCGATCGGCGCGAGAATCCGTCCGGTAATCGTGTCCGTGATGTACGCTCGCCAAGCCATATCCGACTCCCCTCAATTCGTTTTTTGTCAGCCGACGCTTACGCCGCGATCCCAAATCTCCAACGTGCGTCCGGGATACGTCTGCTGCTTGTCGCTGTGCGCGATAAAATAGACGTTTTCGCCCCAACCAACGCGATGATTCCTCATGCGTACCGTATGCCAGCCGGACGGCACCGAAACCAACGCATTTAAATGCACCTGTTGCCAAGCACGCGACACTTGGAACTGGCCGCCACCACCCTCGACATCATTGCCATCCAATTGGAATCCGGCATACCAACAGGCCATTTCGGTCGCATTCTCGGTCGGCTTGGAAGGGTTACTGTGCATGCAGGCGCAAGCCGTCGCCGTGAAACGAAGCTCAATCAGACGGTCGGTCGGCAAATAAAACTTGGTGTCCTGCTCGTAATAGTCCTTGCCCCCGTCGCCCATGTTCGCCGGTCCCTCATAATTGCGCACATTACGCCCGAGAAGACCCCTGGACGCGCCGTAAGGCATGGCCCAACGTTCAGCACCCGTAGTCGTGGCCGAGGACGTCTGGGTCATGCCAGCCGGAACATACATAGCCGTCAAACGCACTACATCGGACGGCACCTGATCGAGCGGCAAATCAGGGTCAGACGCAGGCGTACCCTGCGTCACACCGACCACAACATGATTATCGCTATCACCCTTGTCCAAGTCATGAGCACGAAGCCAAATCACGTCATATCGTGGCAGTCCCGCATTGCCAGCGGCGACGGCTTCCGTCTGGCCTCCCGGCCAATAGGCCAGCACAGCCTCACCCGACTGGCCGTCCGGCTGAATAAGCGCCGTACCAGCGCCAACCTGATACGTCAGGTCGGAACGCCCGGTAACGCCAAGGCCTTGGATGATGCCGTCGTTGTTCCATTGTGCGCTGATGATATGCCGATGCACTGAGGGACTCACGCCCTGATTGTCACCGTCCGGCCTGATGCCGAGAGCCGTAGTAGCCATAGAATCTCCTTAATCACATGTAAGTATCGTGCGAACTGCAAGTGACCCAGCCGCTACCGGCAGTGACAAGCAGTACCGTCAAAGCCTTGCCAGCCGGAATAGTCCGCCAACCACGAGAGCTAAGATGACGGCTTACGTCAACCCCACCCAACATGGCAGTGCGAGTGCGCGTATCCAACAGGACAGGCGTGCCAAGATGAATCGCAGAATCATAACGAATTTCGGTACGCCTGCCCTCGCAATTCAAGTACAGGCTCACGCCGCTAGGCCAATTGCCGTTGATCGTGAACGTCGGATAGGCGCGGCTCGTGCCATCATTCGGCAGACGGCACAAGGTCGCCCCACCGGACACCACACCATACGACAGCGGATACGCAAGGCCCGCATGCACGCTACCGTAACTAAAGCCGCCAGACTGGATAGTCGCCGCACGCGCCTCACCATCATGAGACTTCGTAGATAAACGTTCAGGACGCTCGAAAACTAGTGTAATATCACCCGTCAAATTCTGCCAAAGCGGATTCTGAATCTTCTGATCCAGACTGCGCACATAATAGCCACCAGAACAGTACGTATCCTGACCATCATCAATCACGCGACAAGTCACCGTCTGATGCACCAGCATATCAAGCTTGTCCAGTTCCGTCAAGGCGCGACTGCGATTGCCGGCAAGCACTCGGTATGAAATGGTCACGCATCGCGCTTCGTATAGGATGTCGTCGGCACTAATGTCATGCCCGCCATCGCCTTGGCCGCGAGCCGTTACGGTCACGTTTGAATCCGGCGTCTGATACCAGCCATCAAGCCCGGTCAAAGCAAGACCGGGCCCCTCATAGTCGCCGCCATACAAGGTAACCTCATGGCCACCACTGGATAGAATCACATCACTCATAGGTTCGCTCCTTGAATGGCCTTAGCAACCTTGCGTCCGACGATTGTGCCTGCACTTGCCAATTCGGAAGCCGGGCGCACAATCTTCATCGGCATGTTCACGGTGACGTCACCACGAGATGGCGTATTCTCCACTTTCACGATGATCGGCTGAGCTGGTGCCGCGCTGTACAGTTCCTTCGGCAACGCTTTACGGTTCAACGCCTGCATAAGACCGATGCCGTAGTATGAAGTGGCTTCGGCATTCGTGACGAATTCGCCGGAATCAAGCCGCGCATTAGCCAAGTACACGTTGTCCTTCTTGCCGCCAGTCTGACCAGCCCACTTCGGATTGACATAGCCGCTGAATACTTGACCACCATTCGCATATCGGGCGAAAATACCGCCATCGAACATGCCGCCTGTGTAACCGCCGGCCTTATCAGGCGTATTTCCCGGTTCGACATAGTTCGGCGCATTCTTCTTGCTGACACCGATAATCTCGTTGATCGTGCGGAAGGTCTGCGTGACGGTAATGTTCTTGTCCTTCAAAGCGGCCAACGCGTCGGAAACGGTCTTGATCTGTGCCTTGGCGGTTTCAGTGCCTTCGGTTGTGACCTTCACGTTCTTGTCCTTCAACGCATCGATGGAGCTTTTCAGCTCGTCCACCTTACCGCGTTGCAAGCCGTAGGCGTCAGCTAATGCTTCGGCGGCCTGCTGAGTCATACCGGCCTGCACCGCATTGCTGATGAAGGACTGGCGTGCCTCGTCCAACGCGTCACCAGCACGCCGTGTAGCCGCCTCCATGTCTCCGGTGGCCTCACCGTTCTCGAGAATCTTCGTCGCCGCCTGCTGAGCACTCGAAGCCAAGCCCTGCAAACTATCCTGCATGGCATAAGCCTTCTTCTGACAGCCGTCAAGCGCATTGCCGTTATCGTCAAGACACTTGCCGTTCTCGGTCAACGAATCACTCAAGTCAAGGATCTTCTGCCGCATCGCGGTAACCGCCTCGTCAGCATCAAGATTCGAGCCTTCCAAGTTGAATACGGCCTTAACCAAATCGGAAATCTGGTCTGCGGCATCACTGGCGGCATCACCCTCGCCACTGATAGAATCGGCGGCACTATCGGCGGAATCAGCGGCCTTGCCGTCAGCCTCCGCCAACTGCTCCTTAGCCTCCTTATTATCCTTGACCTGCTCGGTCGCCTCATTGTATGCCTTGGTCTGCTGGTTGAGCTTGGCCGTAGCCTCGCCGACAATCTGATATGTCGAATCATATTTCTTGTCGGAAAGGGCCAGCATCGCATCATTGTATTTGTCGATCGCATCCTTGTCGCCATGCACCGCCTTGGCGAAATCGGCGGCATTCAAACCGGCATCCTTGAGCATGTCGTTGAAACTGCTGTAGCCGGTGCGGAGCTTCTGGAACCAGCCCCAATCCATGTTGTTACCCGAGGTAACATTGTCGATCAGGGTGTCCGTCGCGTCTCCGGTTGATTTGATGGCGTTGGCAAGCTCCTGCGTGCGCTGCTTGGCTTCCTGGTTCTTCTGGATGAAGATGGTCAAACCAGCCACTGCGGCAGTCAAAGCAAGTCCGAAGGGGCCGCCGAGAAGGCTCATTAGTCCGGAACCGATACTCTTCAAGCCCGCTCCAGCCAATTGGCTACGAGTCATGCCATTGGCAAGCTGCTCGAAACCTGGCCCGGAGCCGACTGCGGCGACACCAAGCTGCATGATGCCCTCAGTCAACTGAGGTGCAGCGGAAGACAGGCGCTGGAACGGGTCCAATGCGAGACCGAGGCTCTGGCTGAGCTTGCTGGAGCTCGTGTTCAGTGGCGTCATGACCTTATGTAGACTGCCGATCACGCCGATCATCGAACCGCCGAGCACAATCCACTGTTGTGCAGAAGCCGGTAGGCTACTGAACGCGTCAACGAGCGAATCGATGCCTTGCACGAGCTTACGGATAGGGCCTTGCGCACCCTCGCCGATCTTCAACATGAGCGATTCCATCGAACCACTCAGATTCTCAAGATCGCCCTTGAGATTGTTGTTCTTAGCGGCGGCCTGCTCTGCCGCATACCCGGATTCGGAAACAGCTTCGGTCCACTGTTCCACGCCATCCTTGCCAGCCGCATACAGGTAGTTTGCGGCTTTGATGGCATAGCTGCCGAACATGGTCGCATTGGCCTGATTGCGTTGTTCCTGCGTGAGGTTCTTCTCGGCTTCCTGCAATTGGCCTGCGAAGTTAGCCATGCCGACGAAGTTGCCGGAAGCGTCATAGGCGCTGATGCCTAGCTCTTTCATCGTGTTCGCGGCGGCGGTGGACGGATTGGCGAGCTTCATCAGCATGGAATTGAGCTGTGTGCCCGCTTCGGCGCCGATGACGCCGTTCTGGGCGAAGAGGCCGAGTACGCCGACTGTTTCCTGCATGGACATGCCGAAGTTGTAGGCTTGGCCGCCGCAATTGTTGAGTGCTTCGCCGAAGTCGGAGACTCCGCCTACCGCCTTGCCTGCGCCTGCGGCCAATGCGTCGGCCACCTGTGTAGCCTGCGCGCCGCTCAGATGAAACATCGTCAACGCGTTGGCCATGTACTCGGCGGCATCACCTACGGCCATGCCATCCGAAGCAGCCAAGTTCAAGGCGCCAGATAAGCCACCGGACAGAATGTCGGTGACGCTCATGCCGGCCTTGCCAAGGTCGTTGATCGCGTCGGCGGATTCGGAAGCGGAATAGACGGTATCCGCACCTGCATCGATAGCTGCCTGCCGCAACTGTTCAAGTTCGGCACTGGTCGCACCGGTGTTCGCCTGCACGGTTGACATCTGCTGGTCAAAATCGGCGGTCATCTTCACAGCCGCCGCGCCAAACGCCGCCGCTTCTTCTGGGTCGCTCGTCTCCGCGCCGCGTCT
>ERZ1034913.505-NODE-505-length-31469-cov-69.555453_pt1 | contig 31469 bp, 56 predicted proteins | sample MGYA00520697_ERZ1034913 | MGnify/ENA primary metagenome ERZ1034913 (study PRJEB33766, sample SAMN09781786) | gut metagenome | biome: gut microbiome | host: Homo sapiens | place: Madagascar | study: EMG produced TPA metagenomics assembly of the PRJNA485056 data...
GCGTATTCTTCCGATGCGGGGGCTGCGAGAATACGCAGATCGTTCGCGAGACCCCCCTCCAAAAGCGCGGCGATATGTAATACACGCGCACGTGCGGAGAGCGTGCAAAAATCACACGAAAAGGAGGCGCTTTTTGTGGCGAATAAGCAGGAAAAGACGAAAGAACAGCGTATCCGCGCAGAGAAAGCGCGACTCAAGCGGATTTACAAAACGCTGCCGAAAGAAGCGGCGGGAACTGTCGCGGGGCTGATTGACCAGGCGGCTTTTATGCGCGTCGAGTGTGAGGACATGGCAGAGGACCTGCAGGAAAACGGATGGACGGAACCGTTCCGGCAATCGGAACGGCTGGAACCGTATGACCGGGCGCGCCCCATTGGTCAGGCGTACAACTCCACCAACGCGAACTACCAGAAAATCATCAAGCAGCTCACGACGCTCCTGCCGAAGCCGGACACCGCGCCGCGGCAGGAAGACGACGGATTTGGAAGTTTCGTCCGGGAGCGTGATGAAGCGTGAAGCTCACACGATATCCGGAAACGTACAATCCGATACTCGAGTATTGGCAGGCTATACAGGATGGGCGGGAAACCGTCAGCCTGAAAGTGCAAAAAACATACCGGCACGTTGTAGAACAGCTCGAAGCTACAGAATCTGAGTTTTACTACTCGCCGAAACGTGCCAACCATGTGCTTGAGTTTTTTGAGAACTACTGCCACCACTCCAAAGGCAAAGCGGGCGGGCAGCTCGTCAAATTAGAGCTTTGGGAAAAGGCTCTGCTGGCGACGATCTTTGGCTTTGTCGACATTGAGGGCAACCGGCAATATCACGAGGCGGTCCTGATTGTCGGCAAGAAAAACGGCAAGTCGCTGCTCGCGTCCGGCGTAGGGCTATATCTGCAAATGGCGGACGGAGAGGCAGGACCGGAGGTCTACGCGGTAGCCACAAAACGCGATCAGGCAAAGATCATCTGGCAAGAAGCAAGGCGCATGGTACAGAAGTCGCCGGCGCTGCGCAAACGGACGCGCTGCCTGGTCGGCGAGATAGACAGCGATTATAACGACGGCGTATTTAAGCCGCTATCGTCTGACAGCGACACGCTTGACGGCTTGAACATCCACGGCGCGATGATGGACGAGATCCACCAGTGGAAAAACGGGCGCCCACTGTACGACATCATTGCCGATGGCGATCAGGCGCGCGCGCAGCCGCTGCGTTTTATCACGTCCACTGCGGGTGTTATCCGCGAAGACATCTACGACGAAAAGTACGAAGAAGCCGAGCGCATTATCAACGGCTATGAAGATCCGGACGGGTACCACGACCCGCGCCGGATTGCGTTTATCTATGAGCTTGACAAGCGCAGTGAGTGGACCGATGAAGCATGCTGGAAGAAAGCAAACCCGGGTCTCGGCACGATCAAGAGCTACACGGCGCTCAAGGAGCGCGTCGAGCGGGCAAAGAAAAATCCGGCGCTCGTCCGGAATCTCGTCTGCAAAGATTTCAACATCCGCGAGACATCGAGTGAAGCGTGGCTCAACTTTGAGCAGCTGGACAACCGCGACACATTCCAGCTGGACAAAGAAAACCGCCGCATGGTATGGATGCACCACATGGCGGATGGACAGACGCAGGAGCGTGGCCTATCCTACCCACGCTACGGCATCGGCGGCGCGGACCTCTCCAAGACGACGGACCTGACAGCTGGCAAGGTGCTGTTCCAGGTGCCGGAGCTGCCGGACATCCTGTTTGTGCTGTCCATGTACTGGCTCCCGCAGGAACTTTTGGAAAAGCGTGTCAACGAGGACAAGATACCGTATGACAAGTGGCATGAGCGCGGATTGGTCCGACTATCGGAGGGGAACAAGATCCGCTATGAGGACGTAAAAACATGGTTTATCGAGGTACAGGAAGACCTCGATATTTTTATACCCTTCGTCGGCTATGATGCATGGTCCGCGTCCTACTGGACAGACAGCATGGCAGACTACTTTGGAGCCGAAGCGATGATTCCGGTGCATCAGGGCGTGAAGACCCTGTCCGAGCCAATGAAGCGCTGCGGCAATGATCTGGAGTCCAAGCGGATTGTGTACAACAACAATCCAGTTGACAAGTGGTGCCTTGCAAACACCGCTTACGACGAGGACAAAAACGGCAATATCCAGCCGCACAAAACGAGCAAGTCGACACGACGCATTGACGGCACGGCGGCGCTGCTCGACGCCTACGCGATCTACGATCAAAAGCAGGCGGAATACACAAGTATGCTCTAGGAGTGAGACAATGGGATTTTTTAAAAACCTCCTCGAAAACATCACAACGACAAAGCGTGTCTCGACCGTGCAAATGGTACAGGAGCGCGGAAACGGCTTTTACAGCTACAACGGGAAAATGTATCAGTCGGACATTGTCCGCGCTTGCATCCGCCCGAAGATCAAGGCAATCGGAAAGCTGACGGCAAAGCACATCCGGGAGACGATCACCGCAGACGCGCGGAAGATTGCCGTCAATCCGGAGCCGTATATCCGGTTTTTGCTGGAGGAGCCGAACCAATACATGACGGGGCAACTGTTGCAGGAAAAGCTTGCCGCGCAGCTGATTCTCAACAACAACGCTTTTGCCGTTATCATGCGCGATGAAAACGGATTCCCGAACGCCATCTTCCCGGTTGCGGCGATGCAGGCGGACGCCGTCTACGACGCTAGCGGAAACCTGTATCTGAAATTTTACATGCAAAACGGAAACGTCCTGACGTTCGCCTACGACGACGTGATCCACCTGCGCGGGGATTTTTACGAAAACGACATCTTCGGAGACCCCATAGCACCGGCAATTGTGCCGCTGATGGAGATTGTCACCACGACGGATCAGGGCATCGTCAAGGCAATCCGGAACAGCGCCGTCGTGCGGTGGCTGCTGATGTTCGCCTCGTCGATGCGCTCGGAGGACATCAAGCAGCGGGCGCAGGACTTCGCGGACAGTTTCCTCAACGTTTCGAACGGGACAGGCGTTGCAGCAGTTGACGCAAAGGCGGAGGCAAAGCAGATCGACCCGAAGGACTATGTGCCGAACGCGCAGCAGATGGACAAAACCACACAGCGCATTTACGCCCTGTTTAACACCAACCAGCAGATTGTCACGTCGATTGCCAACGAAAACGAGCAGAACGCCTATTTTGACGCCGAGATTGAGCCGGTCCTGAAACAGCTGAGTGGAGAGTACACACGCAAGCTCTTTTCCAGGCGCGAGCGCGGCTGCGGAAACCGCATCGTCTTTGAGGCGTCGGCGTGGGATTTCGCGTCGACAACGACAAAGCTCAATCTGCTGCAAATGGTCGACCGCGGCGCACTGACGCCAAACGAGTGGCGGCGCGCCTTTAATCTCGCGCCGGTTGACGGCGGAGACAAGCCGATTCGCAGGCTGGACACGCAGCCGGTAGACCGGAATACAACACAGACCACGCAGAAGGGAGATGATAACACATGAAGATCAGCATTCGCGGACCGATTGTGTCCAGCAACACGCACCGATTTTACCAGTTTTACGGGATGGAGGCGACAAGCCCAAAATCCGTAGCCGATGCGCTTGCAAAAGGCGGAGGCGAGCGGGCAGAGGTCGAGATCAACTCGGGCGGCGGCGAGATTTTCGCGGCAAGCGAGATCTATACAGCGCTGCGCAATTACGCCGGCGGCGTACACATCAGCATTGTCGGGCTGGCGGCGTCCGCCGCGTCGATCATTGCCATGGCGGGCGAGTCGGAAATGACACCGACCGGAATGATGATGATCCACAACGTACAGACGAGCGCCGACGGCGACTATCGCCAGATGGAGCATACCGCCAGTGTCCTTCGGGACGCAAACCACGCGATCACATCGGCGTACATGGCAAAAACCGGTCGATCTGAGCAGGAAATTGCTGCCATGATGGATGCAGAAACGTGGATTACGGCAGACCGGGCGGTGGAGCTGGGGCTCATTGACCGGGTAATGAAGCCGGAGGGCGAGCAGAAACCGCTGGCGGCAGACTTTTACTCCGGCATGCTCAGCGAGGACGCGCTGCGGCGCGCAGAGAATTTCATGAAAAGCCAGGCAAAAGAGCCTGGTTTTTTTATGCCCGAGCGGGCGCAGGCAGAAGCAAAACTGAAATTTTTAAAACTTAAAGGAGAACTAAAATGACGAAAGAACTTTACAACACCAAGCGCAAGCAGCTGATGGACGAGGCGCAGAAGCTGCTGGACGAAAGCAAGACCGCCGAGGCGCAGGCAAAAATGAAGGAAGTCGAGGAACTCGACGCCAAGTTTGAGGAAGAAGCAAAGATTCAGGCGAATCTCAACGCCCTCGCGGGCGCAAAGGCGCAGGACCCGGCGGCGGCGCCGCAGTCTGTCAACCTGTCCGGCACTGCAAAGCCGCAGGAAGTGCTTGACCGGTACGACACCGACGAGTACAAGCGCGCCTTTATGAACTACGTCCTCGTCGGAAAGAAGATTCCGGCAGAGCTGACCAACGCGGACGCCAACACAAAGACCTCCGACGTCGGCGCAGCAATTCCGACGACCACGCTCCAGAAGATCTACGAAAAGATCGAGTCGACCGGCATGATTCTGCCGCGCGTGACGCACACGTCCTACAAGGGCGGCGTGACCGTGCCGACCAGCGCTGCCAAGCCGACCGCAACGTGGGTCAACGAGGGCGCAGGCTCTGACAAGCAGAAAAAGGCGCTCGGCTCCATCACGTTTGCGTACCACAAACTGCGCTGCGCAATCTCCATGTCGCTGGAAGTGTCCATCGTGACATATCCGATGTTTGAATCGCAGTTTGTGGCGAACGTCGCAGAGGCGATGGTTAAGGCGGAGGAGCAGGCAATCATTAATGGTTCCGGCTCTACCCAGCCGAAGGGCATCCTTGCAGAGACCGCCGTTACCGGGCAGAACATCGACATTGCGGCAGCGACTACGGCTATCGCCTACACTGACCTTGTCAAGGCAGAGGCAGCGCTCCCGCAGGCATACGACGCGGATGCGGTGTGGTGCATGACGAAGAAGACCTTCTTCGAGCAGGTCGTCGGAATGGTAGACGACAACAAGCAGCCGGTTGCTCGCGTCAATTACGGCATGAACGGCAAGCCGGTTTACTCGCTCTTTGGTCGCGAGGTCGTGCTGGTTGGCGACTATCTGCCGTCCTTTGCTGCGAGCGTGAGCGCGGACACTGTCTTTGCCTTTATTTTTGATTTTAAGGATTATCTTTGGAACGAAAACCTCGGCATGACCTTCCGCCACTACGTCGACAACGAAACAGACGACGAGGTGACTGTTGCGCTGGCGCTCGTCGACGGAAAAGTGGTCGACAAAAACAGCCTCGTCACGCTGACCAAGAAAAAGGCGGGCTAAACACAAGAGCCAACAGGGAGGGATAAACAATGGCATTACTGGACGTTGCGAAAACCGCCCTGCGGCTGAGTACGACCGCGCTTGACGGAGAAATTTCCGATGAGGTCGACGCCTGCCTGCTGCGCCTGCATATCGCGGGCGCAGCGGGCGCAGACGAAGACCCACTGGTAAAAGACGCGGTCCGCGCTTATGTCCGCTGGCAGCACGATTTCTGCGGGCGCGGCAGCGAGTGGAAAGCCTGCTTTGAGGAGCTGCGCGACGCGATGGGATTGTCGGACGATTACCGGCAGACAGGAGGCGCGGGAAATGATCTTTGACACACAGATCACGCTGCGCCTGCTGTCATACCCTATCGTGAGCGGGCAGACAACGGAAAAGCTCGAACGGGAAACCACGGTCTGGGCGGCGCGAAAATCCGTCAACCGCGCGGAATACTACCAAGCGGCGCAGGCGGGAAAGCAGACGGACGCGATCTTCCGGATGCACAGTGCGGAGTACCGGGGCGAGCAGCAGCTCGCCTGCGGCTCGGACGTATTTGACGTGGTCCGCAGCTACGGCGCGGAAACGGAGGAAATCGAACTGACCTGCAAACGGAGGGACGGCGCATGATGATCTATGAGGCGCTTGCCGACCTCGGCGTGCCGGTGTGCCATCCGCCATACAAGGGCGCGGCGGAAACCTACGTCACCTATCAGCTGCTCGGGCAATCCGGGCAGATCTATGCCGAGGGGCGCGAGGCGGAAACCGGGGCAGCGTTTGCCGTCTCCATCTTTGCTACGGGCTTTGCAGCAGATTTGCTGCGGCGGACGAAAGCGGCGCTGGAAAGCGCGGGCTATATCGTGACCGTCGATATGGAGAGCTACGACAAGGACACCGGGCGCACGCAGATTGTGCTCGTTGCGGAGACGGAGGGCGCTGTGTATGGCTAAGTTCGAAACCTCCGGGCTGGACAAGATGATGGCGACGCTGCAAGACGTGGACGTTCTCGACGAAGCAACAGTCAAAGAGATGATGGACGCTGCCGGTGAAATTCTGGTTGCGGAAATCAAAAAGCGCGTCGCGCAAAGCGGCTTTGCGACGGAAGACTACGTAAAAAGCATCAAAGCGACGAAGATCAAGCGGAACAAATACGACGAGCCGTATATTCAGGTGACGTCGGTAGGCAAAAACAAGCATGGTGTGCGACGAGCTGCCGTGCTTTTTGTTTTGAATTACGGGCGCGGACCGGAGTACGGCAAAATCAGCGGCACGTATTTCTGGACCAAAGGCTCAAAAGCCGCAGAAGACCAGGTGGACAAAGAATTACAGGAAATCCTTACACGGAAACTGAAAGAAAGGGGCTTATTATAAATGCCGAGTTTTGATTTACGCGGTATCCGGGCGGGCAAGTACAAGAACACGTCCGGCACTGTATCTTACGAAAATCCGACGGACGTCGGCGACGCCATGAGCGCGCAGCTCGACCTGCGGTTTGCCGAGGGCAGGCTCTATGCAGAGTCGAAGTTGGCGGAGTACATCAAACTTGCAACCGGCGGCACAATCTCGCTGGCAGTCAAGTACATCAAGAAGGCAGCGCAGGCGATGCTCTACGGCTGCACGACGGACACGAGCAAGGAAAACATCAAGTTCTCCGCCAAGGACGTGGCAAACTACGTGGGCGTCGGATTTTACGCGCCGGACAAGGTAGACGGCGTGACGAAGTACACCTGCGTCTGGGTGCCGAAAGCACTGTTTGGTCCGCCGTCGATGGCGTATCAGACAAAGGGCGAGAACATCCAGTTCAACACGCCGACCACGACGGGCGAATTTCTTGCAGACGACTCGGAAGACGAGCTGCTGCTGGAAACCGAGACCGTCGACAGCGCGGCGGCTGCGGTTGCGTGGATCAAGGGAAAGCTGGGTGAAACGTGATGGGCGACGTGCGACAGAAAACGGCGGAATATGAGTATGCAGGCAGGATCTACAACCTGACCTGCAATATGAACGTCCTCGCGGACGTGCAGGAGGAATATGACGGCGATCTGATGCGGGCGCTTCGGAGCGTGACAAGTTTCAAGTCGACGCTGCGGTTTCTGGCGGCGATGCTCAATGACGCGGCGGAAACGCAGGACCTGCGCGGAGAGGACGGAAAGCTGCTGCGCGTGACCGCGCGGGAGCTGGGGCGAAAGCTGACAATGACGCAGACAACGGACGCGGCACAGCTCATCACAAAACTGATTATGGCAGCAATGCCAGAGCGGGAGGACGCCGAGAAGCCGAAGCAGGACAGCGGCGGGAACCAGCCAAAAAACTGACAGAGCCGGGAGAATCAGAGCAGCACGGCGGCTTTGATTTTCCCGGCTTTTTGGCAATCTGGCTTTACCAGCTGCGCATGCCGGAGCGGCTCTTCTGGAAGACCATGACGCCGCGCCGGCTGCTTGCGACGCTGGCACGACCAGATAGCGAGCCGAAGGAACCGCAGGAGCCTTTGTCGCTGGCAGAATACTTGAGCGGAGGAAGGTAGCATGCCGAATGTAAATACAAGGTTTACGCTCTCGGGAGAAAAGGAATACAAAGACGCTATCGCTAAAATTGGGGACAGTATGAAGGTCCTCAACTCAGAAATGAGAAAGGTAGAAAGCGAGTACATCAAAAACGCCGACAGCGTAGATGCGCTTAAGGCAAAAAGCGATGTGTTTTCCAAAAAGATCGGAGAGCAGAAATCAAAAATTGAAATAATGCGAAAAGCGCTCGAAGAAGCGACAAAGGCGCAGGAGGCAGCAAACGAAAAATTCCAGAAAGCAAAGGACGTACTGGACAAGGGCAGCGACGAGTATAAACGTCTCGCGCAAGGCGTAGAGACAGCGACAAAGAAAGCACAAGGCTGGCAGGTAAGCCTCAACAACGCTGAAGCCGAGCTAAACAAGATGAACGCCGAGCTGGAGGAGAACAACGACGCGCTTGAGAAAGCCGACGCGAGCGGCTCGAAATTCCAGCAGGCGATGGATAAGGTCAAGGACTCCGTCGCAAAGGCGAAAGAGGAAGGTACGGGCGCGAAGGGCGTATTTGCCAACCTCAAAGAATCGTTCGGCAGCAGCAAGGGCGAAGCGGTCGGTCTTGGCGACGCGATCGGCGGTGCGGCGGATAAACTCGGCATTCAGCTTCCCGAGGGCGCCAGCAAGGCGCTGAACTCCCTCAACGGCATCAGCGCCGGAACGGCTGCGGTGGTCGGCGGCTTTGCGGCGGTCGCGGCTGCCATCGTCAAAGCCGAGAAAAAGCTCATGGACATCACAAAGGAATCTGCCGCTTACGCGAAGGAAATCAAGACGCTTGCCAGTGTGACCGGGCAGAGCACCGAGCAGATTCAGGAATTTCAGTACGCCTCCGACATGATCGGCGTTTCCTATGACCGGGTCAAGGACTCTCTCAAGGAAATCACAAACAAGATGCAGGAGGCGCAGAACGGCTCGGAGGACACGGCGGGAGCATTTAAGACACTGGGCGTCGAGATCGAGAACACAGACGGGAGCCTCCGCAGCGCAGATTCTGTCTTTTATGACGTCATTGACTCGCTCGGAAACATGCACAACCAGGCGCAGCGGGACGCGCTGGCAATGGACCTGATGTCCGAGTCGGCGCAGGAGCTGAACCCTCTGATTGAGGTAGGAAGCGAAGGACTCAAAAAGTACACCGACGAAGCACATGAGATGGGCTACGTGCTGGATAACGAGGCGATCGCCGCCCTTACAGCGACCGACACCGCGCAGCAGAAGCTCCTCAAGACGCAGGAAGCCGTAACGAAGCAGATCTCCGCCGAGTACGCGCCGTATATGACCGAGGCGCTGGGCGACACGGCGGACTTTATCCAGAAGATCGGCAAGGCTTTCGTGGAGTCTGGCGTTGTGGACAAATTCGGCAGCATTCTGACATCTGCCACGCAGATCTTGGAGCCGCTGGGAGATCTGACTGTGGCGGCCCTTCCGGCGCTCGACGCGGCATTGAAGCCGGTCGCGACAACGATGGCTCTGATTGCGGACACGACAAATCTGCTTGTCGGCTTGCTGACGCTAAACGGTGACAAAATACGCACCGCGCTCGGACTCAACATTTCGAGCGGGCAGTTAAGCAACATGCAGCAGCTGCAATACAAGGGCGCTTTGTCGAGCGGCATGAGCTATGTATCCGGAATCGGCTACACTGGCACGGGCGGCTACATGGGCGCGGACGGCAAGTGGCATCAGAACGCCGCTGGCAATGACAACTTCATCGGCGGCGTGACGTGGGTCGGCGAAAACGGCCCCGAGCCTGTCTGGCTCCCGCAAGGCTCGCGCATCGGCACCAATCAGGAAGGGCGCAGCCTCTCCGGCGGCGATACCTACAACTTTATCGTGCAGGCAAATGAAATTCGCGAAATCGACGATTTCATCCGCAGCGCCAAGAGCCAGAGAAGAAGAACAAGAATGGGGGTGACGTGAGGTGGCTACGCAAAAGTTTTACGCGAACCAGAGCGCGAACATTCGACCGTCTGATTCTTCATACAACGACCACACTTCCGAAGTGTTTAATGTTGGCGTGAACGCCAACCCGCTTCTCTCCTTCAATGTAGGCGGATCTGGAAGTGAGTTTAACATCATTACGAATATTGCCTTGGCGTTGTATCTTACAGCCGCATCCTCTGCGCCAAATTATACCCAAGTATCGGCTCTGGGGGAACCATTTGATGAAGAAACAGTAACGTACGCCAAAGCGCCCGGGGTATACAATACCAAAGGCTATAACCTCGGCTCTGCCAGCACCCACGCATATTTCGTCTTCGATGATATAGCGAAAGACGCAACCGCAGCGAAATACATTGTTTCCAACGGTGTAATGATGTCCGCTGCTGGAACGGGGCAAGGGTGCAGTTTCCAGAGCAGCCGTGCCGCAAACAAGCCTTATATCGAAATAACGACATCGACTGCGATAGCAACGGGCAGATTGAAAAACTTCGTGCCCGCCTCGGGGTACATTGATCTCAGCAAAGATAATATCTTTGGATTTGACTTTGAGCAAAATTTAGATGAGCCATCTATTACGCCTCTTGCAGTTAAGTCCTTTACGCTACAACTGCGCGAGCATGGTCAAACGGAGATCACGAGCATCAACGTCAACACATGGGCGGGCGACGCGCCGAACGTCACGGTTCCGGCGGGCACAATCAGCGGAGAAAGCATCGACTGGCGCGTGATTGCGAAGACCAACGCAAACCAGACGCTCACGTCTGAATGGATGACGCTGAGCGTGGAAGACGTGCCGCCGACAGCCTGGCCGATCAGCCCGAAGGATGTAGTTGTGGACGGGTCAAAAGATCAGATCTTCATCTGGGGGCACGCATCATCCACAGGTACGGCGCAGTCGAAAACAGACCTGCAAAAAAGCGCAGACGGCAGCACATGGCAGACGCTTGCAACCGTGACAGGCGCTGCGCGGCAGTGGACGTGCCCTGCCGGGACGTTAACTTCCAGCATCAAATACTGGCGCGTGCGCACCTACAACGCAGACGGTGTTGCGGGCGAGTGGAGCGATGCGGCGCAGATCGTCGTGATCGCCGCGCCGACGGCTCCGAGCATCCAGATCAAGTCCACGGGTCCGCGTCCGTCCATCAGCTGGCAGACCTCCGAGCAGGAGGCGTATCAGGTAGAGCTGGACGGCAAGCTCTCGGGCGGCACGCACTACGGCACGGACAAGACATGGACAAGCCCGGCATATCTCGCGGACGGCAGCCACACGGTGCGCGTGCGGGTGCAGAACCAGTACGGTATGTGGTCCGACTGGGGCGCGGCGGCGCTGCCCGTGACCAACACGCCGGGCGCGGCAATCTCGCTGAACGTCGAGGCATCGAGCGTCGCGGAGCTCAGCTGGCAGACGACCGGGAGCTATAATTTCTATCTAGTTTACCGGGACGGCAAGCCGATCGCGAAGCTGACGCAGACACAGTACACCGACGAACTGTCCTCCGGCAGCACAACGTATCAGGTGCGCGGCTGCTTTGACGGTTCCGGCAATTATGGGCTGTCTTCGGCTGTGACGGTCGATGTCCGCGCAGAGGTGCATCAGGTGTCAGACTTGGACACCGGCGAGACGCTGCGGCTTCCGTACTCCGACAGCCAGCACCGCCAGACGACGCGGACGCTTTCGCGGCAGGTGGAGCTTTTGCAGCTCTCCGGCGCGTATTACCCGGTCGCGGTGGAAGTCGACTCCGGCACGGATGCTCTGAGCATCACGGCGGCGCTCGTCGATGACGAGCAGGTGCGAAAGCTCATGGCGCTTGTGGGAAAGCTTGTCTGCGCCAAGACCCCGCAGGGCGACATGGTGATCGGATACATCACGAGCCTGCCGAAACAGCACGACGGCTTTTTGAACGTGTTCAACTTCACGGTCGAACAGATCGACTTTGACGACGAGGTGAGGCTATGACGTACAAGGTATCTTACCGCGTGGACGTGCTGCGGCGCGGCGCGAAGTTCTCAGAGCTGCGATGGCTCAAGGACTCCGCGCCCGACGTGCTCGTCGACGCGTCCGGAGACATCATGGGGAGCCTCGGCGGCACATTTCTTCACAACCATGATATCGAATATCTTTCCGACGAGCTCCAGCCTGTGCTGGAGCTTGACGGGCAAGAGTACCCATTGGGCGTGTACCGCATCACGACGTACTCGGACACCGTCAGCGCGCAGGGACATTTTGTCCGGCTGGACGCGTATGACCGCAGTTGGATGGTCCAGACGATCAAGACGGAAGGTATCCTGCATCTTGCCGCCGGCACGAACTATCTGACGGCGGTACAGCAGCTCATGACGCAGGCTGGTATCGGGCTTGTGATCGCGACACCGACAAGCGAGACCTTGCAGACCGACCGCGAGGACTGGCAGGAGGGCACGGACTATCTCACGATCTGCAACCAGCTGCTCGGCGAGATCAACTACAAGCCCGTGTGGTTCGACGGCAGCGGCATCGGGCATCTGGAGCCAAAAGCGACGCCGAACGCGGCAAACATCCGTTGGCGCTACTCGAGTACCGACATACGCCTGCTTTCACCTGTATCCCGCGACATGTCGCAGGAGCAGGACATTTTCGACGCGCCGAACGTCTTCGTCGCAATTTGCAGCAACCCCGACCTGGAGGCGCCGCTGGTCGCGCGGGCGGAAAACAACAGCCCGTCAAGCTCCATCTCCATTTTCAAACGCGGGCAGCGCATCACGCAGGTTGTGAAAGTCGACAACGTCGCCTCGCAGGAGGCTCTGCAAGCGTATGTGGACGATCTTTGCTTCCAGTCCCAGCTCGGTACCCGGACGATCACGTTTTACGGTCTGCCGGAGGGTGGGCACGGCGTGGGCGACGTTTTGAGCATCGACGCGACGGAGTTTGGTGGAATTTATGAGGAAACCAGCTGGCGGCTGCGTCTCAGCCCGGGCGAACTCATGACGCACACAGCAAAAAGGACGGTGATTGCATGAGCGGGCAGCAAAACACGGAACCGGCTGCGGCAGAGCTTGCCACAGTCGGCGCGAAATACACGGACGGCTTGAGCCTGATTTTTGACGGTCAGACGCAGGAAACCGCGAAGCACTACAAGTGCAACACCAATATTACGTTTCAGGCGGGCGACCGCGTGAAGATCTGCCGCATCAGCGGCACCTACGTCGTCGAGTACGTCGTAGGCAATCCAAAGTGAGGTGGAGAATATGAGCCTTACCATCATGCAGGGCGACCAGTACGCGATTCCGTTTGTGGGCAAGCTCAACGGGGAGCCGCTGGACCTGACGAAGATCGAGCAGATCGAGTTTGTCGTGGGTCCGCTGCGCAAGGTCTACCCAGGCGAGGTCACGACGGACGAGGACGGGACCTTCCTGTTTCCTCTGACACAGGAGGAGACCTTTGCATTCAAAACGTCCATGCTCTCCGGGCAGGTGCGCGTGAAGTTTACGGGCGCGACAAAGCCGGAAGTCATCGGCTTACCGACGGGCTTTATCCGTGTGCTGGACTCTATGAGCCGGGAGGTACTTTGATGGCAATCTCGTTTGAGGTAAAGCAAAAGCCGGCAGTCGAGTTTGACGTAGCGGGGGTGCGCGTCATTGAGGTCGGCACCGGCGGCAGCAAGCCCTATGAGGGCATGTACGACGTAACGCCGAAGACTTACGAGCCGGTGGTCTTGCCGACCAGAAACCGGCTTTTGTCCCGCGATGTGAATATCGCAAAAATCCCGCAGTATGAAGTATCCAACGACGCCGGTGGGCTGACGCTCATCATGGGCGACGAGTATATGAACAGTTAGGAGTGAGCATATGGCAAACAAGTATGTAAACAAACTGATCGTCGGGACAGAGGTCAAGCTCGACCTGTCGTCCGACACCATCGTTGCAAGCGATCTCAAAAAGGGCGTGACCGCGCACGACAAATCCGGCGCGCCGATCACCGGCACGAACGAATTTGACGTCAACTCGCAGGACGCGGACGCTGCGGTTGCGGAGGTTCTGACGGGCAAGACATTCTACGCGCGCGGATCGAAGCTGACCGGCACCATGCCGGACAACGGCGCGAAGACGCTCGAGATTGCCGACGCGGAAGACGAGCCGACAATCGCAATGGGCTTTCACGACGGCTCCGGCAAAGCGCGCATCAAGGCGACCGAAAAAGCAAAGATCATTCCCAGCAATATCAAATCCGGCATCACCATTCTCGGCGTGGTGGGCAGCTACGGCGGCGAGGCGGTCAAGGCACAGGCAAACAAGAACGTCACGCCGAGCTTTGCCGAGCAGGTCGTGATGCCGGATGAGACGTATGACTATCTGTCGCAGGTGACTGTCGCGGCAATTCCCGTCACCTACACCGACAACGCCGCAGGAGGGCAGACGCTCCAGATCGGAGGCTGACATGGCAGTCAACAAAGTCGCCCTGAACGGCGAAGTCAAGCTTGACCTGACCGCCGACACCGTAACGCCGGAGACGCTTCTCAAGGGGAAGACGGCGCACAACGCGAGCGGAGAGCTTATCACCGGCACCATGATTGCCTCGCAGCTGCAGCTGATCGTAACGGTATCTGCTGGTGCGACGGTCACAGCGACGAACGGCTCCAAAACGATCAGCGGAACATCTGACAGTACCGGCGTTTGCACACTTATCGTACCGGAAGCCGGAACATGGAGCGTATCTGCAACGCTAAACGGACAGACTTCCAACACGCAGAGCGTGTCCGTAAAAGACAGCTACGCCGTGTCCTTGACGTTCTTTTCCGCGACGATCACAGTAACGGTCGATTCCGGCGCATCCGTCACGCTGAAAAAGGGCGGGACGACTATCGCCACAAAGACGAGCAACGGGACAGCGGTTTTCACCGTCACGGAGACAGGAGAATACACGGTCACGGCAACAAAGAACGGGCAGACGACGAGCGGCTCCGTCAATGTCGTTTCCGGCACGACCTCCTACGCGGTGACGCTGAGCTTCTTGAAGGACAACTTCGCGGATAATGACTGGTCTGCCATCATTGCAGCGTGCCATTCGGGCAGCGTGCCGAGCACATGGGTGGTGGGCAACAGCAAGACGATGACCATCAACGGCGCGAGCTATCAGGTGGACATCATCGGCAAGAACCACGACACCTACGCATCCGGCGGGAAGGCACCGCTGACCTTCCAGCTGCACGACTGCTACGCGGACACGAAAGCCATGAACAGCTCGGACACCAACAGCGGCGGATGGACGAGCTGCGCCATGCGAAGCACGCACCTGCCCGCCATCCTTGCCCTGATGCCGACAGAGGCGAAGAACGGCATCCGCGAGGTAAATAAGCTGACCTCGGCGGGCCGCAAGAGCAGCACCATCAACACCACGGCGGACAAGCTGTTTCTGCTGAGCGAGATCGAGATTTTCGGCAGCGTCAGCGATTCCAAGAGCGGCGAAGGCACGCAGTATGATTACTACAAGGCGGGCAACAGCAAGGTCAAGAAGCGGAACGGCTCTGCAGCCAACTGGTGGGAGCGCTCGCCGTATGCCAGCGACTCCGCGAGTTTCTGCCTGGTCTCCGGCGGCGGCGACGCGTCCAATGGCTCCGCCAGCCGTGCCCGTGGCGTGGCCTTCGGCTTCTGCTTTTAATCCAGAAAGGGGCAAGAACGAATATGTACAGAATTACGAGCAAAAGCACTTTTGCTGGATACGCGGACAGCGTTGTTCCCATCCGCTATCATCCGGACGGGTTTTATATCCTATGTGAAAAGAGTGAAGCGGACGGCTTCTGCGCGAAGATGGCTGTGACTATTACGGATGAAGAAGGAAACGAATACAGAACGCTGACCGATACAGTGTACCGGACGGAGGGACACACAATGAAAGGAACGGAGCCGGTCGGCACCTACGAGCAGCATGGCGCAGCCGTCCCGCTGACCGAGGCGGAAGCAGCGCTGGCAGAACTGGAGGCAGTCTATGACGCAGGATAAATTAGAAAAGCTCAAAACCGCCGTTAAGGACGGCAAGCTCGTGCAGGCTGCAGGCGGAATCACGGAGGCTGTGACGCAGTCGGACAAGCTGGGCTATGACTGGCGCAACATCTACGTCAACAAGATATTGGTGAGGCAGGAGTACGTCGAACAGGCTGTGAAAACCGGCACGGCAAACAACCCAATCGTGTGGGAGGTCGGCATGGCGCTCATCCGGAACGCCTACTACACGCATGGCGGTGAAACAAAGGTCTGGATGGGCGAAGCAGGCGCGACGGCAAAGTGGACGGACAGCGCTTTCGTGCCGATCTGATAGCGCAGAAGGGAGAAAAACATGGACTTGCAGATTCTGATCGGAAGGGCAAAGGCGGATGTCCGGGCAAGGTTCCCGGACGGAGAGGAGACGACGCATGAATGAGCTAGAAATGGAGCACAGAATTACTGCCGTTGAAAAGCTTGCGAAGGGAAATGAACGGCGCATCGGAGATTTGGAAACCGATAACAAAGCTTTGCTGGACTTATCAACGTCCGTCGCGGTCATGGCAGAGCAGATGAAGACCATGAGCAGCAAGGTCGACAGCATGGACACTGCCGTCAAACGCCTCCAGAACGTCCCGGCAAGCCGCTGGGAGGGCTTGATCAAAGCCGTGGTCACGGCGCTGGTCGCAGGCTTAGTCGGCTACGCGCTGGCTCTGGCGGGGCTGGGAGGCTAGTATGGCGGACGGGCAGAAAAAGCCGCAGCGGAAGACGAAGGGGCGCATGGCGCGGGAACTGGTCTACTACTGCATTTATGCCCTGACGCTTACGCTCGCGTGGGCTGTCATCATCAAAACGCTTGCCATCTTCACAGACCACCCCGCCGACCTCTCCGACGTGCTGATCTTCGCGGCAGCGGCGTTCGGCGGGGAGCTGCTGCTCCTGCTGTGCAAGAGAGTATTTGCAAAACCAAATGAACCGGTAGAATGAAAGGGGTACATATGGAAAACATCAAAAAGCGGCTGGGCAACCTGCTCAGCGTCAAGAGCCTGGTCACGATGATTCTGACCTGCGTGTTCGCTTATATGGCGGTCGTCGGAAAGATCAGCCAGGACTTTATGACCATTTATGCGGTCATCATTGCGTTTTATTTTGGAACCCAGTCCCAGAAGACGCAGGATGTGCTTGACAGTGCGGGTGCGCCGCAGGAGGGCGAACAGAAATGATGAAAGCATCCGAGCTTGTGCAGAAGCACGTTGACGTCGCGAAAAACTACAAGACCGTCTACATGTGGGGCTGCTTCGGCGCGCCGGTCGGGGAAAACATCATTGACGAGAAGTCGCACCAGTACCCGGACTGGTACACCGGCGGCAGAGTCACGTATCTGCGCAGTCTGATTGGGAAAGTTGTCTATGGCTTTGACTGCGTAAACCTGACAAAGGGCATTCTCTGGGGCTGGAACGGCAACAAAAACGCCTACTATGGCGGGGCAAGGTATGCCTCGAACAGCGTGCCGGATGTCTCCGCCGACGGCATGATCGCCAAGTGCTACGCCGTGTCCGCCACCGGCTGGGACAAGCTCATTCCAGGCGAAGGTCTCTGGATGCCCGGTCACTGGGGCCTGTACATCGGCGACGGTCTGGCGGTCGAATGCACCCCGATCTGGGACAACGGCGTACAGATCACCGCCGTCCAGAACATCGGCACGAAGGCAGGCTACCACGCCCGCAATTGGCAGAAGCACGGCAAGCTCCCGTGGGTGGAATATGATACCGTGAAGGTTGATGCCGAGGTTGAAGAAGCAAAGAAGTCAATCCGGCAGAAAGCCGGATTGACCGACGGCACGATTGACTATCTCGCCGCCTACAAGTACGGCGACGATCTTCTCAAAAAGCTTGCAAAAGCGATGAAATAAACTGCCTGCCGCGCTCTGCCGGAAGGAGGGACGCCTTTGGCGAGCGCGAGAGTCAATATACCCGAAGATCTGTCCGGTTTGCTGCACAGCGAGTGGGAGCGCGTCATAGAGGAAACCGGATACAGCAGGGAGGACGCCGAGATCGTGCGCCGCTACATCGTGGGGAAACTCCCGCAGATCGACGTTGCCGTCGAGCTGTGCATGGAGCGCAGCACACTGTCAAGACGCCTGCCTGGCATTTACACAAGGGCGCGGCAGACAGCACGAAAACTGCATATGATATGAGATTCCCGGTGTCCAAGTTGGGCACCGGGATTTTTCACGCAGATTCACACAAAATCACACTCACGCCACCCTTAAAAATCTGCGCTCCGGTACAATGGGAGCATAAGGAGGGACACAGGATGGCATACAACCCATACACCGGGCGCTGGGAGATGGACGGCGCGCAGCAGGTGCAGATGCAGCCCATGCCGCGGGCGCAGGTGCCGCAAATGCCGCAGCAGCCGCCGAAACTCGGCGTGCTGACCGTGGCCAGCGAGGCCAGTATCAACAATTTGCAGATGCAGCCAAACGACAACGCGCTCGCGCTGCATGAGACGGAAAACCTGCTCTATTACATCCGCACCGACAGCATGGCGGCAAAGACCATTGCGCGGTTCCGGATATTCCCGGAGCCGACGGAAGAGGAAAAGGCAGCGACACAGCTGCAAGAGCAGCTGAAGCAGATCACGGACGGCCTACAGAGCATGGCCGGGAAAATCGAGGAATTGGAGGGAAAACTCAATGCAAAATCCGATCATGGCACTGATGGGCGGCGGCAGCGGAAACAAACTGCTGAACGGCCTGATGCAGACGGCAATGACGACGCTTAAAGGCCAGAGTCCCCAGATGGTGCTTAGTTTCCTCGCCTCCCAGCCTGGGTTTAATGACTGGTTTGAGGCAAACAAGGACAAAACGGTCGGCGAGCTCGTCGGCCAGATCAGCAAGTGATACCGCGCGTAAGCGCCTATCAATAATCTAGCCCGAAAGGAGGGAATACAATGGATAAGGACTATGGCTTCGGCGGATGGGGTATTGTGATTCTCATCGCGCTGTTCTTCCTGCTCTTCGCGGGCAGAGGCTTCGGCGGCAGCAGCGGCGAGAGTGCCCCGGCGACGCAGGCCGACGTACAGCGTGCAACGGACTTTGCGGCTCTGGAGCGCCAGAACAACGAGGGCGTGGCCGCAACGCGTCAGGGCGCGTACGACGTCACAAGCGCCGTCAAGGACAACGCCTACAACATCCTCGGCGAGCTGCGCGATTTGCAGTCCGTCACGGAGAGCGGCATCTCTGTGCAGCAGAAGTGCTGCTGCGACATTCTCCGCGCGATCGACGGAGTTAACTACAACGCCAGCATCAACGCTTGCGAGATCAAGACGGCTATCCACGCCGAGGGCGAGGCGACCAGAACGCTCCTGCAGCAGCAGGAGAACCAGCGCCTGCGCGACGAACTCGCACAGAGCCGCGCCGCGAACAACGACTATATGCAGTCGCAGTACATCCTCGGCCAGCTGGGCAGGTACTACCAGAACCCGCCCTGCAATCCGTGCGGCTGCGGCGGCTGACGGACGGACCAAACCTGATATAACTATCCGGGGCGATTGCCCCGTTTTTCATAATCTTGAAAGGAGACGAGTAAATGTCTTGTAGCGGAAACAGCAAATCCTATCAGAAATCCTGCGTCCGGTATTTTAATAACAGCCCGCAGACGCTTGCAGCAAACGCTGCGACAGTGCTCACGCTTGCGGGCGCGAAGGTTGTCAACTCCGGCGAGTCCATTCAGGTCGAGCCTCAGAGCTACGACACCGTAAAAATTGGGCTCTATCACCTAGTAGCCGATGCGGTCATTACGTCGTCCGCGGCTGGCGAGCTCACCTTGCAGTGGTACATGGACGGCGTCGCGCTGCCCTGCACGCTGCGCAAGGTAACGCTTCCGGCGACCGGAAACACCGAGATCCACACGGAGACGGAACTGGCGCTGCCCGGGTGCTGCTGCTGCGTGAACCACACCTTTACCCTCATTGCGACGACCGACTCGACGGCAGCGGGCAATGTGGTCGAGCTCTGCACCGGCCTGCTCAAGCTTGCTTAGCCTATGACGGACAAGATCAAAGCCTATAAGGCAAAGCTCTGCGAGGCGCTTGAGGCGTGTATGGCGGAGCCCGTGAGCTCCCGAAGCGTGGGCAGCTGCACCATGCTCATGGACGCGCTGTGCAAGGCGGATAAGATCACGATGGAGCCCGAAGCCTCCACGTTTACCGAGGACGACGCGCGGCGCTGGACAAAGCACATGGAAAATGACGACGGCTCGACCGGACCGCACTGGACGCAGGAACAGACCGCAGCCGTCGCCGGAAGTGTCGGCGTACATAACGTTGCCCCGTGGGTCTGGTACGCGGCGATGAACATGATGTACTCGGATTACTGGGAGTCTGCGACGCGCTACGGCGTCGATCGCCCGGAGTATTATGCAGATCTCGCCAAAGAGTTTCTTTTTGATAAGGACGCAGGCGGACCAGAGGCAAAAATCGCCGGGTATTATCACGGTGTCGTGGCTCCACAGATTGATGCGATGAACACAAAATAAACACAGAGATTTAAATTTTAGTTGATATTTCTGTGGGTAAAAAGGGTTCGAGTCTCTTCAGGTCCACCATAACAGAAAGCACCGGAGTTTAAACTCCGGTGCTTCTTTTTTTATTTTCAGGACAAAAAAACAGGGGAATAGAAAACAAAAACGGCGTGACAACGATTTTTTAATAATGATTGGGCAGTAGCAAAGACTAGCATAAAATAGCACGAAAATACATGCGTGTGAACACAGAAAGAACACAGTGATTTCGGCTAGAATTTGGCATCCATCTGAGCTGCGACATCGTCGAGGCGATTGTCAAAAATCTCCGTGTAAATGTCCATCGTGGTTGCAAGCTGCGCGTGACCGAGCAGCTGCTGCATGGTTTTATAATCCACGCCGGACTCATAGAGCGCGGAGGCGTAGCCGTGCCGGATCTCATGTGGCGAGACGGTGACGCCGGTCCGCGTTTTGTAGCCGACGTAGAGGTCCTCCAGTTTCCACCCGGGCAGAGGCGACGCGCCGCCGTCCGAGGAGAAAATATAGCCGTGCTTTTTGTTGGGCAGCGCGTCTGCCAGCGCGGTAAGCAGGGGGACAGAGCGGATACCAGCCTCGGTTTTCGGGAGTTTGATCTGCGGTGTGGGACCGGTATTGTAAACGCTGCGCTGGATGCGGATGCGCTTGTTTTTGAGGTCGATATCCTCATACATAAGCCCTTGCGCTTCGCCACGCCGGCAGCCGGTATAATAGATCAAAAAAGCGAAAAGCCCGAAGTCGTCGGAGACGCCGGCTTTAATCTTTGCGATCTGATCGGAAGACGGGGCGTGGCGCTTTTTCTGAGGCAGGTTCTTCGGAAGCAGAACGGCGTCAGCCGGGTTATAGGCAATGTAACCCTCGCGCTGGGCTTTGTTTAAGATCTGGCGGATGATCTGACGCTGTGTAATGACAGTTTTTTTGGCGTGGGTTTTGGCAAAGCGGTTGACGTACTTCTCAATTTCCTTTGCCGTGATAGATGCAACATCCTCGCCTTTAAATTCCTCGATCGCGCGCTCATAAGCTGGGCTGTAGTTGCGCAGACTGTTTGGAGCCAGCGTTGGCTCGATCTCGTTCCACCACGCATGGGCGACATTCTCAAAGGTCTCCGTCTTCCCGGATGCGAGATCGGCGCGGTAGCTCTTGACCTTTTCCCAGACCTCGCGGTCTGTTTTGCCGCGGAAAGCCTTGCGCTTGCCGTTGATTTTGATAATCGTCTCATGCAGCCCGTCAGGGCGAACGTAATATTTCGGGATTGCCATAAAAACCTCCAAAGATGCCGCTCCGGTTTCTCCAACCGGGGCGGCTTTTTTGTTATGTTTGGAACCAACCGATATTTGGGGTCAAGATGTCGACCGCAAAAAGAAGGAGTATAAACGCAGTAAGGCAGACGCAGAGAACGAAGAAACGTTTGTTCCAGCGCTCCTTCCGCGCAATGGCGCGTTGCAGATCGTCAATACGTGTCTCGTAAAGCTCGCCTTTCGTGCGCTCGCACGTGCCTCCTGCATGCTGCGCAGCATCCGAGCCGACGCCGAGCGCGTCGCAGATGGCGGTAATTGTCGAAGCAGAAGCGTTTGAGCCTTTTGAGGAAAGGACGCGCGAGACGGTTGACTCAGAAATTTGTGCAAGCTGCGCAAGGTCCTTGTTTGTTAGGTTTTCCTCCTCCATTTTGGCAATACATCCGGATATCAGCTGTTCAAAATCCATGATTTCACGACGCTTTCATAAATTTCACCAGGAATTGCAGATATATTTTACAGATTTCACCAAATTGCAAAAATGTAGATTGCATTTCACGGCGCGCGGGGGTACGGTTGAGGCGTAGGGACGGCTCCCACCGCCTGCACAAACCAAAGCCCGCGTCGTTTTTCGGCAAGCGGCGCGGGCGAACACTTAAAGGGCATTCTAGCCAACCGTGATCTGCCAGCTACCTTCTGCGGTGATTGTCAAAACAACGGTATTGCGTTCGAGGCGGACAGTGCCACTGTACGGGTCAAGCGTATTGACCAGGAGGTCATAATAATCGCCGTAGCCTTTGACGGCAAAATGATTGGAACCGCTGTTCCCAGTGATTTTCGCGCTCGTGCAGCCACTAGGGACAAGAAGCACAGCATCACCAGAGCCGGAATATGCTTCGTTGACCGGAAGCACCGGCGCACTGGACAGCGGCTTCACACGGACAGTCCAGTCTCCAGTAGACGTAACCTCGAGCATGCGCGTGCTTTGCTCCAGCTCAAATACACTGCCGGAGTATAGCTCAAGTGTGTTGACAAACAATTCGGTGTATTCGCCAAATGAATCATATCCCTTAACGGCGAAGTGATTGCCGGACACGTTCCCTGTGATCTCCATATACCAGAGTTCATCGAGCGGGGTTATCTCAAAATAATCGTCGCCGCTGCCGCTGTATCCGTTCGAACTGTTTGACACGACAGGCTCTAGGACGGAAATGCCGTCGTCTTCCACATCAGGAGTTTCCTGCTCCTGCGTCGGGTCGTAGCCGATCTTTTCGTAATACTCCTTTGCTGCCGCTGCCTGTTCCTCCTCGGTATAGCCGTCGTCTTCTGACGCGGCAGTTGTTTCCGTCTGCGCCTGCTGGCTACGTTCGGCGAGAATCTTTGCCGCTTCCCGCTGGTTCTTCTCGCGCATAATTTCAGGGATTCGCGTGGTGAGGTTGCTGATCAGGATCACGACAAGCACCCAGAACCACCACTTTTTATAAAACGGCTTCGACGGCTTGCGCCTGCATCCGGTATCATAGTTCGGCGAGGCGCATTTTCTGTCGGCGTTTCTGGTTTGCGGGCAACTAGCAGATTCACTCTGTTGAGGCTCGCCAGATTGCTTCTGGCGGACCTTAACCCAAATGCGCGCACCGTACTTTTTATCAGGCTCGTCTTCGTCCGGACCGCCGTAGATCTCGCAGCTATCGCCGGAAATAATATACCCAGCGTCCTCCATTTTGGCAAGTTCCGCTGCAACCTCGGCGGGGACATTGCCGACCTCACGGTCGTCAAAATAAACCATGTACGCGGGCGCACCTTCGTACTCATACCGCTCAAGGTCGACCGTGACGGTCTCAAAGCGCTCGAAGTCATTCTGTTTTTTCGCCGCGCGGCGAAGAGAGGTCTGCCGGCGCGTGCCGTCAGTCGCTTTGAAAGAAGAACCGGCAAGCGTAAAATCCCAAATTTCCGTCCATGCGTTAAGCTGCTTTTTGCTGATATACATGGGTATCCTCTCAAATACAGTATTTTTCGCAGATTATACTGCCTATAGGGGCTTATTTATATCGTAAGCCAGATGGCAAAAAGAAGCAATGGCAAATGTGAACAAAAAATGAAGGAAATTTTTGTAGAGAAATGGAGGACGAAGTGGAAAACACGAAAGAATACGTCATTGGAGAGATCAAGAGCCTGTTGGAGCGGGCAACGCCGGACCAACTGATTATTATACTGCGAATTCTGCAAAACATCGTAAAATAAGCGCCGGAGCGGGAAACCGTTCCGGCGAAAACCTACAGACCAAGAAGTTGTTTTTCAATTTCGGCAATATCCGGGAAAACAAGGCGGGCACCTTTGCGCTGCAAGGCGAGCAGTTTCCGCGCCCGCTTTGAAAGCTCGGCTTCTAGCGCCGCGTCTACGCGGACAGGAAGGCTGGTGCGCGCATCTATGTACTCGCCGGAAATATAGTTTTCCGTAACGGGACACATGTTTTGGAGCAGAAACGCCTTTTTGCGACCAAGGACTTCGCCAAAAAGGATGGTGTCGCATTTCCCGTAGCGCTGGACCTTCTTCTGGTAAATAGCATCGAACTTTTCAACGCGGGAAGAAATCGGAATCAGCCAGAATAGCCGGGTAGCTTCGTCGAAGAAAGCGTAAAAGCACGGACGACCGTGCGGAACGCCGTTTACTGGCTCCTTGTTTTGCATAAGCCCTTCGCTCGGGACATCTTGATAATATGCGTCCGACAGAAAATAGAAGTGACCGATCTCCATATATCTCTCCAAGAAAAAAGGCTCTGCCGGACGGCAAAGCCTTATAATTTGCGCTCGCCAATCTTTCAGTTGCATAGCGAGAAGCAACAAACATTTGGACTCGCCGTTATTTGAGTTGCGTAGCGAGAAGCAACAAACATTTGCAGATGATCTCTCATCTGCCTCTAGTATATGCCACACGGTCAACAATGTAAACTCGGAATGTTGTACGAAAAAACAAACGAAAATTTTGATAAATCACAGATTTATTTACAATTCTGAAACACGAAAAAACACCGGAGACGATTATTCGTCCCCGGGCTTTTTTTGCAGCTCTCCGACAAAAGCCTCAATCGCCGCCCATTTTTCAGGCGGCAGCGCCATCAAAAGCGAAATGAAGCGTTTGCGGAAGGAATCGTCCGCGTCGGACATGATGTCCGTAACCAGAACGGCAAGTTCCTCATTTGCACTGCGCTGCACATACATTTCCCCGACGCCGTTTTCCAGCCATGCGAGAGAAACATTAAACTCCCGGCAGATATCTGAAATTGTGCGGTCACTGGGCGCTTTTGAGCCGGAACAGACGGCAGAAACAAATGGTTGACTTAAATTGATAGCCTCGGCAAATTTTGTCTTTGTAATTCCGAGATCCTTAATCAAGTAAGCAATTCGCTCATTGATAGATCCAAACATATATCGCCACCTCCTATGTATAGAATAACACGGCAGAAATGGAAAGTCAAGAAAATTCATAACTGGGTAATAAATAATGCTTGACAACAGCTCTGAGTTATGATAATGTATAACCAAGGAATGAAACAAGCGAGGTGAACACAAGGATGGAGGGCGTTGTGAAGTTTGGCGCGGCATGCATGCTTGCTATCGGGTATCTTTCGATCTGGTTCCTGCCAAAAGCGGCGACGGAGGCTGCAATGAAAGACAGGAACCATGCGAAAGAGACCTTGATGCAATGGCTGATGTGCTTAATGTCTATCGCGCTCGCATATTTGCTTTCGCTTCTGCTCCACGCAGAAATATAGAGCGTTTCTTATGCTGTCAACGCTATCGCCATTGTCGATGTGGGCGCAAAGAACGTCAAGGCAGTCTCCGAGTTTGCCGGTTTGCGTAGCGAGAACTGCGGAAACCGCGCAGGATGCAGCTGCACGTTTTTCTACATTGTCGGGCGAGTAAGTAAACAGCACAACCGCGCGCGCCATCTCAGAGAAAGCATTGTCACCGGAAACAACATCGTCACGGCTCCATTGTAAGCGAAGCTTCGCGGCTTCTTTGGCGGATGTCACGCGAGCAATCAGCAACGATAGCGCCCCGGACGATACGACACCGGCAAGCGAGATTAGCGCGCAGGCAACAGGATCAGACATACAGACACCTCCTTTCAACCAGAGTTTAGCACACAGGCGAAACGGGGGCAAGACCAGAGAATGATAAGAAAGGGTGAGAAAAATGTCGGAAGAACAGAAGAGGCAGGCTGAAAAGCTCACAACCGAAATGAATAAGCTGACGCCGGAGATGCGCGAAAAGGCACTGATCTTTATGCAGGGCATGGCGGCAATGGTGCAGCCAGTCAAGCAGGACGAGCAGAAGGAGGCGTGAGACGGTGGACCAGATGGAACTGTTCGAGGCGAAACTGGATGAATGGCGGCGCGAGGATTTACAGGAGCGTCGGCGCAGCGAGCTGTGGAACTGTGCAGTAAACATGATCGTCGCGCTCGCCGCGCTGATTGTGGCACTCAGGGCTTGACAATCGAGATAACGACACCGGCAGCGGACAGCAGAATTGGGATGACCGCACCGAGGATTTTGAGCCAGAAGCGGTCATACTTCGCCCGCATGAGCGGGCTGAGCGTGACAACGGTATCATCGTCATAAGCATCATCCGAGAAATCCAAAGAGCGAGGCGGAAGTGCTTCTTGCAGGCTGATGTAGTCAAACTGCGGCAAAGCAGAAAGAATGCGTCCGAGCTTTTGCTTATGGACGACGACGTAGCAAATTTTTATTTGTTGTTTTGTCATAAATAACACCACCTTGTCACCATCTTACCACGCCGGAAGATACGGGGCAAGACAAGCGGACGACAAGAAGGAGTGAAAAAATATGCCGGAAGGTCAGATCGGAAAAAACTGGGCAGAAGAAGCACGAAAGCAGGAGCGGGAACGCCGGTTGCAGATGATCGGCACGGCACGCACGCTGCTGTCGCTGGCGGTATCTCTGCTGGCGCTGGCTTTTGCAGTCGCTGCGTTTCTGCGGTAACGAGAGGAGGAAAAACCATGCGTGAGGCGGAGGGCTACCGACCGCAGCTGGAGCTGCTGACGGACATGTTCCCGGGGCGGGCGGCGATCACAGTAAACGAGTGCCAGACCGCGCTCGGCATTGACCGGAGGACGCTGCTTGCCGAGCGCGAATTTCCGGCGCGGAAGATCGGCGGCAAGTACGCAGTGCCGCTGACCGAGCTGGCGCGCTGGCTGACGCGGAAATGATGGAAAGGGACAGGAACGATGGCTGATTTTTTGAGATTTTTTGACGATATCGTCAAGCGGGTCCCGATGCACCTTGAGATCACCTATAGCAAGGTAACAGACTGGGGCGTCCGGATTTACAGAAAGGGCTGCAACGCTGACGGCTCGGACATGGAGATTGTAGGCGTCCAGTGCTGCGACATGGAGCTGTGCTTCGCGACGGCACAGGTAAAACTCAAAAACTGGCTTCTGGACACAGAGGGAGGATATTGAATATGGCGAAGAAACTACACGTCGAAATCGGAATTGACGGTGAAACGTCAATATCAAGGATCGAGGGCAGAGGCGGGGATTTGATCGCCGCAGCAGCATTTGCAGTCAATGCGTTTTACAGAGCTTTTGCAAAAAAGAGCGAAGAAGATGCCAGAGACTTTAAATTTCTCATGCAGAAAATAGTTGCAGAAGATGATTCCGTGATCTGGTCAAAGACGATTTGAGGAGGAAAACACCATGAGAACGAACCTTGCGCGAGTAGAACCGGAAGAAACCACGCGGGAGCGCCGGGCGCGGCTGCGGGAGGAAATGCAGTACCGGCGGGCGCTGCGGCTGATCGTGAAGACCTGCTGCATCTGGCTTGGCGGTGCGGCGTATGTCCTCGCGGTGATTGCCGGATACGGGCATATGATGGACGCCGCTGCCGTGACAGGCGCAATCGCAATCGGCTTGTCGGTCTACGGGGCAATGTGATATGGACGAGCGGATCACAGTCAGGTTTCGTCCAGAGCAGCTGGACGACGTAATTGACGCGCTGTTTGCCTACGCAGACGATTGCGTCAATGATCGAGAGATCCTGCTCAAAATGCCGCGCGTGGACCGGGAAACGGTGAATGATCTGGCGCAGCGGGAGACGCAGCTAAACAAGCTGGGCAGATGGCTCCAGCACGTGAAGGAAGAGGCAGAATGATGCCGAGTATAACGCCGCGATTGCGCCGGATCAAGCCGCCATGCGGCAGATTTTGTCCAGCCAGGATGGCGGGATGCAGCGCCATGTGCTGCAACTGGACGCTCTATGAGAGCATCCGGAACTATCTCTACGTGGAAAACGGACAGGCACGGAAAAATTTAGAGTTAGACCTTGCGGCACAGAAGCAGATAAACCGTGCGGGCAATCAGGTGAGGAGGCGCAAACACTATGGCGCGAAATAATATCGACTACAACGGCGAGCGGGCAAACCGCCATCCTGCCGTAATTGCGCAGGCAGGATACACCGGGAAAAACCACTACGCCGTGACATACAGCGGACAGACGGTCTTTGTCCGCGCTTCGGACGAGCTTGCCGCGCTGTTTACGGCGGCAAAGCACTGGGGCTATAAATTTACCCGCCCCGAGTACCACCAGAACGCAGCCGCCAGAAAACTGCACTACACGCCGGGGCTTTGAGGGGAGGCGCGGAGGAATGAGCGACTTAGAGCAAACCGCGATGGAACGGCTACGGTTTGCAGCTGAAATGTCCCTGCGGGTATACAAGCAGCCGCTTGTGATTACCTACTCGGGCGGCAAGGACTCGGATGTTCTTTTGCATCTGGCGGGTGCGGCTGGTATCCAGTATGAGGTGTTGCACTCGCTGACCACGGCGGACGCGCCGGAAACGGTCCGGCATGTGCTGGATACCTTCCGGCGGTTGGAGCTTACCGGCGTAAAATGCGACATCGACGCGCACGTTCGCCCGGACGGAACGCGAACCACGATGTGGAACCTGATACCGCGCAAGCTTATGCCACCAACGCGTTTGGTGCGTTACTGCTGCAAGGAGCTTAAGGAGTCCAGCGGGCGCGGGAGATGGATCGCCACCGGCGTCAGGTGGGCGGAATCTGCGAAACGAAAACAGCGCGGGGTGCTGGAAAGCTTACACAGAGATAAAAACAAAAAATTGACGTTGATGAACGACAACGACGAAAGCCGAATGTTGATTGAGGACTGCCAGCTGAAAGGAACTCGTGTTATCAACGCAATCATTGACTGGAAAGAAGCTGACGTGCTGGAGTACTGCGCGGAAGAAAAAATCTGCATGAATCCGCTCTATGCCTGCGGCTGGAAGCGTGTTGGCTGCATCGGCTGCCCGATGGCTGGAAAGCACCGGAATGTGCAGTTTGCGCGCTATCCAAAGATAAAAGCCGCGTATATCCGAGCCTTTGACCGTATGCTGGCAGAACTGCAAAAGCGTGGGCTGCCAAGCTACTGGCAAACAGGTGATGACGTTATGCACTGGTGGATGGAAGACGGTGTTTTACCCGGTCAGATGGTTTTTGACGGAATGGAGGAGGACACGCTATGACAATGGATGAAATCGTGCGGGCGCTGCGGGAACTTGAAGCAGATAACCAGTGCTCGTGTATTTGCGATGAATGTGATGAGGACGATTGTTTAACACCGCTGTTTCGATCTGCTGCCGATTTGATTGAGCAGCTGGTTGCCGAAAACGCAGATCTGCGCAAAGAACTTGAATGGAAGGGCATGGTGATTGCCCTCGCCCAGAAAAAGCAGGCGGAGGCAGAAGCCGAGAGGGACGCGGCGTTAGCAGACCTCGCGGATGCGCGGAGTTGCAAGACTTGCAAGTATGCGTGCGATACGCGCGACTGCTCCAGCTGTAAATTAGAGACTTGCAAATGCTTAAAGTGCAGTATCGATAAAGCTGCGTGGGAATGGCGCGGCTTGCCGGACGCGCCGGAGGAAGGAGAAGAGGCATGAGACTTACAACGGATACCCCGAAAAACAATATTGAAATGGCGCTGAACCTGTTCTATGTCAAGGACAAAGAGGTATGGGTGCGCGGATACGGGAAGAACGGCGCAGACATTTCCCTGCTCGATCTGACGCGAGAAATTATGAGTTACCAGTGCCCATATGTGGAGTCGGATATTTCTGACGATGACCTGATTATGATGATGCCGGAATGGCTTTTCGATGATGTCCGGTCGACGGAACACGTGGTCGGGCTTCTCTATCAGGCGGCGTGGGTATGCGCGGAGCTGCGCGAACATTTGAAGCAGTTCGAGGACAAGGAGGAAGGAGAAAAGGCATGAAAGTCTACATAGCCGGTAAAATCACCGGAGATCCCAGGTATCGGGATAAATTTGCAGCGGCAGAAATACAGCTGGGCTGGCAGGGGAACACTGTGCTCAATCCTGCCGAGTTGCCAGAGGGAATGACACCGGCAGATTCGCATGTAATCTGCCTTGCAATGATCGATGTTGCAGACAGCGTTGTTTTCCTGCCAGACGCGAAGGACAGCGCAGGCGCGCGCCTTGAGAAAGCATATTGTGAATACGTCGGGAAGGAGATGGAATTTTGGAGCGATTAACGTTTGAAGGAAACTTTTGTGATATTGCACAGTGCCGCGAACTGCCGTGTAAGTATGACGGAGGCTGCGCGCAGAAGAAGGTGTGGGAACGTCTGAAAGCCTGCGAGGACACAGGATGGACACCGGAAATGCTGCACAAGCTGGGCGAAAATGCTGGGCATATGTGGGACTTTGCGCAGGCTGCGGGAAGCATGACAATCGGTCGGCTGAAAGAGCTTGCCGAGGCCGACAAGGACGGGCGCGTCCTGATTCTGCCGTGCAAGGTGGGCGATACGGTGTGGTTTAAGACATACAAAAATAACACGCGAGATTGCATTGGCGTGCAACCACATGAGGTTACAAGAATATCAGCAAGCATCATTGTTCCGGGGGAAATTGTGGATATCGGTATCCCTGTGGACCAGATCGGTGTGAGAGTATTTTTGAGCGAGACCGAAGCGGTTGCGGCTGACGCGAAACCTCCGGCTGGAAATTCCATTTTGGAAGTTTAGGAGGCGAAGCAGGATGGAACGGATGACAAGCCGAGATGAGGATTGCGTGCTGGTAAACGGTCACGCGCTGGGTTATGCGACGATCGGCGAACTCGTCCAGATGGCGGAACGTCTCGCAGCGTATGAGGATATGGACAGTAAGCGGCTCAGACCGGGCGATACGGTTTGGCTGTCTAAGATGTTTTACACGCGCCCCAAAAAGCCCGTGCCGATCACGGTAGACGCAATCCGCATTGACGTCAACGGCACAACGTACATAACCGGGCGGAAGAGATTCTGCGAGGAAGCAATCGGACGAACGGTGTTTTTGACAGAGGAAGCCGCCAGAAAGGCTTTGCAGGAAATGGAGGGCAAGAAGGATGATTAAAAACAGAGTGTGTTTTACCGTCCGAGGAGAGTTTGGAGCGCAGATGAGCTTCGAGGCAAAAAACACAATCCCGTATGAAGATCTGTGCAAGTGTATCAACAAGGATACGTTGGTTGAGCTGATGTGCCTCGACAGACTCGGCTATACCGGCAACGATATTCAGTTCATCACGCCAGAAGAATACGACGAGCACTTTGGAGGTGACGGAAATGCCTGACGAATACATCAGCCGAAAAGCTGCCGCAAAGCTGCTGGGGTACACTTTCGGCGTGGACGTTGTACGAAAGCTGCATGAGGTGCCAGCCGCCGACGTTGCGGAGGTGGTGCATGGGCAGTGGGAAGGTGAGGGCGACGGATACGCAGACGGCGAGATTGTGCTTGATGTGTGGTATTGCTCTCAATGCGGATACTGCATCGACGACGG
>ERZ1034913.507-NODE-507-length-31339-cov-39.835123_pt1 | contig 31339 bp, 25 predicted proteins | sample MGYA00520697_ERZ1034913 | MGnify/ENA primary metagenome ERZ1034913 (study PRJEB33766, sample SAMN09781786) | gut metagenome | biome: gut microbiome | host: Homo sapiens | place: Madagascar | study: EMG produced TPA metagenomics assembly of the PRJNA485056 data...
CCGCCGGCCCCGCCGTGCTGTCCCCGGTGCTCGCCTCGCTGCTCATCCCGAGCCTTGGCATCTTTGGCGCCCTTAAGGCACTCGGCGTCATCTTCTTTGTGACGATCGCCGCCTCCGCCCTGTTCCTGAAGGCCCCCGAGGCCGGTTGGCTGCCCGAGGGCTTCGAGGCCCCCAAGGGCGGCGCGCACGCCGGCACTTTCGGCGACCTCACCCCGGGCGAGATGGTCAAAACCCCGCGCTTCTGGGTCCTCATCGCCACCTTCGCCTTCGCCGCCACCGCGGGCACCCTGCTTGTGGGCAAGGTTGCCTCCATCGCCGCCGTCCAGCTCTTCGCCGACCCCACGAGTGCCGCAGCCGTCGCCCTCGGCGGCGTGGTCGTCTCCGTCAACACCTGCGCCAACCTGGTCGGTCGCCTGTCCTTCGGCCAGATCATCGACAAGCTCGGCGCCTACAAGTCGCTGCTCATCAGCCTTGTCGTCACCATCGTCGCGCTCGTCATCATGTCGATGAGCTTTACGCAGAGCATGTTCTTTGTGGCGCTCTCCCTGCTCGGCTTTAGCTTTGGCGCCCTGCTCGTCATCTACCCGCCGCTCACCGGCGGCGCCTTTGGTACCAGCAACATCGGCGTCAACTACGGCATCATGTTCCTGGGCTACGCCGCTTCTACCTGGATCAGCCAGCCCATCACCGCCGTGCTGTATCACGCCGAGGCCGGCAGCGCCGCCTACCAGCAGTCCTTCTACGGCGCCATCGTGATTGCCGCCATCGCCGTCGTGCTCACCGTCTACATGATGGTCTCCGACAGCAAGAAGAAGTCCGCCTAGTTTTACCGATGCGACAAAGGGACTGTCCCTTTGTCGCATTCCACCGGTCACCAGTATTAAGGAGTCGAAATGTCTGAGCTCAACCCCGTCCGCATTGCCGTTATCGGCGCCGGCGCCATGGGCCGCAACCACATCCGCTTTGTCACCGAGGAGCCCGAGGCCGAGCTCGTCGCCATCGCCGACGCCTTTGAGGGCGCCCGCGCCACGGCCGAGGCCGCCGGCGTGCCGTTTTACACCGATCCCGCCCAGATGATGGACGAGGTCAAGCCCGAGGCCGTCATCATCGCCACCCCCAACGACCTGCATCTGGGCGTTGCCCGCGAGGCCGTGAAGCGCAACATCGTGCCGTTGGTCGAAAAGCCGATCTCCAACGACCTCGAGGATGCCCAGGCCTTCGCCGCCGAGGCCGAGACCGCCGGCGTGCCCGTGCTCGTGGGCCAGCACCGTCGCCACAACCCCTTCGTCAACAAGGCCAAGGAGATCATCGAGTCCGGCGAACTGGGCAAGCTCACCGTGTCGAGCTTCCACTACATGATCTATAAGAATGACGAGTACTTCGATGTCGAGTGGCGCCGCAAGAAGGGTGCCGGCCCGATCCTGGTCAACCTGGTGCACGACGTCGACCTGCTCCGCTACCTGCTGGGCGAGCCCGTCGCCGTCCAGGGCATGCAGTCCAGCGCCGCCCGCGGTTTTGAGACCGAGGACTCCGCCGTGGTCAACGTCCGCTTTGCCGATGGCTCGCTTGCAAGCATGACCATCTCCGACGCCACCGCCAGCCCCTGGAACTGGGAGGCCACCGCTCGCGAGGATCCGCAGTACCGCCCCTTCGACGCCGACGCCTACTTTATCGGCGGAACCTTGGGTGCCCTTTCGCTGCCCCGCCTGCATCAGTTCTCCTACGACGGCGCCTCCAACTGGCACAAGCCGCTGCAGATGGAGATTCCGGCCGTCGACCCGGCGCTGCCGCACAAGATGCAGCTCAAGCACTTTGTGAAGGTCGTCCGCCGCGAAGTTGAGCCCGTCGTAACCCCCGCCGATAACGTCAAGACGCTCACGCTTCTCAACGCCATCAAGGAGGCCGCCGAGACCGGCCAGCTCGTCGAGTTGTAATGCCTTAAGAGCGGCCACGGCAGAAACCCCATGCCGAGCCCCTCGGTCCGCCACAAATAAGCCCCTCTTCTTTGCCCCGCGAGCAGCCTCCTGCCCGCGGGGCATTTTGCTACGTTTCCAATGATTTTTCTGGGACGGGGGACTTTTTGCACCTTAGCTTGATTCGTTCGCCACGAAATGTGCCTATCTACTACGTTTAACCAATCACCCTCATCCATACCGAATTTCGCGAAATAAAAACCGCAGGTAAACGGCTTGCGCATTTTCGGAAAACCGGGGGATGGTCGACCCACACGGTTCAAACGTAGTAGATAGGCCGCTTTCGTGGTTCCGCGCCAAAACAGTCTTTTTTGGGCGAAGTGGCAGGTGGTATCCTTGGTAGCCCTGTGCTGCAAACGCACCTTAAACGCAAGGAGTCCCATGGATCTTATCGCCCAGCTCGCCCGCGAGCTCAACCTTAAGGCCGCCAACATCGAAGCGGCCGTCAAGCTCATCGACGAGGGCAACACCATCCCCTTTATCTCGCGCTACCGCAAGGAGGCCACGGGCGGCATGGACGACGTCGCCCTGCGCGCCCTCGACGAGCGCCTGTCATACCTGCGCAATCTTGAGCAGCGCAAAGAGGACGTTATCCTGCTCATCGACGCCCAGGGTAAGCTCACGCCCGAGCTCGAGCAGCAGATCCGCGAGGCCACGCAGCTCCAGCGTGTCGAGGACCTCTACAAGCCCTACCGCAAAAAGCGCATGACCCGCGCGCAGAAGGCCCGCGAGGCCGGCCTGGAGCCGCTCGCCAACATGATCATCATGCAGGCCTCGGCCAAGGGCAGCGCACTCGACGCCGCCGCGGCATACGTCAACGAGGAGGCCGGCTTCGACACGCCCGAGAAGGCGCTCGCCGGCGCCGCCGACATCGTTGCCGAGACGGTGGCCGAGGACCCTGAGAACGTCGCCGACCTGCGCGCCTTTACGCAAAACACCGCCGATATCGTCGTCGAGGCGACCGACCCCGCGGAGAAGACTCCCTACGAGCCTTACTACAACTTTGACGAGCCGCTGCGCCGCATTCCTAACCACCGCGTGCTGGCTATCGACCGCGGTGAGCGCGAGGGCAAGCTCCGCGTGCGCGTGAACGTCGACGGCGCTGCCGCCACGGCACGCCTCGGCGGCCGTTGGCCCCGTCGCCAGGGCGTGTTTGCTCCCATCTTCGATGCTGCCATCGCCGACGGCTACAAGCGCCTGATGGCCCCCTCGCTGGAGCGCGAGGCCCGCGCCAAACTCACCGTTCGCGCCCAGACCGAGGCCATCAACGTCTTTGCCAAGAATCTCGAAGGCCTGCTCTCGGCACGCCCCGTCCGTGGCGCCCGCGTACTCGCGCTCGATCCGGGCTACCGCACCGGCTGCAAGGTCGCCGTCATGGACGAGACCGGCAAGCTACTTGACCACGGCGTGGTCTACCCCACCAAGCCGCGCCATGACGTCGCCGGCACCAAACGCGAGCTCGCCCGCCTCGTCAAAAAGGATGGCGTCAACACCATCGTCATCGGCAACGGCACCGCCAGCCGCGAGACCGAGGAAGTCGTCTCGGAGTTCATTGCCGAGCAGGCGCCTGGGCTGCGATACACCATCGTCAACGAGGCCGGCGCGTCGGTGTACTCCGCCTCCGAGCTCGCCAGCCAGGAATATCCCGACCTTGACGTCACCGTACGTGGCGCCATGAGCCTGGGCCGCCGCCTGCAAGACCCGCTGGCAGAGCTCGTCAAGATTCCGCCCCAGTCCATCGGCGTGGGCCAGTACCAGCACGACCTCGACCAGGCCGAGCTCTCGCGCACCCTGGGCCACGTGGTGGAGGACGTCGTCAACCGCGTGGGCGTCGACGTCAACACCGCGAGCGCGAGCCTGCTGGGATACGTATCGGGCATCACGCCGAGCGTGGCTAAGAACATCGTGGCGTACCGCGAGGAAAACGGCGCCTTTACCGATCGCCGCCAACTCAAGAAGGTCCCCAAGCTGGGACCCAAGGCATACCTCAACGCCGCGGGCTTCCTGCGCATCAGCGGCGGCAAGAACCCGCTTGACGCGACGAGCGTCCACCCCGAAAGCTACGAGGTGACCACGGCCGTCCTGGAGCGCGCCGGCGTGGCGGCCAGCGAGCTCAGCCGCGGCGGCGTGCCCGATATCGAGCGCCGTCTGGGCAGCATCTCGGCGCTGGCAAGCGACCTGGACTGCGGCACTCTCACGCTCATCGACATCGTTAACGAGCTCAAGAAACCCGGCCGCGACCCGCGCGACGACGCGCCCGAGGTAGTCTTTAGCCGCTCGGCGCTTTCGATCGACGACCTGGAGCCCGGCATGGAACTCAAGGGCACGGTGCGCAACGTCGTCGACTTTGGCGCCTTCGTCGACGTGGGCGTGCACCAGGACGGCCTCGTGCACATCTCCAAGCTGGCCAACCGCTTCGTCAAGCACCCCAGCGACGTGGTGCGCGTCGGTGACACGGTCAAGGTGTGGGTTGAAAAGGTCGATCGCGACCGCAAGAAAATCTCCCTCACCATGGTGCGGGGCAAATAAGCCGCTGCTGGCGCTCGGCGGGTCCCATTCCGCCGAGCGCCTCTCCTTCTAAAACGATTTGGCGATATCCCGAAGTGCGAGACGCCGTTTCCGCTAATCCTCACCTGCAATTTTTGAGATATTCGGCCTCGCCGGGCCGCGATAACACCTCTTCAAAGTGCAAGCGCAACAAATAGGCGTCAGATATTCCACAAACGTCCCATATCTGCACCAGCAGAGGTGCGGTACGGGACTTTTTTTAGCCATATTGGCAATCTTGACGGCACCCTGAGGCCGAATATCTCGATTTTTGTTGGTGGGACACTCATGGGCACGAGCCGCAAAGACCTCGTTTGCCCGATAGAGCTGTTCAACCACGTCAAGTATGAGATCTTGCATGCGCGGAACAAAGGATAATCGAAGGGCCTTGGGCGACCTGCGCGTCGCCCCGAACACATAGTCGGCAGGGTCCTTTGCCTTGGCGATGACTGCCAACTCGGGGCCGGATCGTTTTCGATACTTGATAGATATGGATTAGAAGATCATTAGATTACAGGTTGATCCATGATGCGGAACCGCGTTGTCCACGCGATGCCGTCGGAGCCCACGCCGCCGTCCGAGGTGACGCCGGCCGCGTAACACGAATCGTCATCCGGCGAACGAAGCCGACAGTGGCACGCGCCGTTGCCATCCGAGCCCAGCCCCATTACTGCCCGAGACAGTTGGCGGGGTAGCACTGTCAACCCCCATCGGAATAAAGGTGACGATTCAGCTCAGGACCTACCGACGGGTTCGTGCCGGCGGCCCCGGCCGTTCCTTTGCCTAGCGCGACCCTCGCGAAGCGCGTGAGCGATAGGGAAAGGAAAGGCCGGGGCGAACAGCCCGCGGCGCAGTCAGCATTCGCCCTACGGCAGGATATGGAACCCGAGTGCCGCGATATCCTTGGCAAAGCCGCGGACGGTATCGAGCGAGACCTCGTACGGGTCGCGACCGATGTTCTTGCGCTTGGCCAGGATACTGTTTGGCACCGTGATAATCTGGCAACCGCAGGCCTCGGCCTGGTAAATGTTGATGAGCTCGCGCGTGGACGCCCACAGGACCTCGCAGTTGGGCTTGGCGGCAGCCTTCTTGACCGACTCCGTCATAAACGGAATGGGATCGACGCCGGTGTCGGCGATGCGGCCGGCAAAGAGCGAGATGATGGACGGCGTCTCGGCGTCAACGGCCTCGACCATCTCATCGACCTGCTCGGGCGTAAAGATGGTGGTGACGTTGACCTTGATGCCGTCGGCAGAAAGCTTGCGCACCAGCTCGGCGGTGGACTCACCCTTGGTAGTCACGCACGGAATCTTGACGTAGACGTTCTCGGCCCAGGTAGCAATCTCGCGCGCCTCGACCTCCATGGTCTCGACGTCATCGGCAAAGACCTCAAACGAGACAGACACATCGGTGATGTGGGCCAGGACCTCCTTGGCAAACGCGCGGTAATCCGTCACGCCGCCCTTCTTCATAAGGGACGGGTTGGTCGTGAAACCCTGAACGTTGCCGTTCTCGTACATGTCGAGCATGCCCTCGAGGTTTGCACCGTCAGCGAACACCTTGATTGCCATCTGCCTAATTCCTTTCGTTTGCATACGGGCGTTGAGCTGCTAAACACTTTACCTACGTTTACCAAGGCGTGAGCTGCGGGTTTTTATCTTCTCGGCGAACGGTTTTGCAGTTTTACCATTTTTATATCGACACCCCAGCGGCAAAACGTTTTTGCTGATCATCGCGGTTGATTCCGTTCGCGGCGCAGAGACAGCGCTTCACCGGTGCGTTTTCACAACCACTCCAAAACAAAAAGCGGTGACACCTCATTTGAGACGTCACCGCTTCCGTGTAGGAGCCGGTTATCGGAGCTCCGCCCGATTAGGGCTTAACGTATGCCTGGATTACTCTTCCTCAACGTGATTGATCACAGCACCCTTGGTGTGGATGAAGTTGGGGACGAAGGCGACGATCAAAAGGACAGCGAGAATCGCGTAGACACCGGTGGTACCGAAGGCCTCGGCAGCGCGGCCAAGCGTAATGCCAATGACGGAGAAATCGAAGTCGCCGAACGTAGTGTTCTTGAAGCCAAAGACGTCAAGAACGGGCAGGAGCAGGGCCGGGGCAAAGGTGATGAGCAGGCCGTTGACGAAAGCGCCAAGAGCTGCGCCCTTGCGACCGCCGGTAGCATTGCCGTAGATGCCCGCGGTAGCACCGCAGAAGAAGTGAGGAACCATGCCCGGGATGATGAAGATGCCCAGGGTAGCGCCCACGATGAACATACCGACCACGCCACCGATAAAGGAAGCGACAAAGCCGAGGATGACGGCGGTGGGAGCATAGGGGAAGAAGACGGCGCAGTCGACGGCGGGGATGGCGCCGGGGATCAGCTTGTTGGAGATGCCCTGGAAAGCCGGGACCAGGTCGGCAAGAATCATACGAACGCCGTTATAGACGATGGTGACACCAACGGCGAAAGACAGAGCGCAAGTCAAGGCATAGACGATCACGTTGTCGCCGCCAGCAGTCTCGGTAACAACCGCAGGATCTGCGATGTAAGCGGCGAAAGCGGTAACCAGGTAGAAGAAGGCCATGGTAAGAGCCGTGGAGATGGTAGTGTCGCGCAGGAAGGCAAACTTCTCGGGAACCTCGATCTTCTCGGTGCTGTTCTCCTCGGCGTCCTTAGCAAAAAGCGTACCGACTGCAGCGGAGATGTAATAGGCGAGTGAACCGAAGTGGCCCATGGCGATTTCATCGCCATCGGTAACCTTCTCGGTGAAACGCTGACCAACGGCGGGAAGCATAGCGCTCACGAGGCCCAGGAACATGCCGCCCACGATGACAAGCTGGACATCCTGGAAGCCAGATGCCTGCAGAACGGCAGACAGCAGGCAGGCCATAAACATGCTGTGATGGCCCGTCAGGAAGATGTACTTAAACTTGGTAAAGCGGGCAATGATAATGTTCACGACATAGCCGAGAATCAGGATCATCATGGTCTGAACGCCGAGGACGCTCTGAGCCATCGAAACGACGACCTCGTTGTTGGGCACGACGCCGGTGATGTGGAAACCGGTCTCGATGAAGGTGCCCAGCGGAGCAAGGTTCTCCTGAACAACAGCGGCGCCGGCGGACAGCATGATGTAACCAAGAATGGGCTTCAGGGTGCCCGTCATCACCTTGTGGGCAGGACGCTTAAGCGCGACAAGGCCCACAAAGGCAAATAGGCCCATAATCCACGCTGGCTTGGTCAGAATCGATTGGATAAACTCAAGTATGGGAAGGATGGCTTGCATCTGCGCTTCCTTTCTCTCTAACGTGGGCGCGTTTCCCTCTTCCACAGGGAACCGCCCTTTTTTGTGCCGCTTTAAGCGTTAGCGGCGGCCGCCTTGATTGCCTCGAGGGCGTCTTCGCGGATCTTCTTCTTGTTCACATAGCTGCGAACGATCACAACGTTGCCGTGGAGCTCGGGGGCGAGTTCCTTAACGGTGATGAACAGATCCGGATTTGCGGAAGAAGCACCGTTCAGGTCCATAGACTCAACGTCGGCCTTGATGCCCTCCTCCTCGCAAAGCTCCTCGACTTTGCCAGCGAGCATCAGGCTGGACCCGATGCCGTTTCCGCATACGGTGATGATATGCATGGCAACCTTCCTCTCCTACACGTGACGGTTTTCCGTCTATCCAAAAGCGGCGACGCATCGCCGTGCCATTAAGGCCTAAAAGAATGAACGCATGGTCTCCAAAACCTGCTCGGGCGTATCGCATGCGCTGAGCTTGGCAACGCAGTCCTCGTCCTCGAACATCTGCGAAAGCTCCGCCAAGCAGCCAAGATGAGCCTTGGGGTCGGGTGCGCAAATACCCACGAGCACGTGAACCGGATCGAAATCCTCGTGTCCAAACGCAATGGCAGGGTCAAGTGTGACGATACAGATCCCCGCTTCACTCACATTGCCATCTGCCTGAGCATGGGGCATAGCGATGCCCTCTTCCAAGACCATATAGGGGCCGAATTTGTGAACCGATGAAATCATGGCGTCAACATAGCTCTGGTCGCATTTGCCAGCGTCTACGAGCAACTTACCGCATGCCCTGATCGCTTCCTCCCAGTCGGAGGCCTCGACGTGGCAGGCAACAAGCTCGGGCTTAAGAAGATCAGTCAGCATGCTCGTCCCCTACTCCTCGGGCAGGATATGAAAACCAAGCGCCTGAATGTCGCGGGCAAAGCCCTTGACCGTATCAAGCGAGTACTCAAGCAAATCTTTCCCGAAATTCTTGCGTTTGGCAAGAAGGGCATTGGGGACCGTAATGATCTGGCATCCAACGGACTCCGCCTGGAAGATATTGAGGACCTCGCGTGTAGACGCCCAGAGAACCTCGGCAGCAGGCTTAACGGCAGCCTTCTTTACGGACTCCGCCATGAGGGGCAGCGGATCGACGCCGGTATCGGCAATGCGACCGGCAAAGATGGACAGAATAGAGGGGGTCTCAGCAGAGACGGCATCGACAAACTCGTCGACCTGCTCGGGCGTGAAGATAGTGGTGACATTCACCTTGATGCCGTCGGCAGAAAGGCGCTTGACCAGCGCGGCAGTGGACTCACCCTTGGTGTTGAGCGCCGGGATCTTAACGTAGACGTTGTCTGCCCAGGTTGCGATCTCGCGAGCCTCGGCTTCCATACCCGCCTCGTCGTCGGCGAATACCTCAAAAGAGACCGACACATCAGTAATGTGCTCAAGAACCGTCTTGGCAAAAGCGCGGTAGTCGGTCACGCCGCCGGCCTTCATAAGGGAAGGATTGGTCGTGAAGCCCTGAACGTTGCCATTGTCATGCATGTCAAGCATGCCCTCGAGGTTAGCGCCGTCGGCAAACACCTTGATCGCCATGTTCGGTCCTTTCTCATCTAACACTATTGCTATCGAAAGCCTTCTTCTTTGTTTCAAAAGCTTTTCGGTTTTCTTTTATAAACTATTTCAAAAGCTATCGAAAGCTCAATTGTCAACTTTCCGTGAACGGTCGAATATCGGGCGTGAACGTACTTCTTTTGGGCGGCACCTTCAGAATGAGACTCTTTATAGCCCGTTTACGTGCGAACTATCTACTACGCATGCATTTGTGACATGCCATTCCGTTCTTTTGATTCATTCGAATTTGCCTTGTTCTTTTCATATCGATACGTTATATTTCGATTACGAAAGGCGCATCTTTTACCTTTTGTTCAAAAGGAGCGGCATATGGCATCTACTTCAGACCTTTCACCGGCCGAGCGTCAGCGATTTATCATGAATTGGCTGGCCGAAAAGCCAAATATCTCGGTATCCGACATCGTTCGCCGTTTTTCGGTTTCGGAAGTCACCGCACGGCACGACCTCATCTCGCTGGAATCCGAAGGCAAGCTGCGTCGCGTACGCGGCGGAGCGGTATCGCTTTCTCGCTCCAACGCAATCTCGTATCCCGAGGAGCGCATCAATGTCCAAGTCGAGGCCAAGGAGGCCATCGCCGCAACCGCAGCAACTCTTGTTGATGATGGCGATGTTCTGGTAATTGATATCGGCACCACAGGCTTTTACTTCGCTAAGGCCCTCATGGACAAGCGTGAGATCACCATTATCACCGGCGATCTTGCAATCGCGAACTACGCCAGCTTCAATCTCCCCAATGCTTCGGTAGTGCTGCTGGGCGGCTCCGTGCGCAAGGGCCACCTCTATCTCGCGGGCGCACTAACGCTCGACTGCATGAGCAAACTACATGCCGACAAGGCGTTTGTCAGTGCCGACGGATTCCACCCCGACCACGGTTTTACCGTCGAGCACGACTTCTCGGCCATGATCAAGCATATGTACCTTACCAACTCAAACCAGGGCTACATGATGGTTGACCAGGGAAAGTTCAATAAGACCAGTTTTTATCAGTCCGCGCAGATTGATGACCTCGACGGCATCATCGTTGATGGAGACGACGAGGGCATCATGACGGCGGCGATCGAGAGCAGTCGCAGTCATCCCAAGCTCTATATTGCAAAATAGCTCAAATGGCCGGGTCGCCCCCACTGCGGGCGACCCGGCCATTTATTAAATCAACCCAAAATGCTGCATCGCTGTGACGGTGCCGTCGTGGGCGACATCGTCGGTCACGTAGTCGGCGACCGCCTTGACCTCGGGCATGGCGTTGCCCATGGCCACGGCCGTCTCGACGGCAGCGAGCATGCCCAGGTCGTTGCCTGAATCGCCAAAGCCAAAGGTGCGCGCATTTCCCTCGCGGCCCAGATACGCCAGTGCTCGCGCCACGCCCACGCCCTTGTCGATGCCCTTGGGGCTCAGCTCGCGGTTCGAGCCGCCGGTGTTGCACAGCTCAAAGTTGCGATTGATAAAGCCGTCGTCGTTGGCAACGCGAGCCAGATTGGGCGCATTAAGGCATACCTTGCCCACGCGCAGACGGCCATCGATCCGCATTTCCTCGGCGCTATGCACCACAGAGGTGCCGATCAAAGACGACTGTTCAACGCCCGCGGGCTCCAGCGCAAAGGTCGCAGCGTTGGCCTCGAAAAAAGCCTCGAACCCCGCCGCGGCAATGCGGAGCGCAAGCTCCTCGACAACGTCCTCGTCAAAGCAATCCTCGTGCACCACATGACCCTCGACCTCGAGCGTGGCGCCCGCCATGGCAACGATGCCTTCGGGATCCAGCTCGCGCAGACTGTCGGCGATGAGCCACAAGGGGCGGCCGGTGCAGATAAACGCCTTATGGCCCGCATCGCGCAGCGTGTGAAAGGCCTCGACTACCGCCTGCGAAGGACGGACCGCCGAAAAATCCTTATCGGTCATATCGTCGGGGTCGAACGACGTCAGCGTGCCGTCAACGTCGAAAAAGAGCACGGCAGAATCGGGACACGCATCAATCATATGGGTTCCTTTCGAGGGCGAGGGCGAACGGAGCATCCATCATATAATGGAGCGACACAACCAGAGAGGTCACCCATGGAATTTTATGCAAGCTGCCCCGAGGGCTTTGAGTCCGCACTCGCCGACGAGCTTAAACGGCTCGGGCTTTCGCATGTCCGCCGCCTGAAGGGCCGCGCTACGTTTGAGGGCGAGCTCGAAGAAGGCTATCGAGCATGCCTGTGGTCGCGCCTGGCCAGCCGCGTGTTCGTGGTACTCGGGCGCTTTGAGGCACAGGATGCCGATGAGCTGTACGACAGCGTTTACGACATCGCCTGGGAGAGCATCGTCCGCCCCGGCGCCACCATCGCCATCACCGCCCGCGGCGTGACCGAGCAGCTGCGCAACACGCGCTTCTCGGCCCTGCGCGCCAAGGACGCGCTGTGCGACCGTCTGGCCGAGACCACGGGCCGTCGCGCCGACGTCGATGCCGCCGACCCCGATGTTCACCTACTGCTTTCGCTGCGTCAGCGCCGCGCGAGCATCAGCCTGGACCTTTCGGGCGACCCGCTGTTCAAACGCCTGCCGCCCGCAGCGACCCACGCCGGCGAGGGCGCGCACGTGCTGCGCCCCGACTACGCCGCCCTAGTGCTGGCGCAGGTCGGCTGGACCGCACTGTGCGAGCGCGAGCTGACGGCCGACGATTACGAGAACGAAGCCCTGCCCACACTGGTCGACGCCTCGTGCGCCGGCGGCGGTCTGCTGCTGGAGGCCGTGAATATCCTGACTGACCGTGCGCCGGGCGCCGCCCGCAAGCACTGGGGGTTTGAGGGCTGGCAGCTGCACGATGCCGCCCTGTGGGAGCAGCTGCTTGCCGAGGCGCGCGAGCGCGAAACCGCAGCCCGCGAGCGCCAGGCGCGTATCGTTGCCGTGGACATCGACCCCGCCGCCCGCAAGACTGCCGAGCGCATGGTCAAGTGCGCCGGATACAAGCGCTTTGTCGATTTTTGCGCCGCCAAGCCCGCCACCGTGCTGGATCACGCGGGCGCCGTCGCCGGTGCCGCCGTGGTCGCGGATACGACCGAGACCCCACTTTCGCTCATGCATGACGCCATGACGCTGGTCGGCGAGTTGCGCCGCGCGCCCGAGCTTGCCGCGGCGCCGGTCGCCGCGCTCACCCGCGACGGATTGCTGGCCCGCGCGCTCCACACCGAGCCCGAGCGCTCAATCGCCGTCATGCCCAACAACGAAGAGGCGACCGTCGAAGTCTGGCCTTCGCTCGACCACGCCGCCGCAGCGTTTGAGGCTGCGACCAGTGCGGATACCGAGGCCGGGGTTGCGGATGCCAACGAAGTCAACGATGAGGCCGCCGCTTCCGCCATGCCCGAGCCTGCCGCCATGCTCGACCTGGGCGACGGCAAGCCGCTGCCCGTGCTCATCCCCGAGTCGGAGCAGTTCGCCAACCGCCTGCGCAAAAACGCCCGCCTGCGTCGCAAGTGGGCAAAGCGCGAGGGCGTGAGCTGCTACCGCGTCTACGATGCCGACCTGCCCGACTACTCCGCCGCCATCGATCTGTACGAGGGTTGCCTGCAGACGCCGGGCCGCTGGCTCGTCATCGCCGAATACGCCGCGCCCAAGACCATCGACCCCGCACTGGCCCAGGCCCGCATGCTCGACATTCTGGCCATCGCGCCGCGCATCCTAGACGTTCCCGCCGAACATGTGCATGCCAAGGCCCGCATGCGTTCGCGCGGCGGCTCGCAGTACGGCAAGCAAGGCGCCGGTAAGGGCGGCTCGGGCGAGCGCGCCAACATCGCGCGCCGTCGCCTGCCGCTCATCGAGGAGGGCGGGCTCACCTTTGCCGTCAACTTTGACGACTATCTGGATGTGGGCATCTTCCTGGATCACCGCGTCACGCGCAACCTGGTGCGTGAGCACGCCAAGCAGGCGCGCCGCTTCCTCAACCTGTTCGCCTACACCGGAACCGCCACCTGCTATGCGGCCGACGGCGGCGTCGAGGAGACCGTGACGGTCGACCTCTCCAACACCTATCTGGACTGGGCCGAGCGCAACATGCGCCAGAATGGCTTTGTGGGGCCGCAGCATCACTTTGTGCGCGACGACGTGCTCGCCTGGATTCGTGACCAGCGCCAGACGCGCAACCGCTGGGACCTGATCTTTGTCGACCCGCCCACGTTCTCGAACTCGTCCAAGATGGGCCGTCGCACCTGGGATGTTCAGCGCGACCATGTTGAGCTGTTGGCCGGCGTATCGCGCCTGCTCGCGCAGGGCGGCCATGCCATCTTTAGCTGCAACCTGCGTGGCTTCCGCCCCGAGACGCGCAAGCTCGCCCGCGCGGGCGTGGTGTTGGAGGACATTACGGCGCAGACCATCCCCGAGGACTTCGCACGCAACCAGAAGGTGCACCACTGCTATATCGTGCGCCGCCTGCCCATCGAGGACGCCATGGCCGAGGTCGGCTTTAGCGCCGAGGAAATTGCCGAGCGCGTCGAGGAACTGCGCAACCCCGAGGCCCGCAAGCCCCGTGCGGCGGCGTCTGGCCACGCGCACGCCGGCGACAGGCCGAGCGGCAACGGCAAGCCCTCCCCCGCCGGCAGGCCCAAGAAGAAGTTCTACGCCAGCAAGCCAAAACACCGCAGCTAGCCGCAAAAAACGGGACAAACAACTCGGAGTTGTTGTCCCATTTCTCAAATAAGGAAGAGATGCTTCAGCGCCGTCGCCACACCGTCGTCGGCGCACGTATCGGTCACGTAATCCGCGGCATCCTGAACATGCCGCGCAGCCTGTCCCATTGCGATGGCAACATCAGCCGCCTCGAGCATGGCAAGGTCGTTTTCCGAGTCGCCGAACGCATACGTTCGAACCCCTCGAAACCCATCCGTCAAACAGGACTCGATTCTCTCCGTCAACAGCCGCAAGCCCGACCCCTTGTCGACACCCGGCATCACAATTTCATGGCAGCCGTCGCCCACATCGTAATAGCCGAACTCACGCTGGAGGAACCCACTCCTTTGAAACGCCGGCATGGCCTCATCGGTGAAATCGACCTTGCCGAAGCGCAGTGTCGGGTTGGCGCGCGCCATGCCATCCAGACCCCGTGCCACCTCACCCCAATCATATAGGCTTTGTCCTGTGGGTGAGAGTTCCACGCATCCGTCCGTCCCCTCGAAAAAGGCAGCCATACCGCATCGGAGCATCTCGGAAACCATATGCTCCAACGTAACCCGGTCGAAGCACCGGTCGGCGATAACCTCGCCGTCGAGCTGGACATACGCGCCGTCCAAGCTCACGCAACCACGGAAAGGCAGCAGGTCGAACAGCTGGACGAGCCCGGGCATGGCACGTCCCGACGCGATGATGGGAATCCCACCGGCATCGGCAAACGCCCGGATTGCCTCGCACACCCGCGCACTCGGAACGCTACCGGGGCCCGTCTCCGGATCGCGATAGACGAGCGTTCCGTCGACATCGAAGAATCCGACCGCGAGCTCGCCCGGCTGCAGTCCCATCGCACCCGGCACCGTCACAACTGCTCCCGATAGGCCTCGAGCATCTCCTCGGTCCAACCCTTGGGCATCTGCGTCACATAACTCTCGTAGCTCGTGCCGCCATAGGTATGCGCCGCAACGAAGTAGCCCTGATAATCATTGGCGTAGCCGATCACCACCGTGTGTTTTCCCGTGTCCTCGAACGCTCCCTTGATCATGCCACCGAGCTCGCTTGCCAGCTCGCCCGGGAAGGTCACGAACACCACGCCGCCAAAGTCGAGCGTGGTCATCTCGACCGTAAAATCCATCTCATGGCGGGTCAGCTGCCCCTCGAGCATCATTTTCTCGGTGTCGGCGAGTTTCTTCTCGTCGAACGTGGGGTTGTTGGCAAGCACCTCGAGCACCTCATCCAGCTGCTTTTGGTACTCGGGATAGAACTGCTCGTTGTTGTAGTGGACATGATGCTCGAAGCGGCTCACCTCGGGAGCCGAGAGCTCGACCGGCTCGAACGAGCCCTTCATGATCTCGCCCGCGATACCGTTGACGATGCGCCTGAGCTCGGCGAAATCGTTGCCCTGGCGGAACTGACGATTGCCTAAGTCGCCCGAGGCGCCCGTGAAGATATAGGGCACGCAGCCGATCCAGTCGACGAGCTCGTCGCGCACGCCGCCCTGGACATCGGTCGTGAGCAAGCGATTGGCGGGGCCGACCACCGTCGCATGGCAGTTGAAATTGAGCATCGCGCCCACCACGGAGCCGCCCGCATCCACAAAGCGCAGTACAAACGCCTCGTCATTGAACGGAAGCTCGGTATCGTTGCGGTTCGAATACCAGCCGCGCACATGACGCAAGAGCATCTGGGCCTCGACCTCATGCTCGCGGTCGCGAAGCCGCGTCGCAGCTTGGAGCACCAGACCGGTCACATACTCGACGTAGCCCGGCGTCGTCGGTATACCCATGGCCCCATCGCCCTCGAACCCGTTGGCGGCGGAATGCGTGTGGATCGAGTTGATGACGATGCGCTCCGCCTCAATTCCCAGCAAGCTCGACAAGCCCTTCCTCATCGCGTCAGTCGTCCCGGCCGTGAGGATACAGACGTCGATTGAGACGAACAGGGCCTCGCGATGAGCGACCTCAACGAGCAGCAGCGTCGCTCGCGGCATATCGTGTACGCCGAGTCCGGGCTCCTTTCGAATGGGATGGATATAGCCCTCCATCCAAAATTTACCCTGGGGCGTGATATCGACGGAAACACTTGCAGCCCTCATAGCTTCCTCCGTTCAAAAAAGCCCGGATCGGCTGCAAAGCCGCCCGGGCACGCTCTCCCATCCGCTAAGCGACGACGTAGCGGTACGTGTCCTCCATGCGCACGAACGTCGCCGGCACCGCGTCGGTCCCGAGCGCGTCGGGCAGCCAACCCACCATATACTCCATCCCCGGCTCCTCAAGGTTGAAGTGGCCGATGGTGATGGCGCACCTGTTCTGCCCAAGCATCCCCGCATCGCGGATGTACTCGCACGTGGTGAAATCGATGAACTCCATGGTCATGAGGCAATCGTCGCCGCGGGCGTCCGTCTCGTTGATCTCGTGCGTGTCGCTTTTGGCCTCGCCCGTCACATGCATCGGGATGCGCACGCGGCGCACGCGGGCATGCGGGTCGCCCGTGATGCGGGTACCGTTGAGATCGAGTTTCGCGACCAGCTCGCGGGCCAGCTCGGTCGCATCCGTCTCCGGGACCTCATACTCGAGGCAGAAGCCCTTATCATCGCCCACGCGGTAGTCGAGCCAACCGAGCTTGGCGGCCAGGCCGTAGAAGATGCCGTCCGCCATGGCGCCATCCGTATCGACGGGCACGCGGGAATGGATGAAGTCATGGCAGCGCCAGACCGCTCCGCCCCAGTCGTCAAGCAATTCCTTCTTGGCCTTGAACACCGCCGTGCCGCCCACCGCATCCTGATGGTCGCCGTGGTTCCAGAAAATGGCCTCGTGGCTGATGATACAGTTGGCGCCGAGCTCACGCGCCTTCTTGATGATGTCAACCGTGGGCCAGATACACGTCACGATTCCCGTGCACTCCTGGTCGGTGTCGCCGTAGAGCACCTTGTCGCGGGTGGTCTCCTCATCGATCGGCTTGCCGGTGAATGAATCGATGCCGCCGCAATAGTCCTTGACATGCTGGATAACCTCGCTGATGAGCATGGTCTCTTCCTTTCAATCCACAGGGACAGAAAAAGGCGCGCGGAACCAAACCGATCGCGCCCGAAGATGAGCTATTCGTCGTCCTCGTCGTCCTCGACGGTGAGGGTGTTGATGAGCTTGATGGATGCCCCGGCCATCGCGATGGCCTCCTCGATGCCCTCGGCCGTGAGCGGAGCAGGCGCCAGACAGAGTTCCATGGCGAGAACCACGTTCACACCAGCGACCACAAAGATGTTGGGCCCCACGTAGGGCATAAACTTCTGGTTGACGCTACCGGCGAGGATATCGGTCAAGACGAGAACCTCGTCTTCGGGGCCGAACTGCTCGAACACCGCGGCGACCTGGGGCTCGAGCGGTCGCTCGTCGACATAGGCGCAGATAACGTGAAAGTCGCATTTTGCACCCAGGAATTCAAGCGTGTCGGCAAGCCCCTGGGCAAACCGATGATGCGATGCGAGCACGACGTGTCTCATAAGCTATCTCCTTGAATCGAAGAAGGCAGCACCAAGCAGCAATGGGTGCCCTCTAGACGAATCATCCCATAGCAGCCGCCGCGGCGTGTAGGTAAGATGCGGCGGCTGCGATGGAACGGTTCGAATACGAACCGTTGCCGCGGGATGGCGCCCGCAGCATGCCGGGAGGCCCGGGGAAAGGTCTCCCGGCAAAAGGAAGGAAGCAGACGGAAGGCGCCTAGGCGGCGAGAATTCCAAAACCGGCGCAGACGCAACTCGCGACCAGAATGCCCAAGATGATCCAGTTGAGCTTGACGCCCTTCTTGATCAGCTTGTAGACGACCACCGCGAGCAGAACCGCGAGGAGGTTGGGGAAGATCTGATCGAGCACGCCCTCCTGGATGCCGAGTGAGATCTCGCCGTAGGTGAAGGTGAGCGGCGTGGAGATCTTGACGGCGCTGTAAATGAGCGAACCCACCACAGTGAGGCCGAGGATTGAGGCGGCGTCAGTCAGTACGTTGAGCTTATCGCCCATCTTGGTGACGACGGAGGCGCCGGCCTTGTAGCCCTGGACGTAGTTCTGCATTCGCCAGAAGTACAGGGCAATCCACACAGCGAGCCAAAGCAGGATGCCGACGGGGCTTCCCTGCTGGGCCATGTAACCGGCGATGGAGCCGAGGATCGTCATGGGCAGGATCCAGATGAAGACGTCACCGATGCCCGAGATGGGACCCATGAGGCCGACCTTGAGATCGTTCTCGGCATTCATGCCGTTGAGGTGACCCTTGTCCTCGATGGCGAGGCCGGCACCGAGCAGCAGGCCGGAGACCGGCGGCGTGGCGTTGAACACGCAGTCAAGCTGGTTCAAAATCGCGGTGTTGAAAGCATCCTCGTCATTACCGTAGATCTTGCGGAGCGCGTAGTACGAGGCGAACATGGCACACGGGGCGTTCTGCGTGGCGTAGGAGTACGACACGGTGTCCATAAGGCACATGCGACGGGAGCAGATCTTGAGATCCTCGTCAGTCAGCACGGGCTCATAGGAGCCGTCGGGAAGCGGCTTGCGCTCCGGTGCCTCATCGAAATCCTTGAAATCTATGGGCTTGAAGAAGTTACTCATCTTCGAGCTCGCCTCCAATCTCGGTAGCGGCGGCGACGGCCGGGGTCTCAGACTTGAGACGGAAATACTCGATGGCGACGACGGCGCCAAGGAGCGCGATGGGCAGGACGGAGAGGTTGAGGTACGCGGCCAGCACGTAACCGGCGATTAGGAACGCGTAGAACTTCTTAACCGGCATGAACGTCAGCAAGATCGCGAAGCCGGTGACGGGCAGGACGCCTGCGGCGATGGAGAGGCCGCCGGTGAACCAAGCGGGCATGAAGGCGTTGATGGCCTCGACGGCGGACTTACCAAAGGCGAGCACGATGACCATCGGGAGCGCACCCTGGAGGAACAGCCACAAATGGGACAGGAAGCACGAGGCGAGCATCTTCTTGTAGTCGCGCTTGACGGCATAGCCGCGGATGACCTTGAAGACCCAGGAGTTGTAGATCTTGAAGATGACATCGAGCTGGACGTAGAGCATAGCGACGACGACGCCGATAGCAAGGCCGACGGAGACGTCGCCGTTGCCGGTCACGCACGCCGTGACCGTGGCGACCATACCGGCCATGCCGTAGTCGGGAGCGGAAGAGCCGCCCAGGCCCGCGGCGCCCATGGACATGAGCTGGATGGTGCCGCCGACGATGAGGCCGGTGTTGGGATCACCCAGGATGATACCGGCGAGCCAGCACACAAGCGCGTGCATGAAGGGAATCGCCTGGGTGGAATACATATCGACCGCGCGGAAACCCGCGAGGAGGACGATGAGGACAAACTGGAGCGCGTTGACTTCCACGTTTATCACCTTTCCTTACAACGAGATGAACTCTGAGATGGGCACGGGCTTGTCGGTCGTCATGTAGCGGACCTCGACCTTGGTGCCAGATGCCGCGATCTTCTGGTAGACGGGGATGTCCTCCTCCTTGATGAAGGCGCGACGCCCCGCCTGGACGCCCGGGGTGCCCTCGGGCGGGAGCTCCGTCAGGCCCAGCGTGAGCACCGGAATCTTCTGCCCGGCCTCGATCAGGTCGAGGAACGTCTGCGGGTCGCGGGCGATGGTGAACACGGTATGGTTGTCGTATTTACCGGCCTTGAAATTGGTGAGGGCCTTCTCCTCCGTGATGATCGAGAGCGCTTGGCCCGAGGGCTTGGAAAGCTTCATGGCAGCCTTCCGTACCTCGTCATTGGCCGTAGCGTCGTCGATGATCATCGTTCGCTGCGTGGCATAGGTGGGGCACCAGAAGCCCTGAACGATGCCGTGCAGGAGGCGATAATCGATGCGCCCTGCGACGATGCTCATTGCAACCCTTCCTTTCCGTGTCTGCGAGTCCGGGACCCGCTCCCTTGGGAGGGCACCGGCGGTGGCCGCGTCGCCCTCATCTCTTGCTGAACTCAAGATAGCGGCGTAAGGCCCCTTGCCGATCGGCGGCACGCCGAATCGACAGGCGCCCCCGAGTTGCAACAACCAGGGGGCGCCGATAAACAGGAATTGTGAAATTGTCGACACTCCCAAAGCGAACAGTCGACAACAGTGTCGAGCGGTACGGGGGCCGGAGCACAACAGTATGCGGCAGGCTATTCGTCCTCCAGGATCATCCCCGCGATCGTCGCGCGGCCCTTGGCGTCACCCATTTTGACGTGGAGCATATGGTGCACGTAGGAAATCTCGGATACGGGAATCTCGACACGATAGCGCCTCGTCATGTCGACGAACGCCTCCCTGAACCACCCGATGAAGTCGGCATGCTCGCGCTCGAACTCTTCGGTATCGGGCGCCGTATCCACAAAATTCTTGGTGACCAGGCGCTCGATCAGACCGCAGAGATGCACGTAGACACCGATCCTGCGGCGTGCATCGATCTCCTCGCCCGAAAGCTCGGCCAGCCTCTTCACGGCCCGGTCGGCCTCGATATAGAGCATCTCGGGGTTGAGGATCGTGATCGACTCGATAACGCTCTTGAGCGTGAGGTTGCGAAGCAGGTTCGAATGGAACTCCGCGACCCCCTCGGGATCGACGAGCGGGAAAAGCGCCCGATCGAGCGCATCGGAACTTCCCTGGTACAGAATGTCCTCGAGCCCGACGAAAGGAACGGAGGCGACACCGGGATCCATTGTCCCCACGATCGCCTTGACCCGGTATCCGTCGAACAGGGGCGCAGCGTCGCCCTTTTGCGCCAAATTCGAATAGTCGCACGTGATGAGCTGGACGTTCGGCCTTCCCGGCAGGCTGTTCTGAACGATGCCGCGAATCTTGTCCGCCGCGTCGATCCCCGACTCCGAGCAAAACGCGACGGCATCGTTCTCGCGCGAACCGCGCACGATGCTGTAGCCCGGGGCGCACACCTCGGCGGCACGGTCGAGCACGCCGGAAAGATCTGCATGGGCGATGAGCGCGCTGCCCACCTCGAGGGCAAGCCCCGTCGACACGTTGTTGACGATATGAATGTCGCAGGCGGTAAGCCCGCTAATGGCATCGTTGATTTTCTCCAACGAGCCCATATCGACCAGAATCGCCATGGATTTACAATGGGCGTAGCGTTCGAGCAGCCGCGACAGCTGCCCTACGATCTCGGTGACATCTTGGTCGTACGTCATGTCGATCGCCTCGAACACGTGCGTCCGCAGGATGCGGTCGGCAGCATCGGCGATACTCGTGGCGGTCGAGTAGCCATGGCAGACGATTACGCCCAGATAGTCCCTCGGTCCGCCCGTCGCGCGCAGCGCGTCCCCCACCTCGATGAACAGGATCAGCTGCGAAAGGTCATCGAGCTCCATGCCGAGGGCGATCTTGGTCTTGGTTGCGACCTGTTCGACGACCGTCGCCGTGCCCGGCTGATTCTTGGCAAGCAGGCCGAGCGCACGCTTGATGCGCCCCGCGTTGAGCTGCCGCCATTTGGTGAGGTTGACCCCACCCCATAGCTGCATGAAGAGCGACTGCGCGATCGAGCGCGTTATCTTTCGCGTTAGCTCGATACCGTATGCACGGTTAACCTCCTCGACCACCGGCCCCAGCAGCTGCTCATATGAGCCGATACGGGGATTGGCGCTCTGATTCTCAAAGTTCATGTAGTCATCGTAGGCGTGCACCGATATAGTCGCACCGGTGAAGAACTCCGTGAAGCTGATATCTACCGCATCGAGCGCATCGACCGGGTCGATGATCTTCTGGAAGAGCCTGATTACGCGAGCCGAGGGATCGTTGACGTCCTTGTCGCCGCTGATGATCTGGTCATCATCGGGCTCGGGCTCCGCATGGCCAATCACGCTCGACGGCAGATTGTATGTCTGGATGGTGAGAATCTCGCTGTCGCGGTTGAGATAGGCGCTGGCGCAACAGTTGGTAATGCACGCGCGAAGGCCGTCGATGTTGTCCTTGAAATCGGCGTTGACGAGCGCCCTCAGGGCACCGCGGCTCATCGCGATATCGGCGCCCACCCGGCGACCCTCGACGCGAAGATAATGCATGACGAGCGACGTCCGCTCCTCGATGCCGCGCTCCGCGAGGCGAGGAAGGTTCACCAGGATCGGCACGTATCGCGCGATGGCGCGCACGACCTCGCTATCGGACGGACGATTGGTCGACAGGAGAAAGCGCGGCGGTTGGACATCGGCCCGGTCGCCGTCATCCCCGCTCCCGATACGCTGGAGAATCTGCTCGCGAACCGCCGGGCTCACATGGTCGAAGCAGCTGAGATAGATCACGCCGCTCCGAGCCTCCGCCGCAGCACCACCGTGACCGCCATCACCGAAGACGGCGCGTTCGAGATCGGCATCGCGCCCCTCATAGCACGCGCAATCGATGTGGACATAGCGGGCGCCTTGGGGCAGGGCACCGCTGTTGACGCCGTATTCGAACGTCAGCTCGCTCATAAGTCGCTTTCCGGTACCGTGCTCACCGACCAACAGTGCCGGAAGCCCATGTGGCGGGTAGCGGATCGCGCTTTTGAGATGGTCGATGCACGTCCCATAGCTCAACTCGAACCCGATCGCCTTGTCGAAATCGTGGGCCTCGTCCATTCCGACAGTCTCGAGCAGCTCTTGCATCGTGGCGAACTCGAACTTATCGAACTTGCGCCGAAAAAAGCGCTCCGCCGCATGGCGATGGAGAAAGATTACGGGGCGCGCGTTCACCTTGATGGCCAGCCCCTGCCGCACCAGCTCATTGAGATACTGACTGGCAAGGCTACGGCTCACATGGCATTCGGAGGCGATGTTCGCCGTCGTAAAGGTACGGATGTTGTCCGCATCGAGATCCCGCGTAAGCCTGTCAAGCCTCTCGAGCACTTCCGCCTTGGTGTCGTATGAAATCATGCCAAACCTCCGTGAGCCGTTCGGATGTCCACGATTGTAGCCAAGGCGGCGGCTTGTCGACACAATTTAATCTGTAACAGCCCAACAGAGTCGACAGACGGTCGTTCACGGTGCGCTATTGCACGCGACTCACCGAACCACGCGCATCGAGCGCGAGCTCGATGTCTGCAGGAACATGGGAGTCGAGAACCAGCCGAACATTCCTTCCGTCACTCATCTCGTACCAAGCCTCCGCCTCCAAACGCGTCGCGCCACCAATCACCTTGCGGTGGATGAGGCGGTTGCGGAGCATCTGCTCATCCGCGGAAAGAAAGACCGTCTGATCCGCCATTGCGGCGAGATCCCGCCATCGGGGCTCGTCGAGGAGAAGATAATTGCCCTCGATGAGGACGATTTCACCCGTGATATTGATCACACCTGGAACCACGTCGTGGAGCTCTCGCGAATAGACCGGCCACGGAGAAGGCGCCACATGGCGGAGGTCGGAAATTGAATGGGATAACGCCTCGACATCAAACGTGAACGGCGCACCCTTACGAGATCGCAGCGTTTTGCGCTCTCCATCTTCAACAACAACATGGCTGTCGAGATAGGCATTGGAGTAATGGAACCCATCCATTCCAATTGCCTGAACCCTGGGCATATCGGACATCGTCGAGGCGAGCCTTTCCAAGAAAAGGGCAAGCGTCGTCTTTCCCGTACCGGGCGGCGCGGCAAGCAGTATGACGATGCGCCCCTGCGAGTTCGACTCACGCAGCCTCGCCCATTCAGTCAACAACGGCTTGAAAACGTCCTCAACATCGCAATCGCGAAAGGACGCATCGTACGTCAGTCCGTTTACTTCAAGCTCGAGCTTCATACCCTTATACCCCTTACTCCCGCCCCGTTACGGCTGCGTCACTAGGCGGTAGCCGATGCCCACATGCGTCTGGATATAGCGCGGATGCGCGGGGTCGGACTCGATTTTCTTGCGCAGCGTGCCCATAAAGACGCGCAGGCTCGCCAGGTCGCTCTTGGTCGCCGTGCCCCAAATCTCGTGCAGGATAAACTGGTGCGTCAACACCTTGTCGGCGTTGTGCGCCAGCAGACACAGGAGCTTGTACTCGATCGGCGTCAGGTGCAGTTCCTCGCCATCCATCATGGCAATGCCGGCATCAAAATCGATATGCAGCTCACCGGTATCGAACGAGCCCTCGGAGGCAACGCCGCCCGTTTGCGCATACGAAAGGCGCCTGAGCGTCGTGCGAATGCGCGCGAGCAGTTCCTCGACCGAAAACGGCTTGGTCAGGTAGTCGTCGGCACCAGCATCGAGCGCGCGGATCTTGTCCGCGTCCTCGCTGCGCGCCGAGACCACGATGATCGGCATGCCCGACCACGTGCGCACCGACTCCACCACCTTGACGCCGTCCATATCGGGCAGGCCCAGATCGAGCAGCACAATGCTCGGCGCCTGCGACGAGGCGGCGGCGATGGCAGCATGTGCGGTCTCCACGGCCATATGGCGCAAGCCGTGCGTCTCGAGCGCGGCGACGATAAGGTTGCGGACGGCGGGATCGTCCTCAACGACCAAGATGAGCGGTTTCACGGCAGAGTTCGGCACAGCGCTACTCCTTATCAAACGAAACGTCGGCGGCGGGAAGCTCGATCGTAAAGACCGAGCCGTGCGGGTCCGCCGCGGCAACCTCTATGCTACCGCCATGCGCCAACGCAATGGAGCGGCAGAGCGAAAGCCCCAGGCCCACGCTGCGATGGCTGTCGGCAAGACCGTGGTTGGCGGTGTAGAACGACTCAAAGATTCGCTCGCGGTCCTCGGGCGCAATGCCCGGCCCGTCATCGGCCACCGAGCACGTCACGTGCCCATCGTCGACGCCAATCGAAATCACGATATGCGAACCCGCGGGCGTATACGTGATGGCGTTGTTCACCAGATTCACCACGAGCTGTACCATCAGACGCGCGTCGACGTTAACGAGCGCCGGCTCATCGCACGCCACCACCTTAAGGTCGTGCTCGCGCACGGCCGGACTTACGTGGCGCAGCGCCTCCTCGACGATATCGTCCATGAGCTCGAGCGTAGTCGCCAGATGCATACCGCCGCCCTCGAGCTTGGTGATGGCAAGCAGGTTCTCGACGGTGGCGTTGAGCCATTGCGCGTCCGAGCGAATGGACAGGAGCATGCCGCGGCGCGTCTGGTCGTCGAGCTCGGCGGTGCCGGTCGAGCCCTGGTCGAGCAGTACGTCGGCATTGCCCGAAATACTGGTGAGCGGCGTGCGCAGGTCGTGCGAGATGGAGCGCAGCAGGTTGGCGCGCAGCTGCTCGTTTTTGGCGAGCACCGCCGCCTCTTCGCGGGCCTCCATGGCGCGGGCGCGATCGAGTGCCAGCTCGCCTTCGCTCACGATGGCATCGGCAAGTGTCCGCTCCTCGTGCGTCAGCACGTCGGACTCGGCAACGATAGCCAGCACGCCCACAACCGAGGCGGGGTCGCCCGCGCGCACCATGGTATCGCCCGAGCGTACGGTCAAGTAGATGCCAAAGAACGCCGAGCCGCCATAGGTGGCATCGAGCGGTGTTCCCACATAGGCGGACGCCGAGAGCCGCGGCGGCATCTGCGACGCCAGCTCGTGCACCGGCACGGCATCGCCCACGGCCGTATACGTCGCGCGCGGCAGCAGGTCATCATCATCGACATCATCGCTGTACCACACGACCGGACAGCCCGAAAGACGCGCCAGCTGCGTTGCCATGGCGTGCACAATCTGCTGCTGATCGGCGCAGCGCTGCAACATGCGGTTGGTCTCGAGCACCATCTGCGTGCGGCGGTCGCTGGCGGCGGCCTGCGCCAAGGCGCGGCGCAGGGCCAGCGCAATCGAGCTCGACACGAGCGAGACCGCAAACATGATGAAGAACATGCCGGGATAGACACGGTCGATAAAAGACAGCGAGTAGCGGGGCTCGACAAACAAGAAGTTGTAGAGCGCCACGGCGGCAGCCGAACTCAGCAAGCAATACAGGCGGCTCCAGGTAAAGAACGCGCACAGCTGCACGGCGGACACATAGACGATCATGATGCTCGGCGCGAGACCCGGATGGTCGAGCAGCACGCCCACAATCGTCGCGGCGACCAGCAGCCCCACCGATACGCAGGCGTCATACAGAGGGCCGCGACGCGTCAGCGTCGTGCGCCGCCACCAGAAGTTCTCGGCAATATCGCCGTCCGCATGGACGTCCATCAGCGCACCGCCCCTCTCTTAAAAACAAAAACCACCACAAAGGGGACAGGCACCTTTGTGGTGGTTTCCCCTCGTGGTGGTTCTAAGTGTAAAGCCTTCTACGACCGGCAGCCGCTAGACAAACAGCACGTGCGCGAGCAGGGCACACACGCACACCGCTCCAAATACCAGTGCCACGATCGAAATCACGCGATCGGCCATGTCCATGTTGGCACGGTTCGTCAAAAAACGATCTTCGTCAGCATCGGCGCGCGCCTCACGCACCAGCTCGGCAACCACCTCGCGGCTATCGAGTATCTTTGCATCCATGTTTGCCCCTCCGGCCTCAATCTTGTCCATCGAAAACCAACTCCATGCAACCCGTCGGCGCCTACGGGCGCTCGTTGGGGGCCAGGCGCTGCATCTTGTTCACAGCCTTGAACTTGGTGAACAGCGGCACATACTCAAAGCTCACGTTGGAGTTCTCCAGGCCATACCAGCGCGCCGGCGTACCGGCGGCGCGGCGGATGATGTACTTGAGCGTGATGGCCGTGCGCTCGCTCGGCTCCACGTCACTCTCGGGCGCCAGAAGCTTGCGGATCATGACGAACTTGAACGTGCCGATGTTGCCCGGATCCTTGTAGACCGAGTAGTCATGCGTCTGCGCCGGCAGCTCGCCGGTGGCAGCCAGGTCCTGAACGACCTGACGCAGGTAGGCATTGACGCGCTGGTTGATCTTGTAGCCCAGGTACAGATGCACGCGGAACACGTAGTCGGTGCCGAACGTCTCGACCGAATAGGCAAAGGTATGCGGTTCGTCCATGGTCTCGACATTCACGAGCCACCAGGCGCGAGCGCGCTTGGGATGCTTGTCCAAGATCGAGTAGACGATATCACGGTCGATGTAATCGGTATGGGTGTCCTTGGTCAGGTACACGATGTTGTCGCTCATAAGCTCGTAGCGATCGTCATCGCGCAGGCGCTTGAGCTGCGGCAGGTAGCTACGCAGCGGCAGCAGCGTAAACTGGCGCTGCTCGACCGCCGTGCCGTTGTACCAGCACACCATAATGCCCATGATGAGTGCAGCCATGAGGATGGTGAAGTAGCCGCCGTGGAAGAACTTGGTGAGCGAGCTCACAAAGAAGAAGCCCTCGAGCAAAAGGAAGAAGGCCGCGAAGATCCACGGAGCAACCTTGAGCTTGCGCTCCTCGTGCAGGTAGAAGAAGAGCAGCAGCGTGGTGCACATCATAGTCAGCGTAATGGCAAGGCCGTAGGCGGCTTCCATATGCGCCGAGTTCTGGAACAGCAGCACCACGATGACGCAGCCCACGAGCATGACGTTGTTGACCATGGGGATGTAGAGCTGGCCCTTGGTCTCGGCAGGGTAGAAGACCTGCATGTGCGGCATGAGGTCCAGACGGCTGGCCTCGGACACCAGCGAAAACGCGCCGGTAATGAGTGCCTGCGAGGCGATGATGGCCGCGATGGTGGAAAGGCCGACGGCAAACGGGCGCAGGCCGGGAGCGAGCATCTGGTAGAACGGGTTGAGGTCGGCAATGCCCATGAGCTCGGGGTTGGCAGCATTGTTGATAAGCCAAGCGCCCTGGCCCATATAGGACAGCAGCAAGCAGCACTTAACGAACGGCCAGGTGGCGTAAATGTTGCCGCGACCCACATGGCCCATGTCGGAGTAGAGCGCCTCGGCACCGGTGGTGGCGAGGAAGCAGCTGCCCAGAATCATGATGCCCGCGTGGTTGTTGGGGCTCAGCAAAAAGGCGATGCCGCGCACCGGGTTGAGGCACAGCAGCACCGCGGGATACTGGCAGACAAAGAACAGACCCGTGCCGCCCAGGAACAGGAACCACAGCGTCATGATGGGGCCAAAGGCGTGACCGATCTTGGCCGTACCGATGCGCTGCACCAAGAAGAGCACGATGATGATGGCGAGCGTAATGGCGACGACGCGGCCCTGGTCATCGCCCAGCACGGCATGGACCGCCGGGATGGTGCGCAGGCCCTCGATGGCCGTGGTAACGGTAACGGCCGGCGTCAGGATGCCGTCGGCGAGGAGCGCCGCCCCGCCCAGCATGGCGGGGATGATAAGCCACTTGCCGCAGCGCTTGACCAGGCTGTACAGGGCAAAGATGCCGCCCTCACCATGGTTATCGGCGCGCAGCGAAATGAGCACATACTTGATGGTGGTCAGCAGCGTGACCGTCCACACGACAAGGGAGAGCGCGCCGAGCACGAACTCCTCCGTCACGCTTCCGATGCCGCCGTTGCCGGCAACGAGTGCCTTGGTTACATACATGGGGCTGGTGCCGATATCGCCGTACACCACGCCCAGCGTGACGAGCATCGCCGAGATGCTCACCGGGATCGCAGCGTGCGATGCCGCGTCTTTGGTCTTTTGTTCCATGAGCCGGTTTCCTTCCCAACTTTAATATTCGAAGGGATTATAGGTAATCGGCCCATGGTTGCCAGACGCTATTTGCCCAGCTAGATAAACATTTATGCGGCCTTTATGCCACCGAGGCGATATGCAATGCGACAAAGGGACAACAAAGGAACGGTCCCCTTGCCACATTGGTTATTTACCGAGCCAGTTTTTGAACCACCACCCCATGGAGCGGCTCATCTCGGCCATAAAGGGGCTCGTGTGCTTGCGGGTGTAGATATCCACGACGCGCTCCCCCACCTCGCGGGCATGCGGGCGAAACATCGCGTCCATCTCGGCCACCTGCGCGTCCATGGTCGCGGCATCCGCACGGCAGTAGCGTTCCTCGTGCACCAGGTTCACCACGGGATGCGCGATCGCCGGGCGTTCCTTGCGAGGCGTGCCGATGATGAGCATCGACAGCGGCATGGTATAGGGCGGCAGGTCCAGCAGTGCGGCAACTTCCTCGGCATTCTCGACGACATCGCCGATATAGCAGCTTCCCAGCCCCAGGGCCTCGGCGGCAACCACAGCGTTTTGAGCGGCGATCACGGCATCCTGCGCCGCGATGGCAAAGTCGCCCAGGCCCGGCGCACGACGGGGCGACTTGCCCGTGCGCTCGACGAACTCGGGCTCAAAGCAGCCCACGTGGTCGAACAGATCGATCCACTTGGCATAGTCGACCACAAATATGAGTGCCCACGGAGCCTTGGCGATCATGGGCTGGTGGTCGCACAGGTCGGCCAGGCGGTCGAGCGTAGCCTGCTCGCGGATACTCACGATGGAGTACATCATCATGGCGCCTGCCGACGGCGCGCGACTCGCCGCATGCAGAATCGCCGCCCGCTGTTCGTCGGTCACCGCCACGGGACGGTCACTGTCATCGTGCGCGAAGGCGCGCGTAGACGAACGGTGCTCCAAGATGTCCAGCACCGCGTTGCCCGTAGTCTCGACCGGATAGCCGCACGTATCGACCGCCGCTCCATCGCCGCCCATGTCCGCCTTGCAAGCCTGCTCGCTCATCGCCCTACCCTCGCCATTTCTTTAAGAAGCCTTTACGTTTCCGTGTAATTCCCGTCCATTATCGCGCAGGTCGACACTCCATTGCGCAACACCGCCACACCCGCGCGTTATTATGGCTGGTTGTTGTGCGCAGCCCTCAAATGCTGCGCATATCTTGGTAACAATCGGGTAAACCCCCGCTTTCGTAGGTTCTAAGTTTGTGAGGAGTCTCAGCATGTTCGCAGCCGCTATCTCGCTCGTCGGTCTTGCGGCGACCGTCTACCTTGTTTTGCGCGAGGCCAAGGCCATTCGCGCCCAGTCGGGCACCGTCGCCAAGAGCGCTCTTGGGTGGAGCGTTGCCTTTGGCCTGTTCCAGCTCTTTTTGACCGTCTGGGGCGCCATTGGCCTCGTGGCGCAAAACGAGCCGCTCGCCTTTGTGATGCTCATCCTGACCAACGCTATTCTCACCGGTTGCGCCTGGGCAAGCATCGCCCGCGATCGCATCGCGCCGCGCGTCTTTGCGTTCGCCTCGACCGACGCCCCCGCCCCCACGGGCAAGCTCGCCCGCCTGCGCGGCGCCTTTGTGGGCAAGCCGCTTGTCGCCGCCGTACTGTTCCTGCTGCTCGCCGGCGTCTTTGCGCTGCTGGGCATGGAGGTCTCGTCCAACCACGACTTTACCTGGGTCTACCCCCTGTGCATCCTGCTCGAGTGGGCCATCATCACCACGCTCATGGTCGGCTTGTTCTTCCTATTCCAGCGCCACGGCGCAGCTCCCGCGGTCCTGGCCTTTGCCCTCTTTGTCCTGGGCATTGCCGAGTTCTTCGTCATCACGTTTAAATCCATGCCCATCCAGCCGGGCGACCTTTCGGCCATCTCCACCGCCGCCGCAGTCGCCGGCACCGGCTACACCTTCTCGATCTCGCTGTTCTGCGTGCTATCCATGGGCTTTACCGCCATCGCCATGCTGCTGTGCGAGTACGCCGGCCTGGTCGCGCCGCACCGTCAGAAGGGCGCCGCCAACGCCAAGCGCATGCTGCTCACCAATCTGCTCGTGGCGGTGCTGTGCCTGGGCGGCGTGACCGCGCATGTCACGCTCATCGACTACTACAACACCCTCGGCATCACCGTCTACACCTGGCGCCCGCTCGAGAGCTACTGGCGCGAGGGCTACCTGCCTGCCTTTATTAGCGCGGCACAGTCCATCAAGCCGCCCAAACCCGCCGACTATTCTGTCGATGACGCCAAGGCCACGCTCAAAAAGTATGCCAAGGCCTACGACAAGTCCGACGCGGCCAAGAGCGACGAGCGCGCCGCCGCCCAGGAGCAGTTCGACAGCGAGAAGCCCACGGTCATCGCCATCATGAACGAGACGTTCTCGGACCTGTCGATCTACCAGAACATGCGCGCCGGCTACGAGGGCCCGCAGTACTTTAAGAGCCTGTCCAACTGCCTCAGCCGCGGCAAGCTCTACGTGAGCGCCTACGGCGGCGGTACCGCCAACACCGAGTTTGAGTTCCTGACCGGAAACTCCATGACCAACCTGGGTTCGGGCGTGTACCCCTACACCATCTACAACATGGAGACGACCGAGAATCTGGCCGAGCAGTTTAAGTCGCTCGGCTACGCCACCACGGCTATGCACCCCAACCACGCGACCAACTGGAACCGCGAGAACGTGTACAAGGACTTTGGCTTTGACCAGTTCCTGTCCATCAACGATTTCCAGGGCGCCG
>ERZ1034913.508-NODE-508-length-31171-cov-5.828577_pt1 | contig 31171 bp, 28 predicted proteins | sample MGYA00520697_ERZ1034913 | MGnify/ENA primary metagenome ERZ1034913 (study PRJEB33766, sample SAMN09781786) | gut metagenome | biome: gut microbiome | host: Homo sapiens | place: Madagascar | study: EMG produced TPA metagenomics assembly of the PRJNA485056 data set...
CAAGGCAAGGCAACGCTCGGCTCCGCGTTCGGCAGCCCGGTCGAGCAGATCGTCAAAGTCCTCGCGGCGCAAGAGGAGCATGTTCTCGACGAGCGCAGGACAGCGACGGATTCGCGGATTTCACCGCTGCCATCGACCAGATAGGCGTAGTCGCCCACGGTCAGCCTTTCCGGCTGGCTGATGGCGGTCACCGGCAAGCCGATGGCATCGGCCTCACTGGCAGGCAAGGCCGCATCGAGCGTGAACAATGGCGCGTAGTCCTCGCTGGCCACACTGGCGATCTCGCCTGCGGACGCGCCGGTGGCGAGCTGCCAGTTCAGTTGCCCCACACCACCGGCAGCGGCCAGTGCACCGACTGCGGCATCGGTGTCGGTCAGGTAATCCAGTTCAGCACGCGACAAGGTGCGCGCCAGTTCCCAGTACGGAATCTCCACCGCCACGATCTGTGCAGGCGGCAGCGGCTCCAGTGTCGGCTCATCGATGATGGGTGGCGGCGGGGCGAGCACTGCGTTATCCAGCCCGAACACATCCTCCATCGCTTCGATGCGCCACTCAGATGACCCCAGTGTGCCGGTATCGATGCCGGTCACGCGGACCACCATCTGGTCGATGCCCAAGCGCGGCCAGTTGAGCAGGAACACGTCACCCGGCAGCGGCGCGCGTTCCAGCGTGTCGCGTGCCACGGTCAGACTCATCCGGGCCAGGGGTGACCCCAATCCTCTCGCCTGATCCTGCGCTGCGTGACCACATCGCGACCTACAAGCAGCTCAGCCAGCTGTATGCGGCCGTGCGCAATGCCTACGCCGCAAAAGTCGGTTTTGTGGCCGATCTTGCCTACAAGACGCGGCGCCTGATCGAGGAAAGCGCAGAGCAACATGGTCTTGGCCGATTGACCAAGACCGTGACCTTTGACGTGGCAACGCTGAAGTCATTGCGCGGTGAGGATGGGTCCGACGAGGGCAAAGTGTTCAACCTTGTGCGCGGTCTACAGCACGAGATTGACGAAGACCCCGCCGCCGCACCGGTGCTGCAACCGCTGAAGGATCGTGCCGAACGCATCCTGAAGGATCTGGAAGCGCGCAAAACGACCGGTCTGCCGCGATGGACCAGCTGGCGGCGTTGGCTGCGGAGAAGGAAGCGGCGATGAAGGCGGCGCGCGACAGCGGCCTGTCCACTCGCGCCTTCGCCGTGGCTTGGGTGCTGCGCGACGATGCTGCCGTCAAGACGGTGGGCATCGACCTCACGACGCTGGCCAAGGACGCCGAAGAGTTGCTCGGGCGTTTTCCGAATGCCTCGGTCAATGCCGACGAGCAGCGACGGCTGCGTGCGTCGCTGTACAAGCCCTTGCTCGCGCTGGCGCAGGACGAGCGGGCACGGGTCGTTGATCTACCAAGAGCAGCTTCGCCTGGCGGACCGACGGTCCGAACTGTCGAAGCGCGAATACGGGTTTGAGCAACAGTTCGACAAGGATCGCTTGCTGCCAAAGAATCAGGGGCTGGTCTTCGTCGACACCAAGCGGTCGTCTGAGAAGCATTTCCAGAAGTTCGAGCAGGACTGGAATGACACGCTGCAAGTGATGCGTTCCATCGCATCCAGGGTCTCCGCGCCGGACGCCAAACCCGACTGGATCGATGCGTCGGTGGCTCCAGGTGTTCAAGCCGACCAATTCCTGCACGCCTACTACTACAAGCAGGTCAAGGATGGAAACCGCCATCCTTACGAGGAGTTTTTCGACAGGAACTCGAAAAAATCCTGAGCTGGCGTTACGCGACGCGCTGGAGTGGTGGCATGACGCCGACTTCGACCACTCGTTTGAAGAACGCACCATCTACGAGTGGTCGCCCCGGCTGCGCGAGTTACTGGCACGCGATCGCATTCTCAAACTGACGGAGCAGGAATTCGTGGATGCCGTTTCCCGGGTGCACGCGATCCGAGACCACGCCATTAAGCAGGAAAACGAGCACTTGGGCTTGCCGGATCGACCGCAGACCGGCGACGACAAGGTGGAAAAGTTCGGCGAGTGGCTCTGGCGGCAGCGATCCCGCCAAGGGCGGACTGTGCTTGATCTGTTGAATTACGTCGTCTGGGGCAACGGCAGTGTTTCGGCCCGGCTATGGAACGCGATCCGCAGCGACGACTGGGCAATTCCGCACATTGGTCTGAGCAGCCTCGGGGAAATCGTCGGCTGGGCGCGTCCAGACGAGTTTCCGCCAAGGAACATGCGGACGAGCAAGGGGCTGCGGGCGCTCGGTTACAACGTGAGGATCGGCGTTTGGCTGCGGCTGCCCACAGCACTTGTAGGCTCCCGATCAAACCTTTACCTATCGCCGGATCGGACTGCCCCAGCACACCCTCTCTGGAAATTGGAGTCACATCAATCGCCCAGCAGGTCGCGGGATGTTGACTCTTGACTTTCGGCATGTTTGGCGCAATATCTTGCAAAGTCTTGCAAGAATTTCCTCGAGCGAGGCCGCGTGACGACGGAACTTTTTTTTTGGGGGGGGTATGACAGCGCGCCAGCAGGCGATCTTCACACTCGACGAGTTGACTGCCTACTTGAAAGTCGGCAAGCGGACGCTTTACCGGCTCGCCGCGAACGGGGAAATTCCGGCCTTCAAGGTGGGCGGGACGTGGCGGTTTCGTCAAAGTGAAATCGATCGATGGATCAATGATCAGATCCAAGCAGGCAGAAAGAAGGAGGTGATACGCACAGATAAGCAGCGAAAGTCAGCGGAACATCCCGTGTCGCCAGGGCGCGCTGTACATAGCCGCGGGCAAACGGATTGAGTGAGTCTTCAATTGATTTCTGGAGGTATGACATGGATATTGATTTCAAGAAATTGGCTCCCTGGAATTGGTTTAAGAAAGAGCAGGAAGAACAACAGAGCACTGCCTCGCTGCCCGTGCAGCGCAATGACCTGCCGGTGGCAGGCGGTCCCGTCAGTCCCATCCTGCAACTGCATCGCGAGATCGATCGGCTGTTCGATGATGCGTTCCGGGGCTTCGGTTTTCCGGCGCTGGCCATGCCGCGGCTGCCATCCGATTGGTCGGGCATGCTGAAGCCGGCCCTGGACATCCAGGAAACCGACAAGCAGTACAAGATCGCCCTGGAAGTGCCCGGCGTCGAGGAAAAAGACATCCAGATCACGCTCGACAACGACGTGCTGCTGGTGCGCGGTGAAAAGCGTCAGGAGCAGGAAACGAAAGACGGCGGTTTCCACCGGGTGGAGCGCTCCTACGGCAGCTTTCAGCGTGCCTTGAACCTGCCTGACGACGCCAACCAGGATTCGATCAAGGCATCGTTCAAGAACGGGGTGCTCACGGTCACGGTCGACAAGCGCGAGGTCAGTGCGCCGAAGCAGGGACGCTCGATTCCGATCAACGGCTGACGTCGCCGGCTCGTTCGTCACAAGAAAAAACCAGCACGAGACGAGGTGTCGCGACTCGCGATGCCTCGTCGCCTCATCCTTCTCAGGAGCATCAGCATGGCCAGAAAACAATGCCAGGTCTGCGGCCAACCCGCCACCGTGCGGGTGGAAGCCAATCTCAACGGTCGTCACAGCACCATGCTGTTGTGTGACGACCATTACCGTCAACTGGTGCGCCAGCAAAAGCGCACCGTCTCGCCGCTGGAAGCCTTGTTCGGCTCGCGCAGCGGCCTGTTCGAAGACTTCCTTGGCAGCGACTTCTTCCGCATCGGCGACGACGCGACGCCGATGGCCGCCGATACCGATGACGTGGTCGATGCCTCGTTCGGCGAGCCCGCCGCCGCAGGTTCGGGTGCGCCGCGCCGTCGCGGCAGTGGTTTGGCCAGCCGCATCAGCGAACAGTCGGAAGCCCTGCTGCAGGAGGCCGCCAAACACGCTGCCGAATTTGGCCGCTCCGAGGTGGATACCGAACATCTGCTGCTGGCGCTGGCCGACAGCGACGTGGTCAAGACCATCCTGGGGCAGTTCAAGATCAAGGTCGATGACCTCAAGAGCCAGATCGAATCCGAAGCCAAGCGCGGGGACAAGCCGTTCGAGGGCGAGATCGGCGTGTCGCCGCGCGTGAAGGATGCGCTCAGCCGCGCTTTCGTGGCCTCCAACGAACTCGGCCACTCTTATGTCGGGCCGGAGCATTTCCTGATCGGGCTCGCCGAGGAAGGCGAAGGTTTGGCGGCCAACCTGCTGCGCCGTTACGGCCTCACGCCGCAAGCGCTGCGCCAGCAGGTAAGCAAGGTGGTCGGCAAAGGGGCCGAGGATGGCCGCGCCGAGACGCCGACCAACACGCCCGAGCTGGATAAATACTCGCGCGACCTCACCAAGATGGCGCGCGAGGGCAAACTCGATCCGGTCATCGGCCGTGCGCAGGAGATCGAGACCACCATCGAGGTTCTGGCCCGCCGCAAGAAGAACAACCCGGTGCTGATTGGCGAGCCCGGCGTCGGCAAGACCGCCATTGTCGAAGGGCTGGCGCAGCGGATGGTCGCCGGCGAAGTGCCCGAGACGCTGCGCGACAAGCGTCTGGTCGAACTCAACATCAACGCCATGGTGGCAGGCGCCAAGTACCGCGGCGAGTTCGAGGAGCGCGTGCAGAAGGTGCTCAAGGAAGTGACCGAGCACCAGGGCGAGCTGATTCTCTTCATCGACGAGGTGCACACCATCGTCGGTGCAGGCCAGGGTGGCGGCGAAGGCGGGCTGGACGTGGCCAACGTGTTCAAGCCGATGATGGCGCGCGGCGAACTGAACCTGATCGGCGCCACCACGCTCAACGAGTATCAGAAGTACATCGAGAAGGACGCCGCGCTGGAGCGTCGCTTCCAGCCGGTGATGGTGCCCGAGCCGACGGTAGCGCAGACCATGATGATCCTGCGCGGCCTGCGCGACACCTTCGAGGCGCACCACAAGGTCAGCATCACCGAGGATGCGATCATCGCCGCCGCCGAGTTGTCCGACCGCTACATCACCGCACGCTTTTTGCCTGACAAGGCCATCGACCTGCTCGACCAGGCGGCCGCACGCGTGAAACTGTCGGCCACGGCCCGCCCGGTGGCGGTGCAAGAGCTGGAGTCCGAACTGCACCAGCTGCGGCGTGAACAGGATTACGTGGCCGCGCGCAAGCAGTACGACAAGGCCGCCGAGCTCGGCAAGCGCATCGAGGCCAAGGAGGCCGAGCTCAAGAAGCTCGTCGAGGAATGGGAACGCGAGCGCGCCTCGGGCAGCGCCGAAGTCAAGGCCGAGCATGTCGCGCAGATCGTCTCGCGCCTGACCGGCATTCCGGTCAACGAGTTGACGGTGGAAGAGCGCGAGAAGCTGCTGCATCTGGAGCAGCGGCTGCACGAGCGCCTGGTGGGCCAGGACGAAGCGGTGCGCGCGGTGGCCGATGCCGTGCGGTTGTCGCGCGCGGGCCTGCGCGAAGGCAGCAAGCCGGTGGCGACTTTTCTGTTCCTCGGGCCGACCGGGGTGGGCAAGACCGAGCTCGCCAAGGCGCTGGCCGAGTCCATCTATGGCGATGAAGGTGCGCTGCTGCGCATCGACATGTCCGAGTACGGGGAACGCCATACCGTGGCACGCCTAGTGGGCGCGCCTCCGGGTTATGTGGGCTATGACGAGGGCGGCCAGCTCACCGAGAAGGTGCGTCGCAAGCCCTACAGCGTGTTGCTGCTGGACGAGATCGAGAAGGCTCACCCCGACGTCTACAACATCCTGCTGCAGGTGTTCGACGACGGGCGGCTCACCGACGGCAAGGGCCGGGTGGTGGATTTCACCAATACCATCATCATCGCCACCTCGAACTTGGGCTCGGACATCATCCAGCGTCGGCTGAAGGCCGGTGGCGCCGCCGGTGAGGAATACGAGAAGACCAAGTCCGAGGTGATGGATGTGCTGCGCGGACACTTCCGCCCCGAGTTCCTCAACCGCATCGACGAGATCATCGTCTTCCATGCGTTGGGCAAGGAGGAGATCCGCCATATCGTCGGCCTGCAGCTCGATCGTGTGACCCGCAACGCCGCCAGCCAGGGCGTGACGCTGACCTTCGATCAGACCTTGATCGATCACTTCGCGGAGGAAGGCTACAAGCCCGAGTTCGGCGCGCGTGAGCTCAAGCGGCTGATCCGCAGCGAGCTGGAGACGGCACTGGCGCGCGAGATGCTCGGTGGTGGCATCGGCAAGGGCGATCACGCCAGCGCCCGCTGGGACGACAAGGCCGAACGGGTGGTCTTCGAGCGCCAGGAGCCACCTGCGAAGCCGGCCGAGCCTGAAAAGCCCGATGCCGCGAACGTGGCCAAGGCACCGCCGAGCGACGCGAGCAAGCCTGCGCGCAAGAAGAAGTCAGCGGGCGGCGAATCTTGAGCGATGGGGGCTGTCGTGTCCGACCCCAACGGCTGACATGGGCAGTCACCCTCTCGCCCACGGTGCCCGAGCCCGTATCGCCGCCGCTTGCCGGCCTGGCGCACCTGGTGGGACGCGCCACCGGCCAGTCGCTGACCAGCGGCAACCGCATCGAGCCGCTCATCGATGGCGAGCAGGCCTACCCGGCCATGCTCGCTGCCATCGAATCGGCGCGGCACAGCGTTGGCTTCGTACGCCTTCGATAGCCAAGGCATCGGGGCGCAGCTCGTCGATGCGCTGCGCCGGGCTCATGCGCGCGGCGTCGGCAGCCACGACGAGCGCGAGCAGAACCTCAACCAGCTGCTCACAGAGATGGACGGCTTCGACAGCTCGGTCGGGTTGATCATCCTCGCCGCCACCAACCGCCCCGAAATCCTCGACCAGACACGCATCGACCAAGCCATCCGTGACATCGTGATGGGTGTGTTTGATCGTGCATACCGAATTATCGAAATTAACCGAGAAGTGCTGGAGCGCTGCGCGCGCGAACTGCTCGCACGGGAAACGCCGGATGCATACAGCTTCCGGCAACTGACGCAAGGGCTACAGCTCGAATCCCCATGTCACAGCGGCCCAACTGCCGGAGCCATTACTTCCTCTGTGTCCCAAGGATCCATCTCATGAGGACAGCATTCATATCGTCTGCCCACACTGCCAATCCCTCAATCGCGAGCCAGCCAACAAGTTGGCAGAGAAGCCCAATTGCGGGCGGTGCCAGCACCCGCTGTTCACCGGAGAACCCATCGAGCTGACCACAGCGACGGTAGAGGACATCACCGATCTCAAGAGGGTCGAGCAGGCGCTGAACGTTATGCGCCGACAGCGAGAAGAGTTGGCCAGCCACGTTCCCGGTATGCTTTACCAATACCGGCTTCGTCCGGACGGCAGCTCGCACTTCCCTTATGCCAGCGCGAGGATACAGGAAATATACGGAGTTGCACCGGAGGATGTTGTTGAAGATGCCACTCCTGTGTTCGCTGCGCTCCATCCTGAAGACCGCGACCGTGTGCATGAAACCATACGGGCGTCGGGGCAGTCACTCGCGCTTTGGCATGACGAGTACCGGGTGCAGTTTCCAGACGGTCGGGTGATCTGGGTCGAAGGCGAGGCGTCGCCTGAAGCCATGCCTGATGGGAGCATCCTCTGGCACGGCTATATCCATGATGTCACCTCACGCAGAAGATCCGCGGAAGAGCTTCGCCTTGCGGCTAAAGTTTTGGTTCATCACGCATCTACGGGGTATGTTGTCACGACATCCCGGCGCCCAGCCGCAAGACCTTGAACTGGAAATCCTCGAAACCAGCGCCGTGGAGGACTTCGTTCAAGTGTCTCAGTTGATGGCGCTGTGCGAGAGGATGAGATTGCGTTTTGCCCTCGACGATTTCGGCAGCGGCTATTCCTCGCTGACCTATCTGAAGCGCCTGCCCGCGCACCTGCTCAAGATCGACCAAGGTTTTATACGCGACATGCTCGAGGATCCGGACGATATCGCCATCCTGGATGCGCTACTGGCACTGGCAAGGTCGTTTGGCAGGAACTGCATCGCGGAGGGAGTCGAATCCATTCAGCATGGTGAAATGCTGCTGCGTATGGGATGCGAGTGGGGCCAGGGTTATGCCATCGGGCATCCGATGCCGGCGCATGAATTCGAGCAATGGCTACACACCTGGCAGGTACCCTTATCCTGGAAGGGATTCAAACCTGACAGTCGCTCCGCGCTGCCCGTGCCGTTCACATACGTCGACCACCGGGTCTGGATTTCCCAGATGATCGACTATCTGTCAGGTAAGACCCAAGTGCCGCCTCAACCCGAAGCACTCCAATACTGGCGGGATCAAAGTGGCCGCCCTACGTTCTTCGGCAAGGATCCTGATGATCAGGTCGATGTCCTGCATCAGAGCATCCAGCAGTTAGCGCACACCCTGAGTGAAATGAAAAATGCCGGCCGTGTCGAGGCATTGAGGGCTGGCATCGACAAGTTGCAACATTTGCAGGCGGATCTGCTGGGATTGCTGCCGCCAGACCAGAAACCGGATTGATGCCATGCATGGGACAAAGGGTTGACGTGCAAGAGGCTGATCCATCCATCGGCGGCGCCACGGGCGCGCAGGATATTATGCGCTGGGTGGCTTCGCAATTGCCTCGGCAATCCAGGTGTAATCGAGTCGTCTTCTCGGACTCCCCGTTCCATTAACGTTTCATTGAAAGAGAGCAACGCTTATGCATAAAGAATCTGGCCACACGGCCCTTGACGAGATACGCTCCCAGTGGCGGTTGATGACGTTTTACGAGCGCTTCGAGCAGGTCGTCGCCCTCGTTCTGTCGGCGGTAATTGCCGTCATCATCGTGGTGTCGCTGTTCCAGCTCATCGCCATCGTCTTCACGCTGCTGGTTCTCGATGCTTTCAATCCCCTGGACCACAAGGTATTCCAGAGCGTGTTCGGCATGATCATGACGCTTTTGATCGCGATGGAGTTCAAGCATTCCATCGTGCGCGTGGCGCTGCGTAAGGAAAGCATCATCCAGGTCAAGACGGTGGTCCTGATCGCGCTGATCGCACTCTCCCGCAAGTTCGTGATCCTCGACTCCGACGCGAGCCCCGCAAAGATAGCCGCGCTGGCAGGCGCCACGCTGGCTCTGGGTGCGACCTACTGGCTGCTGCGCGAGCGCGACGGCCGCGCCGCCGAGACATCTGAGCATGACCCGTCATCATCCCAGTGACCTGCGCGCGGCGTTGTTGCAACATCGCCTGCTCAACCGCCTGCAGACGGGGTTGCTGGTCCTGACCCTGGTCGGGATTGCAACCGCTGCGGGGAGCCTGTTGTTCGGCGAAGGCGGCTTTTGGCTCGCGCTGTTTGCCGTTGCAGGCGCGCTGCTGCTGGAGCCGGCAGCCGCGTCGGCGCTGACCCTGCGCCTGTATCGCGCGCGGGCACTGCACCCGCACGAAGCCCCGAGATTTGGGCCATGTTGCGCGAGCTGTCCGTCCGTGCCGGTGTGCCCGCAACGCCGGTGCCGCACTACGTGCCCAGCGGCATCGCAATGTCAATGCCTTTGCCAACGGCTCCAGGCGCCTTGCCTCCATTGCTCTCACGGATGGTCTGCCCGGCTGGGGAAATCCCGAGCCGTCTTGGTTGCGCACGCATACGGCGTGCAGAGGATCGTATCGCGCGCCTGATGGAGTTGACGTCTCAGCCATCGCAGACCCTGCCGTTCCAAACGGTGTTGATTTCCTCCCAGAAGTGACCCACTAGCCTGCGGGTCAGTTCTCTGCGGGTCAGTTCTGCGTGGAAATCAACACAAACGGATTATCTCGTGCCAAGGTCGTTCGCCCCGATGTGCCCACCACGCCGGGGCCTGAGCGGCCTTTGGCGCTAAATCACTCGAAAGGAGCCTCCGTCATGTCTTCCCCCGGTCCTTACCCACAACGCCCAGCTCCTGATCATTTCGTCCGGCGGTGGCTCGTCATCACTGCGTGCGTTGCAGCACTCATGCTGTTCTGGCAGTTCCTGCCCGCCATCGAAGCCTGGTTCAGCCCGCGCCAAGCCGCTGAGCGCACCGTCACGCCGCGTGACGATCTGGCCGCTGACGAACAGGCCACCATCGAACTGTTCGAAAAATCACGCGCCTCGGTGGTCTACATCACCACCGCGCAGCTGGTGCGCGACGTCTGGACGCGCAATGTCTTCTCCGTGCCTCGTGGCACGGGATCGGGCTTCATCTGGGACGACGCCGGCCACGTCGTCACCAATTTCCACGTTATCCAGGGCGCGTCCGAAGCCACCGTCAAACTCGCCGATGGCCGCGACTACCAGGCCGCACTGGTGGGGGCGAGCCCAGCACACGACATCGCCGTACTCAAGATCGGCATCGGCTTCAAACGCCCGCCTGCCGTGCCGGTCGGCACCAGCGCCGACCTCAAGGTGGGACAGAAGGTGTTTGCTATCGGCAACCCCTTTGGCTTGGATTGGACGCTCACCACCGGCATCGTCTCCGCGCTCGACCGCTCGTTACCGGGAGAAGCGGGCGGCCCGGCCATTGATCACCTGGTTCAGACCGACGCCGCCATCAACCCCGGCAACTCGGGTGGCCCCCTACTCGATTCGGCCGGGCGCCTCATCGGCATCAACACGGCGATCTACAGCCCCTCAGGCGCCTCGGCTGGGATCGGTTTTGCCGTGCCGGTGGACACCGTCATGCGGGTAGTGCCGCAACTCATCAAGACCGGCAGATACATCCGCCCGACGCTTGGCATCGAGGTGGACGAACAGCTCAATCAGCGCCTGCTTGCGCTGACGGGAAGCAAGGGCGTGTTCGTGCTGCGTGTCACCCCCGGCTCGGCAGCGCACAAAGCCGGGCTCGCTGGGGTCGAGATTACCCCACAAGGCATCGTGCCCGGCGACCGCATCACCGGTGTTGATGGCAAGGCAACGGACGATGTGGCCAAGCTGCTCGCGCGGCTAGACGACAGGAAGGTCGGCGATGTCGTAGTCTTGTCCGTGGATCGGGCCGGCAAATCGCGAGAGGTGCAGGTGGAGTTGCAGCCCGGGATTTGATTCAGTTGAATCTCTGGTTCATGCGGCGTTGAGCAGCCAAGCGGCTTCAGCCTCACGCCGTGTGACCAGTCCCGGCAGTACTTTTCCACCGCTATAGACCCATCGCCGCAGTTCCTGCCCAGCAGAAGACCAGTCCCGCTGGTTAATGCGCCTGCGCAGCGTCGACGTCTGCAACCGCCCCACGCCAAGGTTGAACGTGAAGTCAACGATGACCGCGAGCCGCGCCTCCGGCTCAGTGGCCAGCACTGGGCAGAATTTCAAAGTGGCATTGAGTGCAATGCGCAGGTCGGCTTCGAGGTAGATCTCGGCCTGTGCTTGGTCGATGGGTGGATGGTCTTTGCTGCACAAGTGGCCCCACCCGATCGTCCAATAGCCCGCAGGACACAGGTACGGATAGGCCCTTGCAGGGTCGTGCTTGGGCACCCGATGGAAGCCCTCAAACCGTTTGGCGAGATCCACTGCAGCTTTGGGCACTTGGATTGCTGATTGCGTATCCGCTTGCATACTCAGCGCCCTTTGCGTTCCAGCACACGGCCGAGGAACCAAAAGTTCAAGACCCCCGCCCACATGGCTTGATCACTCTCAGACCAGATATGTAAGCTTGATTCAGCAAGGTTAAAGCCTTGCTGCCACGCCAGGGCAAACGCAGCAGTTTTAGCGGCGCAGTACAGCCCCATGAACCAGTACGTGATCACCGGCCGCACGGTGCAAGACAAGGCATCGACCCAGCGCACACCGGAGCGTTGGCCTTGCGCTGCGATGCTCTCTTGCAGCGCCTGCAGGCCAGCCACGCCCCACGCGATGAGGCACTGCTCAAGCTGTTTTACTTGGCACTGCACAACATCAGCCGCAAGTGGACGATGCCCATCCGAGATTGGAAGGCAGCTCTGAATCGGTTTACGATCGAGTTTGGAGACGGACTCTCCGCGAACTGACGTCCGAACCGTTTACACAAAAATTCGGACACCCTGAGCGCCTGTGGCGCTCCATCAAGTACGAGGAGATCTATCTCAAAGCCTATGACAGCGTGCGTGCCGCACGCAATGGGATTACGCAATACTTGCAGTTCTACAATGCACAGCGACCTCATCAGGCACACGGCCAAGCCACCCCAGATGAGGCTTACTTTGCAGCATTGCCGTTTGCAAAAATGCAAGCTGCATGACCGAAGGGATCTCGCTTAACAACAGAGGATTGTTGTTCAAACGAGCGGGACCACCTCTCTATCTTTGAAACACGAACTGTCAGCAGCGCCGTCATCGCAGAAGACCCTAGATTCGCGTAACGATGCTCACACCCTTCTCTCCATAGCTTTTATATGAACTTCGTTCAACCGCAGAAGCACATCCTTAAGCGTCCGAACCCATTCATCAATCGTTCTCCCGTAGCTAAGGCAACGCTGGCGATCGTTGCAAGTTTCATCGCCCTATCCGGTCATGCGCAACCCCACAACCCAGCGGGGTCGACGGCAAGTGCCCCTGCTGCGGCCTCAGCTCCCCTCATATTACCCACCCATACGCTGAATAAAAGCTTATTCAACTTAGGACTAGAGCATGCTCTCACCCTAAGAGGCACCGATAGCAGCGGGCAGGTCAATTTTGGTATTCGCCAAGATGAGGTTGTCGAATCTGCCTCTTTTCACCTTGAGTACACCCTCTCGCCAGCACTACTGCCACAGCTTTCGCACCTGCAAGTGCTGCTAAATGGCCAAATGGTGCAATCCATCGGATTACCTCAGGCACAACTAGGCAAGCCACAAAGCATTGACATTCCCATTGATGCCCGTTTTTTCACTGACTACAACAAGCTAGAAATTCGCTTTGTGGGGCACTACACCCTTGAGTGCGAAAACCCCGGAAACTCCAGCTTGTGGGCACAAGTGAGCAATGAAAGCCGGCTGCAAATCACCCTCAGGCAAGTCAAATTACCTAACAATTTGGCGCAGTTACCGCTGCCATTTTTTGACCCCCGCGATACCGGTAAAGTCCAGACTCATTTTGTGTTTTCTGAGACACCCTCCCTCGGTGGACTCAAAGCAGCGGGTGTTATGGCGGGTTGGCTAGGGGCCAAAGCAGATTTCCGCAGTAGTCAAATTCAGGTCTTAAACAATCAATTGCCCAATGGGAATGCGATTGTTTTTGCCAGCGCACAAGATGCACCGGCGTTTCTCAAAACGCTGGTTAAAAATATCCAAGAGCCTACGCTGCAGCTCATTGAACACCCCAGTAACAGCGCCTACCAATTGCTGTTGGTCATGGGTAAGGACGCCGCACAAATAGAAACTGCGGCGCAAGCTTTAGCACTGGGCAGAGTGGCTTTAACTGGTGATGTCACCCGTATCCAGAGCTTGGAGCTTCCTGCCCCACGCAAAGCGTACGACGCCCCTCGCTGGCGCAATACCGAGCAGCCTATTCAATTTGCAGAATTGGTCAGTTCACCGCAACAGCTGCAAGTCAAAGGCTATGCCCTGAACTCTTCAATCACCACCTATTTGCGTGTGGCCCCAGATTTGTTCACATGGAATAGTAAAAATATCCCGGTACATCTGCTGTACCGCTATACCCCTACGACTGTTTCTGCAGACGGTATGGTGTCCATGTTGCTAAATCAAAATTTGGCCAACTCTTTCCCTTTGGAGAACTCCAAAAAAAGTCAGAACCGTCTTTTTCCGAAGTTCGGTTATGAGAATGATCAGGTATCGCAAAAGTTTTATGTCCCTGCGGAGTGGATTCACGCGAGCAATCGGCTAGATTTTGAAGTGCAAATGCCTGCGCAAGAACAGGGCAGTTGCCTCTCCACTGCTCCGGTGGAAGTGCGCGCAGAGTTGGACCCCAAATCGACCATCGATTTGTCTGGATTGCCTCACTACATTGCCATGCCCGATTTACAGGCTTATGCGCAAGGCGGTTTCCCCTTCAGCCGTTTGGCTGATTTACGTGAAACCACGGTGGTACTTCCAACCGCTCACAGCACGGCAGCCACAGAAGCCTACCTGAACGCCATTGCCCATATCTCTGGCATCACAGGCTATCCGGGCACCCGCTTCCAACTGGTCAACGACAAAGACAGCGATGCAATTGGCGACTCCGATGTTTTATTGATTTCGGATGGGCAAGCCTCTTCCCTGCTTGAGAAATGGCAGAAACAACTGCCCGCTTTGGTAGAAGCAAGCGCACAGTCCATCACGCTTTCACAGCGTGCTTTGGGTAAATTCCTCGATTTATGGCAAGGCCAAAAGAAGGCGCCCCCCAGCTCAGGCCATGCAACCTTTCAAGGCTCAGGCCCCTTGGCCGCAGTCGCTGGATTTGAGTCACCCCTGCACAAAAAACGCAGTGTGGTGGCATTGATGGGCAATAGTGCCCCAGCGTTAGATTTGATTGCAAAAAACATCAGCAACAACGTGACAAACACCCGCTTCATGGGTGATCTCACGCTGCTCAACGACAAAGATATTGCCAGCTTCCGGGTCCAGCAAACCTACTTTGTGGGTGAGCTCTCTTTGGCCCAACGCTTGTGGTTCAAGCTGCATGAGCATCCGGTGACCATGGCCATTCTGGGAAGCTTCTTGGGCTTGCTACTTAGCTTCTTTATCTACACCGGCTTGCGATACTTTGCGCGACGCCGATTGGAGCAAATGTAATGATGCGCCCAGCTTCACCGCTCAGACGTAGCTGCCTACAGACACTCAGCATGGTGTCTGTAGCAACGCTATGGCCACTCTATACATGGGCTGCGCCGTCAAAAAATCAAAAAGATAAGCTGCAATCACATGCATGGAAAGCGTTTGAAGCACAATTCATTCAAAAAGATGGGCGTGTGGTCTCGGATGACGGGGCACGGAATCAAACCTATTCAGAGGGGCAGGCATACGCACTGTTCTTTGCGCTCATCTCCGAAGACCGCTCCGCTTTTGAACGCATCTTGGCATGGACTGAAAACAATCTCTGCCAAGGCGATATCGCGAGCCACTTACCCGCGTGGTTATGGGGGCAACGCGAAGATCAGCAGTGGGGGGTTTTGGATCCGAACTCCGCGTCCGATGCCGATGTCTGGATCGCATACACGCTCATGGAAGCGGGCCGCTTATGGAACCAACGTGCTTACACGGCAATTGGCAAGGCCTTGTCCCAACGTATTTTGGACAAAGAATGTGTGGTGATTCCGGGTTTAGGACTCAGCCTCCTGCCAGGCTCAGTGGGATTCGTCAGTGATGGGCGCTACAAACTCAATGCCAGCTACTCCCCTCTGCAAGTGCTGCAAGCCTTAGGAAGCATAGACCCTGCATGGTTGTCTGTGGCACAGTCATCCATGAAAGTGATTACAGGGTCTAGTCCACGCGGCATCTGTGCAGACTGGATCTGGTTTGATGGTCAGCGCTTCAGCCAAGACCCCCAAGGCGAGGCACAAGGGCGCGGTGGCTATAACGCCATACGCGTTTATTTGTGGGCCGGACTGTTGAATGTACAGGCACCCCTGCGCACGCAACTCATCAAGCAATTAGCGCCCATGGCCCATCAAGTCCAAGAAGCCGGCATTCCCCCAGAGTTTATTGACCCTTGGACATTGCAAACACAGGGCGAAGGCCCCCCTGGTTTTAGCGCTGCCTTGTTGCCTTTTTTGCAGGCATCTAACGATACGCAAGTGCTCCATCAACAGATGCAGCGCTTACAAAAATACCCCGTCCCCCCAACGTCCTACTACCAGCAATGTTTGGACTTCTTCAGTGCCGCGTGGCTCAGAGGCAGTTATAGCTTTGGCCCTCAGGGTCAATTGCGTCTTGGTGGCGAAGGGTAGCTTGTACACATGTACCGACGATTTTTTCACTTTTCTCTCATCAGCAGCAGCTTACTGGCAAGCTCGTGCGTTCATACCGCATTCGGGATGGTCCAAACCAACAGTGATGCAGAGCGCGAAATAATGCGCAATGCACAGCTCTGGCAAAGCCAATACCGCACGGATTTAGCGCGCCAACAAGTCAATAAGTTATTGCTCATTGAGCCCAATTCTGCGTGGGGCATAGCTACGCTGGCCAGTATTGCCTTGCAAGAGGACAAAAAGGCAGAAGCCCAGCAACTCCTACAAAAGCTGCAGTCCCAAAACGCCAATCCCCAGGCAATTGCGCAACTGCAGGCTTTACTCAAGCTCTACACCCCCCAAGCACAACAAGAGCTCACGCAAATGCGCTTGTTTACGCAATCGGGTCGCACGGCAGAAGCCACGGCCTTAGCACGCAAACTATTTCCTGAAGGGCCTTTGGCGTTGGGTAACTTCCAGCTCGATTACTACCGTGCTTTGGCGACAGCACCAGGCCCCAATCCCAAACTAGATGCTGCCCTTCAAGAGGAATATGCACGCACACAAAATGTGCAATACAAATATTTATGGATTCAAAGGCAGCTGGAGGCAGCACCACCGTCTGGCACCTTGTTGCGTGAGATAGAACGCCTCGCCGTCGCAGCGCCATCAGGCGACCACACCGCCAAAGACCTTTGGCGCTGGGCGCTGCACAAGCTACCATGGGAGGCCGTGCCAGAAACAGCACAAGCTTTTTTGAACCGTTTTCCCCAAGACGAATCGATGCAAGCGTACCTTGCAGAATCACGGCGACAGCGCGCCCAAGCTGAACGTATTGAGCAATCGCCGCTGAATGTTGCAAAACGCAAAGGCAATCAAGCCTTAGACAACCTTCGACTCGATGAAGCCCAAGCCCAAGCCCAAAAAATTCTAAGCATCCAGCCCAATGACGCAGAAGGTTGGGGTTTGCTGGGATATATCGCATCGCGCAAAACACAATACGCAGCCGCCCAAGAAGCTTTTGAAAAAGCCTATCACTTTGACAAAGCACCCCATTGGAAGCGCCTCGCGAATACGGCGCACATCAACTCGTTATTGCAACAAGCAGATGCCGCCGTCTCCCGCCAAGATACGGTGGTCATGCGTGCCATTGCGCAGCAAATTCTAGCCATCGACAGCCACCATGCGCAGGCCATGACCTTGCAAGCGCAAGCGCTGAACCTCGAAGGCAAGTACCAGCTGGCACAAGATACATATCAAGCTGCTTTGAAACAGGTACCCATATACCTGCCTGCACTGAATCAACTGGTGCAGATGCTCATCAAACAGCAGCAATGGGATGCAGCAAGCCAAGTATTGAAGGAATATGCCGCGCAGCTGCCCCCAACAGATAGCGATGCAAACGCTCTGCAAGCAGAGATTCGCCAAGGGCAAGCGCAGCTCTTGCTGGCCCAAAACAAGCAAGCCCCCGCGTTGCGCCTGCTTGAGCAGGCACTGCAATTAACGCCACAAAACCCATGGCTTCGCCACCAGCTTGCTCGGCTCTATCTGGCCATGAATGAACCTGCCTTGGCCAACAGCACCATGGATGATGGCATTACCCTGACTCCAGATGCCAACGAGATGCGCTATGCGCGTGCCCTGATTCGAGCCGCACAAGACCAATGGTCTGAGGCTGCATCAGACCTCACCCACATACCTGAGACCCAGCGCAGTTCATCCATGCAGCAGCTGCTCTCAGAAATGCAGCTAAATACGCTGATACAGCAAGCGATAACAGCCGAAAACACAGAAAAACAAGAAGCCGCTTTAGAACGAGCGTGGGCTCTTTCCATACAAGTGCAAGATGTGCAGACACAAGCACAGTTGGCCAATATTTGGCAGCGAGCAGGCTATAACGACCAAGCATTAGCGATGTGGAAGCACATTGAAGGTCGTCAACACCCGCTACCACTTGCCATGCAACTCGCGTATGCCCAAGCGCTGAGTGCCGCTCCCCAAGAGAATCCTGCCTTGATGCCTCTGCTGCACTCCTTGAAGGAGCAGCAAGACGCATTGTCTCAACCCCAACAGCAGGAGCTGCTGGATTTGTACGCACGCCAAGCAGAACAACGTATTGCCACCCTGCTCTCCGATGGGCACCCAATACAAGCAGCCAATCTGGCTAGAGATACGTTTTTACCCCATGTTGATCAAGGCCACACTTTGGCGGTGCGGGGGCGCTTGCTGGCAGCCGCACAAGACTGGTCTGCCGCGCTGCCTTTGCTGCAAAGTGCATTAGAAAAGCAGCCTCATGACTTTGTGTTGACGCTGGACACGGCCAACGCTTATGCCCGTACAGGCCAGCTGACGTCTGCTACCGCGCTGGCGCAGCATGCGGAAGCAACCGCCATGCGCCAGCCCCCTTGGCAACAGCTTGCTTTGGTACGTTTGTGGCAACGGCTGGATCAGCCACAAAAAGCACAAAACTTGCTGGCCCAACTACAAAGCAACCCTGAAGCAGATCCCAATGAGGTACTGCTCCACCAAGGACGCTTAGCGCTCAATCAACGCCAGTACCAGCAAGCATCAGAGGCTTTTTCAACCGTAGCACATAGCCCGGCGCTGCAACGTGCCCCTGCAAACCAACAAGCCGACGTTTGGGAAGAATACCAAGCGGTGGAAGCGCGCAGGCAATCGTGGGTTGAAATTGCAGCCCAGCGCCTGAGCAAAAGTGGCACCGCCGGCATCTCTGCCTTAAAAGGCTGGGAAATACCCATGGTGGCTTGGAAAGCCAGTCCTGAGTTAGACGGTCACCACTTCTTACACGTAGATCGTCTTGCACTGGATGCAGGCACACTCAGCACCAGCGACATCCAATCCCAAGACTATGGACAAATTGGCGCTGCAACGGCCTCAGGCCTGCTCCCCAATGCATATCAAGGTCCAATGCACAGCAAAACCAACGGCTTTAATGCGGGCCTCGGGTTTCAGGGTGACCGTTATGACTGGGATATTGGTTTAACCGGGCTCGGTATGCCCGTGACCAATGTCGTGGGTGGCGCACGCTTTGAGATTGCAAAAACACCAACGACTGACTGGCGCTTAACCCTCGGCCGTAGGCCCATCACTGGCAGCTTGCTGTCATATTCAGGAGCCAAGGACCCTGTCACAGGAGCTGTTTGGGGTGGCGTGGTGCATACCTTTGCAGCACTGCGTGCGACCCAGCAGCAAGGCGCTTGGGATCAAACAGCCGATCTTTCTCTCGGAGTCATCACGGGAAAAAATGTTGCACACAACACGCGCACACGGCTAAGACTCTCTACAGGCAAAGACATGTGGCGTGCAGCAAAGCAGCGAATTTATGCTGGCGTCACCTTGCAATATTTGGCACATAACAAAAATTTGGCGGAATACAGCTGGGGCCATGGGGGCTATTACAGCCCCAAATCCAGTGTCACCCTATCTTTACCCATTGAATGGACCGGGCGTGCTCAAGCGTGGACGTGGCGTTTGCAAGGGAGTGCCAGCGTCTCGCACACATCGAGCAGTCGCTCCGATTTATATCCTGGGGCGGCCCACCCACTCGCGCTGTCCAACCAGTCCGGTTACTACAGCTCTAATGGCGGTAGTGGAACGAGCTGGGCCCTCCAAGCAGCCATAGAAAGACAACTCAACAACAATGTCGCTATTGGCGCAAAACTTGGTATTGATCGATCGGAAAACTTCGCACCGAACCAGTTTCAAATTTATTTGCGTTATGCGCTGAACCCTGTGCGTCGGTTGCTAGAAAACCAACCACGCCAAGTTACGCCCTATTCGGAGTTTTAGGCCATGTCACTCAAACGTTTTTTCCAAAACTTGTGGCATCGAAAAGTAACCACCAGTGCTCCACGAGCCACTCTGGCAATTGAAAATTTGCCCCAAATGCTGGATGCATTGCCATCCACATGCAACACCGCCTTGTGGGGTCAAGACATTCCAGCCATGCGAATATGGCAATACAGCGTCTTGCGTGAAATGCTGGTACAGGCACCCGTCTTAGTCTTGGCACCAGATGCACAACAAGCACAAGCGATTGCCAATCAACCTGACTTTGCGCAAGCACTGCGCAAAGGGCATTTAAAAATTTGGATATTGAGCGATTCCGATCAGCAGAAAATTGCGAAATCCAATGGATTTTTCGATTTTTTACTCGATTTGAATGCCGTCGGTTTGAAGCCCAACCACGCCCTATTGTGCTTAGATTTATTTCCTATTTTTCATTACACCGCCTTAGAGCACCTTTCACACCTTGACCGGCTGCTGCGGCAATGGGCTCGAAAACGCCAGCAGCCCAGCGTCTGGTTTTTACTATTCCGCGGTGCTTTCCAGCCATCTATGGAGCGGCGTAGCTTTTTATCTCACGCCTTCCCTTATGCAGCAACTTTGCAAATGGAGCATCAAGGTCTCAGTCTGCATATCAACCGCTGGAACAGCGCACAGGGTGCCGTTTTTCAAACCCGCTATGGTTTAGAGCCGGAACACGAAGCATCTCCTAGGCTTCGCGCGAATGGCAGCATGGTCTATATGCACGACAGCCAACAAACGATCGTTGCTGCAGATCTTCCCACGGTATATACGACGCAAGCCTGTGTTCCGGGAATTCGATTACTCCCTCCCAACTGGATAGTTTTGCCCAACTGGGAATCCTTGGAGCAAGCATGCCAGTCCGCTATTGCAGCTACGGTGCTGATTGATGCAGGCACCTCAGACAACCTAAAGGCCTTAGCGACCTTGGTACATCGTCTCCGTATTACTCATCCAGCTAGTTTCAAGATTGCAGTCAAAGAAACCAGTGATCATTTGCGCGTTCATACGGAAGAAGCTCTCGCTCAGCTGGGCATTAATACAGTGATATATAAAGGCAGTCAATTCTCCCGAACTGTACGAAGACTCACAGAGCTGCAACATACATGGTTTTATGGAAAAGTTCCGGAGAGTGTCGATGAAATCCTGGATGCACTCACTCCAATTGCAGAATACGGCTACCACAGTCCAGAAAAATTCTGCCATACGCTCCGAAATTTTCTGGAGAACCCACTGCGGGCCCACTTAAGTCATAGTTTGGTACACCTGCATTTACTGCCAACGGTCTCCCACACCATGGCATTACAACAACTAAAAATTAGTCGACCTGGTGAATTATTCACAAATTATTCCCGCGAAATTGTTATATTTTTATATGCATGTCGAGAAGCCGATATGGACAATGTGCTTTCTCGGATTTTTCAATCACCCATTGAATCCATATTTCAAAGTCAAGAAAGTTTTCACCTAACAGAGGACATCAATCACGATCTGATAAAGATGCAAATTTCCTTACAAAAACTCTCTTTGCCAGATTATTCAATGATTTTTGAAAAATCAAATAAATTATCTCAAAAAAATAGAATTAAAGAGGATACTAATTCAACAGAAGAAATAAAAAAAGAATTTCCTCTTTCTATAAATTCAAAAAACAAAAACATATACCATAACAAGCGTACCGAGTGGGTGCAAAGCAACAAAGAGGTAAAATGATGGGATATTTGCCTTTCTTATTTTTTATTTGCTTCGGTTTGCTCATTGGAGCACTTTCTTTAAAGAATGATAGATTTAAATATCTTTCACGAAAATTAAGTCGAAGAAAAGTTTATCTCAAACCATTCACCCAAAAAATATAAAGCGACCACGCATGCCTCTGATTGTTTTTGCCTCATCTGCTGGTGGTGTAGGCTGCAGTGCAACAGCAGCCCACTGTGCACACCTATTTCAGCAAATGGGCCGCCCAAGCTTGGCCATAGATTTCTGCATGAATAATGGTTTAGCCCTCGCGTTAGGCTTAGCGGAAATTCCTGAGTCCGGCTGGACCACTTCACCACCACAACGCGAAGACAGTGATAGTTGGCAATCAGCAGTTTTGCAAGCGCCGAATGGTCTGCACCTACTGCCTCATGGGGCACCCCATGCAATGCACACAACGACGGTGCCAACATCCCTCTATCAGCTACTATCCACATCAGACCACGTCTGTGTCGTCGATGTTGGGCAAAACCTAGCCACCTATGCCCCTGATCTTTTGCCTCTGACGGATGTACTTATCGTCTGCACCCGTGCGCAAGCCTATGCTCAGCAGCAACTGCAACACATGCTCCGCGAACTCAGCAAATGTGAAAGTAGGCCGTGTACCCTGCGAATCTTAGCCAATAGATACGATGTTCGCCGCCCTAGTCAAAAAGATGCGCTATCGCAGATGATGCGTACATGGCCTGATTTATTTTTAATCGACACGATTCATGAGGACGAGCACCTGGCACTCAGCATGGCACAAGGCATCCCTGTCCATGAGTGCTACCCACAAGCACAGGTCGCTCATGACTTACATGGCGTGAGCCACCACCTCATGAAATTGCTGGATACACCAGACAGCAAGGAGACCTGCTTATGATGCATTGGCATCATCAATGGACCACCTGGTTTGCCAACCAGATGCGGGTAAAACATCCAGAAAATCCAAGCAGCTGGCTGCTTCGTCTTTTTTGGATACATAACCCGCGCACGCCTTGGAAAGATTTTCAGCCTGAACAGGTTCCAAATTTAGCGCTATGGCTAGCTAAGAGCCTGCAGATTCAACCATCGGCACCTGTATGGATGTGGTTCTTGCGGCTTTGGTTCATACCCAGCCCAAATACAGCCTATACCCGCCAGGCTCAGCGGTTTTTCAGCTACTTGTTTCACGCCATAAAATATTTACTCACTCGCTTGATAAAAATTCTGTGGTTGATACTTTCATGGCCTATCAACCAAGCCATGTATTGGCTAAGCCTATTTGGTAAAAAAATCGATCATCAACGCATAGGCGTTCAAGTCGATGCAGTCACTCAACAATCCATTCAATTGCACCGCAGTGTGCCTTGGCTCATTTTTTCAGCTGGATTATTGATTCTTTGGGAGATCATGACGACTCCCTTAAGCGCTATCAATCAAGGCATTTTTATGCTGATTGTATGGGCTATATCGATTATTCTTTTACATATTAATGGCCGTTTTGCCTCTCTCGCTTTAGCATCACTGAGTCTCATCAGCATGTGCCGCTATGCTTGGTGGCGAATTAATAACACCCTGGACTTTGATACTTTTTTAGAAGCATTTTTAGGATACGGTCTGCTTGCTGCCGAAGCGTATACATGGCTGGTCGTTGTACTGGGTTTTATACAATCCGCATGGCCTCTCAAAAGAAAGCCTCTACCATTACCTGAAGACCAGTCTCTGTGGCCCAGTGTAGATGTTTATATCCCAACCTATAACGAACCATTGAGCGTTGTGCAGCCGACTGTTTTAGCTGCTATGGGACTAGATTGGCCTAAAGATAAAATTAATGTCTATATTTTAGATGATGGTAAAAGAGAAAGCTTTCAAGCATTAGCAAAAGAACTCGGCGTTGGCTATATCACACGCACCAACAATAATCATGCCAAAGCAGGTAACTTAAATCATGCAATGACAGTCACCAATGGCTCATTAATTGCAATTTTTGACTGTGACCACATCCCTGTAAAAAGCTTCCTCAAAGAAACATGTGGATGGCTTTATCGTGATACCCGATGCGCTTTAGTCCAAACACCACACCACTTTTTTTCACCAGATCCATTTGAGCGGAACCTTCGCTCCTTCAAGAAGGTTCCCAACGAAGGCGCTTTGTTTTATGGGTTGGTTCAAGATGGAAATGACCTTTGGAATGCGACATTCTTTTGCGGCTCTTGTGCAGTCATTCGTCGTACCGCACTGGATGAAATCGGCGGCATTGCAGTCGAAACGGTCACCGAAGACGCACATACTGCACTCAAGCTACATCGCTTAGGCTGGCGCACTGCTTATATCAATAAAACCTTAGCTGCGGGTCTAGCGACAGAAAGCCTGTCTGCCCACATTGGGCAGCGTATTCGTTGGGCTAGAGGTATGACTCAAATATTTAGACTTGACAATCCATTCCTTGGGAAAGGCCTCTCCATATTTCAAAGAATATGCTACGGAAATGCAATGCTTCATTTTTTATTTGGCATTCCCCGCTTGATTTTTTTAACCGCGCCTTTAGCATTCTTATTATTCGACCTCAGTGTCATCTCTACTTTATCGACAGTTCTTCTTTTGTATGTAATACCCTATATACTTCAATCAAACATTGCAAATGGACGAATCCAAGGAAAATATCGTCATACACTATGGGCAGAAGTCTATGAGACTGTTTTAGCTTGGTACATTACAATTCCAACCACAATAGCTCTTTTTGCTCCTAAACTCGGAAAATTCAATGTCACCGTCAAAGGAGGCATGATAGACAAACCATATTTTGACTGGCGAATTTCTGTTCCTTACGGAATATTGGTAGGGTTAAATTTTATTGGATTTTCCTATGGATGCTGGAAATTATTCTTCACGCAAAGCAATGAAGACTTTGCCATAATCATCAATCTTATTTGGTGCCTATATAGCATAATTATTTTAGGTGCCGCAATTGCAGTAGCATCCGAAACACGTCAAGTCCGCCACACCCACCGGGTTACAGATGATCTACCCGCCAGCTTGTATCTATCTGATGGCCGTGTGTTTCATGCGCGTTGTTACGATTTCTCTATGACTGGCCTAGGATTACAACTCACAGGCTTGGAACACCTACCCCGAGAAACTGAAATTTCAGTGAGCCTCTACAGCAATCAGATCGAACACGCCTTCCCGGCACGTGTCATGCACCATAGTGCTACAGGAATGATAGGTTTGGAATTACTCGAAATGGACACCCAGCAAAAACTTGCATATGTGCAATGCACTTTTGCACGTATGGATGCTTGGGACCACTGGAATGAAGTTCAAGCGCCGAACACCGTCAAAGACACAATAGTGCGTATTTTAAAAATTAGTTGGTTGAATTACCAATCAATCCTTAATGTCCTGGGTGATCAACTACGAAAATTTCTACCGATAAAACCAGTAGAACCTCAACAACTGGACACTAAGTAACCAAGCCATTACGATCATGAGTTTTTGGAGTCTTTATTTCTTAGCCACCATCGTATTGCACCATTTGGGCTATCTCAAAGTGCAACTCGGTTGGAATGTTTTACTTGCCGTATACGTATATTGGCCCATCAAAAGCAAAAATCTACGACGGCTACGCTTGATAATTGGCAGCCTTGCTGCTTTAATTTTACTTTGGCGTGAAAGTCCATTGCCCCATCCAGTTTATGCATTCCAACAACTAAAGCTGCTTAGCGGCTTCAGTCTGGAATACTTACTGGAATTGGCAGCACGTATGGTGAACTATTACATACTATTAGCCATACTCATCTGCGTGATTGTCTATATTGTACTTGGCCGCCGCGTCCGTTTTGCATCTTTTGTTTGGCTGGGTTTTTTATCTATTTTATTATGGCATAACGATCCTGAACCACAAAACTTCGCTGCACAACGTGCAAATACAGAACATACAGAACACGACGAAACACTATTAATTGAGCCAACCAGCATTTCAGCCAGCAATACACAGCTTGAGAATTTTTTTGATAAAGAGCGTTTAAAACACTTGAGCTTTAATAATAGCAGCGTCAAAAACTTTGATGTCATACTTTTACATGTGTGCTCACTATCTTGGGATGATTTAGCTTTTATTCAATTAAGTGACCACCCTTTCATTAGTAAAGCCAATATCATTTTTAAGCAGTTTAATACGGCAACCAGTTATAGCGGACCAGCCTCTTTGCGCGTTCTGCACGGAAATTGCGGCCAACAAAAACACAGTGACCTCTATAGCAGCTCTGATGCCAGTTGTTTCGTTTTTCCATCTCTTGAAACGTCTGGCTTCCAAACCCATGCCTTGCTTAACCACGATGGGAAATTTGATAATTTTGGAAAAGAACTAGAAGATCGCGGTGGCTTACGCGGGAAATTAAAGTTGCCGTCTGGCCCAGGAGCCACCTTGCGCAGTTTTGACAACAGTTTAATTTACGGAGACTACGATGTACTCTCCAAGTGGCATGCTGAAAATATAAAACCAAATTCCAAGCCATCGGCCCTTTACTACAACAGCATTACCATGCACGATGGCGTGCGCAGCATTAGTAGCACCGATAGAGATAGCCTCAACACTTATTTACCACGTGCTAATAAAATGCTCGATGATTTTGAGCATTTCAAACAAGATGTTGAAGCTAGCGAGCGACCTACGATTATGGTGCTAGTACCAGAACATGGTGCCAATCTTCGTGGTGATGCGATGCAAATTGCTGGATTACGAGAGATTCCATCCCCCAACATCACACTAGGCCCAGCCTTGGTATATGTACTCAATGCACCTTCAATTCCAAAATACCCTGTCGTAGTAAACGAAATGATGAGTTACTTTGACTTATACACCTTACTTGACGACATGTTGACAAATAGCCCGTTTACAGCATCCACAACGCCTCTTTCCTCACGCGTACAAAAGCTTGCAGGAACTCAGTTTGTTTCTGAAAGTGCTTCTGCCACTATTATGCAAACTAATGACCAACGTTTTTGGGTCCGTCCTTCCGGCTCCAATACTTGGGTTCAATACAACAACTAAATGAAATAAGGAGCTTATCTTTGAGCACACTCATATTCAGTGAACTGCTTTTGTGTGTGCAACCCCAGCGCAGCCTGAGATTTAAAGGCTGCGCTGAGTCAGCTTATATAAAGGCATCGGTCTGGCTCTTAGGGAACTGAGGTTGCCCGGCGGATTCAAAACCCCAGCGGGCGTTTTGATCCGAGAGCTTGTTTCAGGCCCCCGGATTCAAATTGCTTTTTCGTGGAATGGACAGCAGTGCAGGGAGTTATTACCGCCCTGCACTGTCAATAAATCGTCAATTGCCTATGCAGCCAATCTACGGATGGAAATTCGCCGCAAGATTGCTGATGGCACATTTGAATATGCCGACTATTTCCCAGAAAGCCCCAAGGCCAAGAAGTCCGCAGCCACCTCCACGAAGATGGAAGACTTGCTGGCCATGCAGCTGGCACGCTACAAGAAGCAGGTGGACAACGGCAAGCTCTCACCATCCACATACAAGGGCTACTACAAGAGCCTGACTGGAGAGCGCATGCAGCACTGGCATGGCAAAGATGTGGAGGAAGTCACGCCAGCCTCTCTGCGTGCCTGGGTGTCTGAGATGGACTGCACATCCAAAGCCATCCGCAATATGCTGATTCCGATTCGATCCGTATTTGAAGATGCCCTCAATGACGGGATTATTGTTTCAAACCCGTTTGACCAAATCGCGCTGATTAAACTGATTCGCCAAACTAGCAAGGCCAGCGATTATGCGATTCAGCCCTTCACGCACGAAGAGCGGCAAGCTATTTTGAATGCCTGTCGCTCCGATGAATTGGCGATGTACCAATTCTGGTTCAACACTGAATTGCGCCCGGGTGAATTGCAGGCACTGGAATGGCGGCATATTGATTTTGACAAGGCCACGGCACGCATTGAGCAAAATCAGGTTGCAGGCGTTATCAAGACGCCAAAGACCGCTGCAGGCATCCGCGCCGTGGATCTGAATGCAGAGGCCATGGCAGCCCTGCGCGCTCAAAAGCCAATCAGCATGCTGCGTGATGGCAGGGTGTTTCTGAACCCGGCCACGTTGGAGCCATGGCAGACCGGCGCCCAGATCAGAAAGAACTCATGGCTGCGGGCATTGAATACCGCAACCCTTATCAAATCCGTCACACGTATGCGTCGTCACTGCTGACCGCAGGCGCAAACCCTTGGTATGTCGCTGACCAGATGGGGCACGCTGACGTCACTATGGTGTTCAACACTTACGGTCGCTTCATTCGCGAGGACTTCCAGAAGCCCAAAGCCTCTCTGAAGCTCGTAAAGTGAATCGGTGTGAACACCCGTGTGATTCGGTGTGAATTTCAGCACAACAACACACAATAAAAAGAGCAAAAAATAAGGCCACACAGTGATTTCTCATTGTGTGGCCTTGTGGTGGGTGGTGGCGGAATACGGAACCGAACCCGCGCCCGCATATGAGGTTCTTTAGAAAAGCACTGATCTTGAGGGTGCTCGCCTCTATCAAATGGCCGTTTTGCATCGTGGGAACCCCCTGTTGGGCCAGCCTGCCGTTGCAATAGTCCCAAAATGGGACTAAACTCCGACCAATGCGAGTGATTGCTGTGTCCACCCTTCGAGCCTTCTGGGAGCGCCATCCCGACGCCGAGCAGCCGCTGAAAGCTTGGTATGAGGAAGCAACGAATGCGACCTGGACTCAGCCCGCAGACATCAAGGCGCTGTACCGCAGCGCCAGCGTGCTGAAGAACCGTCGCGTGGTCTTCAACATCAAAGGCAATGATTACCGGCTGATCGTGGCCGTTGCGTACAAGTTGCAGATCGTCTACGTGAAGTTCGTCGGCACCCACAAGGAGTACGACGCAGTGGACGCAGAAACCGTTGAAATGGCCTGACCGGCCACGGAGGAAAAACATGGACATCCGCCCCATCCACACCGAAGCAGACTACAAGGCCACGCTCAAAGAGATTTCGGCCTTGATGGAGTCCGACCCTGATTTGGGCACGCCAGAGGGGGATCGCCTGGATATCCTCGCCACGCTGGTGCAAGCCTACGAGGCCAAGCACGTGCCCATCACCGCGCCAGATCCGGTGGAAGCCATCAAATTCCGGATGGATCAGAGCGGTCTGTCCGTCAAAGATCTTGAGCCGATCATCGGCAAAAGCAACCGCGTCTACGAAGTCCTGAGCCGCAAGCGCCCGCTGACGCTGGCCATGATCCGCAGGCTGCACAAGAGCCTGGGCATCCCGGCCGACGTGCTGATTGCGGAGACGGCCGCGCGATGATCATCGATCACGGAACTTGGCTTCCACGTTGAATAGCGTTGTCATGGGGGCATCCGTTTTGGAGAAGAAGATGCACTACCCTGTGATGACCGAAAGGCAACTTGCCTTCCGCTGGAAGATCAGCCTGAAAACCCTGCGGCGCTGGCGTGCCGAAGACGAAGGGCCAACCTGGCACAAATTTTTCCAATATGTCCGTTACCACGAAGCTGACGTCCTCGATTTCGAACGACAGAGCGCGCAGCACTGGACAGCGATTCTCGGCGACGGGGAACGCGTGCCCAAAGTCGTAACTCGGCCGCCGCAGGAACAGATTGAAACGGAGGAAGATGCCGGGGCGTTCTACATCACGGCCCAGGGTGTAATTGAGGCGACCGGACTGCCAAAATACTGGTTCACGACCCCTGAATACCGCGCCAGGAAGCAGGTTCCTCACCTTGCCTTAGTTGGCAGCATCCGCTTCTCGCTGCAGGCCATCTGGGAATGGGAGCAAAACCATAGCACAGTCGGTCGACCGCCGGAGCCCAAAGCACCCCGACCACCAGATACGGAGCCAGAGCCTGCACCACTATCGCGCGTGCCACGATGGCATGAGCTCGCGCGGGAACTGGACAGAGAACAGTTCGATTCCGTTCAGTAACCTGAACAAATGTCCCCTCTTTTGGCCCAAAGTCCACCATTTCGGCCATTTGTCCCTTGAAGGTGGGATGGTACCCCGCATCAAACGACTATTGAAAGTACGCGATACCGGCGTTCTGGCAAGTTGCGAAGCCCTGCGTACCAGTGCGAAAAGCGGGGGTTGACAGGCGAATTTGCGAACAATCAAGCAGGTTTTTCGGCCTGATTGGTCACCGGAAATGGCGTTCAACCTCGTCTGCATTCCAAGGCCAGTTCAGTTCCCAAACCAGGAATCGAACTCGCGTCCGCATGGTGGTTCAGATCGAGGGTTCGGCGGCTGCGTCATTTTCGGCTGCGGGATCGGTAAGCCGCCGAATCGTCAGGGCACAGCGTTGCTCAATCAAGGTATTGATTTGCTCAACCACGGCATTGCCAGCAAAGCTGTGGCCGGGGTCTGACTGGAGCTTGCGCGCCGTCGCTGGCAGTAACTTTGCCAACTCCAGAATGCGCCGTTTGGCCTGCGCCTTGGTAAAGCCGACGCCTTCGGCGAACTGTTCCCAGTGTCGCGCCTGGACTTCGCTGAATTTGTACTTGCTGCCGATTTTCATCGCCATCTTCTGCGTCAGTGTTGGATACACGGCCGTCGAGAGCGTGTCGTAAAACGGAGCCAGAACGGGGGCCTTGCCCGAGTACAGCAGAGAGAAATTCTTGGCATGCGCATCATGATTGCCGATCAGCGCATTGAAGATCACGTAGTCGAGTAGTCGCAGGACTTGCGGCGCGCTGGGGCGGGTTGCACTGCGCACCAGATCAAAACACTGCGCCAGATCCGGACCACCTTCATTCTGGTACTTCATTTCTGGCACCACGCCCAGTGCCTGGCAGAAGTCCTCTTGATGAAGGCGTTGTCGATGCCCATGGGCATCGATCAGTCGGTCGTAGCGCTCAACCAGCAGAAACGAGCGATCCAATACCTGGTGTACTTTCGATTTTGCGGGCTTGAACTGCATGGCCTCAGCCAGTGCCATGCAGAATCCTTCGTTGATCACGCTGTCGTCGACGGCGTGGATAGCCGGTTTCAGGATGTGGGAGCTCGGCGTACCGTTGAGGGGCAGCCCGATGCGCGCACCATCGAAAACCACTGGCAACTTGTCTTGGGCACCCGCCAAGGAAAGCCGCAAGCCGTCTTTGCCTGCGAGCATAGGTCGACGCGGCAATTCATCCAGGATGGCCACGACTTCCTCATCGCTCAGCCATTGAACGTCATCGCTGCGGGTCGGCATAGGCAAAGCCTGCCCGGGTTCAAGGAAGGTCACGGCCCCGGCGCATTCGCCGCCGATGTGGTCCAGCAGCGCAAAGTCGTTCTGGCCAGACACCTGAAACTGCTGCGCAATCAAGCGGCGCATCTGCCCTTCAGGTAGAAGACCAGCAAAGAAAGGACGCGTTTTACGATCGTCGAACGGCTCCGCTTGCAGGGGCAGCGAGGCCGACAAGGAAACGGCGTCTTTATGTAACAGCCAATCGGGTGCGTAGCAAAAACTCAGTCGCCCATCGACCAGCGCCAAGGTGCCGACACGCTCGGCGAAAAGCCAGACTTCCAGCTCATGCGCCATGGCCGTCATCCTCTCGTTGATCGTCGGAAGCAGCAGACGGCAATCCACTCAACTGAACCTCACCGCCTAGGGCATCAATGACCCGCAGCACGTTTTCCAGCCGCAATGTGGGCTTGCCGGCCTCAAGGTCGACAATGAAGCGCACCCCCACCCCAGCCGCCAGCGCCAACTGGGGCTGCGTCAGCCCGAGCTGCTTGCGAGCGGCACGCAGCGCATCGCCGAGTTGTTGAGGTGATCGAATGGATGTCATTGCTTGCTCAGTTTCCCGTTCGGGAAATTATCAGCCACAACCGGACTAAGTGCAAGCGATATTTCCCGATCGGGAAATAGCAGGCCGAATCACGCCCCAAC
>ERZ1034913.511-NODE-511-length-31049-cov-18.830516_pt1 | contig 31049 bp, 40 predicted proteins | sample MGYA00520697_ERZ1034913 | MGnify/ENA primary metagenome ERZ1034913 (study PRJEB33766, sample SAMN09781786) | gut metagenome | biome: gut microbiome | host: Homo sapiens | place: Madagascar | study: EMG produced TPA metagenomics assembly of the PRJNA485056 data...
AATAGTTTTATTGTCGTGGTTTTGCTACGTGAAATCGCTAATAGTCGGTGATTCGCCAGCACTTAGCGGAAAGGCGGGTCAATGGCGCTACCGGAAGCCGCAGCGCGGGCGCAGCCCGTGACCGGGTGAGGATAGCGGCGCAGCGAACCATTGACGCGGATTGCAGCGGCCCCACGCTCTAGTCCTGGGTGCAGGAAAGAAGGCCGTAGGCCGCACGTCCTGCATCCCTGACGACAGAGGGCGACTCGCTCCCTTCCCGGAGGGAAGGGCGGAGGGATGGGGGATGGCAAAGCCCGCAGGGCTGCGCAGCGCCAAAGGCGCGGAGGCGTGAGGGATCGTTACCCGAAGGGCCAAGACCCGGCACGGGGCTTGGTGGAGCTTGACCTAGCCAGAGCGCAGCGTCGGCCAGGTCAAGCGGAATAGAGCCCGGCCCGGAGCGCAGTGCAGGGACACGCCCTAGGGGGCAGGGATTATCAGCTTGGGTTGATGGTCTGGTGCAGGGCCAATTCTGGCACCCTTGCCCGGCGCTCGCTTGATGTGCAGCACGGTTGATTTGATCCGCAGCATGTCGCCCTCGTCCTCGATCTGCTCGACTGCTTCGGGATAGAACACGCCAACTTCACGCAGGCGCTTCTTGAAGTTGAATTTGAAGGAGCTGAGTGCGGCTTTCTCGGCCTTCTTGCGCTGCTCGTCGGTGAGGTCGGCCACCTTGGCCGCAGCACCATAGCTTGAGCCGAATTGAGCCATGAGGCTTACCCAAGGGATTTGCACGAACGGGCGACCCTTGGCCCGGAGAAGAAACACGCGGTAGACAAGCCACGTGTAAATGTCCATCGCAAGCGGCGACTTCCTGAGCGCGTTCAAGTAGTCGAGCCGCACCGGCACGGGGGAATCTGTTATCTCGTTGAAAAAGTCGGTGTTAAGCGTCAGCTCGCTTTCCCATAGTGAACGGTCGTCGGGGCGCTTGGGATTCCAGAACAGCACGGCGCGGCGAGCAATGATTACGTTGTCGATCCCGACAGCATTGTCTTTGTCCTCGCCGGTCAAGGAAATCAGACTTGAGAACAGCCGATAAGCTTGGTTGCGCAGCGCTGCCGTGTAGCGGCCATCCGTGTGCATGCCGAGCTTTTGCAGAAACTCGCTTTGCGACCGGCCAAGGTGCAAAACTGGGTCTTTCGTCCTGACGGCTTCGGTGCAAATCCAAGCCAGCAGGGTACGCGGGACAGAACCATACGGGACACCGATGTGAGGCTTGCCCATGATGGAAAGCGTCATGAGGCCGTTTGTGCGCTCAAAATAGCTCACCTTGGGGTCTGTATGGGGCATCGTGGCTTGGACAAGGCAGCGGGCCATATAGCCGACCATACCGGCTTCTTTGGCGTCATCGTACTCAAGCGCAAAGCTTGTCTTGATGATTTCGTTTAGCCGGTGTCCCGGTTCTGTCTTATTACGCATGTGGTTTGCTCTCCTGCAAAGAGACGGTTGGAATTGCGCCTGATGGCCGGATTTTCCGGTTCTTGATAAAGGCGCTGTAGGTTTTTGGTGTCACGTCCAGCAATGTGGCTGCGCGAGTCATGGGCATGCCCATGTTCACGAAAGCCTGCACCTGCTCGATCTTGCTGTCCAGCTTGTAGCCGCCTTGTCCTGAGCCTTTGGGCCGTCCGAGTCTTTTGCCGTTCTCTCGGGCGACTTGCAGGGCTTCTTTCGTGCGGGTCTGGATGAAGTGGCGTTCGATCTGCGCGGCCATGCCAAGCACGGTCGCCATGATTTCGCTTTGCAGCGTTCCATCCATGATGATCTGCTGCTTCGTCACATGGACGATCAGGCCGCGCTCACTTGCTGCCTTGAGGATCTCCAACACGGCCAAGGCAGAACCGGCCATGCGTGAGAACTCGGGCGTAAGCAGCACGTCACCGGCTGACGCGCTTTTGATGATCCGGCCTATCTTGCGGCTGCGCCAGTCCTTGGCCCGGCTGGCCGTCTCCTGCTCGATTATGAGCGGTGCGAACCCGTGAGCGTTCGCGTATTCCAGCAAACCTAGCTTCTGGTTTTCCGGGTCTTGGCCGTCGCGGGACACCCGCAGATAGGCGTAATATTTAGGCATCGGTAGTGAAAACCTGATTCGGTGATTAGATTACCGAATTTTACGGTAAAACAAACTGGAAATAAATACCCTCTGGCAAGGTAGGAAAAACCATCGTTTTTTTTACCGGATTCGAGCGCAAAAAAAGCCGGGTTTCCCCGGCGTGTCGTGCAGTCGTGTCATTAATATTGAGCTTTGGCGGCTGTTCCTGTGTAGGTCAGGTACAAGTAGGTGCCGTTGTTGAACTGGCCTATGGCCGTGCTGTGTCTGATGCCAAACACCATATTGCCGCCAAGCTCGGTTGCCGCAGCCGCAAGGTTATCGACGGCTATCTGATGGCCGTTTTCGTTGCCTTCGGTGAGGCGGCGAAGCATGTTCTTCTGGCTGATTTCAATGGGCGTGGTCACTTCAATCAGGCCGAAAATCTGTTCAATCTCCACGCTCTCTGGGACGGTATCAGTAGTCAGTAAAAGCATAAGCATTCCTCAATGGGTAAGCATCATCTGGCTGGGGGCCAGTCGTAACAGCAGGGAGTCGTATAGCCACGAAACTGCCGAGGCTGCGATCATGCCCACGGCCATGAAAATAAGTGACGGCACCTTGAGGCTGTGGCTCGGGTCAAGCCCGATCCAGACCGCAGGAATGCCAATCATTGCCGAGAACACAAACAGGGTGCAGAACAAACGAATAGGAAACCGTAGGATGCTCAACACGAAAAAGGCCGTGTAGCGCAGCGCGGTCGTGATGCCATATCCAGTGTAAACCGCTGCCAGAATGGCGGCGCGTTTACCTTTGCTTCGCTGGATAGCAGGCGCGGAAACTTGTGGCTTCGGAGCGCTGGCCTTTTCCTGTTCTGTCGTGTTGCCGGGGCTTTTCCGCTTCGGCACAAATTGAATTACGTTCGTTCTGTTTGTGTCCATTTTTTGATCCTCCGGCCTTGCGGCCCTATGGATTGGCTATAAGAATATGTTCATGGCCGATGTGGTGATTAGGATGCTTCCAAGTCTGCGAGCGTTTTACCGGATTCCAGTGCGGTAATGACCCACTTGGGTTTGCGGCCCTTGCCGTTCCACGTCTCGCCCCAAGGGTTGTCGGGGTTGCGGTAAATCTTCTCTTGCCCGACCAGCTCTTCCAGCTTGATGCCGTGGGACTGTGCCAGCTCAACGATCTTGCGCTTGGCCTCTTGGCGTTGCTTTGCGGTTCGTTTTTTCAATTCTGCGTCGATACCTGACCGCAGCTCGGTAAGCTGTTCGTCGGTCATTGTTGCAAGGTTTTCGACTGTCAAGTTTTGTGGGGCGGCCATACAAGTTTCTCCATATCCTAAGCTATCATCGTAGATGATTGCAGCGCTTGACACCGTTAGTCTTCACTGCGATCATATATCAAAATTGAAATTTTGATTCGTAAGTGACCCTCCAAAGGAGCTTTTATGAAACTGCGTAAGGTGCTTCTCGCAGCGTCAATAATGACGGCTGCGATTAGCTTTAGTCAAGTCGCCCACGCAGACGATTGGGGATGCCAAGTATTGCTTTGCCTCTCCGATCCGCGTGGCCCAACAACTGAGGCCGAGTGCCGCCCGCCTATCGAGAAACTGTGGCGACATTTGGCGAAAGGTCGTTCCTTCCCGTCTTGCTCGCTTGCAGGCAGTGCTGACAGTGGAACCGGCTCTTTCGCACGGCGTGTCTATGATCCCTATGACCCATGCCCGGAAGGTCTTGTACCCGCAGGCGGCTACGTGGCGCAATCTGAGTCGTCGGATCGTCGCCAGTGGCGGCGATTGGCCTATGGTTGGTCGAACATGGGCCGGGATACGGATGACATTTATTCTACCCGGAACCGAGGGCAACGCGCCTGCGTAGGCAAGGCCGTTGGCAGCTATACCGTTAATCAGGGTGGCGACGATTCCATCAGCGTGACGGTGTACGACAACATCGTGTGGCAACCGCGCCAGAATCCCCGTGCTATCGACGTTTTCATCGACGGCAAGCTGCATCAGCGCGTGAGGTGGTGATATGGCACTGGTAGAGTTTGCAGCACTTGCAGCGATGTGTGCGCCTAATGTCCACCTGACGACGCTTGAGTCCATCGTGACGCATGAATCGCGGGCGAACATTTATGCGATTGGTGTGAATGGCGATTATGTCCTGCCACGCCAGCCTGCCAGCCTTGAGGAAGCCGTGGCTACGGCTGAATGGCTGAGTGAAAACGGCTATGACTTTGACAGCGGCCTAGGGCAGATAAATGCCCGGAATGTGCCGAAGCTTGGTCTGACGTTTGAGCAGGTTTTTGACCCTTGCACGAACCTCAAAGCAGCCGCGCAGATTCTGACCGAGTGCTATGAAAGGGCCGTGCCTCGTTATGGGGCCGGTCAGCCCGGTTTGCAGGCTGCACTGTCCTGCTACAACACGGGCAACTTTGAACGCGGCTTTGCAAACGGGTATGTTTACAAGGTCGCCGCTCATGTCGGCACAACTGTTCCAGCCCTTGAAGCAATCTCAAGCGGCAAAAATGCTGCACCCGTTGTCCTGCAAGGTTCAGGTAAAGGAAGGGCGCAAGCTGCACCTGCTGCGCCAAAACCTGCCCCGAAAAGAGAGGGAATCCCCGATGCGTTCGGGGCAGCTCCTAAAGGTGCATTTTCCGTAGCAGACAACAGGCAGGACGAACAAACAGACTGACCGGCCAATTTAAATCAATCTTTGAATCTTGATTGCTAATATTCGGAGGTTAATGGTAAAATTAGGATATCGTGAAAAGTAAAGACAAGTGTTCTTCCCTTGGTCAGAATGTGACTGCAAACGTAGTCGATTCTCCAGAGGGATAACCATGAAAACAATAGATCAGAAAAGTGTAGACCTAGCTTTCGAGCTGGGCGCGGTGAAGCTCGTCACCGTGCGCAAGTTGTCGGATAAGCAGTGGTATTTCACTTTTGAAGCGGATGACCCCATCACGGGGCAAATTGGCCTGTTTGCGGTGGAAACACAACGCGGCAGGCTGCGTACTTGGGCTGATCCAAGAGTGCTGTTTGACTTCCTCGAAAGGCGGGGGGTTGACAGCGGAAATTTCAACTTAACTGAGGACTCATAATGAAGCTGTTGAAGAAAATTGCAGGCAAATACCGTGCAGGTGCTGCTGCTGCTACTGCCTCCGCGCTGGCTCTCCAAGCCTCCCCTGCGATGGCTCAAGGGCTGACAAAAGCGAAGTCGGCTCTCGAAACCTTCCAATCGGAACTGACCACGATCATCCCCATTGCTGCGGCTGTGATCCTGCTTGCGCTCGGCATTGGTTACGCGGGCAAATTCATCGAAAAGGACACCTTTGTCCGTTGGGCTGTCGGCGTCATGATCGCCGGTTCTGTGGTTCAGATTACCGCGCTGTTCTTTTCCTAAGCCAAGGGGTCAGAAATGGATGAACAGCACGAACAGCCTGCCTCGTATGACGTATACAAAGGCTTGACACGTTCCGCGACCATCTTGGGCGTGCCTATGGTTCCCCTGCTCGTCATGACGATGGCCGTAGCGGTCGTGGCTCTCACCGTAAGCATTTTTTGGTGGGCGCTGTGGCCGGTGCTGTGCTTCGTCATGGCTCAAATCACCAAGTACGACGATCAGGCTTTCCGCATTATCGGACTGTGGATTGATACCAAGGTACTGAACGGAAACAAGAAGTTTTGGGGCGCATCTACTTACAGTCCGATTTCGCATAAAAAGCGGAGGTTTTAAGCATGGGGGCAATTGAATCGCTGAAAGTCCTGCAATCGGAAACGGTTGCAGGAAAGTACATTCCCTACAGCCATCACGTGACAGACGAAATCATCGCCACAAAGGGCGGTGAATACGTTTCTGTCTGGAAAATTGATGGTCGTTCACATCAAAGCGCGTCCTTCGGCCAGCATGCGCAGTGGGTCGAAGAATTGAATAACCTGCTGTTGGGGATCGGGACTGAAAATGTCTCTATCTGGACGCATGTTGTTCGTCGGCGTGTGTACGAATATCCAGAAGCCGAATTTAGCAATGCCTTTGCGCGTAATCTCGATCAGAAGTATCGGGAGACGTTCAAAGACTACAGCCTCATGGTGAACGATCTTTATCTGACGATTGCCTATAAGTCAGTCACTGACAAGGTTCTGAGCTTCTTCGCCAAGCGTGAGCGGAAATCACGCGATCAGAAGCTTGCTTTGCAAGAGCAAGCTATCGCCAATATGGACGAGATTAACCGCAGCCTGAAAGCCGCCCTGAAGAAGTATGGCGGTGAATTGCTGTCGGTTTACGAGCACAACGGCATTGCCTTCTCGAAGCCGCTCGAATTCCTGTCTATGCTCATGAATGGGGAATATCAGCGCATGCCTGTGTGCGTTGATCGGTTCAGTGACTACATGGTGACGAACCGCACATTCTTTGGCTCTCATGGTGAGATTGGGGAAATCCGTACAAGCCACGGCTTGCGCCGTTTTGGCATGCTGGAAATCTTCGACTACCCGAAGAAAACGCAGCCGGGCCATTTGAATATCTTGCTGGAAAGCAAGTTTGAATTCGTGCTGACGCAAAGCTTCTCCTGCATATCTCGCCATGCTTCCAAGCAGTGGATCGAGAAACAGCAGCGGAACCTTGAAGATTCCAATGACGCTGGCACTGACCAAATCGTCCAGCTCCGCGATGCCCTGAACGGCCTTATCAGCCGCTCTTTCATCTTTGGCGAACACCATGCCACGTTGACGGTTTACGGCGATGATGTGGAACAGGTGCGGGACTACCTGGCTCTTGCGAAAAATGACTTGAGCGAGGTCGGTGTCATGTCCAGCAAGGCCGATCTGGCACTTGAAGCGGCATATTGGGCGATGCTGCCCGCCAACTGGAAATGGCGACCGCGCCCGAAGATGGTTCACTCGCTCAATTTTCTGTCGTTTTCGCCCTTCCACAATTTCCTGAGCGGCAAGCCCACGGGGAACCCGTGGGGGCCAGCCGTCACGATGCTAAAAACGGTCAGCGGCACACCTCTGTATTTTTCTTTTCACTCGTCCGAGCTGGATGAAGATGCAGAGGGCAAGCGCAGGCTTGGCAATACCATGTTCATCGGGAAGTCTGGCACGGGTAAAACCGTGACAATGGGCTTCATGCTTGCGCAGGCCAGCAAGCTTGAACCTACTACATGCCTGTTTGACAAAGACCGTGGCATGCAGACCCTCGTTCTTGCGCTTGGTGGCCGTTACCTGCCGCTGCGCAGCGGTGAAAGGTCGGGCTTCAACCCGTTCCAGCTTGAGCCTACATCGGCAAATATCATCTTCCTCAAGCGGCTGGTGAAGTTGTTGGCGTCCAGCAACGGCGTAGCCATCAACCACAAGGATGAAGTCGAGCTTGACCAAGCCCTAGACACGCTGATGCACCATATCGACAAGCCTTCACGGCGGTTGTCGATGCTTGTGCAGTCTCTGCCGAACCCGATCCAGCAAGACCCTGATGCGCGACCTTCACTGAATGCGCGGCTGCAAAAATGGTGCTTGGGTGGTGATTACGGCTGGCTGTTTGATAACGCTGATGATCTGCTCGATCTGACCACGCACAAGCTTTATGGCTTCGACGTGACGGACTTTCTGGAAAACCCGGAAATTCGTTCTCCGCTGATGATGTACCTGCTCTATCGCACTGAAAACATGATCGACGGACGCCGGTTCGTCTATATGTTCGATGAATTCCAAAAGCCGCTAGAGGATGAATACTTTCAGGATTTGGCGCAGAACAAAAACCGCGTTATCCGAAAGCAAAACGGCATCTTTGTTTATGCCACGCAGGAGCCGGGCGCGATCCTCGATAGCCCGATTGCCAAGACGCTTGTGCAGCAATGCGCAACCTTCATTTTCCTGCCGAATCCGGGTGCCGATCCCAAGGAATATATCGACGGCTTCAAACTCACTCCGACTGAGTTTGAAATCGTGCGTACCCTTGGCGAGTCAAGCCGCCGTTTCCTTGTGAAGCAAGGTGAAAACTCGACGGTGGCTGAGCTGAACCTATCCGGCCTCGATAGCGAGCTGCTGGTTATGTCCGGTACTCCCGACAATGCAGATATTGCAGAAACGGTGATTGCCGATGTGGGCGAGAATCCAGAGGTTTGGATTCCCGAATATCTCAATCGTCTCCGAGAGGTGAACTGATGAAAAAAAGGATCATTGCGAGCGCTGTACTAGCCGCTCTTACTTTTTCGGTCGGCTCTGCACATGCGCAGGGTATTCCGACAATTGATGCAAGCAGCATCTTCCAGTTGCAAGAGCAACTGAAACAGCTCCGGGAACAGGTCGCCACGGCAAGATCGCAACTGGATGAAGCCCGGCGCATGTACGATTCCGTCACGGGTATCCGTGGCCTTGGTAACGTGCTGCGCAATTCCGAGCTGCGCAAGTATCTGCCTGATGACATGACGGCCATTTACGATACTGCCAGCCGTGGCGGTTTGGACGGCATACAAGGCGGCATTGACGAAATCCTGCGCAATGAGCGATGGGGCAACGATGTGGAACCGGCAACCGCTCAAGAACAGGTTCTTGAGCGTGAGCGCGAGGCCGCAGCGGTCGCCAAGGCCCAAGGCCAGAAAGCCTATGAAGGCGCTCAAAAGCGCCTAGATCAGATTGAAGGGCTGATGGATGAAATCAGCAAGACCCGCGATCAGAAGGCCATTGACGAGCTGCAAGCGCGGATTGCTGGCGAGCAAGCAGCCATTCAAAACGAAGTGCAGAAAATCGCTTTGGTGCAGCAGCTCCACGACGCTGAACAACGCCTTGTTGAAGTCCAGAAAGATGAAGCCGTCCGCAAGGAATTTGATGCTTCTCGCGCTGGCATGCCGGGGATTCGTCGATGAAAAAAGCCTATCTGATTATGGCGCTAGCCGCTGCCTCTGCACTGTCCGGGTGCTACTCGGAAAAAACGCGCACCGTTGAATACTATGCGGAAAATGCGGACGAACGCGCCGCGAAAATCAAAGAGTGCGCGAACAATCCCGGTGAGCTTGAGCATACGCCGAACTGCCAGAACGCAGCCGCCGCGCAAGCGCAACTCGAATTCAATAGCAGCAACACGGGCATGCCCCGTATTCGCAGCAACAGATAGGAGGGTTGAACATGGCTTTCACCCTTTTTGAACCGCTGTTTAGGGAGTTCGATTCGGCAACTGCAACATACGTGAATGATATTTCCACGAAGATGATTGCAACGATTACGCCTGTCCTCTCCGTTGGTTTGACAGTGGGGTTTCTGTTCTATTCGCTGGCAGTTATTCGTGGAACGGTGCAAATGCCGGTCAGCGATCTTCTATGGCGGTGCTTCCGTATCGGGGTGATTGTCAGTATCGCAACCGCAGGGGGGCTTTATCAAAGCTCAATTGCGGATGTGATAGTTTCTACTCCTGATGCGCTTGCTCAAGCTCTGGTAGGCAGTGATGCGGTAAATACCAGCTCTGCCGGTGGCGTACTAGATACGACAGCGGGCAAAGCTTTTGATGTGGCTGCAAAGCAGTGGGAAAAGGCTTCGGTCTTTTCCAAACAGGGGATCATGTACGTTGCCTATTCGTGCATGATTATTATCTCGACGGCGGTGCTTGTTTCGATTGGTGGCGCTTTCCTGATTATGGCAAAGGTCGCAATTGCCATATTGGTAGGCATTGGCCCACTATTCATTTTCATGCTGCTGTGGCAGCCGACGCAGCGCTTCTTTGAAGTGTGGGTGGCGCAGCTTCTTAACTACGCCCTTCTGACTGTTCTAACATCTGTATTGTTCCTTTTCCTGATGGGGATTTACGGGAATTACATGGGCGACATTAAGCCAGATTCCAACACGATGAACGCGATTTATGCTCTGGCCGGTGCGCTCGTTATCACGGGCATTTCAGCTCTGATCCTTTTGCAGCTCCCATCCATCGCGGGAGGTCTGTCCGGTGGCCTTGGCCTCGGTTACATGCGGGAAGCGTCCGCTGCCCGCCGAATGACTGGCAGTACAGGTCAAACAAATGCCAAGACCGGGCAACGGGAAGGCCGTTCCGGTGTCATGGGAGCCGCACATGCGACCGGGGCAGGCGTAGGCAGAGCTGTGGCCGGGGCTGGTACAGCCGTTCGGGCTGTGGCCGCGTTCGCACGGGGTCGGATGAGATAGGTATCACCGCAGGGCCAAAAAAGCCGCCATGCAATACCAATCAAAATTACAATCTTGATGTAAATATGTTAGACTTGGGTTTCAACCCGAGATAGGAGAACTATTGCATGAAAAAGCTTGTCCTTTTGCTCGTCGTATCCGTGTCGCTTGCCGCATGTTCGAGCGTACCGAAACCGCCGATGCCCAATGAACACAGCCGTGTGCCGGTCAATAAGACCGTGCCTGTCGAAATCCAAAAGTGAGGCCGTATGAGCAATGAAAACATTGTCGCTGCTTCCCCTGACAGCAAGGGGAAACCCAGTGCGAAGCCAGTAAAGAAGGAGCAGATGAAGGCATATATGGAAGAAAGCCGGGGGCTGGAACGCGACCTTCTTTCGGAAGTTGTGCGGTCGAGAACAAGCGCTTGGCGTGTTGCCGGGTTCATGGGCCTGCTGGCACTGGTGGGCTTTGGCGCAGGCTTCGCAGGCATGTCCCAAGACTCCCCGCCACCGCTTATTCTGCGTGTAGACAACGCAACCGGCGCGGTTGAACCTGTCACTGTCATGCGTGAGCATGAAGCAAGCTACGGCGAAGTGGTTGATGAATACTGGATCAATCAATTCGTTCTCAACTATGAGAGCTACGACTACAACACGATCCAGAAAGAATATGACACCACGGCGCTGCTGAGTTCGCCAGACGTGCAGCGACAGTATTACGCACTGTATGAAGGCCCGGAAGCCCGCGACTCCAAGCTTTCCAACCGTGTTCGCATTCTGCCGACGATCCGCTCTATCCAGCTCAACGGCAAGGGACAAGCGACCGTTCGTTTCACGACAAGGGACGTTTACACGAACGGCACCTTGCCAGTTACGAAACACTGGATCGCCACGGTGGGCTACAAGTATGTGGCTGCGCCGATGAACCGCGAAGATCGCCGCGTTAACCCTCTTGGCTTCCAAGTCACGTCTTACCGCGTTGACCCGGAAGTCGTTCGCTAATGGAGGGATTATGAACCGACTGATCTTGGCTGCTGCACTGGCCGTTGCGCCGTTCTCGTCAGTAATGGCGCTCGAAATCCCGAATATGTCCCGGTACGATCATCGCATCAAGTATGTGACTTTCAACCCTGATGACGTAGTGCAGCTTGATACCGTCATCGGTGTTGTGACGCATATCAAGCTGGAAGAAGGTGAAGCGTATCAGACGCATGCCTTTGGCGATTCAGCGGCTTATGACTTTGCTGTCGTTGGCAGTAATGTGTTTGTGAAGCCCGCTGCGGAAGAAGCCAATACCAACCTGATTATTGTGACTGATCGACGGTCATACAATTTCCGTCTTTCATTCCGTCCTGATCGGGCGCGGGCTACTTATTCCCTTGGTTTCCGCTATCCAGATACTGCGGCTCGCCTGACGGCGGCGCAGGTCGAAAAGCAGCGCGTAGGCCAAGCCTTTGCGACCAAGGCCAGTGAAGCAAACCTCAACTACAGCATGAGCGGCAATACCGATATTGCGCCTATGAATGCGTGGGATGATGGCCGCTTTACTTACCTGAAATTTGCAGCAAATGCCGATTTCCCTGCCGTCTATGTCGTAGACACTGCGGGCAATGAAAGCCTTGTGAATTTCAACACAATCGGCGCGTCGAGCAACATCATCCAGATTCACAAGGTGCATCCGAAGTTCTTCATCCGCTCCGGTTCGCGTGTCCTCGCCATTTTCAATGAAGCCTATGATCCGGTCGGAACTCCGAATGAGACGGGAACGGCTTCGCCTGCTGTCGAACGTGTCATTCAAGGGGGCCAATGATGTTCGGAAAGAAAAAGCAAAACGAAGTGATTGATGCCGGGGCCGAGCTGGATCAATTGGAAGGTGTCGGGGGCTCAACTCTTAGGCAGCAACGCCGTGCATCTACGCCTGGCTCGAAAATGTTCCTGCTGGCTATCACTGCCGTTATCGTCATGGTCGGCGGCGCTTTCACATGGAAAGCACTGTCGATCACATCGGGCGATGATAGGCCGGTGGCCGAGCCGGAAAAGGTTACGCGGATTATCCCTGCGATTGAGCCGCGCCCTATCCGTGCTGAACCTGCGCCGGAACCCGTGGCCGTGGCTGCTTCGACGCCTCAAGAGCCGCAAGTCATCTATCGTGACCGCGAGCCGCAGAGCGGCCCGCCAGTCCGGTACGGTGCAGAAGATGAAAAGTCCAAAGCTGATCTGATCCGTGAGCGCATGCTTTCATCTGGCCTCGGTGTCAGCTCCACGGCAACCGCAGCGCCTGCCGGTGGTTCTGGTGGTGATGGCGGCTTGGGCGGCGGTAGCGGCAATGAGCTGTCGGACAAGCTGGAACCGATGAAGCTGGCCGGTGCCAGAGCCGGAATGCTGATGAATCGTGACTTGCTCATGAGCGAAGGAACTACGCTCGATTGCATCTTGCAAACGCGCATGATTACCACGCAGCCCGGCATGACGCGCTGCATCCTCACACGTGACGTTTATTCGGAAAATGGTCGTGTTGTCCTGCTGGATCGCGGCACGGTCATGACTGGTTTTTACGAAAGCGGCATGACGCAGGGACAGGCGCGAATTTTCGTTCAGTGGTCACGTGCGCGGACGCCAAAGGGCGTTACGGTTGAGCTGGCATCGCCCGGAACCGGCCCGCTTGGTGAGGCTGGCGTGGGCGGCTACATCGACACCCATTTCTGGCAGCGCTTCGGCGGCGCAATCATGATTTCCATGATTGGCGATTTGGGCGATTGGGCATCCCGGCAGGGGTCAAGCCAAGGCGACAACTCCATCCAGTTCAGCAACACGTCACAAGGCGCGGAAGCGGCGGCTACGGAAGCGCTGCGCAACTCCATCAACATCCCGCCTACTCTTTACAAAAACCAAGGGGAACGAGTCTCCATCTTCGTATCCCGCGATTTGGATTTCAGCCATGTCTATTCACTCCGAGCCAAGTAATGTCGGGGCAAGGCCGGGCAGCGATGAAACGCTGCGGCAGCTCATGCGGCCTCTGACGCCCTTTCTCGATGATCCGAAGGTGACGGAAATCGGCATAAACCGGCCCGGCGAAGTCTTGACCAAGACTTTCGAGGGCTGGCAGTTTCATGAGGTAGAAACGCTGTCGGCCTCTTACCTTCGCAGCCTTGCAAACGCTGTCATCGTCTATAACGGCATCCAGCCCAAAAGCCGGGTGTCTGTAATCTATCCTGACGGCCAGCGCGGTGAAATCGTCCTGCCGCCTGCCGTCATAGATGGTACGGTGGCCTTCGCCATCCGTAAGCACTCTATGGTGGTCAAGAACACGGCAGAGCTGGAAGCCGAAGGCGCTTTTGCTGAGTTTGTGGACGTGTCTTTCAACCGGCCCACGGAACAAGAGTGCGCCGAGCTGCTGGCCGTGCAGGACTTCAACCGGCTTGAGCCTTTTGAAGTCGATCTTCTGCGTCTCAAGCGGGAAGGGGCAATTCGCCAGTTTCTGGAAAGCTGCGTCCTTCACAAGCGCAACATCGTCATTGCAGGTAAAACCGGATCAGGCAAAACCACGTTCGCCCGGTCGCTGATCGAAGTCGTGCCGGTCAGTGAGCGCATCATCACCATTGAAGATGTGCATGAGCTTTTCCTGCATAACCATCCGAACCGGGTGAACATGCTCTATGGCTACGGCACTGGACGCCTGACCGCTGATGAATGCCTGACGGCCTGCATGCGTTTGTCGCCGGATCGCATCTTTCTGGCCGAGCTGCGGGGCAATGAGGCATGGGAGTACCTGAACTCGCTCAACACCGGGCATCCGGGGTCGATCACTACGACACACGCGAACAATGCGTTGCAGACCTTTGAACGCATTGCCACGCTTATCAAAAAGTCGGACGTTGGCCGTCAGTACGACATGGACATGATTAAGCACGTCCTGCACACGACGATTGACGTTGTTCTGTACTTCAAAGATCGGAAGCTTGTGGAAGTGTTCTATGACCCGATCTTTTCCAAGTCACGAATGGCAGGATAAAGCCCCACAAAGCCGCTTACGCGGCTTTTTCCTGCTTGTGGCTATCCAAGTACCAGAAAAGCCGTGTCGTGGCCCTCACGGGCAGCAAAACAGGCTACACAAGGAATTTTTATGGATATGAAACTGGAAAAGGCACGGCGAGCCATTCGCCGCATGTGCAAAACGCTGTTTTGGGGCATTCTCGCGCTGGATGCTCTGATGTTGCTCCAAGGGCTGACGACCGATCAGCCTTGGCCGTGGAAAACGCTGCTGGCCTTGAACGCGGCGGCTGCGGCCATCGTTGGGGTTCTGGTAGCCGGTGTGAAATGGCGTGATTTTGTCGTTAGCCAAGCAGACAGTGAGGCTTGACCTAGCCAGAGCGCAGCGTCGGCCAGGTCAAGCCGGTTAGGCACCACGCTCCATGCTGCTTTCACGTGATTTTTCGGTTTGCTTGCTTGCCTCTCGCGTTCGCTGAGAGGCTTCTTTTTGGGCGTTTTGCTGCTGCCCTGCCCTATCCCGGCCAAGTGCCAAATCATGCGCGTTGAACTTCGTATTCTCGCGGGCAATCGCCTTCGGCAAGTCTTTCTTGCTGTTGGTGAAAATCCGGCTGATGAACCGAGCGCGTGAGATGGCCACATAGTAAACGTCCTTGGCCGTGGTCTTACTCTTGGCGTCTGCGTCAATGATTACCCGGTCTGCCGTCAAGCCTTGGCTGCTATGGACAGTCGTTGCATAGGCATGGCTGAGGTGCAGCGGTTTGTCGGTCGGTAGCTCTATCGTCCGGGTTTCGCTTGTCAGCGTGACTTTCCCCTCCCCGATACTCGCAACCTTGAAACGGTCGCCGTTGGCAATGTCTTTGCCTGCATCGTTGCGAGTGACCCTCACAATGTCGCCCGCAGCGAGTTCGCCGCGCTCCTGCTCGTAGACAGAAATCTTGCCGTGCGTCATCGGGTTGAACTGGATGCGCTCGCCCGTGATCTGTGACGTGACCGTGAGGCGGTTGCCCGGCCCGGTATCGTCCACGCGGTAAAGCTCGCCACGGTTCAAGCCGCTGCGGTAATTCTTCTCGGGCTGGATCATGTCGCCCACGACATAATGCTTAGAAAAGCGGCGTTCGGCTTGGGTCGTGTCTCGCCGGATAAGCATATCAACGTTCTCGCCCTGCCCTGCCAGTCCAAGCCCTTCCCGCACATTGGCATTGATTTCGCGCCGCGCTGCATTCGTGCCTGAGACGATGATGGTCTTGGCCCGGTCGTCCGGGTGCAGCTCGATATATGAATTAGCGACAGCGGCCCGGCGCTCCGCTGCATCTTCAATTTCCGTCACGTCCGGTATCTTCTGAAGCGAAGCGGCGGCTTCACCCTTCGCGGCCAGCTCGACAGCTTTCTTCAGCTCGGGATTCTTCTGCCGTTGAATCTCGTCCATTCTCGCGGTCTGCATCCCGGCTGCTTGCAACTGGTCAAAAGGTCGGCCCGCTTCGATAGCCTTGGTCTGTGCCGTGTCGCCCATCAAAACAACCCTTGCCCCGGCTTTCTCGGCCAGCTTCAAGACTTGCTGCATCTGGCGGGTGGGGACAGTACCGGCCTCGTCAATGACAAGCACTGTGCGGCTGTCTAAGCCCTTCTCCTTGGCTTTCAAGAATGACGCAAGGGTGTTGGCCTCGACGTTCAGCTCGCGCAAAGCTTTGACCTGTGTAGCGTAGGGCGCCAAAGCTCGCACCGTGTATCCCTCGGCCTCGATCATGGACTTGGCCGTATCGAGCATGTGACTCTTGCCCACACCGGCATAACCTTGAACGCCAGTAACTCGGTTTTCAGTCGTAACCATCATTGCGGCCGCTTCGCGCTGCCCGGCATTCAGGTTTGTGTCTGCAAGCTGCTCGCGGGCTTTCTCTGCTGTCATGATTGCCGGTACTGCTGCGCGGCCCTGCTGCTCCACATTCAAGATGCTGCGCTCCCGTTCCAGCGCTGTTTGTGTGGTGTACCGGACTTCACCGGCAACAAGCCCGCCCTGAGCGATAGCGTTATCAACCCGCGCCCGTGCCTGCTCGCGCTGCAAGCCTTTTGCCTGTAAGTCGGAGATCCACATATCCCTAGATTTCACTTCGGGCGGCTCGCCGGGTGCAGAGCTGGCCGGTTTGTATAGGGGCTGCTCTTGGATCAGATAGCCCGATGATCTTTGCCGGGCTATCTCCTTCGTTATGTCCTCGATGCGGGCATTGCCTACGGCATGCTTCATCGCCGTGTCTATGAGGCTTTCTTGCCCCATGACGGCCTGCCGCTCGGTCAGGTGATTGATAGCGTATCTGACGGAATTCTTGGCGGCTTCTTCGGTTGGAACTTGGTGGATGACACTGCGCCCGGCCTTGCCTTTTTCAGCGCCTGCGCCTGCCCATTCCCTGCGGTCAAAATCAATGCCAAGGTCTTTCGCCCTGGCCTGCCATTCCTGATGCAGCGCCTGCCTCTCCGTGGCTTCTTTCTTGGCGCGTGTTGTCATCGCCGCCGCTTTCTTCTGCTCCGGCGTTGCACTCTCTCGATCCAGCCCTTTTGCTGCAAGCGCTTCATCTATCTGTGCGCGTCGCTGGCTAAAGCCCTCGATCTGCTTGCGGTCGATGTGTGCAAGCTCAAAGTTTCCATCTTTCTCGAAGCGCAGCGTATGGCCGAGCTTTTGCAGCTCTGCGGCCAGTTCTGCGTTATAGACACTTCCTAGGTACATGGTTGACTTAATGAGCTTGTCATTTTTCAGCGCTCGCCATTGGCCGTCAGCGCGTTGCGTGATGTTCATGACAAGGGCATGCGTATGAAGCTGCGGGTCTTGCTCCCTGCTCGTCTCATGCCGGAACTTGGCAACGACAAGATTTCCGGTGTCCTCGATGCGGGTCTTGCCTCGTTCCTTCGTGCGGGCCTGAGCCAGTGTTTCAGCGATTTCAAGCGTCTTTTGCACCGCACGATCGTGCGCCTTGATGATTTCCGCATCACCGGCCACCAACGCTTGCAGCGACACGCTTTTAGGTGCTGAAAAAGTGAGGTCGATGCCGATACGCTGCTTTGAATCGTCGCGTGTTGCATCCCGTGATGTGCGAATGCCGGGGCCAATGTTCCCGGCCAGCATCCGGCGAAAGCGCTGCTGATCTACGTCACCAGTCAGGCCAAGAGCTTCGGCACCACGCCCTTGCCACTCTGAGGCTTCGCCGTCTTTAGCGTAGTAATCATCAACGCCATCCTCATAGTAGCTCGCCGCCTTTCCAATATCCTGCCTCGTCAGGATTGCATGACTAAGCATTACAAACCCTCCACAAATGCCGGTACACGATCTGCAAAGTTCATGTACTCAAGCTTGACCTTGGCAATTGGATAGTTCCCGGCCAGTGCTACATAAGCGGTCAGCTCGGGCAGGTTGGCAATTTCGGCGGGTATTACAACGCGCTCGCGGTTGCGTTCCGGCGACTTGTTCGTGCTGCTATGTTTCCCGCTGCTGCGGCTGTGCTTGTCGCGCTCAACTTCATGTTCGCCTAAACTCAAGCTCATATCCTCACTGGTCTTGGGATCGGGCCTTGAACCGCCCAACACAACCAGATTGCGGAAGTTTGCACGTATCGTCTGCGCTGCATGCTGGCCGTACTTGTCGTCAAGCTGTGACGTCGATTGCAAGCCAGCGACAACGCGCAGGCCATGCTTGCGGCCCTTGGTAAGTGCATCTTCCAGGCTTGCCAGCTTTTCCAGACTTGCCAGCTCGTCAATCTGCAACCAGATTGCCCGCTTGCTGTCTGGTTCCATCGAAAGAACGGACGTGCAAATCACATCGGCAAACGCGGAAATAAGTGGCCGCAACGCTGCGCCCATGTCCTCGCGCCATGTGATAAACATATTGCCCTTGCTGTTCTCAAGCCAATCCCTGATTGAGAAATCGCCAGAGGGCATAGTCACGTGTTCCGGCAGCTTATCGGACAGAACGAAACGGGCTGATGTAAGCGCCTTACTTGCCTCGTTTGAACCGGCAAACAATGATTCCGCAAGAGTGCCTTCAAGGAATTCGCGCAAGTCGTCAAATGAGGCGATTGTCGTCCAATGGAAAACCTCGCGCATGGATGGCTTGCCCATCATGTGAAGCTTCTTCATTGTCTCGCGCAGAAGCAAGCGGCCATAGCTCGCCCATTCCTCCGCTTCCTTGGTTTCTCCAAGCGGTACGACTGAATATGCGTATCGCTGAAAGTCGTAATCTTTCCGTATCTCGTTGAATATTGACCAGCCTTTTGTACGGCTGTCATACGGGTTCAGAATTACGTCACCTTCCCGATAAAACTTGGTAAGCATGTCGGCATTCGGATCAATGAATACGACACGATCACCGGCAACAATGTTGCGCTTCAAGATCGAATATGCGAGCGCTCGAAGTGCCACTGATTTACCGGAACCAGTCGCACCATTTAGCAGAGTATGAAACGTCTCAAGCCTTACCGGCATTGGTATCGTGGCAAGCTCTACTTGCGGCTGCTTCTCTTTGGTCTTTCTACGCAAACTAGATGCTGAAACGATCTTAGTACCGCGCAGGAATTTGCGGAATGGTGCGCCGCCAAACTCGCCATTTCCAAAGCTAGTAATAAGCCAAACAAAGAAAATGGCGACGGCCAAACCACCTAATGCCGAACCCCATAGAATGGGCTTCGTGTGCGTGATTTTCATAATCTCCCAAAGCGCTACAAGCTTATGGCCCGTGAGAACTTCGGTTTTCTGCACCGCTGTTAACCAGCAAATGAACGGCAAAAAAATGATGATTCCGAGGTTTAGTTTTCGCTGATCGTCTGGGTGCATATCTACTCCTTTCCTGTCCAATGTTTCACGCCTTGGCGCTTCATTTCAGCATGAGCCATCTTGATCTTGTCTGGCCCTGCTACGGCTCGCATCAATATCAGCAGCTCAAGCAACATGCTTTGATCGGCTGCGTTGTTGCCGGGGGTCGAAGTGCCTCCACGCTCAACAATCCCGCGCAGCTCGGCCATGCCGTTTGCCAGCTCTGCCCGCAGTGCTGCGCTACGGGCTTGCTCGTCGTCCTGAGCTTCCAGCCGTTCACGCAGATAGGTTGCGAGTGCCTTGCCCTGCCGGGCGGCTTCATCCTCATAGATAAGCTGCCGGGATGGGTTGAGTCGTACTTGTACCGGGTGCCCTAATGCCATGCGTACTCCTGTAGTGTTACTTGTAGTGCTGATTATGGCGCATTTACTAGGGTTTATCTAGCCTTCGTAGTGGCATGGCACTACAAAAGAAGTAGAACAAAATACAAGGAAGTCATTGAATATCAATGACTTACGCCGCACCGGAAGGTGCGTATTGTGTATGCCCCTTTCTTTAAGGATACACTACCTGTTTTAAGGAGAAAACGAGAGCTATTCGCATCTGTAGCACCAAAAAGGGGGTCATTCCTGTCCATCAATGCGGGAACCGCATTGATGGTGGCGCGAATGAGACGACATTGATACAGACATTGGACACACATAGGACAGCGATGGGACAAAAATGCGACACAAAACACTTGACGATAGGACAAAGTTAGGACAGAATAGCCACATCGCAACAAAAACCGGAGAAATCGCACCGTGGAAAGTCCAGACTCTGCCAAGGGTCTGATCGAAACCATCGAGGTCAAAACGCAAGCCGCACGGTTACGGGCAATCATGCCGGACATACTGAGGCGCATTGATGAAGGGGTTTCACATGAGCAAATTGTCGAAGCCCTGAACCGTGGTGGTCAGTTCGATCTGAACCTAGGCACGTTCAGAAAGTACCTTTACCGCTATCGCAAGAAATTGCGACAGCAACCGAAATCGGGGAAACCTGCTGCTGAAACTGCCACTCGTACAAACGGCAATTTGTCTAGCGAGCAAGTGCAGGAATCCAACGATGAAACGCAAGGCGATGAAGCGCAAACGGACTCTGACAAACTTGCAGAAGTTATCAGCGCCCGGAACCGTGGAACGCTTGGCGATAATTACCTAAACCGCTCTCGCCCAATTTTGGGAAAATCTAGGAGTCAAAAACCATGAAAGTAGCAATCATCAACTTTTCGGGCAACGTGGGAAAATCGACCGTTGCAAAACACCTTTTCATGCCGCGCATCAAAGATGCCGAATTTATCGCCGTTGAGTCGATCAACTCCGATGAAGGTGACGCCGATACCGTGCGCGGCAAACAGTTCGGCCAATTGCAAGAACAACTGCTTGTTCTGGATGACGCTGTGATTGACGTTGGCGCGTCCAACGTCGAAGAATTCGTAAAGCTCATGCAACAGTATCGCGGCTCGCATGAGGACTTTGATTTGTTCGTGGTTCCTGCCGTGAAAGATGGCAAGCAAACCAAGGACACGATTGCGACAATCGAAGCACTGTCCGCTATGGGAATCCCGGCCAAAAAAATCCGCATCGTGTTCAATCGTCTGGAAGCTGATGAAGAAGTCGAAGATGCCTTCTATCCGCTCTTTGCGTACCATGAAGATCGCAAGGCATTCACCCTGCGCCCGAAGGCTGCAATCAAGTTCTCTGAGCTGTATCAGCGCATGCGCTCCTACAAGACGAACATTCCGGCCCTGATGGAACATGACCAGTCTCACTACAAGGCGAAACTGAAAGAAGCCTTGGCGGCGAATGATCCTGCCGCTATCGAGGAAGCCAAGGCGTTTATTTCGATGCGCCGCCTCGCGGAAGATGCGCAAGAGAACCTGAACAGCGTCTTTGCCGCATTGACCAAATAGGAAATCGGATCATGAGCGGCCCGCAAACAATGCGCGAGGCGCTGATTGCCGAATTGATAGGCGATCTGGATACGCTAATCACGCGCACGGAAGAACTGAAAGCCGCCCTGCCCGCCGCTGCCGACAAGGCAGCGGACAAGGTAGCAGGCTCGGCTGACGCTATGCTCGGCAAGATTGAGCAAAGTGCAAGCCAGTTGCGGGCCGATCTGGCCCGTGACGCTGGAACCATCGCCAAAACCATCCAGAAGGCCGCAGGAGACGCGCAAGCGGCGGCTGCGGTGGTTGACAAGGCCGGGCGGCGTTTCGCGCTTCTGGCGCTCGTTACGGGCCTCTGCGGCGGTCTTTTGGGTGGCCTGCTGGTTGGGCTGGCATCTGCGGCCAACGTATTCGGCTGAATCTCAAACCGCCCTGCCCTGCCGGGCGGTTTTTCTTCCCTTCTGTTTTGGATTGCACAATCCAAAACACTTGCATGATGACCGGCGCGAGCTTGACCTAGTCAAAGCGTAGCGGCGGCCAGGTCAAGCGGTCTATAATTGGATTGTGCAATCCAAAATGGAAAGAACATGAGTATAACGACTGACGAAAAGCACCGGGCAACGCTGCAAGTGCTGGCCGATGTGCTGCTGTATCTGCGACGCCTGCCGCCTGTGCAGCCTACGCTTGAAATGTGCCGCACGATTGAAACGCACCTTCAAGAACCGGCTGCTGTCCTGCTCAAGAACCGGGAGACTGAGCGGCGCGGCGCTTATGTGTCGCCCTTGGGCTTCCCGCTGCTGGAAGCCAGCTTGTTAGGCGATACCCTGACCGTGCAAATAAACCACGATCAGCGCGGCCAGACGTTGGCGGCTGGCTCGGTGTCTTTCCAGCTCGGGCTTGTCGATGGCTGCGCCTATCTGCCGCCAATGGATCGCACGCAAACATACCCGGCCCGCACGGCCCTGCCCGCGCCGGTACAAGAACAACCAGCCGCAAAGCGGCCCGCTGATGATATGGGGCTTTACTATGAGTAACCCGACAACGCAAGCATATGAGGAATTGGAAGCGGCCTTCGACCACTTCAACGCGGCTCTTTTCAACGGCCAGCTACCGCACTGCCTTATCACGCTACAGAGGGAAAAACGCACTTACGGTTATTTTTCGTACAAGCGCTTCGTGCGCAGGCATGACAAGGTGCTGACGGATGAAATCGCCATGAACCCGGCTTATTTCGCTGTGGTGCCGATGCTGGAAATCCTGCAAACGCTCGTCCATGAAATGACCCATGCGTGGCAGTTCCATTTCGGCAAGCCGGGACGGCGCGGCTACCACAACAAGGAATGGGCAAACAAGATGGAAAGCATTGGCCTGATGCCGTCCAGCACGGGCCAGCCGGGCGGGGCCAAGACAGGCGAAAAGATAGCTGACTATGCGATAGCCGGAGGCCGCTTCATGCAAGCGGCTGATGAACTGATGGCTGACGGCTTCGGGATTTCGTGGCTTGACCGTTTCCCGGTGCGCCTGCCGTCCTCGATGCCGGGCGCTGTCGCGCTGGATAGTGCAGACGATGACAATATGGCCGCTGATGCGGACACGGGACTAGATGACGAGCTGGCCGGATTGCTCGTAGAGCAAACCGGCAACAAATCGAACCGCGTCAAATATCGCTGCGCGTCGTGTGGTGTGCAGGCTTGGGGAAAGCCGGGCCTGCGGCTGCTGTGTGGGGTTCCAGAATGCAAGGTGGCTGAATTGCTGCCCGTGGAGTAGGCGCAAGCGCCCTGCCGATGCAATCCAATGCGCCGGTCGCCGTCATGGGCAAAAAGCCAATCTTCATCGGTCGAGAACAGCGCGGCCATGATTTTTTTGGGTATTCGTAAAAGCATGTTGCAAACAGCACTAGACCTAGCCACCGATTAATAACCGTCTGTCCGGCGTGTGCCGTTCGTCGTGATTTCTTTATTTTCTTGTTGCAATAGTTCGGAATCTGAACTATATTATCTCCAACGGCACAGCAATAACGCATAGCCAATCAAGGAGAAGCAGCATGGCAAAGTACATCGTTTCCGCAAATGGCACTGAATTCGGCACATACGAGGCCAATAGTGAGCAAGAAGCGCGCGACCTGTGCGCTCAAGATGCAGGCTACAAAAGTGAGGCTGACATGGTTGAGCGCCCAGGTCTTGCCCCTGCTGCTGACTACCTGCCGCTGGCCGCGATCTTTGATGCGCTGCAAGAGAAGGCCGCAAGCATGTCAATCAACACCCTCACTTTGAAAAGCCAAAGCGAAAGCGTTGCGGCTCCCGCTGAGGTGGGGCAGGGGCAGGGCACCATCACTGTGCAGGAGCTGCTGCGCTGGCTTGATAAGAAAGCCGCTGCCGCACGCCAAGCGATAAAAGAGGGCTGCGACTTTTCTGATCGCAAGTGCGTGCATGAGCCTGCTATCGACTATTGCCGAATCGCTTCGGCATTGATTCGCGAGTTCATCCAAGAGCGTGCCGCATGACATTTAGTCTCAAGGACTGGCAAGCGCGGCATAAGTACACATACGATACTGCTGCGCAAGCGCTCGGAATTGGGCGCACAACGTATTACGAATACTTGAAAAAGCAGGAGCTGCCGCGTTGGCTGGTTCTGGCTTGCAAGGCGATAGATGCAGGCATTGAGGTGCACGATTTGGGCAAAGGTGAAAAGAAAAGCCTGGCCCCCGATTAATCTTACTTGCGACCGTAGGTGATGGGGTCAATCAGGATGTTTTCGGCTTTCAGCTTGAACCCTTGGCGCTCCTCGCCGGTGTCGCGGTCTTTCCACGTTTCCAGCACCAGAGAACCCTTGACCGTCACCAGCATGCCCTTGCCCAGCGCTTCCGCGGATGCGGCTGCGCGGCGTCCCCACATTTCACCATTCAGCCAGAAACCGCCCTCGTCGCGGTAGCCGCCCTGACCATCGGGAACGCGGCGGCTGCTGTAGACGGAAAATTCCAGCACGTCCCGATCTTCCTGCCCCACGCGAACGGTGCGCAGCTCGGGTTTCTTGCCAAGGTTGCCGCTGATTTCGATGATGTTGCTCATGAAAATATCTCCTGCAAAGAGTGGTATCGCCGGGGGAAAATCCCGGATGGATCGAACGCCGATCCATGTATGTATTATGCCCCTTTCCGGTGTTTTTGTCAATAGCTGTCAATAGTTTTATTGTCGTGGTTTTGCTACGTGAAATCGCTAATAGTCGGTGATTCGCCAGCACTTAGCGGAAAGGCGGGTCAATGGCGCTACCGGAAGCCGCAGCGCGGGCGCAGCCCGTGACCGGGTGAGGATAGCGGCGCAGCGAACCATTGACGCGGATTGCAGCGGCCCCACGCTCTAGTCCTGGGTGCAGGAAAGAAGGCCGTAGGCCGCACGTCCTGCATCCCTGACGACAGAGGGCGACTCGCTCCCTTCCCGGAGGGAAGGGCGGAGGGATGGGGGATGGCAAAGCCCGCAGGGCTGCGCAGCGCCAAAGGCGCGGAGGCGTGAGGGATCGTTACCCGAAGGGCCAAGACCCGGCACGGGGCTTGGTGGAGCTTGACCTAGCCAGAGCGCAGCGTCGGCCAGGTCAAGCGGAATAGAGCCCGGCCCGAAGCAAGGCGAAGGGACACGCCCAAGGCCGGGGCAGGGTGCTAACGCTCACGATCACCGGAATCCCGGCCACGCTCATGCCCTGCTTCATGACTGCGGCCATGCTCACGGGCCTGCGGATCACGAACGATGCCAGCACGGCCAGCCGGATAGGCGATTTCTACAGCGCGGTTTTCCTGCACACGCTGCATGCCTGAAAGCGCCTGACGCTCATGCAGCACGATTTCGGCAGTCTTATCGTTCACTTGCGCCACGTGCCGATCTGTGACGGCCAGAACCTTGCCGGTGTACTTCTGGCCCTGCTGCGGCTCGGTGATGCCTGCATCCGGCTTGCCAAGCTTATCGGTCGCCAATTGCAAAGCGTGTTGCCGGTCGCGATCAACAAGGTTTTCGCGTATGAGGCGGGCCATACGCTCGGACGAACCTTGATAGGCTTCGATTGACGCCTGCGTCATGTCCTTGCGGTCGATGCCTTCCCACTTGATTTCATAGCCTGCCTGCTTGGCAACTTGGCCCATGAACTCGCGCAGCGAGCGCCCGTTTCCCTCTCGGAACGGGTGAATGACGTTCAGCTCTCCCATGTAGTGGCCTGCCCGCTGGCTGAACTTGTCGGCAGACATGCCGCGCAGGTTCTGTTCCCGGTTGAGCTGATCCGTCAGCTTCTTGGCCTCGGCCTCGATGTAGCCATGATGGGCAAAGCGGCTATCGCCCTTGGATATGTCCACGGTGCGAACCTGCCCGGCCCATTGGTAAACGTCGCTGAAAAGCTTCTGATGTATCGCTTTCAGGTGGGACAGGTCGAAGTTGCCAGCGATAGGGCTGCGGGCCAGCTCGTGCGAGCGAAGGGCCGAAGCGGCAGCTTCGGCCCGTTCTAAACCCTTCTCGGTCGTCAGACCGAGCTTGTTTTTCAAGACGCCGGTTTTCGGGTCGGTGTAGACGTCTACGCTATCACTGTATTTCCTCACGTGTCACCCTGTCGAAAGCGTTTTTGATGGCTTGCTCTGTGGTCATCTCGCCCCGGTCGATGCACTGCATGTCAGCCATTACTTGCGGCTCGACTTCCAGCCCTTCAAGGCGAAGCGATCCGACGATGGTTGCAATGGTTTCGCGCTGCTTTTCCTCTGCAATTGTAGGCACTTTCGGCCCTCCTTCTTGAGACGATTATAGGACTATGCCGGGACAAATATGGGACTACAATAAGACAGGCATAGGACAAATTATAGCGAAAATGACGGAAAAAGTCAATATCCGTCAATACTTACTTTTTAGCCTGCTGTTTGGCCTTCTCCGCCATGTCTCGCACTTTGCTGGCCATCGTTGGCGGCAACCAGATTTCCAGCTTCACCCAACCCTTGGGGATCTCGTCTACTGCTGTCAAAACTTGCTTCACGGCCAAGCTGACGCGCTGGCGTGTCAGCTCATGCTGTCGGGCTACATCGGTCTGTGACTGGCCTTCTACTAGAACCAGCCGGGCCATTTCAATAGTGTCATCTGTCAGACGGCCAAAGCGAGGCCGGGCGGCTTCAAACTCTTGCGGCGTCATCTTTGGTTTTGCCATATTGGTTCCTTACCCTTGTTTGCAGCATCGTCATGATATTTTCACGTGTCGCCGGTAGTTCCATGCCGCTGACAGGATCGAAAACAACGTGATCCGCTTCTACATAGCGCAGCCGGTAGTAATCAGACATGCTATTCAGCACTTGGTCGCTATGAGCCGGTAGCCGTCTTTCTTCGGCGGCTGGAATTCCTTGGCCCGCAATGTCTGATCGCGCTTGGTTCCGCTCCACGATTGCCGCAAGGGCTACGCCTTCTTCCGTAGGGTCACGCTTCGTTTTTATGTCAATGTTCATATCTTCCTAATGTGAGGACTGCCCCGGCCCGTGGGCCGGGGCAGCATGGTGGTTATGCCTTCAAGGCTTTCATCTGCTCGGCCAGAACCCACAAGGCGCGGTTCAGCTTCACATTCTGGTCAATGCCGGTAACGGCGCGGGTGTGCGTGTTGCGGCCATTCTTGGTACGGGCGCGGACGCCGCCCTTAATCATGTTCTCCTGAACCCGCGCCAGAGTCGTCCAAAGGTCGGATTTGCGATCTTCGTACCGGCGCGGCATCAGGATTTGATCGGCGGTGATAGGGGCCGGGGTGTTCTCGGTCGGTTCATACTTGAGCGACAGGGCAGCCGTGGCAAAGGCTTGCTGCTCGCGCTCGGACAGCGTGATAGCTTCCATATCCTCGCGCTGTTCGGTGGCCTTGTCGAAGCTCTCCAGCACCTCAAACGCGCCTTCGATCACGTTATCAATCACGTTGCCTGTGTGACGTACTCGCACTTCGCCAAAGGTATCGCCGCAAACCATGCCATTAGCGCAAACGAACCGGAACATGCCCGCGATCATCTGGTACGAGCTGGAACCGTCATGCGAGTTCAGCAACACGATTTCATTGGCTTCGCGACCCTCGATCTGGTCGGCATGACGTAAGCGGATCATGTGCTTAGTGTGGTCGCGCTTGCCTTCGGCGCGGGTGCGAGTCTGGCACACCATGAAGGGCTGAAAACCTTCATTGCGCAGGCCGTTCAGCACGTCGATGGTGGGAATGTAGGTATAGCGATCGGAGCGGCTTTCGTGGGCGCTTGTCGCAAAGATTGACGGCGCTACACGGGCGATCTGATTGTCATCCAGCGGGCGATCAGAACGGATGCCATTGATGGAACGGAAAGAGGATGCGAGACGCATAGTTATTTCTCCTGCAAAGGTTGGAAGAAACTGGGCGCGGTTGCCGCCGCGTGGTTCCCGGTATCGGCTGCTTCACTTGCTAACCGATGATGTAATTATGCCTGTATTCGGCCATGCTGTCAATAGCTGTCAATAGTTTTTTCTAAGAATTTTGTTAATAGCTGTTAATAGTTTTATTGTCGTGGTTTTGCTACGTGAAATCGCTAATAGTCGGTGATTCGCCAGCACTTAGCGGAAAGGCGGGTCAATGGCGCTACCGGAAGCCGCAGCGCGGGCGCAGCCCGTGACCGGGTGAGGATAGCGGCGCAGCGAACCATTGACGCGGATTGCAGCGGCCCCACGCTCTAGTCCTGGGTGCAGGAAAGAAGGCCGTAGGCCGCACGTCCTGCATCCCTGACGACAGAGGGCGACTCGCTCCCTTCCCGGAGGGAAGGGCGGGGGGATGGGGGATGGCAAAGCCCGCAGGGCTGCGCAGCGCCAAAGGCGCGGAGACGTGACCAAAAGAAAAGCCTGCCGACTGGCAGGCGTGTTTCCCTAGTATTGCCCGGCAACATATCCAGAAATACCGCACGAAATGTCATGGCTCGCATGGGCCAATTTTCATCATGGAACCGGGTGCGATCCTGAGCTTTTCAAAGCTGCCGCGTGGCAGCTCTAGCGCGTACTGTGCTGGACTGGATGACACATGCGGGGTTTCATCGAAAGCCAGCATGTCCACGGTCTGGAAAACCCGGCCTGTGGCGTCGATAAAGGCGATGCTTAGGTCTGCGCGTGTGTCCTTCATCCAGAATGCGCGGGCCTCGGCCTGCGACCATGCGAACAGCATGCCGGGCGCAACATCATCCCGGCCAGACAAACCACGCTCGATCTGTCTATCTGTTTCCGCAACCGGGATGGCTGCAAGCGCCGCGCCATTGTCGAAGGCAACGGCGCATGACTTCATCGCCGGGCTGCGCATGGCGACCGTGGAAGCCAGAACAGCCACGGCCACCAAAGCGACAGCCGGAACGATAGCCCGGCGCATTTAGCGCGACCGCTCCATGTCACGACCGGCTTGCCGCTGATGCTGCCGCTGCGCCTGCTGCTGCGCTTGCGTTCGTGCGATCCCGGCCCGGCCTGCCGGATAGGATATTTCGGCATGTTCGTTCATGCTGACGCTGCCACTGATGCGGCCACGTTCATGCACAACAACCTCGCCGGGCCGCGCATCACTGGATTGGATCACGTAAGAATTGCTCTTGCCGATAACGCGGCCTCGGTAGGTTTCGCCTGCTTCTGCTGTGCGATAGTGCAGGTTCGCATCGCTGATTTCTCGGCGCACCACTTCGCGGATATACAAGGCTTCATTGAGTGCCTTGGTTTGCTGGTCACGCAGCCGGACAAGCTCGGCCTGCTCCTGCTTGCGCATGGTTTCATCGGGCAGGGTGGTTTGCCGCTCCCGCTCGTCCAGGCCTGCGCCGTAGGCTTTGACGGCTTCCTCGTTGATCTTGGCTTTTTCCGGGATTTCGCGCAGCTCGCGGCCAGCCGTGAAAGCCCGTTCGACTTCCTGCTCCTGCTGCTCTCGTTGCTGGAGTTCTTGTTCGACACGCTCGGCGCGTTGCTTTTCGATAGCCTGCTTCTGGTTCTCCATTTCTGTCTGCTTCATAAGTCCTCCGTACTGTGACAAGGCTTCGCCTACCATGATCCTCACCGGGGCCAATGGCTACGCCATCCTCCACTTCGTTGCGGCCCTTCGGGTGACTCCCGCCTCCGTATCGTGGTGAGCTGAAGGTGTCGGGACGAGGGGCGTCCCAACGGTTTAAATCGACGGCCTGCGGCGCGTCGAACAAGGGGCATCATCAACCCATGCCCGGAATCAATTTCGTTAGTTCTGCGCGTTCCTACGCCACTTCCACGGCTCTTGTGAATGAGGGTCTGACCAAAGGCCACGGCGGGCAATGCGGGCATCATTCTCAAGCCCGTGCATTTGGGGGTCTGTAGCGCGTTCTCGGAAGCGATAGGCCCACGCCATACCATCGACAACCATCTGCATATTGACGTTGATTTCGACGCATTTAGGGTCGCAGTGCTGGCTATAGATCACGCCAAGGGTTCGGCCATAGCGATCCTGCTGCTTTTCTTCCACGCGCACGATCTGCCGGAAAATCATTCCGGCCAGATGCTGCCGTGACCGACTACCGAAAGCCTGCCCGCTTTCTGGTGCATCAATGTCAGCAAGACGGACACGCACGGCCATTGTCTTGCCGGGTGCTGTTGGGTGGTCGTTCGTGACGATCTCCACGGTATCGCCGTCGATGATCCGCGTCACATCGCCGGTAAAGTCTGCCCACGCGGGAAAGGCAAAGATCAGGAATGCGCAAGCTGTGATGCTGCGCAAGCGGTTCAGCTTCATATCAGTCCTTAGCGCCCCCCTTGCCGCGTTGTGTGGGATTGGTGGCCGGTGCCAGGGCGGCAAGCTGCTCTCTGTACGCTTCGAGCTGGCCGCGCAGGGTTGCGGTTTCCTCGATAGCTGTACGGGCCTCTTTGCGGGCTTCCAGCACCTCGGCTTCATGCCGCTGCACCCTTTCCATTGCCCGCATGAGTTCGTCGCCGCTGCGCTTCTTCAGATCCTCGAATTGGTCTTTCAGCCGGTCACGGTCGCGGCGCAGCTCGTCATAGCCTTCCAGCTTGGTTTGCAGGGTTTCGTTTTCAGACGTGAGGGTGTCGGCCAGCTCGGTTGCCTCGGCCACGGCCTCCTGACAGGCCCGGCGTTCTTCGTCCAGTTTGGCGCGGTCGGCATCGAGCCTCTTTTCTGCAAGGCTGGTTGCCACGTTCCAGACGGTGGCCGCATGGGCGTTCATCGCTTCGATGATGGCCGGGGGCAGGGGTTCTTGTGGCTTCGGGTTTGCGCTTGTCTCCTGCTTTTGCTTCCATTCGCTCATTGCTGCGCTGATGGTCGTAAAGCTACCGGAACCAAGCTTCTTGCGAACGGCGCTCAAAGTGGGCTTGATGCCCTGCTGGTTCAGCTCGTCCGCTACCTTGAAAATGTCCTCTTGCGATATGGCCATAATGGCGGCTCCTGTAGTGTGTATGTTGTATTATACAACGCTACAGCAATACACGCTACAAATTCCATCTTGGCTGTGAGGGCGTTTCGCTTTATAATCACGGCTGCTACTTTCGTAACTCCTGCAAAGAGACGGAAGCTATAGAAGCTCGAAGGGTTGCCGCCCTTCGAGCTTTTTTCTTTTCTAAAAATCAAAAAATAAAAATTGAATCTGGAAGGTTGCGAACGGTGGGCAAAGGTCGCCGCCTGTGGTCAACCGCTTGCGGTTGTCCATCAGGTGGGGGCCGGTGCGCGAAGCGCGTTGTCCACGGTTTGCAGCCGTCAACTACTTGTATTTAGATTCATATTTGAAAAGCTATTTGTTAAACATATTTGCAAGACTACTTGCCGGAAGCGGCGGTGCTTGTAACCTCATGATTTAAAAGGCCGATTAGCGTTGTCACGTGCCTTTTTCATTAGCGATTTCACGTAAACCTATTAGCGATTTCACGTACAACTATTAGCGATTTCACGTACACCCATTAGCGGAGTCACGTGGATAGTTTTTCTGGATCACCATTTTTCACTGATAAATCAAACGCTTATAGACCATTAGCGGAGTCACGTGGATAACTTGTTTTATCCACAAGGCTTGTTCACAAGGCGAGATACTGGAAAGGCGGGTCAATGGCGCTACCGGAAGCCGCAGCCCGTGACCGGGTGAGGATAGCGGCGCAGCGAACCATTGACGCGGGGAGGGCGATTCGCACCCTTCCCGGA
>ERZ1034913.514-NODE-514-length-30914-cov-39.510127_pt1 | contig 30914 bp, 52 predicted proteins | sample MGYA00520697_ERZ1034913 | MGnify/ENA primary metagenome ERZ1034913 (study PRJEB33766, sample SAMN09781786) | gut metagenome | biome: gut microbiome | host: Homo sapiens | place: Madagascar | study: EMG produced TPA metagenomics assembly of the PRJNA485056 data...
GATTTACCCCCGAAGGCCAAAAGAGCGGAGGGGGTGGTATCCAGAGCAGAAGGAGGAGCCGGATATGGAGAAAAATTCATCTACCCGCGCGCGCACGGAGATCGAGAAAAGATGCGCCGCAGAGCGCCGGAAACTGGCCAGATTTTTGAGCAAAAACGGCCTGAATGAAGAGAAAATCAAGTCGCTTGACCCGGTGATCCTCAATGTTTCCTGGATGAAATCCAAGCTGGATGACGCCCGAACGGCCATCGGCGAGGACGGCATCACCGTGGAGTATGACAACGGCGGCGGTCAGACCGGCGTGCGGGAGAATCCGGCCTTCCGGGCCTATGAGGCGCTGTGGAAAACCTACCTCTCCGGGCTGGATGCGCTTTTGAAACTCCTGCCCGAGGGGGCGGCGGAAGATCCGGCGCTGTCTGAGGTCAAGCCCGCCAGCGCCCTCGCGCTGGTGCAGGGCCGCCGGAAGCGGGACGCATGACCGGCGCACAGATCCCGCGCTATTGCATTGAGCCGGAGCGCCTCTCGACCGACGGTGCGGACGCCGCGGCGCTGATGGCTGCCTACGGCAATGCGCTGGACGAATGGCAGCGGCTGGTGCTGGACTGCTGGCTGGGCCGGGATACATCCGGGCGGTACACCGTGACCTCCGCCGGGCTGGCCGTGCCCCGGCAGAACGGCAAGAACGTGTGTCTGGAGGGGCGGGAGTTCTTCGGTATGGTCATCAACGGCGAAAAGATCCTGCACACCGCCCATCAGGTGCGCACGGCGAAAAAGAGCTTCAACCGACTGGCCCGGATGTTCACGGACAAGCGGCACCCGGAGGTGCTGGAGTTGGTGAAAAACATCCGTTACACCAACGGTGAGGAGTGCATCGAGCTGCTGAACGGCGGGAGCATCGAGTTTTCCGCCCGTTCCCGGCAGGCGGCCCGCGGCTTTGACGGCATCTCGCTGGTGGTCTATGACGAGGCGCAGGAGCTGACAGACGATCAGGTGGAGGCCATCATGGCCACGCTGGCCGCCTCGGCCACCGGCACCCGCCAGCTGATCTATACCGGCACGCCGCCCTATCCGGGCTGTCCCGGCGACGTGTTCCGCCGCCGACGGACGGCCTGCCTTGACGCGCCGGGCGCGCATGACGCCTGGCACGAATGGTCGGTGGAGGGGGAGCAGGTGGACAAGATCGACCTGGAAGACCACGCGCTCTGGTATCAGACCAACCCGGCCATGGGCATCCGGCTCAGCGAGGAGTTCGCGGCGGAGGAGTGCCGGAGCATGAGCGCCGATGGCTTTGCCCGGGAGCGCCTGGGCTGGTGGAGCCCCGTCCTGACGGAACAGAGCGACAAGGCGCTGGATGCCCGGGCGTGGGCAGACTGCGCCAGCGACGCGGAAAAGCCGGAGGGCAAGACGGCCTATGGCGTGAAATTCGCCGCCGACGGCTCGGCGGTCTGCCTTTGCGGGGCGGTGATCCCCGGGGACGGCCCGGCCCGCATCTCGCTACTTGAACTTCAGCCCAGCGGCCGGGGGCTCAGGTGGCTGGCCGACTGGCTGAGTGAGCGCTATGACCGGGCGTCCTGCGTGGTCATCGACGGCCGCAACGGCGTGGATGTGCTGATCGAGCGCATCAAGCCGGTGTGGCGAGCCCAAAACTCCGTGATAAAGCCCGGCGCAAAGGATGTCGTCGCGGCGGTGGGTCTGCTCACCAACGCCGTGGCGGAGCGGGCGCTGACGTGGTACCGCCCTCAGACGGTGCTGAACGAGAGCGCGGTCGGTGCGGTGAAGCGGCCCATCGGCGGCGGCTTTGGCTTCGGCGGGGAGAACAGCCTGCCCATCGAGGCCTGCGCACTGGCCCTCTGGGGCGCGAAGATCAGTAAGCGGGACCCGACGCGGAAGATGAGGATCGGATGAGGTGAGAAATTGACAACGCTGTACTTCGGCCGGGTGGACGGCCTGACGGACGCGGAGCGGGAGCAGCTCCGGGATCTGGCCGACGTGTTCAACCGCCATCAGGCGGCCAACGCGGCAAAGGAAAAATATTACGAGGGCCATGTGACCCTGCGGGACGTCAATCTGGGCATTGCCCTCCCCACGGGGCTGCGGGATCTGGAGGTGGGGTGCAGCTGGGGCCAGAAAGCCGTGGATGTGCTGGCCGCCCGGTCCATGTTTGACGGCTTTGTGGGGGCGGATGAGTCCAACTCGGAGCTGCTGACGCAGCTGGTGGAGGGCAACCGGCTCATCGCGGAGTATGCCAAGGCGTGCCGGGGCGAGCTGAAATACGGTTGCGTGTTCGCCACGCTGTCGGCGGATCCGGCGCTGAAATGCCGCATTCGCTTTCACTCTCCCGTCTCCGCCGCCGCCCTGTGGAGCGGCGAGAAGGGGCGCATCCAGTGCGGCCTTGCCATTGTGGACACCGCCCGGGACGAGACGGAGGCTGCCGGGTGGCAGCCCAGCGTGGTGAACCTCTACACCGACGACGCCATTCTCGTCCTGCGCCGGAGTGGGAACCGCTGGACGGCCCGGCGCTGTCCCCACCGGATGGGGCGGCCGCTGATGGAGCCGCTGGTGTGGAACGCCACCAGCGGAAAGCCCTTCGGGCGCTCCCGGCTGAAAAAGCCCATCCGCACGCTGATCGACGACTATGTGCGCACGGTGGCCAACGCCTCCATCGCGCTGGAATTTGACACCACGCCCCAGAAATACCTCCTCGGCGTCACCGACGAGCAGTATGACGCCATCGTGGCGGAGAAATTCAAGACCTATGTGGGCTCCCTTCTGACGGCCACCGCCAACCCGGAGACCGGCGAGAATCCCACCTTCGGCCAGCTGGCTCAGGGCAGCCTGACGCCCCATGTGGAGAAAATGCGCATGACGGCCACCCAGTTCGCCGCCGCCACCGGGCTGACGGTCATGGACGTGGGCATCGTCAACGACGCCAACCCCACCAGCTCGGACGCCATTCTGGCCCAGAGCCAGACCCTCGTCCTGCTGGCCCAGCAGCTGAACACCGGCAACGGGGACGCGCTGCGGACCATCATCCGCATGGCGCAGGCCATCGCCCGGTCGGTCACGCTGGAGGAACTCACCCCGGCGGAGCGGGACGTGATGGCGCATTTCAAGAACCCGGCCATGCCCTCGGTGGCGGTGACGGCGGACGCGGCCATCAAGATCGCCTCCGTCCGGCAGGAGTTCGCCGCAACGGACACGTTCCTGGAAATGGTCGGCTTTGACCAGGCGGACATCCGCCGCATCGGCGCTCAAGAGCGCCGTGTGCGGGGCCAGCGGGTGCTTGCGGAGGTAGAGGAGGGTGCGGATGCGGCTGACGGCGAAGGCGTGGAGTGACTACGCCGACCGGCTCTCCCGGCTGAACACGAAGGCCGGACAGCTGATGCGCGCCTATCTGGAGCGCTATGGCGCGGAGGACACCTCCGCGCTGATCGCCTACGCCAGCGCATTGGTGGACAAATACGGCGAAGGGAGCGCAGAACTGGCCTGCCAGATGTACGACGCCATGGCCGAGGCCGCGGGGCTGACCCTTCCGGCGGCGGAACCCGCCGCCCCGGCCGCCTATGGCGAGGTGGCCAAGGCGGTGAACGGCACGAAGCACAGTCCGGCCCTGCTCCAGAGCGCCGTCTCCCGGCTGGTCAAACAGGCCGGGGCGGACACCACGCTCCAAAACGCCATCCGGGACGGGGCGGAGTTTGCGTGGATCCCCCACGGCGACACCTGCGCCTTCTGCCTGATGCTGGCCTCCCGGGGCTGGCAGAAAGCCAGTAAGAAGGCGCTGAAGAACGGCCACGCGGAGCACATCCACGCCAACTGCGACTGCGAATACGCTGTGCGCTTCGACGCCTCCACCACCGTGGCGGGCTATGACCCGGAGCAGTATCTGGCGGCCTATGAGAGCGCAGAGGGGCGTACATATCAGGAGAAGCTCAACGCCTTCCGCCGTGCCCATTACGCCGAGAACCGGAGGAAGATCACCGCCCAGAAGCGGGCGGCGTATTTGGCAAAGAAACAATCGACAGCCGGAGAAAAAACTGCTAAAATAATAAAAAGCCAACTATTCGATGAGTTGACATTTCCAGAACAGCTTTCTATTCATCCAGAGAGACTTGCTGAATATACCCCTGCATCCCTGAAAGACAGTTTGGAACAAGCAGGATTTGAAATCAAGCCTCTTTCGAGGGGCCGCTTGAAGGGTGTGCCGTTTGAAGATGGCGGCGGCTATAAGGCTAATTTTGGCCCAAGCGGACTAATTCAATATCATCCTGCCGCTATGAGTCATCACGACGGAGCATATTACAAAATATCCACGGAGGAAGGGGGCACACGCCGTTATGAACTCGACGGAACAGAAAAGAAAGAGTGACGCTCTGCGTGAGATCGACAGGCATTTTCGGGGAATTTATCCGACCCAAAGATATGGAAAAAATGAGTGCTTTCTTTCTTCAAAAGGCCAGATATTCCGGCCATTTGCATTTCCGGGGGATAATGCGCTTGCCATTGAGTATGCAGAAACGCCGGATGATGCCGAAAAGAATCTTTTTGAAGATGGAGACAGATTCTATTTGTCCGAGTTGTCTATCAGTGAGCTTTTTAAAGCGATGGTCGCTGAAGTTGAGGGATGATTAAAGCAAATGGAATTGTTTGACCATGTAAAAATGAAATCTGTCGGCATATTTTGCCCCGTGTGCGGTAAGTCCCAAGTTGAAGAATACGAGATCTGTCCGGTATGCTTCTGGGAAAATGACCCGGTGCAGTTGTGGAAACCGCAGCTCGCAGGCGGTGCCAATCAGATGTCATTGGAGCAGGCCCGGGCGGCATATGCCAGGGGTGAAGAAGTGAAATAAAACCACGATGCAGACGCACCGTGGTTTTTTCATGCCTATTTGAGAGGAGGCCGCCATGGCCAAGGATGATTATTTTGTGCTGGTGTATAAGATCCTGTCCTATCTCTACGCCGTGCTGAAGGAGGGGAGGCCGCCGGAGGAGAAGCTGCTCCGGCACGACAGCCCGCTTCTGGGCGTCAATGAGGTGTACTGGACTTACATCATGGAGCATCTGGTGCAGGATGGCCTTGTCTCCGGCCTGGCCATCACCCCCGCATGGGGCGGGGCAAAGGTGGTCTCTGAGCTGGATCACTGCCAGATCACGCCAGACGGCATCGCCTACCTGATGGAAAACAGCCTGCTTGCCAAGGCAAGGGAGCTGCTGAAGGACGTCAAGGCAATGACGCCGTTTATTTGAAAATAGGGCTTGACTTTCTGTCACTACAAGATTATATTATCTGTAGCGACAAAAAGAGGTGATGTGTATGTCGCCAAATATAGGACGCCCAAAGAGTGAGAGTCCTAAAGATACGATGTTCCGGGTGCGGCTGGATGAAGCGTACCGGGAGAAGCTCGAACGGTGTGCTGAGGCACTCAAGCTATCCAAGAGCGAAGTCGTGAGAAAGGGAATTGACCTCGTAGAGAAGTCCGTCAAAAAATAAAAAATCCCCCGCGTTGCCCATTCCTGCAAGAATTCAACGCGAGGGATCGCACCAAGAGGCAAAGCCTATTGATAAATCTATTATATCATATGGCTGTGCCTCCTACAAGCATAGGAGGTAAATAATTATGAAACGAGAACACCTGAACGCAAGGCCGTCTGCGGCTGATTTGGAATCGACGCTGTTTGAACTGCGGTGTGCCACGAATATTGTAGAAGCGGTGCAGATCGCAATGACAGAGGGCGTTGCTACGACAGAGTTCTTTACCGACGCACTCTGCGGTGCCGTGCTGTATCTGAAAAGTGTACAGGAGCATTTCAGTACACAGATTTTTGTGGAAGGGGATGAGTGATATGGAGCTTCAGGTATTCAACTATCAGGACAATGAGGTGCGGACGGTGGAGCTGAACGGCGAGCCGTGGTTCGTGCTGAAGGATGTGTGCGGAGTGCTGGGGTTGGCTACCGTGACTCGAGTTGCGGAACGCCTTGATGGAGATGAAGTGAGTCAGACTCACCTCGTCGATTCGAGAGGTCGCAGACAGGAGATGACCGTTATCAACGAATCCGGCCTGTATAACGTCATTCTCCGCAGCGACAAGCCGGAGGCGAAGCCCTTCCGCAAGTGGGTCACTGCCGAGGTGCTGCCATCCATCCGCAGACACGGCGCGTACATGACACCGGAGACCCTGCAGGCCGCCATTCTGAACCCGGACACCATGATCCAGCTCTGCCAGCAGCTGAAAGCGGAGCAGGACAGAAACGCCCAGCTCACCGCCGTCAACAGTCAGCTGGTCGTAGAACGGCAGATCATGGCGCCGAAGGCGGAGTATTTCGACGAGCTGGTGGACCGCAACCTGCTGACCAGCTTCCGGGAGACGGCGAAACAGCTTGGCATCAAGGAGAAGGCATTCATTACCTTCCTTCTCGAGAAAAAGTACATCTACCGGGATAAGAAGGGCAAGCTGATGCCCTATGCGGAGAAAAACAACGGCCTCTTTGAAGTCAAAGAGTGCATCAATGACAAGACCCAGTGGAGCGGCACACAGACGCTCATCACGCCCAAGGGGCGGGAGACCTTCAGACTGCTGTATCTGAAGGCGCTGGCCTGAAACCAAATGCAAGAAAGCAGAGCTGATTTTTCAGCCCTGCTTTTTTATGCATAAATTCACGCGACGGCTGCGGAAAAGCCGGGAAAGGAGAGCAATCAATGAACGAAACTGTGGATCAGGAGAACCCGGCCACTCAGGAGGAGCGGGAGGAGCGCACCTTTACCCAGTCCGAGATGGATGCCATCATCCGGGACCGGCTGGCGCGGGAGCGCGGAAAGTACGCCGACTACGACGCCATCAAGGCCAAAGCCGAGCAGTTTGACGCCGCCCAGGAGGCGGACAAGAGTGAGCTCCAGCGGGCGCTGGAGCGGGCTACGGAGCTTCAGACGCAGGTGGACGCGATGAATCGGGCCAATGCCGTCCGGGCGGTGCGGGACAAGGTGTCCGCCGCCACCGGCGTGCCGGCGGGGCTGCTGAGCGGCGAGAGCGAGGAGGACTGCACCGCGCAGGCGCAGGCAATTCTGGAGTTCGCCAAGCCGGGCTATCCGTCCGTGCGGGACGGCGGTGAGGCCGACGCCCGCCGCCGGGAGCAGCAGGACGACGGAGTCATGGCTGCGTTCCGGCAGCTGAACCCCAAACTGGAAGTGTAACAAACGAAAGAGAGGTAAATTTTTATGGCACATCCCAATCAGGAGCGCTGGTCCCAGCTGGTGGACGCCAAGCTGCGCAACGGACTGGTGACCCAGGACAATCTGATCTTCAACAGCCGCTATGAGGGGGACCCCACCTCCGGCAAGGTGAAGATCCCGGTGCGGGACACCGAGGTGGCCGTCAAGCCCTATGACAAGGCAAGGGGCATCGATCCGGAGGCGGGCACCACCACCTATCTGGATCTGAACATCGACCAGGATGAGGCGGTCAATGAGCTGATCGACGGCTATGACGCCGCCAGCGTGCCGGACGGCATTGTGGCCGACCGGCTGGACAGCGCGGGCTACAGCCTGGGCCTGTCCATCGACAAGAAGTCCATCGCCGCGCTGGAGGGCGCCGACGGCGCCGCCATCTGCGCCACCAAGACCGCCGCCACCGAGGCCAACGCCTACAAGCTGGTGCTGGAGGCCAAGCGGGTGCTCAGCCGCAAGGGCGTCCCCGCCGCGGGCCGTTTCCTCATCGCGTCCCCGGAGTTCATGGAGGTGCTGATGCAGGACGAGCGCTTCATCAAGCAGGGCGATCTCTCCCAGCAGCTCGTTCAGCTGGGCGTTGTCGGTCAGGCCGCGGGCTTCAACGTGCTGGAGTCCAATAACATGGACTATGAGTCCACCACCCGGGTCGCCAGCAAAAAGACCACCACCGAGTTCATCTGCGGCCATCCCAACTGGTGCCACCGGGTCATGGAGTGGCAGGTGCCCGTGCATTTGCAGGATCTGTCCGGCTCCGGCAAGTACATCGGCGCATCCGCCGTGCAGGGGCGCAAGGTCTACGGCCTGAAGGTGTCCAAGCCCCAGACCCTGTACATCAAGCGCACCGAGGCGGCGGTCTGAGCCATGCGGTACGCGGAAGCGGCCGACGTGGCCGCCGGATTCCGGGAGCTTACGGTGGAGGAGCAGGAGCGCTGCGGCGCCCTGCTCTATGAGGCCGGGCTCATCATCGACGCCTATAATGCGGACGCGGATTGTGAAGCAAAACGCCTGGTGTCCTGCCGCATGGTGCGCCGCCAGCTGGGGGCGCAGGGGGACTCCTCCGCCCAGTTTCCGCTGGGCTCCACCCAGGGCACCATGTCCGCCATGGGCTACTCCCAGAGCTGGACGATGGGCACCGGCTCCAGCGGCGAGCTGTATCTCTCCAAGCTGGAGCGCAGGCTGCTGGGCGTGGGCGACCGCATCGGCGCTCACAGCCCGCTGGAGGGCATGACCTATGCTGAAGGGGATTGACGTCACGCTGTACACAAAGCGCCAGACCGGCGAGGACGCCTTCGGCGCGAGCGTGTATGAGGAGACCCCGGAGGTCGTCCGCAATGTGCTGATTGGCGCGCCGGAGACGGCGGACATCGTGAGCGAGCAGCAGCTCTATAGCCGCCAGCTGGCCTATACGCTGGCCATCCCCAAGGGCGACGAGCACGACTGGACCAATGTGACCGTGGAGTTCTTCGGCCGGAAATTCCGCACCTATGGGGTGGTCACCGAGGGCATCGAGGCGCTGATCCCGCTGAGCTGGAATCGAAAGGTGAAGGTGGAGCGGTATGAGTAACGTGAAGTTCAAGCTGAACCGTCAGGGTGTGCGGGAGCTGCTCCGTTCGGAGAAGATGATGGCGGTGTGCCGCTCCCACGCAGACGCCGCCCGGAGCCGCCTTGGCGAGGGCTACGAGGTCACGACGTACACGGGTAAAAACCGCGTCAACGCCTCGGTGTTTGCCGCCACAGCGGAGGCCAGGCGTGAGAACGCGGCTCACAACAGCATTCTGAAGGCGGTGGGCGGCGGATGATCGAGCTGATTGTGCGCCGCTATCTCGCCGAAGCGCTCTCTGTGCCGGTGCGCATGGAGATGCCGGAGCATCCGCCGGACGCTTTGGTGCTGGTGGAAAAGACCGGCAGCAGCGAGACTGACCACATCCGCCGCGCCACGCTGGCGGTGCAGAGCTATGCGCCCAGCCTTGCCGAAGCCGCCCGGCTGAATGAGCAGGTGAAGGAGCAGCTGGGGCGGATGCCCGCCGGAGAGCAGGTTTTTGCCATGCGGGTGGTCAGCGACTACAACTATACGGATACAAACACGAAACGGTACCGCTATCAGGCGGTGGTGGAAGCCGTTTATTGAGCATGAAAAGGAGAAAAACATGAGCGATGCAAAACTGGTCACTGCCAGCTCGCCCCAGCAGGTCGGCGGCGCGGTCTATGTCGGCCCGCTGAGCACGGAGCTTCCGAGCGACGCAAAGACTGCGCTGGCAGATGGGTTCAAGGCGCTGGGCTATCTCTCTGAAGATGGTCTGGTCAACAGCAACAGCCCCAATTCCGAGACTGTGGCGGCCTGGGGCGGCGATGTGGTTCTGACGACCCAGAAATCCAAGGAGGACACCTTCAAGTGTACCCTGATTGAAGCACTCAATGTGGACGTGTTGAAAACGGTCTACGGCGGGGACAATGTGTCCGGCACGCTGGAGACGGGGATCACGGTCAAGGCCAATAGTACACCGGCGGCGGAGCATGCCTGGGTGTTCAACATGATTCTCAAGAATGGAGCAAAAAAGCGCATCGTCCTGCCCCGGGCCACGCTGGCGGCGCTGGGTGACATCAGCTATACGGACAGTGCGGCAGTGGGCTATGAGGTGACGCTCAACGCAGCGCCGGACAGCTCTGGCAATACCCACTATGAGTATATTGTGGGAGGCGAATGAGCATGGCGACGGAGATCAGAACCTCCTCCGGCTTCTGCTGCGAGATTGACGAGGCCGCCATCAACGACATGGAGCTGCTGGAAGATCTGGAGGAGCTGGATCGGGGAAACCCGCTGCGGGTGCCGTCTGCCCTGCGCCGCCTGCTGGGCGAGCAGGGCAAACGGGCGCTTTATGACCATCTGCGCACGGAGAGCGGCCGGGTGCCGGTGGATAAGGTGTCCGTCGAGCTGGCGGAGATTTTTGGCGGCCTGAAGTCTAAAAAAAAATAATCCTGCTGGCGCAGATGCTGAACGCCGGGGAGGATGAGCTGGTCTGCGACTTTGCGGAAACCTATCACATCCTGGATCTGCGCGCCCTGCCCGTGCCGTTGACGGCCACGCTGGCATGGGGGCTGCGGCCGGACGCGCGGATCCGGCTCAAAATGGCGGAACAGCAGGTGTCCATGGAGACACTGATGTTGGCGGGCGTGGTGGACCGTCTCTCCCTGCTGCTGTGGCAGAGGACGGAGAACGGGCAGAAGAACCGGAACCGACCGGCTATGCTTACGGATAAGCTGCTGCATATCGAGCCAAAACGTGAGCTGAAAACGTTTGCCAGCGGAGAAGAATTCAGGCGCGCATGGAGCGGGAAAGGAGGCGGCGCATAAGTGGCAGAGAGCGGAATTGAGCTCGCAAAAGCATATGTGCAGATCATCCCGTCAGCGCAGGGAATCGGCAACCAGATCAAAAAAGAGCTGGGCGGAGAAGTTGAGCCTGCGGCGGAAGAAACGGGCGTATCAGCTGGGCAGAAGCTGTTCGGCGCGATCAGGAAGATCGCGGCGGCCGCCGGAATCGGAAAGGTCATCAAGGATTCCATCGTGGCCGGAGCGGATCTGGAGCAGAGCATAGGCGGCATCGAGACGCTGTTCAAGGAGAGCGCAGATCAGGTCATTGCAAATGCAAAACGCGCCTACCAGACGGCTGGGATGTCGGCCAATGACTATATGGAGCTGACCACCGGCTTTTCGGCCAGTCTGCTGAGCAGTCTGGGCAATGACACCGCCAAGGCGGCAGATGTGGCCGATATGGCGATGACCGATATGTCGGACAATGCAAACAAGATGGGTACCAACATGGAGGACATCAAGAACGCCTATCAGGGCTTCGCAAAACAAAACTACACCATGCTGGACAACCTGAAATTGGGCTACGGCGGAACGCAGAACGAAATGAAGCGCCTGCTGGAGGATGCCCGGAAGATAACGGGCGTAACGTATGACATCGACAATCTGGCCGACGTGTATCAGGCGATCCATGTCATTCAGGGGGAGCTGGACATCACCGGAACGACGGCAAAAGAGGCGGCCTCGACGATCTCCGGTTCGCTGAACGCCATGAAGGCCGCCTATCAGAATGTGATGGGCAATCTCGCCTTGGGAGAGGACATCGGACCGAGCCTGAATGCGCTGAAGGAGACGGCGGTCACATTTGTACGGGACAATCTGCTTCCGGCGGCGGTGAATGTGGTCTCCGCTCTGCCGACGGCACTGGTGTCGCTGGCGGCGCAGCTGGCCGCACCGATGCTTCACGCGGGAGTGCAGGCGGTTCTGTCTCTGGCGGCGGGGCTGACCAGTGCGATCCCGGAGCTGCTGCATGAAGCGGCGAAGGCGTTGGAGGGCATCGTCAATGCGATCATCACGGGCGTGCCGGCGCTCATCAATGCGGGCATGCTGCTGCTGAACGGATTGGCGCAGGGATTGCTGGAGGCGGTGCCGGAGCTGCTCGCCGCACTGCCCGGTATTGTGGACAACCTGACGACGACACTGGCGGCGTTTTTGCCGCAGTTTATATCGGCGGTCAACCTGCTGGTCATGGGGGTCGTGCAAGCTCTGCCGACAGCCATACAGCAGATCGTGGCGGTTCTGCCGACGCTGATCGACAGTCTGATAAATGTGCTGCTTACGCTGATGCCGGAGATCGTGGATGCGGGCCTTGCACTGCTGAGCGCATTGGTGACAGACCTGCCGGAGATCATAAGCGCAGTGGCGGCGGCAATTCCGGAGATCGTGGACGCCATCGTCAATGCGATCCTCAGCAGCATCCCGCTGCTGATCGACGCAGGAATACAGCTGCTTACCATGCTGGTGGGAAATCTGCCCGCCATCATCAATGGCATCGTGTCCGCCTTACCGACGATCATCAACAGCATTGTCAATGCCGTGCTGGGCAGCATCCCGCTGCTGATCCGGTCAGGCATTCAGCTCTTTGTGGCGCTGGTCAGTAATCTGCCTGCAATCATATCCGGCGTAGTGGCTGCGGTGCCGCAGATCATAGACGCCATTGTAGGCGGGTTTACGGGCGGATTTGATGCAATGGCCAATATCGGCCTGAATCTGATCAAGGGCATCTGGAGCGGTATTTCCGACGCGGCGGCCTGGCTCAAAAGCAAGATTGCGGGCTTTTTCGGAGGCGTGGTGGACAGCATCAGGGACTTTTTCGGGATCCACAGCCCCTCGCGGCTGATGGCCGGAATCGGCAAAAACATGGCGCTGGGCATTGGCGTGGGCTGGGAAGATACATTCCCGGACATTGCGGAGGATATTACAGACAGCGTAAAGCTGGATTTTGACGCCGGGCCTGTGAGCTGCGGACGCGATCCTAATCAAAGCGGGAGCGTGTCAGTGGTGCAGAATATCTACTCCAAGGCCCAGACCGCCGCAGACCTGATGCGGGAGGCCAAATGGGAGCAGGAAAGGGCGGTGATGATGGGTGTATGAGGCGAGATTTGAGACAGAGGATGGCCGAAGCTTTCGCTTTGGCTATCCCTACGGATCTGTCTTTTCCATCGACCCGCTGAGTGAACTGGACGTTGCGCTTTCCACGTCGCAGGGATTTCAACAGGTCGGTGTGACGGTGGAGAGTGCGGACGTGGGCGGCTTGAGCCGGACAATAGCGGGACGGCTGCTGGGACTGTCCAAAGATCAGCGCCGGAGAATGCTGGAGGTATTTACGCCGTATACAAGCGGAACATTGTGGTTTAACGACCGGTATTACTGCCGGGCATGGGTGCAGAAGACCCCCGCATTTGGTGAGCTTAAGTACGATACGGAATTCACGCTGCTGCTGTTCTGCCCGGAGCCCTACTGGCTTGACACGACGCAGGCCTACCTCCTGGGCGGCTACACCTCCGCCTTTTCGTTTCCGGTCTGCTACGACTCCCACACCTTCGGCGTCAAATCCTCCGCCCTGTTCACCAACTGCCGCAACGACGGCATGGTTTCCGTGCCCTACGCCGTGCAGTTTCGCGCTGGCGCCCCGGTGACAAACTACGGCATACTCAATGCGGCCACCGGTGAAAAGCTCTCACTGACCGACACGCTGGCTCTGGGCGACGTTGTGACCGTGTACCGGGACAATGGGCGGCTGAAGGTGGAGAAGGAGTCCGGCGGCGTCACCACGGACATCTTTTCCCGGCTGGATGAGGACAGCACACTTTTCTCACTGGCGGTGGGCGACAACATCATCAAGATGACGGCGGACAGCGGCGTGGACAACCTGACCGCCTATGTGACGCTCAACCCGGCCTTTGTGGGGGTGCTTGCATGACGGTGTCTGTCTACAATCTCCGGCTGGAGCGCATCGGCGTGATCGAGACATGGGTCTCGCTGGTGTGGCAGGAGTGCTACAACACAGAGGGCAGCTTCCAGCTGGAGGTGCGCCAGCGCTCTGACCTGATCCCGCTTTTGCAGGAGGAGTATTACTGCGGCCTGACTGGGCACGACACGCTTATGGTCATCAAATCCAGGCAGGTCAAAGACGGTACGATCGTGGTCAACGGCTTTCCGGCTACCCACATTTTGGATGACAGAGTGTCTACGGATGTGGTAAGCAACGAGAACGCTGAGGCGGCTATGCGCCGCCTGTTTGCGGCAATGGCACCGTACCCATGCTTAGAGCTGGGCGAATCTGCTGGGTTGACCGCAAACTATGCCCCACAAATCAGTGACAGGAGCCTGAAGAAGTATATTGAGAACATCGCGCAGGAATGCGGTCTTGGGTTCTGGTTCCGGCATGACAAAAAGGCGCGCAAGCTGCTTTTTGAGGTCTACCAGCGCGGCGAAAATCCAAATGCGAAATACTCCACCGCCTACGGGAATATGGGCGATATTGCCCACTCCGTGACCACCAACGGCTATAAAAATGTGGCCGTTGTGGCCGGTGCCGGGGAGGGCGACGCCCGGATCACTGTGCTGGCGGGCAACACCTCCGCCACCGGCGCAGACCGCCGGGAGATGTATGTGGACGCCCGGCAGGAGCAGCCAAAGGACGGGGAGAGCGATGCCGCTTACAAAGCCCGGCTTGTCGCACTGGGGGAGCAGAAGCTGGTGGAGCAGATCAAGGTGGAGAATATCACCTTTACGCTGGACGATGATCGCGCCAGGCTGGGCGACATTGTATTTTGTTACATTCCCGAGATCGGCGTCAACGTCAAGGCGCGGGTCATCGGCATGACTGAGACCAGTCAGGACAACGTGACCACCCGGGAGGCCGCTGTCGGCACCCCGGTGGTCGTCAGGAGGTATTGATGGCAATCGTGACATATCCCCTCAACGGGATCACCTACAACGCGGAAGATGCGGAAACCTATCTGAGCACCCGCATCAGCGGAATTTATGCGGCAGATGACTGCTTTGACCTGAGCATCACCGCCGACCGGACCGTGACCATCGGCCCCGGCCTTGCGTGGGTGCGCAACACCAGATTTGCAGGCAAAAGCATTTGCAACCGGGAGGCGCTGGCGCTGGCTATCCCGATGGCGGACAGCTCCAAGCCCCGCACGGACCGCATCGTGCTCCGCTACGACAAGGCGGAAAACAAATCCGAGCTGGCAGTCAAGACCGGCACACCCGGCTCCGCCGCCGCTGCGCCGGATGTGGTGCAGACGGAGCTTGTCTACGAGCTGGGCCTGTATACCGTTTTGGTCGCAGCAGGAAGCACCGTCGTCAAGGCGGCGGATGTCACCGACACCCGGCTCAACGAGCAGGTGTGCGGCCTGATGCGGGACGGGGTGACCGGACTGCCCACAGCTCAGATCGCCAGGCAGGCGGACGCTCTGCTGGATGCGATCAAGGCTGAGTATCGGGGGGTCAAGGACGGAAGCGGCTATGTGCTCACCTCCAATACCATCGCAGACAGCGCGATTGACAGCATCGTGGAGGGGTGAGCCATGCGGGTCATCATCGTGCGGCCTGGTCTGGCGGTCCTTCCCATCGGCCGGGCGGGGACGGATGTGGTGCGCTGCGTGTTTCCCATCGACAGCTGGGTGCAGGAGTTCGGATCCAGCGGAGAATTTATCCTGCTCTGCAAGCGCCCGAACGGCGCAAGCGCTTACCCGGTGCCCGTCTCGACAGACGGACACAACCTCATTTGGGATGTGTCTCAGACCGATACGGCAATATGGGGCCGGGGTGAGGTGGAGCTGCAATACCACTTCGGCGGCCATATCGCCAAGAGCGAGGTGTGGCGCACGGAGACGGTCAAGAGCATCGGAGCTGCCGGAGACCCGCCGGACGCGGAGCAGAACTGGATTGATAAACTCTATGCGCGTATCGACGCGGTGGGCGTCCCGGCGGGCGGCGGCAGCGGCCAGATACTGGTGAAGAAGTCGGCCGCTGACCGGGATACCTGCTGGAAGGACGACGCACGGCCGCTCACCAACAGTGAAATTGAAATTCTACTAATTTAAGGAGTTGTAACCATGGCAAAATATCTCGATTCTGACGGCCTGCTGTATTTTTGGCAGAAGCTCAAGACTGTGTTCGCGGGCAAGGTGGATAAGGTAGAGGGCAAGGGACTGAGCACCAATGACTACACCGACGCTGAAAAGTCCAAGCTGGCAGGTATCGCCACAAATGCCAATAACTACACGCACCCTGCCTCCAGCGGCAATAAGCACATTCCGTCCGGCGGTGCCGCCGGGCAGATCCTGCGCTGGAGCGCCGACGGCACTGCTGTCTGGGGCGCGGATAAGGACACCACTTATAGCGTGATGGGCGGTGCGTCCTCCACGGCGGACGGCGCACAGGGTCTTGTACCCCAGCCTGCAAAAGGCCAGCAGGCCCAGTTTCTGCGCGGCGACGGTACCTGGGCCGCGCCCGCGAATACGACCTATGCCGACATGAAGGGCGCGACCGGCTCCGCCGCAGGTGCGCATGGTCTTGTACCTGCCCCTGCCGCCGGAAAACAGGCGCAGTTCCTGCGCGGCGACGGCACCTGGGCCACGCCCACAAATACCACCTATGTCAATGCCAGCGCGTCTAAAGCGGGCCTGATGAGCGCCGCGGACTACTCCAAGCTGGCGGCCTTTGGCGAGGCCAGCACCTACGCCAAGAAGGCCGACATCGCAAATGCCTACATCTATCGGGGCAGTGTGGCGACCTATGACAAACTGCCCTCCTCCGGGCAGGTGTCCGGCGATGTGTACAACGTGGAGAGCGACGGCAGGAATTATGCCTGGAACGGCACCGTCTGGGACGATCTGGGCGGCACCTTTGCGGTGGATACGATCAGCAATGCTGATATTGATGGAATCGTTGCCAAGTAAGGAGGCTGGACTATGGCCTATCTCAATGAGACCGGACTTGCTCATTTCTGGGCAAAGCTGAAGGGGAAATTTTTGCCGGTGACGGGTGGAACCGTCACCGGATCGCTTGCCGTGACGGGGAAGCTGTCCGTCGGGGGAAATGCGGTTGCCGACCATGTGGCCGAATCCGGGACAAGCGGCGAATGGAAGTATATCAAATATACTTCCGGCCTTGCCTTGCTGTGGTGCAACGTGACGACGAAGTATTCCGCCGCATCCGTGCTGGAAAAGTGGGTGAGTTACCCGTTCACCCTGCAAGCCGGCGTGGCTGCCTTCGGAACGCTGGAAGGTGTCGGGAGCAATTCCGGTGCGGCGCTCGGCTGGAACGTCAAGATCGTCCCGCAGGGCGATAACAAAAATGCCCGCGTCTTTGTGCACAGCCCCTCCGGCAGCTTTGGAGGCGCAGATGCGCTTACCGTAGCGGTGCTGGTGCTGGGAAGGTGGAAGTAAAGGAGCGATCAAATGGAAGCAATTATTGCCGCAGTCATCAGCGGCGCGGTCACGCTGCTGGCATCGCTGATCGCCAACAGCCGCAGCCGCGCCATTACTGACACCAAACTGGAGGAGCTGACCCGCGAGGTGCGGGAACATAACAGCTTCGCCCGGCGGATGCCGGTCGTGGAGGAACAGATCAAGGTCATCAATCACAGGATCGCAGACCTGGAGGAGGAACACAGATGAAAGAGAACTGGAAAACGTGGTTTAAGGCGGCGGGCATCCGCGCAATTAAAACCATCGCCCAGACCGCCGTGGCCACCATCGGCACCAGCGCAGTGCTGGGGGACGTGAACTGGGTGGCCGTGGTTAGCGCGTCGGTGCTGGCGGGTGTGCTGAGTCTGCTGACCAGCGTGGCAGGCCTGCCCGAGGTGGAGGTATGAGCCTGCACACCAGAAGTCCTGAAGGAGGCGTCTAAGTGAAAAAGCTGAAATACCTGATCGCCGCCCTGCTGCTGGCGGCCTGCCTTGCCGGTACCGCATCCGCCGTTACCCCGGCATATACGCCGCCCAAGCTCCCGGTGGTACCCAAGATCAGCGTGACGGTGCCGACCATCAAATTCCCCGCCGGGTACTTTGACAAGATTGTCGGCAACGTAAAAATTCCGACGGACAAGCTGCCCAAACTCACCAAACTCAAATGAGAATCAGGAGGAACTAAGAATATGGTTATCAACGTACATGGCGGTCACAACCGCATTGTCCCCGGTGCGTCCGGGTATCTGGATGAGGTGACCGAGGACAGAGCCGTCACCGCGCAGGTCATCGCCAAGCTCCGGGCGCTGGGGCACACTGTCTACGACTGCACCGACGACTCCGGCCGCACGCAGGGTCAGAACCTGGCCAACATCGTCCACGCATGCAATGCTCATGCGGCTGATCTGGATGTGAGCATCCACCTGAATTCCGGCGGCGGCACCGGAACCGAGGTGCTGGTGTACTCCGACACCGGTGAGGCGGCGGGCTATGCCGTCAAAATCTGCGCCGCCATCTCCGAGCTTGGCTATCGCAACCGCGGCGTGAAGGAGCGCAAGGCCCTCTATGTGCTCCGCCGAACCACCGCCCCCGCGCTGCTGGTGGAGTGCTGCTTTGTGGACTCCGCCGCGGATGCGCAGCGCTTTGACGCCGACAAAATGGCTGCCGCCATTGTGCGGGGCATTACCGGCCAGACCGCAGCTCAGACGGGCGCTGCGCCCGCCCAGCAGACCGGCTATCATGTCCGCATCACCGCGTCTGTCCTCAACGTGCGCCGCGACCACAGCGCCTCCAGCGCCATCGCCACGCAGGTGCGCAGGGGTGAGGTCTACACCATCGTGGCCGAGTATAACAACGGCGGCACCATGTGGGGCAAATTGAAATCCGGTGCGGGCTGGATCGCGCTGAAATATACCCAGTGTGTGTAATACACAAGGAAAGGGGGACGGCCTTCTGGCCGTCCCCCTTTTTGCTTTCTTCTCAGTTTTGCTTTGCGTTACTCGATTTTCTTTCAATCCACATCCCATTCAGAGGGATGACATGAAGTACCTTACAGCCCAAGGTTGCGTTGTGCTCAAGATTATACTTATTAGATGCCCGCTTCTGCGCTTCGCTTGGTGGCATATTCGCACCGCCTTTCAGCATAGTTATATAATTGTGCCATCGGGGAGTGTAAAGCGTATCTCCACCTGACAGCCCAGCGCTTGGGCAAATGCGACAATATCCTTTTCGGTAAAATTCCCTCTGGACATCTTGTTGGACAGATTCTGCCGGGTCTGCCCGGTCAGCTCCGCAAGCTCCCCCATTGTTTTACCCTGCCGACGCATAATAAGACGGATTTTTTCAGCTACAGACAGCTCCATGCGATCACCTCATTACAAAGTATACACTTTATCGTGCTCTTTGTCAAAAAAACTTTTCAAAATTCACGAAAATATGTAAAATATATATTGACATATGACACGAAAAGATGTATTATATACTCGTAAGGCAGGGCTGAAGCCCTTCAGAAAGGAAGTGCGGGAATGGACGAGATGAACGTCACCGAGGCACTGCTCAAGGCGATCCTCGAGCTGATTGAGAAGTGCGACACGCTGGACGAACTTCGTGAGAGTGTCAAGCGGATCATGCAGGAGTAAAAAAGTGAGCGGCTCCCCTCGAACAGAACCGCTCACAAGCCAAAAACAGGCGACCGGGAGCCTTACCCCGGCCGCCTCCATAATAACAGAGTAAGGCAAGAAAAGCAAGATTCATCCTGTTCTGCGCTCTCGGTGTGGAGACCGGCAGAGCGCAACAAAACCGCACCCGCGATGAGGATGACAAAGGGCATCCGGTCATTGGCGGGTGCGTTATTTTCTGTGATCTCCGCCACCAAACGGTGAAAATTTGTCGTTTTTTGACGAAGTTTTGTCGAGACTGTCGAATGTGGTCGAGTTTGTGGACGGACTCCTTTTTCCGTTTTAGAATGACGGCAGACAACAAAAAGGAGTGTGATTCAGATGAAGTTCGACTATTTATCTCCCACTGATGATGTGCGCAGGCGGCAGTTGGAGCGTGTCGCGGACGTCCTGCCGAGGCTGGGCGTGCCCCGCACCTACCGGGGCTTTGAGGCCACGATCGCGGCGGTCTGGCTGGTGCTGGAGGATGAGGATTGCCTGCGGATGGTGACGACGCGCATCTATGCCAAGGTGGCGCAGCTGTGCGGCCAGACCCGGTATGCCGCCGAACGGAATATTCGCACGGTGGTCAAGCGGGCGTGGGACTGCAATCCGGCCTATTTGTCGGAGATCGCCGGGTACCCGATCAGCACCCAGCCGATCCCGTCCGAGTTTATTGATATGCTGGCCACGGACGCGATGCGGTTCACGTCCCAGGGGCAGATTCCTACCTGAGCACCTGCAGCAGCTGCTTGAGCTGCTGTTCCGTCAGGACATAGGTGTGGTCGCTCCCATTTCCGCAGTATTCCGCCAGCGTGAAGATGAGGTTCTTCGCGGTGGGCGGTTCGAGCAGCGGACGGCCGTAGATCTGCTCCAGCCGCGCGCGGCAGCCGCAGGCCCAGATATCCGCCGCCGCCCGTTCCAATGCCCGCAGTACGGCCTGCGCGGTCATGGGCCGGACGCATCGCCGGGCGGTCTCCAGGGCAAGTTCCTTCATGAGCGGCCGGGCGGGCAGAGCCTCCAGCGTGAGCTGAACCGCCAGATGCAGCGCCTCGTAGCAGCGCCGGTCATAGTGTCCGCTGATGCTGCGGATCACCTGGTCAATGTTGTGCATGATAAGCCATCCTCTCTTTGTGATGGCTTGTCCAGTAAGATCGGATTATTTGCTCATTGTTGTGCAAATATCGCTGAGCAGAAGTTTCATTAACAATGAAAATTTCTGATAAAAAATCAGACTTAGAATACGATCTCTGGGTGTCGATCCGGATGGATGACCACCCGCTGGACGGTGCGCAGCCAGAAGGCCCGCCGTCCCTCTCTGGACAAGCCTGTGTATACGTCCTTCCAGCCCTCGGGAAGCAGTCCGTCCAGCCGTTCCGCGCGTGTGCGGGGACGGGGGCGGAGGGCTTGGAGCTGCTGCTCCACCTCTTCCTTGCGGGTCTGGTACTCCGGCAGATCAATGTCGCCGTTGATAAACAGAAGTTTAATGCGCTCCAACCGCTGTGTCAAGGCATTCTGTCGGGAAATGTCGTTTTTTTCGTCCGCTTTGCCCTCCACCTTGGCCACCTGTATCTCCTGTGCCAGCAGGTATTCCAGGTGATCCAGCAGCCACTGCTCCAGCTTGCGCTCGTTGGCGTAGGCCCGGGCCTCTTTGGAGCAGCCGTTCCGGTTCAGGTAGCGGCCGCACACATAGTAGACGGTGGATCTGTTGGACTGGGCGTGCAGGATCGCCCCGCAGTTCCCGCAGACCAGAAGTCCGCTGAACAGATAGGTCTTGTTGTGCTTTGCGGTGCGGACGAAGGTGGCCTTCCGGCGCTGGATCTGCTCGAACTCCTCCTCGGTCAGATAGGCCGGGACGGAGATGCCCCGAACGGTGCCGGTGAAGAAGGGATTGCGCAGCATTTTGGAGGCGCCCACCCGGGTCATGTGGAGCCCCAGCAGGTTGGCGGCGTCCATGGCGGCGGCGACGCTGCCGGTGTTCAGATAGGTGTGGAAGAAGGCAGCCACAGCGGGCTGCATTTTTTCGTCCACGACGACGGTCTTGCCCTCTCGGCGATAGCCCGCGGGGAGCTTCTGCACCACCTCGCCGGCGGCCCAGCGGTAGGCGTTGGTCTGCTTCAGGCGCTCGGAGGTGCGGTCGGCCTCGTCCTGAGCCACGGACAGCATGATGTTGACCTTCAGTCGGCCGGAGGCGGTCTCCGTCTCGTAGTCCTCCCAGATGGCCTTCCAGGCCACGCCGCAGTCGTCCAGCACCCGCTGGATCTCATAGTAGTCCCCCACGTTGCGGAACCAGCGATCCAGCTTGGTGAAGATGATGAGCTCCACCCGGTGCGCCTGCACGTCCTGTAAAAGGCGCAGCAGCTCCGGGCGCTTGGTATAGCGGGAGCGGGCGGAGATGCCGGCATCGTTGTAGCAGCCCACATATTCATGCCCGTGCTCTGCGGCCCAGTCGGCCAGCGCCTGCTCCTGCGCTGCGACGGAGACGCCGTGGAGCTTCTGCTCCTGCGTGCTCACCCGGGTATATCCGGCCACGCGCATGGGATCACGTCCTTTCTTCAAATGTGACATGGATACGCTTGCCCATAGCCTTCGCAAGGCGTTGGAGCGTGTGAAGTGATGGATCACCGTTGCCGTTTTCATATTCTTCAATATCGGACAGGGCAATACCGGAGCGGGCAGAAAGCTCCTTTTGAGTCAAATCAGCCTTTATTCTGGTCTCGATCATTGCGCGGGCGATTGTGTAAGCGGGCTGTGATTCCTCGTATGCCTCGCGGAATGCAGGATCCTTCAGCCGCTGCTCCCGGAAACTCTTGAAGTCCATATTAGTCACCACCATTTCGGTTCAGTAGTTTTAACAATGCCTTTGTTCCTTATCAGGAAGCAGAAATAGAGAAAGAGGTCTTAGCTATGATTTATTCTGTTCACTCCACACCTGCCGTTCCGGGTGTGGAAAAGATGGAGCGGTACATCGCCGCACGGAAACTCCGCAGACAGAGCCGCTACCAGCTGACGCTGGAGGAACTGCGTGTGCTGAAGGATCTGAGCGGGGAGTCCGCCGTGGCGGCACTGTGCCTGGCTTACGATTATGGCCGTGCCAAGGGCTGGCAGGCTGCGAGGGCGGAGGAGAAGAATAGTATTAAGTATGGTACCGTGCTGTAAGAATACAAATAAAGCGCTAGGTGCAATATTCCTTTTAGTTTACTATTGTCGAATTATGGGATATAATACATAAAAATTTGGAATGTTAGGTGGTTCTATGAAGGCGCTGTTAACAGCACAGGAATTAGTTGCCCATATGAAGAAAAAGGGCATTGGCTTTACCATAGTGAACGAAGAAAATGCCGAAGATTTTCTGCAGCACCATAACTATTATCTAAAACTGGCATCTTACCGAGAAAACTATAAGAAATACTCGACTGGAGATAAAGCAGGCCAATATGTAAATTTGGAATTTGCCTATCTGAAGGAATTGTCAACGCTGGATATGTATCTCAGATATTTGGTGCTGCAAATGACGCTTGATATAGAGCATTTTCTTAAGGTCAGCTTATTGCAGCATATCGAACAGAATCCTAAGGAAGATGGCTATCGTCTGATCCAGCGTTTTCTGGCCAAGGATCAGAATATCAATAAGTTGCGGACGATCCAGGCTCATAAGGCCAGCGACTACTGTAGGGGACTTATAGATAAATACTATCCATATTTCCCGGCGTGGGTTTATGTAGAACTCATTTCTTTTGGTGAGCTTACGCATCTATGTGCGTTTTATGATGAACTATATAAGGATCCAATCGCAGACAATATCTTACTTAATTCGGTACGCGATATCCGAAATGCCTCGGCACATAGCAACTGCTTGCTGAATCGATTGTCAGTGGGCGGTATTCGGGCGGATACCAGCATCAAACGCAGAGTCAAACAGATACCTACAATAGGAGAAAATGCGCTCCAAAAGAAATTAAGCAATAAATGCATCTGTGATTTTTGTTGCCTGCTCTTTACATATGACGAACTTATCACAAGTGAAGTGTTAAAAGAGAAGCGGTTTACACAGTTAAAGGAGTTCTTTGAAAATCGCATGGTTCAGCACAAAGATTGGTTTGAAACTAATAATACCATAACAAGTGCGTATCAGTTTACAAAGAAAGTACTTGACTATTTTATTACTAAGTGATATACTCATTGCACGATTGAAAGAACCATTTATTTGGCTCTTAAAGGGAACATACAGCTTTACGTTGTCTATGTTCCCAATTTCTTTTTATAGAGACTTTTCTGCCGCCCCGAAAGGGACGGCTTTTTTGTTAGCGGTCTGAGCGCGTCCTGTATGATCGCCGACAGGTCGAGATCCTGTTCCATCACGGCGTCATCCATCCAGGGCGGGAGCTTTACGGTGCGGGGAACCGTACCGTCAAAGTGATGCTTTGCGTATTCGTCCACGTCCACGGTGACGGGCAGGACATAACACTCACCCGGTTCGCAGTCGATCGCGTGAGCGATTGCTTCCGGCGACACCACAGACAGCCCCGAGGGAGCGGGAACAGGATCGCCGTCCTCCCGGCAGGTGAAGATATAACCGGCAAGGCAGTCCATGCCCATCATAATCGCTTCATCCAGCGTGTCGCCGCAGGTGGCGCAGGGCAGGTCAGCGAAAAGGACAGAATAGCCTGTCTCTTCCTTAAAGAAGCAGGCGGGATAGGTCGTGAGCATATTGGAGCCTCCTTGATCTATTGATACAGAAAAACGCTTCTGTGTAAGCATTGGCAGGGCGGCGTATCCTGCATCTCAAGTTCCCCTGCGGGAGTGTCGGGAGCCTTTCCGACCTCAATGCTCACAAGCATGGCTATATGCTTTTTGCAAGTCTAATGCACCAGTTGATTTTTGTCGAGCACGCGAAGCTGTCATATCTCAGGAAGTTTTGGATGGTCGTGCAGTGCCTCTAGCTCCTGTACACTTTTGCTTCCGGTAAAGGTTTTGAGCTGGTAGACTGCAAGCTCGTGCAGATGTACAAGGCGTTCTGGCTGTTCCATCCCCTGACGGATAAAGAGCGCATTCGCGTTTTCAAGGTTTGTCAAAACGATAAGCTGTTCGATTGTGGCATAGTCGCGGATATTCCCCGGCTTGCCCTGATTCGCGGCCCGCCATTGTTTGGCCGTCTGTCCAAACAGCGCGACATTCAGCACATCTGCCTCATCCGCGTAGACATATCCTTGACGGTAGGCGGGAAGCTCCGGGGGAATAAGATTTTCTTTGATGGCATCTGTGTGGATCCGGTAATTTGCTTTTGACAAGATACGCTTAACATTCCACTCCAATTCAAGCTGGTGGCTTTCATCCTGCTTCAGGCGCTGATAGTCTTTGATGATGTAGAGCTTGAATTCAGGAGAGACCCAAGAGGCAAATTCAAAGGCAATGTCAGTGTGGGCAAAGGTTCCGCCGCCATAGCGGCCGGTTTTAGAAAGAATACCGATTGCCTTGGTCAAAGACACCCATTTGGTCGGAGTCATAACAAAACTGTTCTTTCCGGCTTCATTTTTAACCGCATCGAATTCGACACGGTTAAAATCGGGATTGTTGAGTTCTTCCCAGACGCCTAGAAATTCAAGCGTATTACGGTTTCTCATCCAGTTTTGGATAATGTAGCGCGGATTTTCTGGATCTTGATATTTTGCAATATCCGTCAGTGAAATATAGTCGGTCTGATCACCGACAGATGTAAGCATAGAGATCTCAACGCCGGAGGCGTGTAATGTGCTGGAGATGCTTTTCTTTGCAGCCATAGAATATTCCTCCTCATTTGACCGGCGACGTGTTTCTTTCAATCCACTCAAGCCATGAGATTTAATGCTGGTGTACTTTTTGATACTGCGGATTACCGGCAAGATCTTCAGCATAGTCCCCCAGCTTGGTTAGTCCCTGCGCATTCAGCCGCTTGGCCGTGTCGATCACCGCGTCTAATTGGGGGTCTGTGTCAGAGATAGTGACGTTCGTCCATTCATCGTCTACAAGCAACCCCAGCGGTACATTAAAGAAATCTGCAATAGCCTCCAGTCCTTCAAAACCAGGTTCGCGCCTTCCGACCTCATACATACTGACCGTGCTTTTGCCAATCTGCAATGCTTCTGCTAACTGAGCTTGTGTCAGGCCTCGTGCGGTGCGTAAACGCTTCAGCGTGTCTGAAAAGTGACTCATGTTCCACCCCCAGATAAGATTACAATCGTAGTGTATCACGCCCTGTGATGATTGTAAAGAAAAAAGTCACGAATTGTGTTGACAAAGAGCACACTGAGTGCTATCGTATAAATGCGGTCACGAAACGCAACCGCAAAGAGGGGGTGATATTTTGTTGGCACCTGATGAAATTGCAAACCGCCTTCGTGATCTTCGAGGCGGTATTCCGCGTGAAAATGTAGCAAAAACCTGTGGAATTAGTGTATCTGCGCTTACTATGTACGAGACAGGCAAACGAATCCCGCGAGATGATGTTAAAATTGCACTTGCGCATTGCTACAAGACCTCAGTGGGAGCTCTTTTTTTTGATGAGCAAGTACACGAATTGTGATTTTAGGCCGTTCCTAAAACGCTACTCACGGTGCGAGCTTTGCGGAGATGGGAGGTGAGAAAATGAAGCAACTGAAGTGGGCGCTGGATGTCAAGTGCATCCGGCAAAAGACCTGCGCAGCTTTTTTGGGTGTATCCGAAAAAACACTGTACAACAAGATGACCGGCACCAACGAGTTCACTTATTCCGAGGTGAAGCGCCTGAAGGAGCTTCTGCCGGAGTTTGACATCGACTATCTGCTGGATAACTAACAAAAGACCGGTGGAAGTGCTATTTCCACCAGTCTCTGTCCAAATTTGTTTACCCTATATATCCGGCAGGCTTTCGCCGTTTGCGATAGCACCGAAACTTCTTGAGATGCCGCATCACTTTTGCGGTTTTGGTTCCGCAAATGCCTGAGCGCTGATGCGCTGCGGGGAGTACTTGACCCGGTGGGACACGTTTCTGGCGTGCCACCATGTGTTTGACCTCTTCTCTGAGTGCTCCGCCGGATCAGTTGCTGCATTTAAACGCCAGTTTTACACGCTTTGGCAACCGCTGTTGCGACCTCGCAGTAAGGGAGCAGGCAAAGTCAAAAGTTCGGTCACGGCGACCAACTCCTTTCCATGCCCATCGGCATAGAAAAATTATACTGCGAACGGTAACAAAGTGCAACGGACAAGAATGTTAAGAAAAACAGGACAAGCAAGAAATCGACAGTGATTCATACCATTTAACGGAGGTGTTTTACTTATGCCGAGACGAGGTTATACGGTTCCCCCTGTGAGCGGGAGCTCTGTGCCGGATTTCTGTAAGGTGTTCGGTACGCTCTATTCCATCTGGGCCCAGGAGCACGGGTTCGGGGAGGATGTGAAGGTCATCTTTGAGCCGGTGCCGCCCGGAGAGAAGCCCCGGGAGGGCGCGTATGTCATCCGCCCCACCCATGACGTGCGGGGCGAGGATCACGGGATGCCGCCGCGATAAGATGAAAAACAACGGCCCGTCAAAGGCGGGCCGCCGGAGCGGGACAAGCTGTCCCGCCAGGAAGGAGTTATCACAATGAAACTGACTGATTTATTAGAGCTGCTGGAGCCGGACACCCGGGTCTGGATCGCCACGGGGCTCGATCTGGAGCACGACCTGGAGGCGGAGCTGGTGGCCGAGGATGAGGTGGACAGGCTGCGGCTGTTTACGGTGAGTGGCTACTGGGTGGATTGGATGTGCCCGGTGGGCGACGAATTGAAGATCCTCGTCCGGGAGGGCCTGTGATGGGAAAAAGAGCGCGCCCACCACAGCGGCAACTGTGATGAGCGCAAGTCCAATAAGACACCCCTATTATAGCGGGAAAGAAAGGAAAAAGCAATGGATACAGTTGAGATTCGCCGGACTACAGATCCGCACGGTTTTGTGGGGGAGCACTATGTGCCGTTGATCGACGGAGATATTTACTGCACAGAGGACAGTTTTGAGCGGGCCATGCAGGCAATGCGGGGGCTGTTCCCAGACGTGAATACGGAAAGTGAGGTGTGAGAGAAATGGGCAATGCGATCATCTGGGCCGCCGTCCTTGGGGCAGCGGGCATTACGGCGCTTTGGGCGCTGGTGGTGACTATTTTGCAGGTCATCCGCATGGAGCGGGACAGGCGTGAGTTTATGGCGCGGGAGTGCCGTAAGCGCGAAATGCGCCAAGAGGCAGAGTACAAGGCGCGCTTCTGGCGCAGTCAGGCGGAGATCGACCGGGACTTTGACCGGGTGAGATGATACGCCGGGAGGATGTGTGGCCGGACGAACAGTCCATGGAGCACAAAATCAACGTGGAGCGCCAGAACAGGCGGCGCAGGACCTTCCCGGCCCGGGCGCGGGTGACGCACCCAGTGCATGGGGAGATCATCGTGCCCTGCGCGTCCCCGTTGGCCGCAGTTATGTGTGCTGCGGAGGCGTGGGGCTGTGACTGGGCGGAGGTATTAGATTCAGAGGTGACTAAGATATGAGGTGGGGTAAGTGATTATTTCCGAGAGCGGCCTGGTCAAGGCCATGAAAGAGTCCTATAAAACGGACGGATACACGGTAGCAAACATCTCCGGCGCTGTGGCGATCTGGACGGATCACTGGTGCATTAAGTGCATCCAGCGCAATCTGCCCCGCAAGGCGCTGGCTCAGATCGTGGAGCACGCCGGTGAGCTGCCGGAGTCGGAAACGGCCATGTATCTGCGCAAGGGCGACGACCCGCAGTGGGCGTCGAAGGATTATGTCACAGCGGAGCTGGCCGAATGGTGGACGCCCGCCGGGAGTCAGAGCCGGGCCTACATGGTGCCCATTGTGTTCGCCGGACTGGTCATGTATCAGGCGACTACGCTGGAGTGCTTTGCGGCGGCCCCCGTGCATCTGGCTATTCTGGAGCGGGGCGTGGCGGAGCAGCTGGCCGTGCAGGTCGACAGCCACGGGCAGGCGGTGCTCACCGAGGACGATTGTCAGGTGTGCATCCAGATGGACAAGCCCGCGGAGCTGTACGGCAAGACGTGGATGGCCAACGCCTGGGCGGAGCTGGAGAAGGTCAGGCTCTATGCCCGAGATGAGTGAAAAACGCCCTGCGGTATCTGACACATACCGCAGGGCGCAACAGGTAAGGTGGAGGACACCTGAATACCTATATATATTATAACAGGTATCACCTACACAGGCAAGAATAAGCACGGCCGCGGCGAGCGGCTGGCAGCGCCGGTAAGAGTATTATTTAAGCGCACGGAGGAGGTGGGTGCAGTGCCATACGTTGAGCGGATCGTCAAGGCTGGCGATGTGATCGAGCATAAGAAGATGTTTACCGCCCGCGTCCATCCAAGAGGTGCGACCCGGGCGGAGAACAAGGGAAAAACCAAAGCCGCCGCGGAGAAGGTTAATGTCAGAAGGGCAGAGGAACAGCTGAGATGGATCCTGAATGCCAACTTCCGCCGGGGCGATTATCACCTTGTCCTGCATTATTACGACAAGAGTATAACGCTGGATCAGGCGGAGCGGGACAGAAAAGAATTTCTGCGGCTGGCCCGGAAAGAATATCGAAAGCAGGGCGTGGACTGGAAGTATGTTGCCTGCACCGAGACCAAGCGTATGACCAACATCCACCACCATATTGTCATCAAGCCGCTGGACATGGACACCCTGCAAACCATTTGGGAGCGGGTGCTGGGCGGACGGTCAGGCCACCTGTCCGTCATGCCGCTGGACCGCCGGGGCAATCATGCAAAACTGGCGCATTACCTGCTCAAAGAAACCGAGAGCACTATGCGCCGCTATCGGGAGGCGGGACTCCGGGACAAGCGGTTCAGCACATCCAAGGGCTTGATCCGGCCGAAGCCGACCTATCGGGTGGTGCAGGCCAAGAGCTGGACAAATGAGCCGCGCCCCCGCAAGGGCTATTACCTGATGAAGGATGACGACGGCGAGATTGTGCGCTGCGGGGTCTATGAGCTGACCGGCTGGCCGTGGATGGAGTATTTTGAGATCAGGGCGGATTTGTAAGGCCCAAAGGAGGTCACAAACATGGGAAAGCATCGTAAAAAAGAGCCTGAGAGATCGGACGGGATGAGCTGGCGTGGCCAGCCCGTAAAAGTCGGGAGCATTATCCCCGGCCTTACGCCGTCGGCCTTCTGCGCCGAAAAGGTGGACGGCGGCAGGCAGGAGCTGTATGGCCGTGGTCAGTATATGCTGACGGCCCAGATCGTATACATCCACCCGAAAATGAGGCACCTGACCGTGCGCTTTGACGTCACCCGCCGGGGTGTCATCGTGGGCCGTATCCGGGAGAATTACTGCATTCGCGGCGGTCGGGTTTTGGAGGAGTAAGCGATGAAAGACGACCTCACTGCCGAAAAATTGAGAGGAGACCTGCTCCGGCTGCTGGAGCTGCTCCGAAGTGAAGCACAGAGGGGAGACAGTGGAAATGGCTGACTGCACACAGCAGCTTCCTTGCCAATTTGCAGGGAGGGCGTGTGGGAACTGCGGCTTCAACTGGAAGGTTGCCAAGCTGCGCTGCATGATATTGGCCGAGCGGGGGCTTCAGACGGATGAAAAGACAGAGACCCGACGTCTGATTCTGTATGGCCGAAATAACGGGTAAGAATGTGCTGGAGAGGATTGTTCACTCTGGCTTGTCTGTCGGTGGCCTGCTTACCGGGATAATGCTGAGCGCCATTGTAGTGATGATATCAAACGGGAGAGATGGGGAATGACCAATCAGGAGAAAAAAGCCTGGCTGATGCAGTACCGTGCGGCGGAGCGGGAGGAGCGCCGGCTTTCTGAAGAGCTGGAGCGCTGGCGTTCGCGGGCGGAGAGCGCCACGGCCCGGTATGGGGCTGACACGGGCGGCGGCGGAGACGGCAGAAGTCTGGAGCACGCGGCGGAGCACATCGCACACCTTGCGGCCCAGCTGGAGCATCAGAGGATCGGGCTTGTCCGGCTTCGGCGGGAGATCGGCGCGGCCATCGACGCCGTGCCGGATGCAAGGCACCGGGAGCTGCTTCGGCTGAGATACATCGACGGGCGGACGTGGGAGCAGGTGGCTGAATTTATGGGCTATGATGATCCCCGCTGGGTCTATGTATTGCACGGCAATGCGCTGAATGCGCTTGGTCTGGAACATTGACCATGTTAATTCAGTATTGACCTGTGATAGGGTGTAAGCGTGAAGATTTGGGAGCCGCCCGGCAGGGTTGGCTCCCTTTGTGTTGCCCCGGGAAGTGGTACGGGGCGGGTTGTCCATTGCGATGCAGGCAGGGGCGGGGCCGAGTGATGGAACAAACGAGAAAGGCGGCGGCGGGCGTGACCAATCCAAGATATGCCAACGGCACACTGCGGCGCAGAAACCGGGCGCGGCTCCGGGCGATGGGCGGTCCCTGCGGCATCTGCGGCGGACGGCTCGGGCCGATCCACTACGACGAGCCGTCGGACGCGGCGCATCCGCTGTCCTTCGTGGTCGATGAGATCCGGCCGGTGGCCCGGTGGCGGCAGTTCGGCTACGATTCGCCCAGAGCCGCCGCAGAGGACTTCAACAATTTGCAGGCGGCGCATTACTTCTGCAACCAGCGCAAGGGCGCCAAAACGCAGAGGCAGCTGGAACAGGAAAAGCAGGTTTATTCGGCGCCGCGTGTGCGGGACGGGAGCTGGTAAACGGCAGCCCCTGGGGGAGGCTCCCCCGGTGCCCCCGCC
>ERZ1034913.517-NODE-517-length-30799-cov-5.868657_pt1 | contig 30799 bp, 45 predicted proteins | sample MGYA00520697_ERZ1034913 | MGnify/ENA primary metagenome ERZ1034913 (study PRJEB33766, sample SAMN09781786) | gut metagenome | biome: gut microbiome | host: Homo sapiens | place: Madagascar | study: EMG produced TPA metagenomics assembly of the PRJNA485056 data set...
ATCCATATGTTTCAATTCCTTTCAGTTTCATTGGATTTTTTACGAATCGGGCATTTATTTGATTCCGGAGACGCTTCCCAGCGCCCCGTATTCGGGCAAAAATACTGGTGCCCGCACTGGGGATATCTGGTTTCCTTGAGCCTCAGACAGTGCAGGCTTACGTCTCCCCGCACCCTGAATGCATACGGGCATTTGCTGGCCATGTGAATTCCTCCTACAGTCCAAGAAGCTGAACTTCTGCGGACACCCGCGCGCCGTTCCACCCCGCCGTGATGGTCAGCGGCGCAGCGCTCGCGCCCCAGCAGCTGATTTTCACGCGGTTGCCGTCGATCTGCGCAGTATATGCGCCCGCGTCCGCTCCTTCGAATATCCATTCGACTGTTCCGTCCGCTTTCTCTCCATTCTGGAAGGGCTGTGCGGAAATCTCCGCGCTTTCATAGGCGCTGACGGATGTCGGCACGGTTCCCGAAAACTCGACCGCATTCCCGCTCTCAGCGGCTTCTACGGCCACGTCAAAGCTCTGCGAGACGGCCGGGTTCTGCAGGAGCGCACATGTAATCCTGCACACTCCGTTCCTTAAAGCGCGGACAGTCCCGTCCGTCCCCACCGTCGCAATGGTGTCGTCGCTGCTTGTCCAGATGTAGGAGACCGGGCGCGCATCCGTGCCTGTGACCGTTTCGCCGTTTCGGACGCTGGATGCCGTAAACTGTACGGCACTTCCGGCCCGCATCTTCCCGGCCCCCGAAATGGATATGATCCAGCTGAAGGTTTTCCCGCCTGCAACGTGGTTTTCCATGTCGTCGATTTCAAGGTTCGGCTCCTGCATCCTTGCCGCAAAATACAAAAGATGGCTGCTGCTTTCGTCTTCCGTGAACTCGCGAACCACGTCCGAGTACCCGGTAATCTGATACGCCCTGCGGCCGAGGATGATCCGGCTGTTCTGGTCAAGCTCTTCCGTCTCGTCGTTCCGCTGCACAATGACGTTGAAATAGCCCTGCATAATCAGGGAAACTTCCTGAAAGTCGTTTGCATTCGCCATTGCCTGAGATTTTTCAATAAGAATCGGCTCTTTCAGAAGATTCCCATAGAAATCGTAGTGATTCCACGTGGCGTTGCAGCGCCGCATAATGCCGCTGGCCGTCGCGCCGGAAATATTTGATGGGTTCGTCACAAACCATGTAGAGCCCATCGTTTCCATTTTTGCGCCTTCCGGAACGTAGTCGATGCGCCGGTCCGGAATCAGGTAGGCCTTCTGATCGTCCGTTTTCCGGGTCAGCGATATCCCCTGTTTAATGGAGTCTGAAACCCGGATGTACTTAACAGACCATGCGTAGAAATCGCCCTCGGTCAACCCCTGAATATTTGCCTTTACATAATCCGGAGAATACTTCGCATATTCCTCCGCAAATGCAACGGTTTCATCTGCAAAATACTGCCTTTGCCGGTCTTTGTATTCCTTCGGCGCATTTGTGCATTTTCCGGAAATTCCGCCCATCAGGCCGATATTCCCCATATGTACGCTGCTTTTTCCCATGCCGGCACACGCTCCCCATCACACAAATTCAACCGGCCTGTTTCTGCCGCGAAATACATTGGCATACGCACAGTCCTGCTCGTACTTTCCCAGTTCCTCATTCAAAAGCCCACGGTTCGCCATTTTCTTTTTGGCCCCCTGGGCCATATAATTGGCCTCGTTCGGCGTCTCAAAGCTCCGGTCGTGCACCTTCGGCATATCCGCCAGCCAGTTGCGGAAAAACCGCTCGTCCCACACGCACGCCACGCACAGGCCGAGAATGCGCTTTTGTGCATCCGTCAGCTCGTGGGCAAAGGTTCCGTCTGTATAGAAATCCATAGTATAGACCGTTCCGGCTGCCGCCTGCTGCGGGAACGTGACGTTTCCTGTCTCCGGGTCGTATACGGCCTGTGCATACGGCGTCTCGCATACGTTGCCGTTCGGCGCAATCTCCACGCTGGCGCAGCTGAACAGTGCATAACCGGTCTTCCCGGTCTGTACAATCGTCTCCTGCGCGGTGCTTTCTTCCGTGCTCTCCCACTCCGCCGCGTCGTACAGAGGTTCAATGATTCCGCTTTGCAGATAGACCGCAATTTCCGGCGGACGACAGAAGATGGGCAGTCCGTTTTTCATGTAGAGCGCCATTTTCCGCAGAAACCGCGCCGGGTTTTCCTCCGCCTGATCGCGCAGCCGGATGTCATCGATAAAAACCATTGCATGGTCTGAAATGACCTCGCTCCATGTGGTGCCCATCTCCCGCCCTCCTGTTTTTAAGCTTCGTCCAGTGCGTTCATGGCTTCAATGATGCCAATGAAATCGCCGCGTTCATGCCCCTTCCGTTTGCTCAGGTTGTTCAGCGCAACAACCCGTTCCCGCGTCACATAGGGGCTCCTCTGTGCGTATGCATCTGCATATCTCTGTGCCACCATCTTCTTGTGGCCCTCGCAGAGCGCCGGGTAAATGTCAAGCATTTTGTCCCCCAGCTCCACCATTTTTGCAAACGCCTTCCGGTCGAGAAGTTCCCCTTCTTTGTAATTCACACCCAGCGTTTCCCGTTCTTCCTCGTCAAGACCGCTCACGATAATCAGCCAGCGATCCCGCAAAAACTTCCGGTTCATGTTGGTCAGAACACGGCTCAGGTCGCTTTTCGGCACATAAAAGCTGCCTGTTTTACCAACAATGCTGCCGTACATGCCGCCCTCGCCAAAATGCACCGTGTTGTCCTCCGCAACCTCCGCCTGCCAGAGAAAGTGTACCTTCTCTGTCTCGGACGCAAGCTGCACCACCTGCGGCACGGACGCCTGCGTCTGTGCCTTTTTCAGCGCTTCAGCAACGGCATCTGCCGCCGCCTTCCGGATCAGCTCCTGAACCTGCGCATCCGTGTAATATTTTCCCGTTTCCTCTGTCGCATCTGCCTGCGCCGCAATCTTCTCAATCGCGTCCACGCCGCCCGTTTTTCCCTTCGCCATCGTTTTCAGTCCTTTCAGATCGTGATGTTTTTCTCACCGGCCGCCCTCATGCAGACAAGCCCGTGATATTTATTTTGTATTGCATTTTATGCATATCTGATATACAATCAAAAAGAAAGGGGTGAATTCTTGTGAAAGAAAAAACAACGATGTTTTCGCTGCGTCTTCCAGATGATCTTCGCATCGAAATTGAGAAAATGGCAGCAGAAGAAGGGCGCTCGCTTACAAATATGATTATTTATCTTCTACGCAAGGCGGTGAAAAGATGACGTCTTACACCGGGACAGGTTATACAGTTTACGCCCACATCAACAAAGCCAATGGAAAAATGTACATTGGTCAAACGCAACAAACAAACCTCAAACGCCGCTGGAATGGTGGAAGTGCATACTCTGGGTGCCCACATTTTTACGCCGCAATCAAGAAGTACGGTTGGGATGGTTTTGAGCACGAAATATGGAAAACAGGACTCACACAAGAAGAAGCAAACGAATATGAGAAAATTTATATCAATTTCTTCGATACGAATGACCCAGAACATGGTTACAACGTTCAATCCGGGGGTCGATCTGCTGGCGGAATGTCCGCAGAAGGGCGAAGATCATTGTCCGTCCATAACATTGGAGAAAAATCGCCGCGCCGCCGTGCTGTTGTTGTCTTTGACGTAAATGGTCACAAAATCAGCGAGTTCCCCGTGATCGCAATGGCCGCAGATTTTTACGGGATTTCGCGTTCAACAGTAAACACACATATTAGAAAACATTCTGGTACATGTAATGGCATGATTTTTCGATACAAAGATGAAGTCGGCAACATAAATTGTCTGCCTCCTGAAGAGAGGTTTCGCCCTCATGAAAAGCGTTCTCTACGTGTCGATAAACCGCCAAAAGTTTATAAAGACCGTTCGCTTCCGCGGCCTTATCGCAGAAAAGCGATTTACCAGTACGATCTGGACGGCCATTTCTTGAAGGAATGGGCCTCTGCCTTTGACGTTGAGAAAGAGTTGGGGATTCTCACACCTACTATTCATCATGCCATTTATACTGAATGCAGAAGCGGCGGATTTCTATGGAGAGCGGCCAGCGGTGATCGATCTGATATATTACCTCCGCCACCACGCGGGGAATTGAAACGGCTTACAGGTGGAAGTACCGCTCGTAAAGTTGATCAAATAGACCCATCAACCGGGGATGTGATCAAAGCGTTTGTTTCCGTCCGCGCAGCCGCCCGCACAATAGGCCGCGACAAGGCAAACATAACAGCCGTTGCTAACGGAAAGAAAAAAACATGCGGCGGCTTTATATGGCGATGGCACAAAGAATAAGAGGGGGGGGCGGGGTTCGCCCCCCCACGTCTTTTAGCTACCAATGGTTATGTGCGCAATCTTAGATGCGAAGGTCGAAACAGCATCGATTGCCATAGTGACATTTATGCCGATCTCAAAATCAGCTGCCTTTTCAGGGTCCATGGTAACTGTAATGGGCGTTGCGGCCGTGTAGCCGATGGTCATGGGCTTGCGGCCGTTTCCGGCCATCATCCAGATGTCCGTCGCAGACAGCATGGTGGTCGGGTTGGCGTTCTGCGTGCCGGGGATGATCACGTCCTGAAGCGGCAGCAGGCGCACGCTCATAAACTCGCCCAGATAGCCGCTGCGGGTGTAGTCCGCGCCAAGCAGGGTTGCAATGGCCGCGTCCATGTTGACATTGGTGGAGCCGGTGACCTGCGTGGGCAGAACCTTACTCAGCGCCACCGCGCCGCCAGTGGCGAACACGTTGGAAATCATCGTGCTGTTCAGAGCCGCCACCTTATTCGCCGCAGTGATCCAGTTTACATTATTAAATGTATAGCTCAGCTCGCTGGGAATGAGGGTCGTGTCGGCCGCGGCAGCGGTCAGGGCCGCGTTCCACATGCCCATGGTCTTTGCATACATGCCCGCGGCAATGTTGGCGAAGAACACGCCGAAATCCTGATTGTTGCCGACAAGCTGAATCCACTTTGCCGTAATCCAGCAGGATTTGGGCTGCGGGTTCAGCGTGTAATCCTTCGAATAGAACCGGTTGCGGGGCACGCTGCGGCTGGCGCCCCAGCTGGAATCCTGGAACACCGGAATGTCGTTGGAGCCGATGGAGATGGCGTAGGTCTGGCCGAATTCAACCTCAACGGTATCTGCAAACATGGAAACCGCTTCAGAATAAACGGCGGGCAGAATGGGGATGATGACTTCCTGATAAATGCCCTGAAGCACCCGATAGAACGCGGCGTTCCCGTAGAAGCGGTTGCCGTCCCGCTTGAAGCTCTCCCAGTTTTCCGGGGGATTTTCGCCCACCTGCGCGCAGGCGATCTTTGCGGCGTAGAGCATGTGCTCGCGCTGGAACTGCTCGTTGAGCTGCTTGTAGCCCCGGTCTGTGGTCATCCGCTGCGCGGTTGCGCTCATGCCGTTTGCTGCAAGAATTTTGTTTTTGCCTTTTGCCGCATGCTCGTAAAAGATCGTCCGGCCCTTTGCGATGATGTCCGCACGCTCGTTGTTGGCGGCGGTGTTGAACACCTCAGAAGAGATGCTGTTCAGGCTCAGTTTTGCCATGTCAAATCACTCCTTCCTTCTCAGCCCGCAACAGTGCTGACCTTGCAGGCCACCACGTCGTAGTAACCAAAGCTCTGGGTTGTGCCCTCGGTGAAGTTTCCGCTGCCGCGCAGCTTGAAATACACCGCGCCTGTGGTTGTCGGCGCCGCCGCCGCAGGGACAAGCAGGCCGTTTGCAATGGTAAAATACGTGTTGGTGCTGATTGCAGCAGACAGGTTGCCCTCACCAAAGCGATATACGTGCATGCCGTCAAACACAATCTGGGTGAACGTGCCGTCTCTTCCGGCGGGAATGCCAAGGCCCAGCGTCTCGGTTCCCACGGCGTAGCTCTGGCCGTTTTTACCGGACAGGTACTGCACCTCATAGGTGTTCGCCGCGAAAATGGGGGTGTCCACAGTGGCGGAAGCAGCCGCCGCAGTCATGTACCACGCGTTTTCGTTCTTCACATTCGTGAAGCCTGCGCAGGGGAGCTGGTCGCCCTGTACGCACAGCAGACCGGCGGAGCAGTCCGCGTCCGCGCTGGACGCCTGATACCGACCGGTGATGTTGCACAGCTCGTTGAACTCATTGTTTGTAATCCGCGCTTCAAAAGCGGTCTTTGCGATATAAGCCATGTATTTTCACTCCTTCCTTATTTACCGGCACCGGAAGTCTCGATGCCCCACTTGTCCAGCAGTCCGCCGATCCCGTCATTTCCGTGTTCGCCCTGGTCGAAGCTGTCCAGCGCAAAATGCGTTCTTCTGGCCTCGGCGCGCTTCTTGTCGTCTTCCATTACCGCTGCGGCGCAAACCGCAAGAACGGCATCCCGCACCATCTTGTCGCCGTTCCAAACGCCGTCCTTGTCGCAGCTGTTTGCGTAAAACCCGGACTCAACGGATTCCAGAATGGATTTCACGGCATCTGCGCCGATCTTGTGTTCGCGGTTCGCGTTGAACGCATCCAGCGTCGCATTGACAGCCTCTTTTGCCGCGTTCAGCCGCCGTGCAGCCTCGGCGGTTTCCATTTCACTGATTCTCTTGTTGGCCTTTTCAAGGCTCTCTCTCAGCTGGGCGGCGCTCTCGCCGTCTGCCCGCACGCAGCTGCACGCATGGTCAATCAGGTCGGAAACCTCCACCACTTCTTCTGCGTTTTCGCCGAAACAGAAAGACGCAGTCAGGTGCGCAGGCTTCAGCCGCGCCATATTGACCTCGCCATGATCGTCTGCGTTGAACACATAGGTAAACGCGCTGCCCGCAGCGTCGATCAGACCAACGTGCATGCCGTCCTCGCTCAGCGCCACAATTTTGTACCCTTCGAACTTCGGCGCGAGCGCCTTCGCCGCTCGTTTGTTCATGCTTGTTTTCACTCCTTTTTTCGGATTTTTACCGGTTTGATTGAGCGATGCAGCGCGCAGCTTCAACGTTTTAAATTCCTCCTGCATGGCTGCAAGCTTCGCAATGCTGGCACCCGGTATCGCCGGTGCAACACCGGTGCCGAGGATCGTTACCGCAAGCCCCTCCCACGCGGTCATGACTTCAACCTTATCCTCCATGTGGGATTCGCTTACGAGAGTCTCCACAGATACATCCATGCGCCCCGTCCGCACGATATAATCTGTGAGTTCCCGGTTATAAAAGGCAAAAAGTTTCCCTTTCGCCCTGATCCACGTGTTTCCGTCCCGCTGCGCGAGGGAAAAATCTTTCGGGTCGTCCGAAAGCGTCCCAACAATGCGCTCCGCCGTGGCGTCTGTGTATGAGTTGTACTCTTCTCCCGTCCTGGGATCTATTTTCGTCCTTGAATTGTGCCCATCCCCGATTTTCCCGTTCACATAGGCAATCAGAATCGGACGCCCGGCAAACGTCAGGTAATATTGATCCAGATTCCGGTACGACCAGTTGTTCCGGTTGACGCCCTCGCGCATGAGCCAGAGCTCAACTTCAAATTCGTAATTTCCGATTTTCTGAAGAACTCTGATCTGCCCGTTTTCGCAATCCTGCTTCTTAGAAAACGGCATCAATCCTCACTCCCTTCAAAAAGGCCTCTGATCCAGTTGTCATAACTCGTTGCGCTGGAATCGGTCACGTCGTACATCTGCCAGGCATACAAGAATTTTTCATAGCTCTCGCTGTTTTGCATCTGCAGGTTTTCAAACGCCCGCGCCAGAGGATAGAGATTTGCGGTTTCCGCCTCATAGACGCAGTCCTTCAGCGCCGTCTCAATCTCATCCAGCATGCGGATGATCTCTCCGAACACGCCGTCCAGATCCGCCGGGCGCTCTGTGTATTCCGGTGTTTCCGGATATTCCTGCATCAAATGCCGCTGATGCAGGATATCCCCGATGCCGTCAAAGCGCTTCGGCTGCTCGTGCGCCAACCTGTGTATTGCCTCGGCCGTCTGCGTAAGGCCGAATTTGATCAGCACCCATTCTTTCAGGGTGTCGAGCCCCCGCGCCGCGTTCTGATAAGCCGCCGTCGCCCTGCGGGAGGCATCCCGCAGCGGCGCAAACCGCGGATCGTCATATGTGAAACGTTCATTTACCTTTGCCATTGGTCGCCCTCCTTCCCCTGTCAGGTTCCATAACTGTCCAGATCGCCTTCTTTTCCGTCGCTTGCAGGCGCACCCTCCGCCTTTGGCCTTCCGCCCGGATTCGCGTCGTGGGCCGCCTGCGGGGAACTCCCGGTTCCGGTCTTCTGCGTGTTTCCGGCTCCTGTGTATGTAGACTGGAGCGGCCGCCGCAGGTCCAAAACGCCGCTTTCCGCAATGGCGCGGGAAATGCTGAGATCATCCAGCACGCTCATGTTGTGCATGGCCAGATAAAGGATCGTCTGCGGCAGAATCCCAAGGGTCATGCCCTCCTTTGCCGCCTTCAGTGTCTCCGCATCGTCTGAAATCGAGCCAAACATTTCAAATCTCCAGCTGTATTTCAGATTCAGCCCCTCAAAAATGCTCTGCATCATCCGTTCAAAGCCCCGGTAGATCTGTTCCGCAAACCGGCTCTCAATCTGCAAACTGATGTTGGCAACGCCTGCACGCGGTTCGTCGCTTGTGGGGATCAGGGCCGAAAGGCCAGCCTTTGCCATGGTGTAGCCGTACCCGGCACTGGAAATCTTTGTGGCGCTGGGCGCTTCGGCCAGCTGGTGCATTTTGATGTTCTCCACAGGAGCCGTGAACCAGCCGATGCCGCTTGTGTTGCTGCTCTCCAGCATCTGATACCAGAGCTCTTCAAACATCATCCGCCCTGCGTTGGACAGCCTGTAGTCGTCGTCTACCGGCTTCACATCCGTCTTTTCTCTGTATGGGATTTCGCCGGTAAACAAAGAAATCAGCGGATTCTGGACCAGTTCAAGCTGAATCTGTTCGTACTGGGCAATCTGCAGCAGGGACAGGAAAAGCCCGGTCAGCGGCGAAACCGCCGCCGTATTCGCGTCGTCAATCTCAAACGTGAAGACGCTGTCCACCGGAAGCGTAACCCAGTAAAACCACTGGCCGTTCTGGTAATAGACATCCGGGTCCCCGTCCAGCGGCCCGTCTCCGGCAAGCTGCTTCAGCCTGTTCATATCTACCGCGTTTTTCTCCGCGTAAATGTATTTGGTGCCAACGCCCTTCGGCGGTTTATTCACAACCTGCGAAAACGTGTCCATATACGGCATAAACAGGTCGCCGAACTGTTCCGGGAAACATCCGGGCCGCAGGAAGTAAAACAGGTTGAAGGCCACCGTGTATTTGGACACGCTGTTGAACCCGACAATCTTTGTCCAGTCGCTGGGCAGCTGCTGCATAAATGCGTAATTGACCTTATTGTGGGGCTTATCCACGCTCAGCCGCGGATAATAAAAGACTTTCCCCTCCTGAACCGCCTGTCCGGCAATCCGGTGCGCCGTAACGCGCGGGTCCAGTTTTCTGCGCAGTTTTTCAAGAAGCTTCCATTCCCGCCAAAATTCATCGTTTTTGGCTGTGTCTTTGTCTGTGAACTCCGGGGCAATATAGTTGTGATAGGTCAGCAGATCCTGATACATTTTCCGCGTGTGGAAAAGCGGATAAGCCGTGTATTCCAGGGCGTGCTCCACCTGCCGCAGCGGCTGCTCGTTTGCAAGGGGGCTTGTAAGCATTTCGGCCACCTTGTTTTTTGTAAAATCAGCCGGCAGAGAAGAAATCGCCTGTACGCGCCGGTTCTGGATATACGGATTGTTCCGGTAATACTGCCCTCCGGTCGCCCGTGTAAATGCGTTGATCATGCCGCTGACCGGCATGCCGCCGTATTGCGCAGAAAGTTTTTTGAACCGCTTGAAAATGTCAGAGTAGGACGAATACTGCATCTCCTTCAGCTCACTGGTCAAATTCACTGCCCTCGTCCTCCTTTCCAAGTCTCTCCTGCTCTTCGCGGAGCGCCGCTTCCAGATTGTCCATCAGCACATTCATGCGTTCCCTTGTCTCATTGCGGGACCTTGCAGCCGCTTCCGTCAGGATGACGAGAATCGAATCCTTCAGCCATGCCCGGTCCCGCTCTGTCAGCCTGTTCAGGTCGCTGCCCCTGACCTCGACGCAGGGAAGTGCCCGTGGCTTTCTTGTCCGGTAAATCAGGATATAGTCCGCGGTCATGCGGGAAAAACGTTCATCTGCGGCCTTGCGGATCGTCTCCGGATTCACCGGTGCAGCAAAAAGCCTGTATTCTCGCGCCATTTTAAAAAATCCTTCCTCCGCGCCGCGCGCCCGTCATGCGGTTTCCAACGGCTGCGCGGGCGTGATAATATGCATACCCGGTGCGGTACTTTTCAAGTTTTTCATCCCAGTCGCTTTTCTGCCGCCCGTGGATTTCTTCCAAAAGCTCCTCGCGCTCAATGATCTGCGCAAGCCGCAGCGCATATTTCAGCGCCGACCAGCTGTCGCGCTGAATGGCTTTGGAAATCCGCTTTTCACTCATACCCGCGCCGGATGGCACAAGCTTCAGGTTCTGAATCTGCCCGCTCAGCTCCCGGCATTTCTGGTACGGCTTTGCAATCTGGTAATCCCGGTCGTCGTCCCTGATCCTGTGGCGGCGTTTGTACGCTTCCACCCCCTCGTTTGCGTTGAGAGTCAGCAGCTGTACATTGTGGTGCTCAAATTCCGTCTGCGCGTATTTAAGCATTTCGAAATCCGGGTCTGTTGCGCCGGTGCCTCCGGCCTTAATCGGATAAATAATGGGGATTGCGCCCGGAAGCTCTGCCGCCGCATACGCCGTGTGGTTTCGGATGCACAGCGGCGGAAGTCCATCCCCGAGGTCGGTCATCAAATCCTCCACAACGCCGCGTCCGTACTGCCATGCGTCGATGGCAATATAAGTCTGGCTCCCGTCAAAACAGAACCGATGCCACACATTCTTCAATCTTCTCGCCTGCGCTTTGCTCTGCGTCGGCGGGGGCCAGTCATCAATCCACACAAGCTGTTTCAGGAACTTGTCCCGTTTCAGGAACTCCTGCTGCCGTGTCAGCTTCACCACTACGCACGCGCATTTTGCGTTTTTCGCCGAATCTTCGTACGACACGTCATAGCCTACAACGTAAATCACGTCTTCGGGCATTTCTGCCGCCCGCGGCGCTTTGCAGCAGTGCTCCGTCTCCATCGTCATCAGCTGCTGACTGTCTGTCAGGAGCTCGTCCGTCAAAACAGGGAACTCGTCCGCACCTGTGTACCGGCTTTCCATTTCACGCATCCACCGTTCCACCGTCAGCTTTTCTTTCAGCTTGTATGCCCACGAAACCGGCCGCATCTGCTGTAAAATCACGCACTGCCACGGAATATCCACGGCGAATGCCTTTTCGCCGTTTCGCATGGATTTGAGAACAGAGCACCGCACCTGGTATGCATGGTTTTGTTTCCTGCCTGCGCTGGTAATGGAATGGCTCTTATACGCCACGAAGTTCGGGTCCGGCTCGCCGTTCACATTGTGCCGCAGGCGCACCGCCGGAAGCACAACCGTTGTGTATTCGTCAAAGTCGAACGGCGGCGGTTCCTCCTGTGCAAACTCCTCCGCCGTCGCCGCGTGGATGTTGTCGCCGCGCTTGGCGCCGATGTAAAAGCTGCTGTTAAAATCCGTTGTGATCTTAAAATCGTCCTTACTTTCGGCATTGACGCGCCAGTGCTTTGCCAGCGCCGCATAATCATGCTCAATCTGGCGGTATGTCTTCCCGCCGATTCCGGCCAGCTGCTTCAGGGACGGGCCCACGTAAAGAACCTGCGTCCCCGGCCAAACCACGCCGTTGACCATCTCCGTCAGCAGCTTCGTATAGGTTTTTGTCATGCCGCGGGTGCCCGTAATGGCGACTTCCGTATTGCGCGCATAAGCACGCATCATCACCCGCTGCAAAAGCTCCAGCGTCTTGAAGTCGCTGTCATCGCTGCGCAGAATGTCCGCCAGAATATCCGGGCACTAATACCAACGGCCTGTCCAGATCAGAAATGCCCAAAATGCATCCTCATAATTGGAATAATCCCGTGCTTCCGTCTGTTTCACGGCAATCCAGCCTGTTGAGCTGCTCCAGACGTGTCCGCTCCGTCTTGCCATTGGTACCGGTTCACCTCTTCCCGTTTCTCTCCGGCGGCATCTTCACAATGCCGAGTTCCTTATACGTCTCTCTCTCCTGCCCATTCGGCTTTTCCGCAAATTCATTCAAATCATCATGAATCCGCATTCCCGCCGGAAGCGTCTGCAAATCCGGGAGCCCATCATTCATCCGTGTTGCATTCGCCATGTAAAGAAGAACCTGCTCGGCCGCATCCCTTGTGTAGGCATATTTCGGCCGCCTGTGAAACAGGATCTGAAACATCTCATCCGGCGAACACTGTTTTCCGTTTTTCAGAAGCCCGGCTTTCTCCAGCCGATCCACAATACCGTCAATCCGAACCTCGTCAATCGGTTTGGCGTCCCGCTTCCGAAGGCCCTCGCTGGAGAGGTTATCCTGAATCATTTTGTTCAGCTTCGCGGCCTTGTCGTACTGGCCGATGGCGCGCATCTTGTCCCGGTCAAGGGTCATCTTCGCGCAGTCCCGGAGGATAAATTCCTGCTTCACGCTCACGCCGCCCGCCGCCATGAGGTCGCTGGCCAGCGCGTCGTAAATCCTGTCCAGCTCGCTGTAGTCCTCCGCGGTATACGGGTACTTCGCGCTGTTCTCGCCCCACGCCTTCCGCTGTTTTTCCGTACCGGCTTTTCGGGTTCTTGCGCTTTTTTCGTTCCCTATGGCCTTTGAAAATTCACCAGTTCCCAGCCGCTCGCCAAAAATATTCAAAATATCCGTCAGCCCGTCCAGAAAACCAAGACGCTGGCCGCGCATTCTGTCCAGCCCCTTTGTCCGCAGGTTATCGCGGTAGTCGATCCACTTGTTTTTCACGCCGATCTCCCGTGAAATCGCCGTCATGTCAAACGGAACGTCAAAGCGGATGCAGCAATAAAAAAGTGCAAGGCTTTCGCTGGTTTCCCGTGCAATCTCTTCATACTGCTTCTGCTGCTCACTTAACGTCAGCTCTTCCTCGCGGTCCTCCATCGCGTCCTCCTTGCCAAAGCCAAATTAAAAAACGAGAGGTGCAAAGTCATAATCCTTCACACCTCTCATGAAAACACATCTGGAAAATTGTGCGCCCCATTTATGGGGAAAAATGAAAATTTTTTTATTTTTCTTCACGACCGAGAATGAAATCCACGGTCACGCCGTAAAAGTCCGCAAGAATGAGAAGCCCGGCGGCCTTCGGTTCAACTTCCCCGTTTTCATACCGGGCAATCATATTCTTGCTCAGCCCGCAAAGCTCTGCAACGACGCGCCGTTTCAGCTTCCGCTTTTCCCGCAGCCGCTTCAGCCTGTCCGCATAGGGAGGCATTTCAAAAATATCATCTCGATTCATCGTTCGCCCTCTTGCGTCTCCTGCGGCGCCTGACCGGGACCATCTTGTCGCATTCCTCCGGCTTGCACCCCCTGCATTTTCCTGTCATCAGAATGTACGCGCAGAACCGGTATGCCTCATTTCCGTAGCTGCTCCAGCTGTTGAGAGACATAAAATACGCACAGTTCCGGCATTTGGATGTATTGCGCTTAAATTGCGCCGTACCTTGCGATGTATCGGCCATAACTCAGCCCCTTTTCTCGCGCGCTGCGGTCAATTCGTGCAATTTCCCGCATGTTTTCGGTCTTATTCACGACCTTCTTTTCCTTTTCCGCAGGTTTTTTGTCCAGCCGCCTTCCTTCATCGCGGGCCTTTTTAATGCCGCACCGCTTTGAACAATAGATCTGATTGCCGCTCTTCGGCACAAATTCCTTCCCGCAAAAGTCGCATTTGCGCGGTTTCAGCGATTTTTCTCTTTCTTTCGCGCGCTTTGCCTGCCAATACAAATCTCTGCACTTCTCGCCGCAAAACCGCTGTGTTGCCGTGCGCGGCGTGTAAACTCCCCCGCAATGCGGACATTTGCGCGGTTTGAATGTCACTTTGACTTCCTTCCAGCTCATTTTTTCTCCTTATGGTGCTCGTTCCAAATATCCTCAAAACACACCGGAATCAACGCATAGACCTTGTCAAGCAGGATCAGGGCCACCCGCCGCATGTCCGGATGTGCTGCCGCAGCGCACCGCAGCTTCAGAAAATGCCGCCATTCACGAATGTTGGCCGTCATGACCACTTCCGTTTTCAGGCTGTTGGGCAGAACCGAACGGGCTTCTTGCGGGGAACAACCTTCCGCCAACAAATCAAAATAGGCGGTTTCCGTAGCTTCACAGGCCCGTTTCCAAATATGGGCGGTCTGCTCATTCAGGAAACAGGGTTCAATCACCGTGATTTCCTCGCCGAACTTGCCCTTGCCGTAGTTGCAGTAGCGGGTGCTCTCTTGGCAGTAGGAGGCCATGCGGTGCCGGACAATTTCATGGCTCACACCCCGGTCGCAGATAAAGCGGACAGTGAGAGAGCCATGTTCAATGACGGCTTCGTGACCACGCTTGATAACGCCCTGGACGAACTTCTCTGCACTTCCGTCCGTGATCTTGTCCTCGGACTTGTAGCAAGTACGCCCTGCTGCTTCGATGGTGGTCAGAAGGGTCTTATAATCGGGAGCGTTGATAAGCTCCACAGAAGGTTCAATGATTTTCATCGTCTCTTCTCCTTTTGATTTTTCTCAAAGATATCTTCCTGCACAAAAAAACTTTTTTGCGCTACATGTGCCGTAAACCGTTTTTCTTGCGCCTGAAAATAGTGAGGGTCGATCTCACACCCAACAAAATCAAAGCCAAGATCATAGGCGGCTATGCGGCTGCTGCCGCTGCCTAAGTGGGTGTCCAATATCTTGTCTCCCGGCTTTGCGTACTTCTGCAAAATCCATGTGTATAACGCCACCGGCTTCTGCGTTGGGTGGATGCGCTTCTCATTGAGAGTTTTGTTCCCCTGTTGGACTGTCCCCTCTGCAATACTCTTCCCCTGGAACATCCCATTCCACATATAGCGGAACAGACGGACGCTTTCAAAGCAGTTCGTCGCCGCAATTTCGCAATCGCTGAAGCTGCTCTCCCCATTGCACTTGTCCCACACGATTCGCCCGTGAGAAAACACGAAATCAAAGTAGTTACAGCCCCATACGATATAATGCTTTGACACTCTGTCCAATTCAGCAAAAAATTCTGCGTCAGGTATATCCCATTTGGGGGACACAGGGTAATCCCGTTTCACCCCAATGGGGCTAATCTTACAGCCATAATAGCCACGCCGCTCCGGACCGCTGAAATATGGAGGGTCTACCACAGCCAGATCAAACGCTTTGTCCTGCAGCGTCCGCATATACTCCATGCAGTCCACGTTATAAACAATACTTTTCGGCATCATTTTGCCCCGATCTCGCCGCCGCAGGCGGCGTACCCTGCAAGGTCAACCCAGTTATCCGCCTTTGCGCTCCCAGCGGCAATCCGCGCAATCTTTAATAGCGCCATCATCGCCGCCACGTCCTCCGGCAGGATGCATACGGCCGCAACGCACTTTTTGCGCATGTACGCGCTCCACAGGTCGGCAATCAGGCCGAAATTGTCCTCCGGCGTGCCATAGTCTTCTTCCCGCTGTCCGCATACGCAGGCCTTTGCCGCGTCCAGAATTTCTGTCCTCGTCATCTCACGATCCCCCCGTACCGCATGTTCCAGTCCTCAAAATCCTTCTCGTCCAAAACGGACCGCAGCCGCCCGTCCAGCCGGTCTTTGGTGTACTCAAGGGACTTGTCCCCTCTGGCGTCGTCGATAGTCATGTTGGCAATCTCCGTGACGATCTGCCGGAACGCGTCCCGGAACTCCGCCAGCTTCTCCCCGCGCCGCTGAAAGACCTCGTTTGCGGCCAGTATCGCCGCATCCTCGCACCACTGGATTGTAAATTTCCGCTGATAGCTGATCTCTGCGGCCTGCGCCGCCTGTATTTTCTGCATGTACGCACTCGGCTTCGGCATTAGTCTACCTCCTGCATCCAGAAGTCATAGCGGCACTTGGAACAGTCCAAATTCGCATTCCCGCATCCCCCGCTTTTTTCATCCCTGCACTCTCGCGAAACCTCTGCCGGGCAAACTCTTATAATGCCATTCTCGTCGAGACTTGCATCCGGAAACGCCTTTAGCAACGCATTCTGCCGCGTCTTGCGCAGATGTTCTTTTGACCATTCTTCGACAGCCGCAGCCAATTTCGCCGGATTTTCCACGTTCCGCAGCATACACGTTCCGTTTTTCCCCCGCGCCGCACGTCCCGCACAGTCTCCGCAGTATTCCGTTGATTCACACATCCGTTTCCATTCCCGGATAAACTCCACAGCATCCATATTTAACCCTCCTCATATTCCGCCCGCAGCCAGTCCAGCGTGCCCGTGTGCCCTTTGTGGCAATACAGCGTTGCAGGACATCCCATGCACGGGTTGCAGCCATTGACCGGCGCGCCATACGTGCGCAAATTGCATAAAAACGCACCCATCTCCTCCTCGTCAAGGCTCCTGAGAAATTCAAAATTCGTCATTGTCTTTCCTTTCAGGCGGTTACATTTTTGGTATCATATTATGTAACCACTCTCCTCGGCTGCAAAAGTCGTCCGGCCGGACGATCCCCATGCATCCTTTGCCGCACTCCCCATAGCAGTCGGAAAAGATCAGGTGCCTACAGTCCCGGCACCGCACGATCTGTTCTACATCTTGGAGCGGACAGTCATCAAAAAACTTGTCTTGCGGATTGATTTCCTGCTTTGCTCCACGCTTGCAACGGTGCTTTTTGATGTCATAATCTGCGCAAGCGCCGCAGTATGTAATTCCTTTCATTCCTTGTCACCGTCCATTCTCGGCGGCTCCGGCAGGGGCATCCAGTGCGTTACAGCACAATCCACAGGACAGTTATATACGTCATCTGGGCAAAACCGTCTGTTTTCCCACCATCCTTCCGGCACGAAATAATCATCAGTCGTTTCGTCGTAAAGCCCATAGCTTTCTATGTCGTACCAATTCCAACAGCTGTCTTGCTTGAGCATTGTTCCGTCTTCATAAATTGCGGGTGCAACAAATTTGTAGCCGCCACGGTCGCAAACAATCAAAACTTCCGTTTCGGGTTTTGGTAATTTTTCGTTTACTTGAACCCACTGCGCCGGCGCAACGTCGACTGCGGGAGCGTCCTCAACCTCTCCCATCATGTCATCCACCCAGCACGCACGGCACACCATGCCGTTGTAATCCTTTCCAGCTCCTTTGCATGGAAGGCAATACCGTGTCTCTGCGTCTTTCAAAAAAGCTTCCCGTTCAATGTATTCAGCCATTTTCGCCACCTCCGTCCATCTTCGGCGGCTTAGGCAGGGGCATCCAGTGCGTTACAACCGGTTTTTCCAAATAAATCCAGCTCCACAATGTCCAATCGCTTGCCTGCATTGGCCGTCCCCAGAAATTCCCGCTACCGTCATCAGCTGCAACGTGCTTAGGTTTGCCGAGGTACAGCCCGCTTTGGTAACAGCCATCGCGCGGCGGCACGAAGCAGAGCACATCACCTACATGGTCGTTCTTGTGATTGCTTTCCGGCAGTTGTTCTGTCACAGGTATCCAATGCACCACCGGCACAACATCGGCGGCGGGGATTCTATAAAAGTCCTCCGCCAAGTCATTATAGGCATCGGCATAGATTCCGCTTTCGCCGCCTAACTCTTCAAATGCTTTCTGGCATTCTTCTGATTGCTCGTGGATATAAGCGATTGCCGCTTCCCGCTCTATGTAATCACTCATTGTCTTCCGCCTCCACAAATTCACCGTCCTTAAGCATGTACCATGTGTCCGGTTTAAGCTTCTCCCCGTCGATCCGCGCCGCCCGGACGTCCTTAATGTGCCAGAAGTCCGTATATACCCACTCCGCGCACATAATCCAGCTGCCAAGTGCCGCACGGGCCTTGCCCTCTATGCCAAACGCCGCCGCGATTGCGTCTTTGCCGCCGACTTCCGCGTGACCCCCGTAGCCCTGTGCTGCCGCGTGACCCCCGTAGCCCTGCGCTGCCGCGTGACCCATGTCACCCTGCGCTGCTGCGTGACCACCGTAGCCCTGTGCTGCCGCGTGACCACCGTAGCCCTGTGCTGCCGCGTGACCCCCGTAGCCCTGCGCTGCCGCGTGACCCATGTCACCCTGCGCTGCTGCGTGACCACCGTAGCCCTGCGTTGCCGCGTGACCCCAGTTGCCCTGCGCAATCTTTTCCGGCGCGCCTTTGCACGTCTCCTCTACATACGCAATCTGTGCTTTGATCAGCCCGGTCAGGCCGATTTCCGCGCCGATCTTGATCTTTTCCGACGCAACCTTGCTGTCGTCACTGCCCTTTCTCATCGTGCCGGACTGTTCAACTTCGCAGTACCGACTGCCCCCCGGCGGGTAATAGGTCATCACGTCCAACGGCACTTCGCAGGCGTGAAAGCCGTTTCTGCACAATCTGATTTCCCCCTCCGCTTCATATTCCCCGCCGATTTCGTATTTAAATCCACGGCATTTCAGGTCTTTGTCAAATCCTTTGTAAGGCACGTTCATTCTTCCTTTCTGCATATTTTCTGCGCATATACTCCCGCATGTAGGCGTTGTATTTCTCCCGGTTCGCCTCACGGTACGCCCGCTGGGCTTCCGCAATCTTCTGTGCTTTTCGGCCTTTCAGTTCAAAGCAGATTTCCTTATCCCGCGCCCTTGATTCCCGCAGTTCTTCATTTGTCCACTCAAATTCCGCGTCAATCTCCGCGTCAAATGCGGCCAGCTCCGCAAGCTCTTCTGGCGTGAACGGCATTTATGATTGCACCTCCCACACGTCATACCACCCCGTCACCGCATAGCACGCGTCGTGCCCATCGCAAAACACATCCACGCACCCGGCCCCAACGCCCCGGTCCTGCACCTGCCGGACGCCGATGCCCGCAATGTACAAATTCGTCCCAAACGGCAGCGCCGCCGCGCATGTGGCCCCGGCAACCGCCTTTGCCCCGCTTGCCGTGATGCCGTCCGTCTTCCCGCAGCAGCTTGCGCAGGCGTCATACCCGGTCACCCAAAACTTGCCCAGATAGACAAGCCCGTCCGGCTCGTCTTCCGCTTCCTCCGGCTCTGCCGGTATGTACTCCTCTCTGGGCCATACGCAGTACCCCCGGCGGCTCACCCGCTCAAACGCATCCTCCGCCGTCTCCGGCATGTAGGGCACCGCGCGGGCCTGCCGCCCGCATGTGGCCAGCATCACAAAAAGAAGCAGCAGCGCAAACGCCACAACAACAATCAACCCGTCTGTTTTTCGTTTCATTTCGTCAGCTCCTCAATTCGCACCCTCACGCAGTCCGCGTCATGGTATCTGCTCACACGCTCCCGGTACCACTTCCGGCCGTCGTTCACCAGAAGATAGCCCTTCAGGGCGTCCACGATCAGCTTTTCGACCACTGCATGATTGTCTATGTCCATGTTCGTATTGTGCCAAAATGTGATTTTTACGGGGTTTTCAAACGGTTTTTTCCGGATTCCCTGCCCAAGCAGTGCATATGTAACCACGTTGTGCATATCGTCCGCGTTTTTCTTCCGCGCCGCCCAGTGCATCCCGGCGAAGTAGGCGTTCAGTCCGTATCGCTTGCAATACGCCGCTCTGTTCCGGGGATAAGGGATTTCAAACTCAATTACACGCATTGTCAGCCTCCGTCCCGTACAGACGATTTCCGCCCGTGCCGCGTCTCAAGCCATACGCGTTCTGCTTTGCGTGCAGCGCGCTCCGCGTCGGCCGCCGCCCTGTATCTGGTCAGCGCCGCCGCATACGCCGCGCAGCTGCCGGAGCACCCCGGGTACCTCTTGCCGCATTCTTTGCAGCAGACAAAATAGTTTGAGCTATTCATGCGCCGCCCCCGTTTCTTTCGGACAGTTCCGGCATCTTCATGCCTTCCGCAAGCTGCTCCATTTTCCTGCGCACATCAGCAGGCAGCGCCATAAGCTCCCGCTCATATGCAATCCGCGTCTTGTAAGACCTTTGAAAATTCGACGCAACAACGCTGTTGAGTGCCCCAACGTCCATCATTGCCCATTCGCGCAGCTGATTTGGGGACCCGACAAGCCTCTGCACGCCTTCCGGCAGTTTGTCAAATTCCTTGCCCGCGCTGTACAAACTGTTCCGCACCGCCTTAAGAACCAGGTTCCACGCCTCCTGCGCAGACATTTCGTTTTTCGACAGAATAAACCGCATTTTTTCCTTTACCTGGCCAATTGTTGGTGGAAATCCTTTTGTATCTGCCGAAATCAGGCTTTTGACCGCCGCGCCGACAATGGAGGAATCCGAATCCGCAAACATGTCCATCCAGAGATTCACCGTGTCGTTTGCTTCTGCTTTGGAAATATCCCGATAGAAGGCCGGATATGCGCCGCGCAGCACGGCCATGATTTTCAAAACATCAGATCGATCCACGCTGCCGTCCCTCCTCTTCCCGCAACATTTCCATGAAGATGTTTCCGGATGTCCGCTCTCGGCCATACGCATTCCCGGCCCGATCTTCATAATTCCCGCTCAGTACCTTCGCCATATTGGCATCCTTGATCAGCCAGTCGAAATTTGCCATAAAATTCCGGTCGTTTGCTCCATTCAGGAAACTGCTCTGCGCAGCCTTGGAAAACATCTGTTCAAAGTCTTCCAGCTTATACCCTGCGGCAAACCGTGCCCGGATCGCCTTCCTGCGCATCTCGCTCAAAGCCGTGCATTTTGGCATATTCGTGCAAAGCCTGTTGTATATTTCCTGAATTTTCGCATATGGAATCTGCTTCGTCGGCTCTGTCTGGGGCGTTGCCGCCGGTTCGGGGGCAACAAAGACTTCTGAACGTAGTGAAGAAGTCTTATTATTCTCTATATCTACTTCTACTTCTTTATCTTCTTCTGCTGCGTTACCATGCGTTACTGTAACGTTACCTGTAACGTTACAAGCAGAAAGTTTCTTTCGTTCACGGTGGTTTGCAACACGTGTCCGCGTCTGCGCCCTGATGCGGTCTAAGCCCTCCACGTTCTGATATTCCTCCCAGCCGGGAACCCGCAAATACTCGCGATCTGTTGTGACCATGTGAAGTTCTTCAAAGACCTGCAACGCAAGCCGAATCGTGTTTTCCTCAAAATCAAGCTCGTCTGCAAGCATTTTGGTGGTGTAGGGGATGTTCTCCGTTAGAAAGATCATCCCCCCAGCATTGCACCGGCCCGCCATCGTCAGCAGCATGACCCAGATAAGAACGATGTTGTTCCCCTCCGGCAGTTTCCGCAGGTGCTTGATCTTGCGGTTGTCAAACATATCCGTTGTGATCCGTATCCATTGAACATCCGCCATGGCTTACTCCTTCTCTGTGTCCGCAGTCAATTCAAGAAATTTCTCAATATCACTGGTGTCGGATGTGGTTCTCCGGTCGCAAATGTGGCGAAAAACGCAGCATTTGCAATTATCTTCTACCCAGTTATCCGCGCACCAGCGGATCAGCCGCGCAAATTCCTCTTTCGTGCAAATAATCTTCATATTTTTCACCCCTTCAGATCGTCGGCTGATAGTCGTCCCACGGCAGCGGGCCGTCATCTTCATCATCCGCCAGCGCGTCTGCCTCCTCTGCGGAGCGGCTGCCGCCATCCTGCGCATCCCGCAGCCGCAGAAGCTCCAGAACAGATACCAAAAGCCCCTGCGGACAGATCGTGTCTGCCCGGAGTTCTGACCAGGTCTTTTCCTCCCCGTCGCGGTTTGTGTATTTCCGCGCGCTCCAGACGCCCTTGACGTCCACGATGTCGCCCTTTTCCAGCGCGGCGGCAATTTTTGACGTATCGCCTTCACCGGCCGCCATCACATTCATGAACTCATTTCGTGCATAACCGACGCCAAATTCAATTTTTGGTTCGCCTTTCCGCGTTTTTCCAATGCGCGGCTCCCGGGACACCTTCCCCCAGACCTGCATAAACCTGGAGCCGTCATCCCGCTCTTTTCCAACCCAGATGCCCATGCCGACCTCTCCTCTCAGTCAAAGAAGCTTTCCGCGTAGGACACGTCTGCGTTGGCCTGTGCGGCGTTTTTCTTTTCGATGGAATTTACATCTTTTTTTGAAAAGTCTCTGTCGCGCCCGCTGGCGGCGTCGAGCGGCGTTTCTTCCGCAGCCACGGCATTTTCCTGCTCGTCGTCAAGAACCTCGCCGGTGGAGGGCACGACGCTTGCCGGCATGGGGATATCCGGGATAATTCCTTCGCCGCCGCTTTCCGCGTCCTCGGCCAGCGCTGTGCGTACTTCCTGAGAGAGCGGGGCATAGCCGCTGTTCAGAAGCGCCCGGATCATGGTTTTCCGGCACATTTTGTCCTGCCCGCCGTTGGGGTCGTACCACGGAGAGCCGTTCAGCAGGTGCTCGACGTCCTTTGGCGCCATGGCCCCGGACTGCATGGCTTTAAATTTCTCATAGCTGAATGCCTTGGAGTAGCGGTCTGCGTGCTTCAGAAGCTTGTCCATACTCCAATACTCCGAGCGGAAAAAGCCGTCTTTCAGCTCAAAATAGGCGTAATATCCAATAATGGGGTGTGCTTCGCGTTCTTCGTCCGTCTCGTATTTCGTCAGGTTAATAATAGGCTTTCCCGTGCGGCGGTCGCGTCCCTCCAGTTCGCCATCCCGGATCTCCATGCAGTCGATGTCCGCATAGAAGCCTGTGCTCATGGCCAGCTGGATAAAGCCCTTGAAGCCCGGAATATAAGTTGCAACGCTGCCGTATGGCACAACGTAGTAGCCGTGGCCAAAGATCAGGCCCATGCCTTCACCCTTCAGCGCTGCGCCCACAATCGTCGATGCGTCGCACTGCTGCAATTGCGGGTTCGCACCCACGGCGGAGATGAGCGTTGACGTGACGCGGGCCGCCGCCTTCTGGCTGCCCAGCGCCTTTGAAATCATCCCCTGCATGGCCGGGGACGTAATCGCTGAGGAAAAAGTCAGTTTTTCCTGTTTCTGTGTTGTCATAAAGCTGTTTTTCGGATTCATTCTGTTCCTCCTGTCAGTTCACGCGGCCGAATCGGATTCCGGCGCGGTTCATGTATTCCTTCAGATCGTCCAGCTGTTTTTTTGTGCCGTATGCGGCAAATTCGACGCGGTATACCAGGGGTTCCTCTGGCGGAAGTTCTGGTTTTTCTCCTGTGATGATGTTCTGTGCTGCCTGGACAGCGGCCTGCGCCGCTTGCGTGCGCGCTCCTTCAGCTGCCGCCGCCTGTTCCGCCGCGCGCCGTTCGCGCGCTTCCCGTTCTTTTCTGCGTTGATCCTCTATTTCCTTAAGCCTGACCAGATTCGCGTTTTTCTGGATGCACGCCGCCAGATCGTGATTTTTCCTGAATTCGTCCAGAAGTGTCATTTCAAATTCACTGTGCAGCGCCCGAATACTACCAACCGAGCTTGTACACTTTGCGATCTCCGCGCAGATGTCAATATGGGCCTGCTCCTCGCTGTATGTGGCGTTCAGCCAGCGCGGATTAAAAATGGCGTCAAACGTCAAAAAATCGTTCATTTCCCCGACGTGTTCAAAGAAATACTGCTGAAGCGTCTCACGCTTCTCTGCTTTCCTGGCTTCGTCGAATGCCTTGATCTGGCCGTCCAGGTTGTCCGCAGATTCCGCGCAGAGCGCCGTCAGGGCCTTGCACTTCTCCTCAAACGGCAGATAACTGGACAACGCGGCCGCCTTTGCCATCTTCCGGCATTCGTCGATCCGGCTTGCCACGGCCCGGATATTGGCCCTGTATTTTTTCGCCGTGCTGATTCCGTCCTCCGTGACGACCATCGTTCTGTAGGGCGTCAGGTTCTCGTCCAGCCACTTCCGGCACTCGTCAAAATTTGCGCTGATGGCGAAGCTTTTCAGCGGCTCAAGATTTGTTGTGATGGAAAACTCCATTGTGCCGCTCATGCCGTCGCCTCCGTGTCAAACCGTGTAATTTCCTTCAGAAGCGGAAGAATCCGCATATCCACCCGGCTCTCCGGAACGTCTGCCTCTACCACAAGCGCCCGCTGATCGCCGCCCTGCGTAGGGGCAAGGACTTTGTTCCCCGGGACAAGCGGCAGCTTCGTCCTGTATGTAAAGGAATTCCCGCAATATCCATTCAGTTTCGGCTTGTAATACCGAACATTCACAAGCATTCTTTGATTTCTCCTTTCGTCATTTTGACTCATCCCTAAATCCGCAGAATCTGGGGCGGCGGCGTGCCGCTTTCCACGTGCTGCCAGAAAGCCTTTTCCCGTTCAAGAAGCCAGGCAATATCTTCCTCGTGCTCTTTACGTTCAAAAACATATGGTTCCGGGAACGTAATGCCGCCCCGCAGGTCATAGAGCGCCGCATACAGCACCGCAAATTCGTAGCCGGTGGCCAAAAGCGCGTGAAGGACCTGTGCGTAGTAGTGCATGGGCACCTGATTTTTCCATTGTTCCCAACCGTTTGCGCCGTTTGGCGTCGCCGTCTTAATCTCCAGAATGCCCTTGCGCCCCGTTGCCGTCTCCGTGATTTCTCCGTCCAGCGTGGCGAAAACCCACGGCATGTCCGCCTGGTACAAAACGTCAAATTCCCCGTAGTACAGCGTATATTCCGGGTGCTGCCCCATAAAGAAGTCCCGGATGATGGGCTCCATGCGTTTGCCCTTTTCAATCGCGGCGTTTCCGCTCAGGTCCGGTGCGGCCTGCGCGCCGGTCTTCTCTTTCCAGAGGGTCAGCGGCGTTTTCCACGGGCTGAGACCTGCAGCTGCCGCGGCGTCGCTGCCGCCAAGGCCGCGCATACGGCCAGCAAGCCACTCTTCCCGGTTTGCAAACCGGAGCCGTTCAAGACCGCTCATTCGACCACCCGCACTTCATACCCAAGAAACAGGAACTTTTCCCCCGTGCTCAGGTGCCGCCACTCGTTTTCCAGGCACTCCGCACAGATGATCTTGTCGTAATACACGCCGTATTCCTCGCCCGTGTAGATCTCGCCGCCGCATTTGGAGCAGTAAACTGTCTTCGTTTTTTCCGGGTACCCCGTGGCCTGCGCCCGGGCAATGGCCGGATGTTCAAGAATTTCCATTGACAGATCCCCCTTTTTCGCTATAATGGAGGTGAAGTCCTTTGAAGATTTCACCTGGTTGCCGTCTCCGGTGTTGCAGCACTGGAGGCGGCTTTTTTATACCTTGCGTAATGCGTCGATTCCCCGAACCGGTTTTTCCCTGTCACAATTTCCCGTTCGATCGGTATGCCCAGCCGCCGCAGATCGTAAATCCGCGCCCCAAGCCGCATGCAGCCGTATTCCTGCAGCGCCTCCGCCGGGGTAATGCTGCCGAACGTGTCCAGGTGCCGCCTGATTCGCTCGGTCTGTGTCATTTCCTCGCCTCCTTTCAGTAGTGAATGGCTGCGCGCAGTTCCTCCAGGGGAATGTTCAAAAACCTGCAAATCTTCAGCACGTCCTCTACGGTGAGATATTTTTTCGGGTTTTTCTTGTAATTTGATACCGTCTGCCTGCAAACGCCCAGTTTCTCCGCAAGGTCGCCGTTGTTGATGCCAAGCACCGCGCATTTGCCCCAGATCAGCGCAACCAGGTCTTCCCGGCATTTGTCCCGGCCTAAATTTACCCGCGGCATTTAAATCCTCCTTCCAACATTCGCCTCGCCAAGAAATTTATTCACGAAATAAATCTGCGCTTTCGGCGTCACCTTGACGGTCTTGCTCACCGTAACCGTGCCGTCTGCGTGGGTAATGGCCGTTTCCTTGATTTTGAAAAGGCCCAGTTCCATGCTGCGCTGTGTCGGCATGTTGTAATCCGAACCGGAGCGCCGGATCAGATACCCGTTTTCCCGGAGCCAGCGGAAAAGCCGTGTCCCGCCGATGTCCACGCCGTTCTGCCGCAGGAGCTTTGCCAGCTCGCCGACAAGGATCGAGGTCTGCGAGGACGCCACGCTGTCCGCAAACAGCACCTTCGGCTTGTCCGCTTCAGCCTGGGCTTCCAGCGCCTTGCGCTTGTGCCGTTCCTCCTTCAAGGTGGTCGCAAGCTGGATGATGTAGTCAGGGTCCGTAAGCGTGCGCTCGATCACCTCCGGGGTCATGTACGCCCCATGCTTGCGGATGGCGGGAATCACTTCATCCGCAATTTTCGCCTGAAACGCCTCCGCAGCTTCGTTTTTCGCTTTCATTGCAAGGCGATAAAAGATGTTTTCGGGGATGAAATCCGGTCTTCCAAAACTCGCAGGGGAAAAGTCTTTTCCCAACTTGCTGGGAAAACCGATTTCACGGAGATACCGGTCTACCGTTTCCCAACGGACATACTCCACGCCGCCTTTTTCCTGCGTGAAGCCCAACCCTCTTGCCACTGTTTCCAGTTTGAGATAGGCCGTGCCGTCGCGCTCGTAGCACTCAATTCCATTAATGTTGATTACTGTTATCTCGTTTGCCATTTGCATTCCTCCTTTTATCTGTTCAAATATTCGACCGTCACGCCGTAATGCGCGGCAATCCTCTTTTGATGGCGCGGGTGGGGCCGTCTCGCACCTTCTTTCCAATTCTTGATTGACGTCTGGCTCACGTCGATTTCTTTGGCCAGGCGGTAATTCGATTCACCTCGTTCCACCTGAAGTCTTGCGAGGTTTTCCGGGAAACCCATTTTTTCACCTCCAATTTAGAGTAATATGTTGACAAATTAGAGCATTCGTGATAGTTTGGTCTTGCTACAAACTTTCCTATTACGTCAGCCATATTTATCTGGGTGGCGCAAGTCTTTGTTTCTTGTCCACAGTCATTATTATAGCCTAACTTTGAGCACCAGTCAACCAAAATTAGTGTGCTAAAATAGCCGAATTTAGGGTATTGTTTTTATGGGATTTGCCGAAAACTTAAATTATTGCATGCAGCAAAGAGGATATTCTGCATATCGTCTTGCAAAGGAACTTGGTGTAAACAATCAAAGCGCAGTCAACTGGCAGCGCGGTGGGATATTGCCCCATCCGAAGACGCGCCAGAAGATCGCCGATCACTTTGGCATTACGCTGGAGGAGCTGGACGGGGACGAGCTGCCCGTTCTTCCGGCGGAAAGTGCGCAAAAAAATACCCGCCCCGCCGGAACCGGCAGAGCGGGCGATAAGCGCACGCAGCGTTTGCTTGACTTTATTGACGATTGCAGCGCGGAGGAGCTTGCGAGCTTGGCGCAGTACATCGATTTTTTGGAGAGCAAGAGAAAGCAGAAATAAGAGTGGTGCGCCGAGGAGAGACTTTCCCGTTCTCAATTGCTTTGATCACTTCTTCGATCTCGACCTCTGATAATTGCATGACGCGCTCTTTAAGCGCCTGACGCAAGATCCTGTCTGTATTCTCCATTTTCCAAAAACTTCCCTTCACCCCGTAATCTTCCATCTTCGTTTGACACTCCCCACGGATAAATCCGGGGGATTCTCGGCTCAACCACCAAAGCCTGCCCATGCGAGGTCTTACACGATGTCCCCGAGCGTATAGGTTCGGGCGTGTCCCGCCCTACCGTATGTATTGGCTACGCCAGCAGGCGCAGACCTTCTTGCAAGATGTTCTTTGCGGCGTTGATGTCCCTGTCGTGGACCACACCGCAGGCGGGGCATACCCATTCCCGCACAGAGAGGTCCTTTGTCCCTGACCACTGAGCGCCGCAGGCGGAGCAAAGCTGACTGGAGGGATAGAAGCGGTCTACTGTGACCACTTGCCTTCCATACCATACCGCCTTGTACTCCAGTTGTCGCCGGAACTCGCCCCAACTTGCATCGGAGATAGATTTAGCCAATCGATGGTTTTTGACCATGTTCTTCGGGGCCAAGTCCTCAATGCAGATGATGTCGTTCTGGCGGATGATTTCCGTGGACAGTTTGTGGAGCATATCCTGCCGCTGGTAGGCAACGTGCTCATGCAGTTTTGCCACCCGAAGCCGCGCCTTTTCCCGACGGTTACTCCCCTTTGTTTTTCGGGAGAGCTGCCGCTGGAGACGCGCCAGCTTCTTTTCGGATTTGGCCAAATGCTTGTGGTTGGGGTATTCTATGCCGTCCGAGGTGACAGCAAATGCCTTGATCCCCATGTCGAGGCCCACGGTGGCCCCAGTGGAGGGCAGAGGCCCTATCTCCACATCGGTACAGCACAGGGCGACGAAATACTTACCGCTTGGATTGCGTGACACCGTGGCGGACAGGATACGCCCTTTGACCTCCTTGGAGACGCGACACTTCACTCTGCCAAGCTTCGGGAGCTGTACAGCATTGTCCAGAACCTTGATATTTGTTCCTACGCATTTGCTCTTGTAGCTCTGCCGGTGGTCGCGCTTGCTCTTAAACCGGGGATATCCGGGCTTCTCGCCCTGCTTGACACGGCGGAAAAAGTTTTGAAAGGCTGTGTCCAGGTCTCGCAAAGAGGATTGCAAGGCAGTAGCATCCGCTTCCCGCAGCCAATCCAGCGGTTTCTTGAGTTGGGTCATATCTCCGGCGCAGTCATAGTAGTTGAAAGTTTTGCCGTCCTGCTCATAGACCTCTTTTCGCTTGGCAAGATAGTGGTTCCAGACAAAACGGCAACAGCCAAAGGTGCGGAGAATCTGATTCTTCTGTCCCTGGTTCGGATAGAGCCGAAACCGATACGAATATTCCATACAATCACCGTTTTGATTGTACCATATTGCTTGAATCGGTGCAATCTTTACGGGAGAACAAGGTGCGGCTTATATCACCATAGCTAAAGCAAGGGGTATTACGCCACATGTGATAAGTCCGGCTCGACCGCTCAAGCCACAAAGCGGTCGAGCCGGTTTTAGCAGATCCCCATTTCACATCCGATCTGCTATGGCTCTATCGTAGCAGATTTATTCCCCTGCGTCCAGCGCATGACCTTCTCATTTGCTGCGCACTTTCGCTTATGAACAAAATTTCGATGCGTATAAATGCGGAACAGGTCGCTGGAAATCACAATTTGTTGAAAGGAGCCGAAAATGAACGAAATAACAGAAGAATCGACGGCCGACGAGAGTTATCTTCTCAAAGAAGCCATGAAGACAAAGCGGGATCAGCTGGGGCTTTCCAATCAGGCCATTGCCGATGCCGCCGGATTATCCATTCATACGGTCAACAACTACTTTTCCAGCCGGTCTAAGGCCACAAGCGCTTATACCGTCTGCAAAATAGCCGCCGTTCTCCGGCAGTCGGTGGATTCTGCATACGGAATCGCGCCGGATTCCGAAAACAAAAGCACAGAAAAATCGCTTGAGGACAAGATTGCTCATCAGGAACAGCTGATTGCCATGCAGGAAAAGCAAATTTCCGAGCTCAGGAAAGATAAGCGGGCCGGCCGGTTTGCGATTTACTTGTCCGTTATTCTCAGCATCATTGTTGCCATCTACTTTTTCCACTTCGATCTGCCGGACCCCGACTGGGGCTTTACAAAAATGATTGGGGAGCTTCTCTCGAAAGTGGGTGTTGCCCTGTGAAATGCAAAAACTGCAAACGTGAAATCGATGACCACGCCATTTTTTGCCAGTGGTGCGGTGAGCGCCAGATCAAGGAGCGCCGAAGCGGCGGCATCGTTAAGGTCCCTAAGCCCCGCAAACTGGCCAGCGGCCGGTGGAACGTCGAGCTGCGGGCAGAGGGCGTGAGCATCACAGAGGACACACCAGAGCTATGCAGGACAAAGGCAATGGCCATCCGTGCAGGATTTATTGAGGAGCAGAAAGCCACCGCCGGAAAAATCACGCTTCGCCAGGCAATCGATGAATTTATACAAAAATACAAAGAGGCTTTATCCCCTTCCACGGTACGCGGCTACGGAACAATCAAACGCAACCGGTTCCCGGGGAAAATGGACCAGCCCATCACACAGACGTCAGGCTGGCAGGACGAGATAGACGAAGCAGCAAGGACACTTGCTACGAAAACAATCATAAACGGCTGGGCGCTCGTCACAGAGGTCATGCGCGCATATAAAGTCAGCATACCCACCGTCAAGATCCCCGCAAAAAAAGCTGCCGAACACTTGTGGCTTGATCCGGAGCAAATCATTGCGTTTTGTATCGCATGTAATGGCCACAAGGCCGAGCGTGAGATGCTTCTTGGGCTGCTGAGTTTCCGGAGAAGCGAAATTTTCGGGCTGCGCTGGAAAGACATTGATTTCCGGAATAACTGTATCAACATCCGGCAAGTCCTTGTCCCCAACGCGGAGCACAAGTACGTCATAAAAAAATCAGCAAAAACTGATCGTTCCGCACGCACTGTTCCGATCCTGATCCCCCGCCTGACCGAGATCCTCCGAAAGCCAAACGGCGTATCCCCCGAAGAACTCATCTTTTCTATACGCCCGGACACCCTTTACAAGATGATCAATCGAGTTTGCGCCCAAAACAACCTTCCCGAAGTCGGCACACACGGCCTGCGCCACAGCTTCGCCTCCCTCGCCTACTTCCTCGGCTTCCGCGAAGAGGAATGCATGCGCATCGGCGGCTGGTCAGATTACAAAATCATGCACGAAATCTACACGCACCTCTACATACGCAGCCTGAAAGAAAAAGAAAACAAAATGTACCAGTTCTACAAGACGAAAGGAAAACTTGTCCTTCCAGAACGAAAAGACCCCGGCAGCGGCAACACCGATTTCCGTTCGTAATTCCGTTCGTAAAATGGTGTCTTAAATCATTATAAACCTCCATTTACGAAAGAATTTTGTTGAAAAAACGCGCACACTCAAAAACTTAAATATCGTCTCAATCATTACAAAAAGACATCAAAAGTTCCCGTTTTCCCAATAATTTTCTAATAAAACAGCAAAAGACACGTAACCAAT
>ERZ1034913.520-NODE-520-length-30642-cov-8.064145_pt1 | contig 30642 bp, 25 predicted proteins | sample MGYA00520697_ERZ1034913 | MGnify/ENA primary metagenome ERZ1034913 (study PRJEB33766, sample SAMN09781786) | gut metagenome | biome: gut microbiome | host: Homo sapiens | place: Madagascar | study: EMG produced TPA metagenomics assembly of the PRJNA485056 data set...
GTCCGGGATATACATATGGTTCCTCCTTGCGCTTCCTAGCGCGTGGTTTTCCTTCTTGAAGATGATACCGCTAGCCGCGGCCCAGAAACGCCATCACCTGCGGGCAGAACTCGCGCGTGAACAGCTCGTCGGCAGGGCACACCGCCTGCAGCGCACCGTCCAGGATGATGCCCGCGCGATGGCCCAGGCTGCACGCCTCATTGAAGTCGTGCGTGACGAACACGACGGTGCAGCGGAAGCGGCCGTGCACGTCGCGCAGCGTCTCGTACATGCGCTTCTTGGTGGTGGGATCAAGCGCCGAGAACGGCTCATCGAGCAGCAAGATTTCCGGCTGCATCACCAACGCGCGGGCCAACGCCGCGCGCTGGCCCTCTCCGCCGCTGATGATGCCAGGGTACCGATCGGCGATATGGCGGATGGAGAACAGGTCGAGCATCTCCTCCACACGGCGGGCGGCCTCTGCCTTGGGCACGCGCGCCATCCTCAGGCCGTAGCCGATGTTCTCCGCAACCGTCATATGCGGGAACAGCGCGTGGTCCTGATACACGATCCCCAACCGCCGTTGCTGCACGGGCAGGCAGCGGATGTCCTTGCCGTCGAGCAGGATGCTGCCGGCCTCCAGGGGAAACGCCCCGGCAATCGCCTCGAGCAGCACGGTCTTGCCGGCGCCCGTCTCCCCCACGATGGCGAATATCTCGTGCGGCTCGATATGCAATTCGTCAACGCGCAGCAAGAAGCTGCCGCGGCGCGCCACCATGTCGCGAATCTCGATGCTGCCGCCGCTCATCGCCGTCCCTCGCATTCCTCGCATGCCTTCATGCGTCTCAAGCCCAATCCCTTGCCGGCCCTGCCCACGCGGCTTGCGCCCGTGGGACGGTCGAGCACGTTCGCCACCACCAGCGTGAACGCCGAAACCAGCAGCATGATCATGGCCGTGGCCATAGCGGTTTCGGTGTTGCCGGTGGAAATGCTCAGGTAGATGCTGCCGGGAAGGGTCTCGGTCTTCATGCGCGTCACGCCCACCAGCATGAGCGTCGCCCCGAACTCGCCCATGCCGCGCGCCCAGGTGAGTACGAACGCGCTGATGATCTGGTTGCGGCACATGGGCACGATGATGGTGCGGAACACGTCCCAGGGCATAGCGCCCAGCGTCTGCGCTACGAACTCGATGCGCGGATTGACGCCGGCGAAGGCGGTGCGCATCATGCGGATGGCGAAGGGCAGGTTCACGATCATCTGGGCGAACACGATGCCCGCAGGCGAGAAGACCACGGCAAAGCCCGCCTCCTTGAGCGCCTTGCCCAGCGGCGACGAGAAGATCAGCAGCAAGGCGAAGCCCAGCAGGATATAAGGCAGCGACAGCGTGAGCTCCATGAGGATCTCGGCCAGGCGCTTGCCGGGAAACGCCACATGCGACAGCGCATAGGCGGTCGGCAGCGACAGCAGCAGGCAGATGACGGTGGAAATGCTCGAAGTGGTCACGCTCATGCGCAAGGAGAACAATACCTCCTCGGAGCTGATGGCCTCGCCGAAATGCGAGATGCCGCCCGCCACAATAGCGAAGATGGCGCTCCCGATGAACAGGAGCACCATCCCCGTTACCAGCATGCACAATGCCGGGAAGATGTTGCGCTTGCGGCCTCTGTGACGTTTTGGCTCAGGTGCCGCGAACATGCGTTACACCAGCTCGTAGCCGAACTTGGTCCAGATGTTCTTGGCAGTTTCGGTCTGCAGGAACTCGGAGAAGGCCTTGACGGCGTCGGCATCGGCGGCACAGGTCAGCTCGGCGCTGGGCACGGTCTTGACGTAGTTTTCCATGCCGGAGTTCTCAAGGATGGTCAGGCCGTCCTTGCCCGCGTTCTCCTTCCACACGATGGCGGCGTCGCCCTCGCCCTTGGCCAGCGCCTCGGCGATCTGCGGAGCGGTTGTGGAGGTGGTGATGGCGCCAGAGGCCTTGACCTGCTCCATGATGCCGGCATCGGTCATGGCCTTGACGGCGATCTTGCCGATCGGCGTGGACTCAGGGTCGCCCAGCAGAAGGGTGTCGCACTTCACAAGGTCGCTGACGGTCTGGATGCCCTTGGGGTTGTCGGCGGGCACGACCAGGACGGGAATGTGCTTGACCAGGTCGGTGCTGGTGGCAACATAATCGCTGACGGGCTTGAGCTCATCGGCGGAGCCTGCGATGAAGAAGTCGCCCTCCTGCGTGGTGTTGATCTGCGTCTGGATCTGAGCGGCGTTGGCGAAGGTGATGTTCATCTCGCAGCCGGTTTCGGCCTTGAAGGCGTCCGCGATCTCCTGGAACGGCTTGGTCATGCCGGCGCCACAATAGATGTTGAGGCTCTTGCCCTCAAGGCTGGCTGCAGCGGTCTGCTCCGGCTGCTCGGCCTTCTGCTCGCCCTTGTCGGAGGAGCATCCTGCCAGCACGCCGCAGGCGAGCACGGCGGCAAACGCCACGGCCGCGATCGCTGCCAGGCGGTTCTTCATCTTTTTCATACTGGTTCCCTTCTTTTTTATCCCCATACCACCAGGCGCCCCTTCGCATGCGAAGGGGCGCCTGTCATTTCGCTGATTATACACGGTCGATGATAATATTTGCAAGAGCCTATAATCGCGAATGAAAATAATCGCTTGAGGCAAACGATGGCTCATGGCTGGGCACATACCGGAAGAAACGCCTGGTCAAAAGTGTTGCCTATAGCCTGGAAGCCGCAAAGCCCGTCGGCGCACCGCTATCGCAAAGGTGCTTGATATCGAGACGATCAAGGAGGCGGGCCTATCCCGCAAAAATCCTTAGCACAGGCGATCGAGCCAAGGCCTTCCAACGCTCCCCTTCCCCGCTAAGCGCCGAACAACGCAGCGGTTTCCTCCATGCGCTGGGCGATGGGCACGCCGAACGGGCAGTTCGCCTCGCAGGCGCCGCATCCGGTGCAGTCCCCGGCGCGAACCTCAAGGGCAAGGTAATGGTCGCGCACAGATGCGGGCACCTCATCCTGCATCTGCGCCAGGTCGGAATACTTGTTCACTTCGGCAATGTTGATGCCCACGGTGCAAGGCTGGCAATGCCCGCAGTAAATGCAGTTGCCGAAATAAGCGTGCTGCGGCGCGCTAGCCAAGATGGATGCATAGTTTTTCGCCTCGTCATCAGCGGTTTCGTACGCCAAGCAACCTGCGCATTCCTCGATGTCCCTGAAGCCGGCCAACACGGAGGCGACCGCGGGGCGGGTCAGACAGTAATGGCAAGCCTGCACGGGGGTCATCGCCGCGCCGAACGGCGATTTCCCGGCGTCGAACAGGCGCCCGCCCGCGAACGGCTTCATCACGGTGATGCCCACGCCGTTTTTCTCGCACAGCGCGTACAGACGCTTGCGCTGCGGGTCCATGTTCTCAAGGCCGAGCTGATACTCGTCCTTGAACAGGTCGTTGATGTCCTCGGAAGCAGGCAGCATGTCGTAAGCGGGGTTGATCGAGAACATGATCATCTCGATGTCCGGCGTGGCCGCAGCCCGCAGTGCAACCTCAGGGTTGTGTGTGGACAGGCCGATGTGATCGATGCGCCCTGCGGCCTTCTCGGCGCGCACGTACTCGATGAAGGGACCTTCCATGATCTGCTCGAACTCGGCGACCGCATCCACGAAGTGGATCAGCCCCAGCTCGATATGCCCGCCGAAGCAAGCGAGCAACTCCTCCCATGCCGGGATCACCGCATCCATGTCGCGCGTGCGGGTGTATTGGCCGTTTTGCCAGGTGGCGCCGAAGTGACCTTGCACGATCCACTTGTCACGATTCGCGCAGACGGCGTTGCCCAAAACCCTGCGCACCGCCGGGTCGGCCATCCAGCAATCCACGATGTTGACGCCCTGCTCCACCGCGAAATCAACCAAACGGGAAACCTTCTCCTGGTCATCACCCGGCATCCACTCCGCGCCGAAGCCGATCTCGCTGACCTCAAGCCCGGTCACGCCCAAACGTCTGTACTTCATGGAACCCCCTTCGCTCGATACCGTACCCGTATCCTACCAGGAGCAACCGCACAATCACCAGGAGCAGCCCCGCGACCTCGCCAGGAGCACTCGCAGGCATACATCGATGGCACGGCTGCTCCTGCGCCGACGCCGCAGGAGCGATCCCCACAACCGGGCAATATGCGCATCCTCATGCCGTCGAGAGGGAATCGAATGTCGCCTCCCAACGGCGCGCAAACACGGCCCACTTGCCGCCGAATAGGGCAAATCCGCTGCTCGACCGCAAAAAAGCAGGTCTCGGCAAAGGAAAACCTGGACCCAGCCGCATATAATATCGAGTTATGACTCATGCGTTGCGCACGGCAGCGCATACCCGCGAACTAAAGGAGCTCTGCATGGATCCGAACAAGCGTCCCGACGATATGATGCGCATCACCACCCCCGAACTTGCCCAGGCGTTCATCGACGAACAGGTTGCCGCAGTCCGAGAGCAGATCGGCGACAAGAAGGTCCTGCTGGCCCTTTCCGGCGGCGTCGACAGCTCCGTCGTGGCCGCGCTGCTCATCCGCGCCATCGGCAAGCAGCTCATCTGCGTGCACGTCAATCACGGCCTTATGCGCAAGGGCGAAAGCGAGCAGGTCATCGACGTGTTCAAGAACCAGCTGGACGCGAACCTGGTCTACGTGGACGCAACCGACCGCTTCCTGGGCAAGCTCGTCGACATCGAGGAGCCCGAGGCCAAGCGCAAGATCATCGGCGCCGAGTTCATCCGCGTGTTCGAGGAGGAGGCCCGCAAGGTCGGCAACGAGGTCAGCTTCCTGGCTCAGGGCACCATCTACCCCGACATCCTGGAGTCCCAGGACGGCGTGAAGGCGCACCACAACGTAGGCGGCCTGCCCGATGATCTGCAGTTCGAGCTGTGCGAGCCCGTCAAGCTGCTGTACAAGGACGAGGTGCGCGTGGTCGGCCGCGAGCTGGGTCTGCCCGAGAACATGGTCGAGCGCCAGCCCTTCCCTGGCCCTGGCCTGGGCGTTCGCTGCTTGGGCGCCATCACCCGCGACCGCCTGGAGGCGCTGCGCGAGGCCGACGCCATCGTGCGCGAGGAGATCGACAACGCCGGCCTGACCATCTGGCAGTACTTCGCCGTGGTACCCGACTTCCGCGCAACCGGCGTGCGTGAGGGCAAGCGTGCCTACGACTGGCCCTGCATCATCCGCTGCATCAACACGGTCGACGTCATGACCGCCGAGGTCCCCGAGCTTGATTGGGCGCTGCTCAAGCGCATCACCGCCCGCATCACCGCTGAGGTCCCCCGCATCTGCCGCGTGTGCTACGACCTCACCCCCAAGCCCGTCGGCACGGTGGAGTGGGAGTAAACCCGCAACAACATATCGCCCATCCGAGGCGCTTTGCTCTTTGCAAGGCGCCTTTTTCGTGAGAGATCGTTTGCAACGCTTCTTGCACCGATAGCGAATTGCCTTATTTACATTTCATAATGCAACATATAATTGACATTACGATTTGGATGCAATATATTTCTGTCATGTTGCAACGGATATCTGTCCATATGTCGAAAGGAAGCCCATGCCGGGCCAGAAAAACCTACGTATGAAGGCAGCGCGCGCAGCGGCCGGCCTTTCGCAATCCGATCTCGCCGAAGCCGTCGGCGTCACACGCCAAACCATCGGCCTTATCGAGGCAGGCGGTTATAATCCCACGCTCAATTTATGCGTTGCCATTTGCAAAACCCTTCATGTCACCCTAAACGACCTTTTCTGGGACGAAGATCGCTAACCCGGTTCCGCCATCTGCAACTCAACACGTTTACCCAAACCAAAACACATCCTTTTAGGAGAGAATCATGAAGCTGCAAAATATGAAACTTGCCCGGAAATGGCGCGAATACGCAGGTCCGAAGGACGAGCGGCTCGAGGCCGAGAACGCGAAAATCTATAAGCTTGGGTTCATGCTGCTATCGTTCGGCATGCTCACGTTGCTTGTGTACCAAATCATGGCCCAGCAGGTAGCGTGGGTGCACGATGGCGCCGACGAAGCGTTTCGCCTCTTCGCGAATCCTGTTGACGCCGTCATGTACGCATGGCTTTTCATCGTGATGATCATCTGCGCAGTGATGCAAACTCGGAAGGGGTACGTCGATACCAACCGCTTCGGGCAAACCGAGCACATTCCCATGGGCTATTTCCTGCTCATTTCGGGCATCACCGGCACCGTAAGCGCACTTGCCATCGCTGCTATGCGCTGCATCGCCGAGGCGCAGATCGTGCCGATTGAAAGTGTCTTTTGGGGAGCGAACCTGGCAACGGGCGTGGTATTCGGCGTGACCATCTTCGCCGCCGTATTCGGCGCACTGTGCTTGGCATTCTTCGAGGCAAAGCAGCGGCGCGCGAAAATCGAAGCGGAGCTAGACTGCCCCGACGACCTGTAACCTAAAAGAGCAGAGTCCGCGCCTTATGCCATCCCTGTCATGTACTCTGCCCTAGATGCGATGCATCACGCAGGAGTAGGATTTGCGTCTATGCCGTCCCGTCAAGCAAAACGAGCCGCGCCCAAACAATCTTTTGGAGCGCGGCTCAACCATTTCGGAAACGCTGTTGCTAACGAAACCGCATCTCTGCAATCAACAACGCGCGACGATCCGTCAGCTAAAAGCCGACGATCAAACCGCCGCGTTCAGCGTAGTAGCTGCAAAGGCCCCTGGTCGGGAGGATCTCGATCTGGGAGTCCGCCCATGCGCTCAAAATGCCATCCTTAAGCGCGTGGGCAACAGCATGGTTGTCGCAATGGCTGATGGCAACGTTGCCGCCGGTAAACCCGCATTCCCTCATGCACTCGATGAGTGCACGAACGGTTCGCTTCGGACCGCGTGTCTTGCCCTCGACGACGATCCGGCCCTCGTCGCTAGCGCTGCCGATACCCCACATGCCCAGCGCCTTGGCAAGGAAGCCCGCCAGCTTATTCATACGACCGTTTTTAATCAGGTTGTCGAAGGACGAGAGCGCGAAAATCACCTTGGTCTTATCCAGAAACGCGTTCGCACGCTCCACCGCCTCGTCGAAGTCGATGCCCTCGCGAGCGAGCCTTTCGATCTCGCGTACGCAAAGGACCAGCTCAGGGCCCGTAGAACGGGAGTCAAGCACGGCGATCTTCTTATCCGAATCCGCCTCAAGCGCCAAATCGCGAGCGGTCAGTGCGCTGTTCATGCTGCCGGAAAGCTGCGACGAGATGGTGATGGCGATGGTGCGATCCGCCTTCTCGAACTGCTCAAGCCACGCGCCCGGAGCGGGGCACGAGGTGTAGCTGGCGGTCTTCTCCTGCTCCATATCGCGCAGCATCTCCTCGATATCAAGCTGATCGTTATCGGTATACCCGCGAACGCCGACGCTGATCTCGAACGGCACGCTGGATAGCTCGATCGCGTCAGATCGATAGTCCGACGGAATAAGGTCGCAGCTTGAATCCGTGACCACGTTCCATTTCATGTAGGCCGTCCTTTCCCGATGCGTCAAGGCGCCCGCACACAACAGGCGCCCCGCATCCATTCCTTTATTTTCCCTGCACCAATTGAAGCACGGCTCCCCCCGCGCCCTTACATCGTGAGAAGCCATAATGCCCATGACTTTCCCCGTAAAGCAAGGGCATGCGGCGAATCTCAAGCTAAAAGGCCGCCACAGCAGGCGCTACGGCGTTTCAAGTCGCCACCCGCCCCATCGCCGCAGCGTGTACGGGTCCGCGATTACTTGCATTCGCAACGCGCACCAACCCAAGAGCGAGCCGGTCGGCGACACCCAAGGGCCGCAACCGCCCCTATTCGCAACGTGGACGCCCACGCCCACACCTTCCCTAAGCGCAAGAAAGGGAACGGGTGAAAAACCCGTTCCCTTTCCAAAACCATCGGTTTCCCGATGATCGACAAGGATCCGCGGATGATGCGCTAGGCAATCGGCGGGGTGCCCTCGAAGTTGCCGAAGATGGCGTCGATCTGGATGGCGGCGCCCATGGGCAGGTTCGCAACGCCGACCACGCGACGAGCGGGGGTTCCCTCGGGGAAGAACTGAGCGTACACCTCGTTGACGGCGTCCATGTCGTTCATGTCCTTCACGAAGATGTTCACCTTGACGCAGTCCTCCAGGACATGGTCAACGCTCTCGATGATGGCCTTGATGTTCTTCAGAGCCTGCTCGGTCTCGGCCTTCACGCCGCCGGCGACCAGCGCGCCCGTTGCCGGGTCAACGCCGAGCTGGGCGGAGATGTTGTTGTAGTGGGAGAACGCCACGGTCTGGGAGGACAGCTCGTCCTTCGGAGCGTTGGCGATGTTGTTGGCCTCGATGATCAGGCCATGACGGGCCTCAACGGCCTGCGGCGGGGTGCCGTCGCCGTGAGAGCACACGGCCTCGATCTGCACGAGCGCGTGCTGCGGCAGGTCGGCGACCTCGACCACGGTGCGGGCCGGCAGGTAGTTGACGGCGCGGGCGATACCCGAATCCGGGAAGAAGCGCTTGTAGATCTCGTTTATGGCCTCAACGTCGCCGAGGTCCTTCAGGAAGACGGTGACCTTGACGATGTCGTCGAACGGAACATCCATGGCGGTCAGGACGGCCTTGATGTTCTTCAGGCACTGAGCGGTCTGCTCCTGCACGCCGCCCATGACAATCTGGTTGGAAACCGGGTCGATCGGCAGCTGAGCGGTGATGTTGTTGTAGTGGGAGAACGCCACAGACTGCGTGGACATCGCGTCGAACGGAGCGTTGTGGGTGTTGTTGGCGTACTTGACCAGGTCGCCGGCCTGGGGCTCGTTCGGGATGGTGCCTTCGCCGTTGGTGAGCAGAGCCTCAACCTGGACCAGGGCGCCCATGGGCAGATCGTTGACGGCAACGATGGTGCGGGCGGGCACGTAGGCGGTGAAGAAGGACTTGTAGGCCCTCTCCACAACGTCGATGTCCATGATGTCCTTGACGAAGATGGTGACGCGAACGACGTCGTTCAGGTCATGATCGATGCTCGCAACGATGGCTGCGATGTTGCGGAAGCACTGCTCTGCCTGCTCCTTGACACCGCCCTCGACGATTGCGCCGGTCTTAGGATCGACAGGCAGCTGGGCCGAGAGGTTGTTGTAATGGGAGAAAGCGACGGTCTGAGAGCACATCGGGCACTTCGGTGCGTTCTCGGTGTTCCTTGCCACTACCACGTTATCCGCCATGGCAATACCCTTTCTGTTGACAGCCTTCAATGAGGTTGCGCAAATACGTTTTCCCACGACTTGCGTCAGAGCGCATTAAACTTGACGGCGATTGTCATTGTCAATCGATTTTCGATAAATTCGTTGCCAGCTTCTATCGATCGAATCCCGTGAATCTATGGCTAAAAATGATTGCCCGATCCTATAATCCTTATGTTTCGGCGCGTATTTTCCAGCGAAACCCTGTTCATTCCGCATACCTTTTGGTGCGTTTTCGGACCAAAGTTTTTCCAACCGTTACCGTTCCGTCAACCACGTTTCCCGGCGAAAAACAGCCGTTTGCCGCCGAAGCCGCGGCGCAGCTTAGCACGTGGCTCGGTGTAGGATGCACTCGGCGGCTATGCTGACGGCTATCTCCTCGGGCGTTTCCGCTTTGATATCCAACCCTATGGGCATGTGCACGGCATCAAGCGCCGACTCGGGGATTCCCGCTTCCAGCATGCGCTCGCGCGCCGTGGCTATCTTGCGCCACGATCCCATGAACCCCACGTATGCCAACGGCTGGCGGAGCACCTGCTCCAGCACGGCGAAATCGTGCTGATGGCTGTGCGTCATGATGAGAACGTAATCGCGTTCGTCAAGGGCCAGGGACGCGGCGATGTTGTTGTAATCCCCCACGATAGCTTGCTGCGCGCCATGGGATTTGCCGGCGTTCGCGAACTCGGGCCGGCAGTCGAACAGCGTGCAGGAGAACCCCACGCGCGACAGGGCCGAAACGGTGGCGCCGCCCACATGCCCGCCGCCGAACACCACGGCGCGAACCGGCAAGGGAACGGGCAGCATAAGCCAACCCTCCGCGATGCAGCGCCCCTTCTGGCCGCGAACCCGATCGCCCGGCGCGGAGTCGTCGCCCGCAAGCAAGGCCCCGTCGGCATCGAGCAACGCGACACCTTCGTCGGATCGCGACAGGTCATCGCAGCAGCTTAACGCCAGATACGCCGGAATGCGCTGCTCGGAGCAGCGCAATAGCTCGCTGGCAACCTGGGCCCACACTGCGCTGCCGCCGCATATCGGAACGTACAGCAAGCTTGCGCTTCCGCCGCAGACCATGCCCAGGCGCTCCTCAAGTCCCATGCTCTCGAAGCGGTGCGCCTTACCCCCCAGCAAACGGCGCGCGCAGGCTATGCCATGCGCCTCAAGGGCGCCTCCGCCGATGGTGCCGCACACCAGCCCATCGGCAGATACCAACATGAGCGTCCCTGCCTTGCGCGGCGTTGAATCCTTGCTTTCCGCCACCGCGACCAGCACCAACGGCTCGCCCGCACGGCAAGCGCCTGCGATATGCTCTGCGATCTTGCGCATCTTCCCACCTCACGCCCTATCGGGCCGAAAACGTTCCACTCAAATGAAGGATGGCCTCCAGCACGCCGCCCGCTACCGCCAGGCCTTTATCCGAGACCAGCCCGCAATAACCGCTCTGGCCGCGTGGATCCACGTCGCCGCACTTCAAGCCCTGGTGAACCTGCACTCCATCGGCTATCAGGCCGCGCAAAACGCCCGTGAGCGTGGCAACCACGGGAGCATCCCCCGCATACGCCACAACCTGGCCTTCCTCAACATGATCGCCTATGGCCGCAACGCCGCGGAACATGCCATCGCAGGGAGCGCGCAGCACGCGTTCGCCGGCGAAACCGCCCACCAGCCCGGGCACCGCGGTGTTCGGCAGCGCCGAGCCCTTGTAATACGCACGACCCAGGGTGTGCCCGCGCATGGTCTCCACCACGGCATGACAATCCACGCCCACCGTGAAGCCCGGGCCGACCCCGACGACGATGGGAGCCATATCCATGGAAGTGCCTAAGTTGCGCTTGGCCAACACGGCATCGACCACCGCGTCGGGCACCACGTCGTTGACGCATGCGCACGCGGGGTCCACCAAAACAGCGACGACGCCTTCGCCGGAAAGCAGCTCCAAGGCATGGGAAGCGTCCCGTACCCGCACGGCCGTCACGCCTTCCACCTGGGTTTTCCCCATGCGAACAGCTTCGCTGAAGGCCACAGTGCGGCGCACCGTCAAAGGCTGCTCTATCTCAGTCATAAGCACGGAAGCGCCACATCGCACAAGGCGCAGCGCGATGGCGCTGGCGATATCGCCGGCGCCGCGGATCACCGCAAGCATCGAAGATCGTCCCTCCAAAGGCTTCCCGCCACCACCGGCGTCTCGCACAGCGCCGCGATGCGTCGCGCCGCCTGCCAATCGACGGGAGCTTCCACCTTGTTGATCAAAACCACGTCATGAAGCCGCTCGGCCCGCAGCACCGCAGCGACCGCCTCGGACGTGACCGCGTCATCGACGGAAACGCCGGCCAGCTGCGCAAAGCGCTGCGGCCGGTGACACGTCTGCGAAACGGAGGCACCTATGCCATCGATCCCGACCACGCACACCGTCCGCCCCGCGCACGCGGGGATGACCGGCTCGTGCTCGGCATGCGCCTTCAGCGGGAGCTTCTTCGCCCCATCGGCCTCCACCAACACGTAGTCCGCCAAGCGCACCAGGTCGGCGAAAGCCACCCGCGGCTCGGCCAACTTCCCCGTGGGCGGATGGATAGAGCCTACGCACACGATGGGAGCTTCCGAAAGCGCCGCCCGCGCATCATCGGGCGATGCGCTAAGCACCACGGGGCACCAATCGGGCACGTACATCTTCGTGCTCGTGGCCACGACCACGCGCGCATCGCGCGACAGCTCCTCGGCCAAGGCGCGCAAAAGCGTGGACTTACCGCCACCGCCGATGATGGCCGTAAGCCCACGCTGGATATGTAGCAAGCTGCTTAAGATTCCCGCTCCTCCGGTTTCGCCAGAAGGATGTGCTCGGGAAGGATGGGCAGCTCGCGATGCCACACGCCCGTTGCCCGGTAGATGGCCTGCGCCAACGCAGGGCCCGGCGTGTTGATGACGATCTCGCCGATGGACTTTGCGCCGAACGGGCCCGTGGGCTCGTAGGAATGCTCGAACTCCACGTTGATGCGCCCCGTGTCCAGACGGGTGGGCAAACGGTACGTGAACAGGCTCGATTCGCGAATGGCGCCCTTGGGCGTGCGGGTAACGTCCTCCATGAGCGTATGCCCGATGCCCTGCACGATGCCGCCTTCCACCTGGATGCGCGCGAGCGCCGGGTTGATGGGGATGCCGCAATCGACCACAGCGGCGTAGTCGAGAACCTCCACCACGCCGGTCTCGCGGTCAAGCTCGATCTCCACCATGCCCACCATATACGGCGGCGGGGACACTGGCGAGGAATGCTGCGCGGTGGCCTCCGGGGCAAGGCGGCAGTTGCACTGGCTTTTCGCGGCGATCTCGGGCAGCGTGACCGTGCGCCCCGTGGCCTCGTGGCGCACGCATCCGCCCTCGAAGCGCAGCTCGGCCGCATCGCAGCCGAGCGTCTCGGCGGCGATAGCGCACAGGCGCTCCTTGAGCTGCGCGCACGCCTTCTCCACGGCCATGCCGGTGACGTAGGTGGTGGAAGAAGCGTAGGAACCCGAATCATACGGGGACGCATCGGTGTCGGCGCCGAACACGCTCACGGCCTCCAGCGGGCATTCCATGTGCTCGGCGACCATCTGGGCCAGGATGGTGTCGCAACCCGTGCCCATGTCGGCAGCGGCGATGAGCAGCATGTATCCCCCGTCGTCGTTGAGCTTGACGGTGACCGAGCCCACGTCGATGCCGGAGATGCCCGAACCCTGCATGGACATGGCAACGCCGGCGGCGCGCACCTTGCCGTTGCCCATGTCGCGTACGGGGAACTTCTCCTTCCAGCCGAACATGTCGCTGCAGTGCTGCATGCAGCGGTCCAGGGCGCAGGCGTTGGCCACCTCGCCGAAATAGGCCGGCATGGACATGCCCTCGCGCACCATGTTCTGCTCACGCAGCTCCACCGGGTCGCGGCCCAGCTTCGCCGCCAGCTCGTTGACGGCGGTTTCCACGGCGAACTGGCCCTGCGTGGCGCCGAAGCCGCGGTACGCGCCCGACGGCTGCATGTTCGTGTACACCACGTTGGCGTCGAACCTGAACGCTTCGAGCGAGCCGGTGTACAGCGGGATGGACTTGTGGCCGGTCAGGCCGACCGTGGCCCAACCGTGCTCGCCGTAGGCGCCCGAGTTCGACAGCGTGGTCACCCCAAGCGCGCGGATGCGGCCGTCGTTATTCGCACCCAGGCGGACCTTGACCTCCATCTCATGGCGCGGTGACCCGGAGGTTTGCGATTCCTTGCGCGAGAACACGCACAGGGCCGGACGCCCCGTCTTCATGGTGACGAACGCGGGGTACACCTCGCACACCGCGGTCTGTTTCGCGCCGAAACCGCCGCCGATGCGCGGCTTCTCCACGCGGATGCGGCTTTTCGGGATGCCGAGCGCGTGCGATAGGATGCGGCGGACGTGGTAGACGATCTGCGTGGACGAGATCACGTGCAGCCTGCCATAGCGGTCCAGCTGGGTGAACGTGCGGAACGTCTCCATCATGGCCTGGTTGTACGCCTTCGTGTGGTAGGTGCGCTCCAGTACCACGTCGCAATCGGCCAGCACCGCCTCGATGTCGCCGCCGGCGTCGGAGGTGGTGCCCACCAGGTTGCGCGTGTTGTCGCCGCCCAGGTCGCACAGCATATGCCAGTTGTCCTCGGGGTGCACCAGCACGGGGTTGTCCTTCGCGGTGCGGAAATCCAGGACCGGCTCCAGCACGTCGTATTCGACCTTGATGCGCGAAAGGGCGGTTTGCGCCGCCTTCTCGTTCTCTGCCGCCACGATGGCCACCACATCGCCCACGAAGCGCACGTGACGGTCGATGATCAGGCGATCGTAGGGGCTGGTTTCGGGGTAGGTCTGCCCGGCGTTGGAGAAACGCTGGTCGGGCACATCCTCCCAGGTGTACACGTCAACCACGCCAGGAACCTTCTTGGCCTTCGACGTGTCGATGGTCTTCACCATGGCGTTGGCGTGGGGGCTTCGCAGAAGCTTGACCACCAGCGCATCGGGTGCGATGTCCTCGGTATAGACGGGTTTGCCCAGCAGAAGCTGCATCGAGTCCTTCTTGCGGACCGATTTGCCCACGGAACGATATTCGGGCCTATCCACGCTCGACCTCCTTGCCATGCTTTTCGTCCAGGAAGGCGCGGATGCCGCGCAGCTGCCCCACGTAACCCGAGCAACGGCACAGGTTGCCGCTCAGATACGTCAGGATCTCATCGTCGGTGGGATCGGGATTCTCGCGCAGCAGCGCGATGGTGTTCATCACGAAGCCGGGGTTGCAGAAACCGCATTGCTCGGCGCCCTGGTCGGCGATGAAGCCCACGAACTCCGACGCCTCGTCCTGCAGGCCTTCCAGCGTGCAGACGCTGCGGCCGTTGGCGCGGGCGGCCAGCGTGGAGCAGGACAGCACGGGCACGTCGTCGAGCATCACCGTGCACAGGCCGCACGCGGACGTCTCGCAGCCGCGCTTGACGCTTTTGCACCCGTGGGCGCGCACGAAATCGATGAGCAGCATGTCGGCGGGGATATCGTCGACCACCGTTTTACCGTTCAGCTTGATCTTGATTTCCACCTAGCGCACCTCCCCTAACGCCAGCAAGGCGCGACGCACGAGAACGGGCGCGAGCGCGCGGCGATACTCGGCGCTGCCCCACATGTTCCCGGAAACGCGGATGCTTCCCGCCACGTGCTCGGCGAACGCCGCGGCGCTCGCCTCGCTGATGCCGTCGGCAAGGATACCCTGTTCGTCGCGCAAAAGCACGGCACGACCCGGACGTGCGCCCACCGCCACGCGGTATTCGTCGCCCAGCTTCGCCGCCATGCAGTTGAGCGTGGGCAGGTCGGTGCGCTGCTTGCGCACGGCCTGGTACGCGAACGCGCCGGGGCGCTTCTTGACGATAAGGCGCACGAGGATGTCCTTGTCGTAGGGCATGTTCACGAACCGCTCCAGGGGCACGATGCCGCCTTCGTGCAGCTCGACGTAGCTGTCCATGGCAAGAAACGCCGTGACGATGTCGGAGAAGCCCATGCGACGCCACAGGCTTCCGCCCAGCGTGGCGCCGTTGCGGAACTGCACGCCCACGATGTCTTGAAACGCCGCCTTGATGGCGCCGCAGGAATAGGCGTCAAGGCCGGCGTGGGTTTCCATCTGACGCAGGGTTACCATGGCGCCGATGCGAAACTCCTCGTCGGTCTCCTCGATGGTGTCCAAGCCCAGATCGCACAGGTCGATGGCGGTGCCGAAGGAATGGTTGCCCATCTTCAGCCACATCATGCCCGCCACCACGCGATTGCGCTTCTTCTGGTTCAGCTCCCAAGCCTCCTGCAGGCTTTGCGGGCGCTCATATTTCTGAAAGGTAATAATGATGCACACCCCGTTGCTTGAGGTTTATAGAAACGTACATATTATACTGTGGCCAGGGAATCCTTCGAAAGCCCCGCGCACCGAACCCGACCGACCGACCATCGAATCTGCAAAGGCGAACCGACCATGACCAGCCCCGTTGAAACCCCGAACGCCATACACGGCTGCATCATCATGGCATCGGGCCTGGGCACGCGCTTCGGGTCGAACAAGCTCATGGCGGACCTTGACGGCGCGCCGCTTATCGCCCACGCGATCAGGACCTGTGACGGGCTATTCGCGAAACGCGTGGCGGTCACACGCCATGAGGACGTGGCGCAGCTGTGCCGCAGCCTGGGCGTGGAGGCCGTCATGCACGACGAACCGCTTAGAAGCGACACCGTGCGCTTGGGAATGCAAGCCATAAACGGGTGCAGCACGGTCACGTTCATCCAAGCAGACCAGCCGCTCATCAGCGCGAACACCCTTGCCGCGCTGCTCCGCAGCGCCGAAGCGCACCCCGAGCCCATCTGGCGCGTCAGCTTCCAAGGCACGCCGGGCGCGCCTGTGCTGTTCCCCGCCTGGGCGTTTGACGAGTTGCGCGCACTCCCGCCCGGCAAGGGCGGCGGCTTCGTGGCCAAAGCGCATGCGCAGCGCGTGCGATGCGTTGAAGCCGCTAGCGAATGGGAGCTGTTCGACGTGGACACCGTGCAGGACCTGGAGATGCTGCAAGCGCATATGGGGGAATGCCGAGATGCCGCCACGAGCTGCCAAGACCCGATCGGGTAGCCAAACGAGCCATCGGGCGTGCCAGCGCGCATGCTGCAAAACCGAACATCGCGACGAGGCGAGCCATCAGGCGCGCCAACACGCCGCCCGCTAAGCTGCACGACACCGCAGGACAGGGCTTGCCCGTCCGCAAAAGCCCCTGAAAGCCTGAAATGCCCGGCAGGTCACGCAGACCTACCGGGCATTCTCATCATATAGGCGTCGCGAAAGGCTATACGTCTGCGTCGCTTTGGGTGATTTCCTTATCCTTGGGGAGCACGATGTTCAAGACGATGGCCACAGCCGCCGCGGCAACGATGCCGGAGCCGCCGAAGATAAGGCTGACCATCTGGGGAGCGCCTGCCAGGACGGCCGGGTTGGCGCCGATGCCGTAACCCAGGCCCAAGGCCACCGACACGATGCTCAGGTTGCGCGGGGTCAAAGGCTCGCGCGTGATCAGCTGAATGCCGCTGACCACGATGGAGGCGAACATGATGACGGCCGCGCCGCCCAAAACGGACTGCGGCATGATGGAGACCACCGCGCCCAGCTTCGGGCACAAACCGCACAATATCAGGAACACCGCGCCGCAGGCCAGGGCCTTGCGGTTGACCATCTTCGTCATGGTGACCAGGCCGACGTTCTGGCTGAACGAGGTGTTCGGCAGCACGCCGAACAGGGCCGCTGCGGTGGAACCCATGCCGTCGCAGATCACGCCGCCGGAAAGCTCCTTGTCGGTGGCCTCGCGGTTCATGCCGCCCTGCGTGACGCCGGAGATGTCGCCGACGGTCTCGACGGCGGTGACCACGAACATCACGAGCACGGGGGCGATGGCGCGCATGTCGAACACGGGCGCCACGGGTAGCAGGCTGGGCACGGCGAACCACGCCGCCGCGGCCACCTTATCCCAGTTCAAAACCCACGCCTTCGTATATTCGACGCCGTTCGCGTCGACACCGGTGGTGGGCAGGACCATGCCCATGATGCCCGCCACGATATAGCCGACGATGATGCCGACCAGAATGGAGGATGCGCTCAAAAACCCGGTGGTCGCGTGCTTGACCGCCAAAATGACCACCAGCACGATAAGCGCCAGGCACAGGTTCTCAAACGAGCCGAAGTCCTTGGCGCTGGTGCCGCCGCCGAAGGTGTTCACGCCGACGCTGATCAGGCTCAAGCCGATGGAGAGCACCACCGTGCCCGTGACCACGGCCGGGAAGAATCGGCGCAGGGGCTTGAGGAAAAAGCCCAGCACGGCCTCGAACAGGCCGCCGATGATCGACGCGCCCATGATGGCGCCGTAGGCCACCAAGCCGCCGCCCATCGAAGCCGCCACGGAGTTGAACACGCCGATGAAGCCCGAGGACGTGCCCATGATGATGGGCACCCTGCCGCCGACCGGTCCGATGCCGAACAGCTGGACCAAGGTGACCACGCCGGCGATCCACATGGCGTTTTGCAGCAGCGCCAGCTGCACGTCGGCGAACTCCGCACCCGCCAGGCCGCACGCGCCCGTGACGATCAAAAGCGGCGTCAAGTTGCCAACGAACATTGCCAGCACGTGCTGCAGGCCCAGCGGAATGGCCTGCGCCAGCGACATGTCGCCCTCGAACGAGAAAACGCCGAGCGACTTTGCATTACCGGAGGTTTCCTCCGAAGCAGCGGCCGAGCAATCCTTCTCCTGAGCCTGCTCTACCGCCTCCGGCTTCTCATCTACCATGCACATCCCCCTTCCAAAGGACGGAAACTGCAAAAAAATAGCACCCTGGCGCGTCTTTTTGAAGAAGGTATGGAGTAATTTACACGTACGTGACATTTTCAGGCACGCCCATGGCGAGCTTGAACGCAAAGCGGGGGCGCTTCCCGTTTGACAACGCCCCCGCCTACATGCTTGCTCCGCGCGTGCCTTGCAACGGCGCGCGACGAACGCCTCCGGCGCAAAAGCCCGTTATTCAGCAAGATGCCCCTTGAAGGTCAACGCAAAAACGGCCGCCCCGGAATGGGACGGCCGCAAACAACACGCAAGGAAGACGCCGATCACGCAAGAAAGTTCTTGTCGCAGAAGTCGGGCGCGAACCCGGCCCCTTCGCCGCGCCGCCCTTACAGCATGTGGGCGCGCAGCTCCTCGCCGCTTACGGGCGAGAGGTAGGCGGGCGCGATGTCGAACACGGTCTTGCAGCCGGTTACGCCCTCGGACGCCAGGCGCGCGACGGCGCGGGCGTAGGACACCAGCACGCAGGCGGTGAACTCGGGGTTGGAGCCCAGGTCGAGCGAGTACTCGATGCGGCAATCGTTGCCGCCGGCCGTGGTGCCCGTGCGGATGACGAAGCCGCCGTGCGGCAGCCTCTTATGGTCACGGTCAAGCTCTTCCTGGCTGATGAAGTTCACCGTGACGTCGTATTCGTCGAAGTAGTTCGGCATCTCCACGATCTGCTTCTCCACCGCCTGGGCGTCGGCGCCCTCCTCGAGCACCACCCAGCACTCGCGCGTGTGCTTCTGGCGCGTGGTCAGTTGCGGGTTGCCGCCGGCGCGCACCGCCTCAAGCGCGGCGGGCACGGGGATGGTGTACTGGCGCGCATCGGCAACGCCGGGGATGCGGCGCAGCGCATCGGAGTGCCCTTGGGAAACGCCGCGGCCCCAGAAGGTGTAGTCCGCGCCCTGCGGCAGGATGCAGTTGGCGTACAGGCGATTCAACGAGAACAGGCCCGGGTCCCAACCGCAGGAGATGAGCGCGCAGGTGCCGGCGTTGCAGGCCGCCGCGTCGACGTTCGCGAAGTGCGCGGGGATATTGGCATGCGTGTCGAACGAATCCACCACGTTGTACAGCGCCGCGTACTTCGGCGTCTGCTCGGGCAGGTCGGTGGCGCTGCCGCCGCACAGGATGAGCACGTCGATGTCCTCGTTGCCGGTCTCAAGATCGGCCACGGAACGAACGGGCACGCCCTCGGTGGCGATGCTCACGCTTGCGGGGTCGCGACGCGTGTACACCGCCGCCAGCTCCATGTCGTCGTTCTGGCGAATAGCCAGCTCAACGCCACGTCCAAGGTTTCCGTATCCCAAAATGCCGATGCGAGTCATTTCGCTTCCTTTCCCAATGCGGCGGCACGGGGCCGCGTTAGAGCCTCAAAAAACGCTTCCATGATACGCGTATCGCGCGCCGAACTCACAAGCGCCGCGCAATTTCCGCATACCAAGCGCATAGGGAAACGGCCGCAAAGCCACCCGCACAACGACGGCAAGCCCGCGCGCAGCGCAACGGCGATACCCCGCGCAACACCGCAGCCGATCCCCGCGCAACACCGCCGCGGCGCGTCCGCCACGCGCATCGAGCCGGCATTATCCTACCGGACCCCTTCCCTTCCTGCTAGAATGCGGCCCATGAAACTTCAACAGCTCAGATACGTCATCCAGGTCGCCGAATCCGGGTCGCTCACCGCAGCGGCGGAGAAGCTTTTTGTCGCGCAACCCAGCCTTTCCAAGGCGGTCTCGGAGCTTGAACGCGAGATGGACATCACCATCTTCACGCGCTCGCGCACCGGCGTCGTCCCCACCGAGGAGGGCATGCGCTTCCTTTCTCGCGCCCGCCAGGTCATCGAGCAGGCCGATCTTCTGGAAGGCGAATACAAGGGTACCGACCGCATCCGCCGCGTGTTCGGCATTTCCACCCAGCATTACGCCTTCGTGGTCAACGCGTTCGTCTCGCTTGTGCGCGAGTACGACCGCAACCGCTACGAGTTCTCGCTGCGCGAGACGTCCACCGCCGGCATCATCGACGACGTGCGGGTGCAGCGCAGCGAGCTGGGCGTGCTGTACCGCTGCGACTTCAACGAAAGCGTTATCTCGAACGTGGTGAAGTCGGCCGACCTGCACTTCGTGCCGCTGTTCCGCGCGAAGCCGCACGTGTTCGTCAGCCGCAACAGCCCGCTGGCGCGCCTTGAGCGCGCAACCCTTGCCGACCTGGCGCCCTACCCGCGCCTGAGCTACGACCAGGGTATCCGCAACTCGCTGTACTACGCCGAGGAGCTGCACATCGCCGAGGCAGTGGACAAGAGCATCGTGGTGACCGACCGCGCGACGTTGTTCAACCTGATCATCGGCCTTGATGGCTACACCATCTCGAGCGGCATCCTTTCCGAGGATCTCAACGGCAGCCAGATCGTGTCCATCCCGCTCGAAAGCCCCGAGCATATGGAGCTGGGATACGTCAAACGCGCCGACCGCCCGCTTTCCTCGGTGGCCGAGCGCTACCTGCAGCTGCTGCAGGAATACGTGAACGAATACCAGCGCGAAGCCGGCGAATAAAAGCGCCCGCCCTCGCGCGAGCCTTTCGACGCGCGGCGCAAGCACGAAACGGCGCGGATGTCGGCGGGTGACGCACCGCAGGGTATGAAGCGCCTCGCCCACCGGCACCGTGCCGCCCGCGCTACCCCCGCCATCCATTCCTTTTAGCTATGCATATCCCTACCAAACCGATAGTTCTCTATCAGGAAGGCCTGTGGCATCCTTTCCCTCGCAACACAAGCGACGAAAGGACGCAACCCATGGCCATCACCAACCCTCCCTACGCATATGACATCGTCGGCAGCTTCCTGCGCCCCGAGGCGCTCAAGCAGGCGCGCGCCGATTTCGCCGCCGGCACCATCACGCGCGAGCAGCTGACCGCCGCCGAGGACGCCGCCATCGCGGACCTGGTGGAGAAGGAGAAGCAAGCGGGCCTCAAGGCCGTCACCGATGGCGAGTTCCGCCGCGCCATGTGGCACCTCGACTTCCTGGAGGGCCTGCAAAACGTCGAGCACGTCGACGCCGAAACGTGGTCGGTCGAGTTCAAGGGCCCCAAGCCCAAGGGCGCTCAGCTGGTGTTCCGCGACAAGATCGCCTTCGGCGACCACCCGTTCCTGGCCCATTTCGCCAAGCTGCGCGACATCGCCGGCGATTACCCCGTGAAGCTGACCATCCCCGCGCCCTCCATGCTGCACCTGATCCCCTGCGTGCGCGGCAAGGCCACGTACCGCCCCATCGAGCGCTATGCCGACGAGTCGGTGCTCTTCGACGACATCGTTGAGGTATACCGCGACGCCGTGCGCGCCTTCTACGACCTGGGCTGCCGCTACCTGCAGTTCGACGACACCAGCTGGGGCGAGTTCTGCGACCCGGCCAAGCGCGAGGCGTACGCCGCCGAGGGCATCGACGTCGACCAGGTGGCGAAGAGCTACGTGGACGCGATCAACCGCATCCTGGAGGCAAAGCCCGCCGACATGATCATCACCACGCACATCTGCCGCGGCAACTTCCGCTCCACGTGGTTCTCCTCGGGCGGCTACGAGCCGGTGGCCGAGGTGCTGTTCGGCGGCGCGAACTACGACGGATTCTTCCTGGAGTACGACTCCGACCGCTCCGGCGATTTCGCCCCGCTTGCGCACATCCGCGACCAGAAGGTGGTATTGGGCCTGGTCACGTCCAAATTCCCCGAGCTGGAGAACGAGGACGACGTGATCGCGCGTGTCCACGAAGCAGCGCAGTACGTGCCGCTTGAGCAGCTGCGCCTGTCCACGCAATGCGGCTTCTCCTCCACCGAGGAGGGCAACGTGCTCACCGAGGATGACCAGTGGGCCAAGATCGCGCTGGTGCGCCGCATCGCCGAGCGCGTCTGGGGCGAATAAGCCGCCAGCGTTCGCAACCTAAACCCGATAGATCAGGCCCGGACAACGGTTCCGGGCCTGATCTGCTTTGACGCGCGATAGTGCCTGAATAGACGCCGACTCTAGAAATGGCACCGCCCTGACTTTTATGCACCTGCGCAACGGCGATCCCAAGCGACCCCATGGTAGAATCGCCGTTGATTTCAGTCAGCTTTCCCTTATCGCAAAGGCTTGGGATGAACAAGCATACCGCCAGCAAAGGCAGCCGCATATCACGCGCCCTCATGACGGCGCTCACCATCGTGCTCATCTTCCTGTTCCTCGACATCATGTCGCTGGTCGCCGACATCCAAGGCACCGCGCGCGTGGTGAACTACGCCGGATTGGTGCGCGGCACCACGCAGCGCATCGTGAAAATGGAGGATGCGGGGCTTGCGCAAGACAAGATGATCGAGTCCGTGGAATCCTACATCGACGGACTGCGCTACGGAAGCGACGACCTGGACCTGGTGCGCCTTGACGATGAGGCCTACCAGGCGAAGATGGCCGAACTAGCCGACCGCTTCGCCGACCTTCGCACCGAGATCGAGCTCGTGCGCGAAACCGGCTACCAAAACACAGACGTCATCGCGAAAAGCGAGGACTTCTTCGAACTCTGCGACCAGGCCACCGGGCTGGCGGAGGAATACTCGCAAGAGAAAGCCTCGGCTCTCGATTATCTTGAGAGCATCGTCATAGCCGATATCGTGGGCCTTCTGGCGTTGTTCGCCATCGAGCTTGTCCGCGCCCTGCGCACCGCGGCCTTGAACAGGCAGCTGCAACGCAAGGTGTACCTTGACGAGGCGACGGGGCTTCCCAACAAGAACAAATGCGAGGCGATCTTGTCGCAGGCCGAGCCCATCCGCCCCGAAAACCCCTTGGCCGTGTTCGTGTTCGACCTGAACAACCTGCGCATCATCAACAACAACCTCGGGCATGAGAAGGGCGACGAATACATCCGCTCTTTCGCGCTGCAGCTGGCGAAGGCGCAAAGCCCCCTGTGCTTCACCGGCCGCTATGGCGGCGACGAGTTCCTGGCGGTGCTGCGAAACGCCGATGCTTCACAGGCCACGGCGCTGCTCGACCAACTCAAACGCAACGCCGATGAGTATTCTCGAGCCCATCCCGATATGCCCATCAGCTATGCCGCGGGCTATGCGCTGTCCAGCGAATTCGAATCCCCCACCATGCGCGAGCTGTTCCGCCAGGCCGACAAGAACATGTATATAGACAAGAACAACGCGAAGATGGCCGAGGCGGCGGCGCGTCAGCGGCAAAACGAGCGCATCCTGAAACAGGTTTCCAGCCTTGGCTTCCATTTCTCCAACTGCATCTATTGCGATGCCGACCTTGATCAGTATCGCATCCTGCGTGCATCGTCGAACACGTTCTTAGCCGAAAACGGCAACTACTCGGGCGCCGTCGAGCAATTCGCAAGCACGTTGGCCGACGTCGAGCAACGTCCCGCCGTGCGACGAGCGCTGCAGCTGGAAACGCTGCGCGAACGCCTCACCCCGCAAAGCGATCCTCTCGAATTGGTGTTGCAAGGCCCCAAGTGGCGTGGGCGCATCACCATGCTGTACCTTGATGGTACCGAAGAAGGCGCGCTCCATCATTTCGTGGTCGCCCTCGAGCCGTTCTCCGACGGCACCGCAAGCGAGAAGCAGCAGCTCTCCCGCTACTACGACCAGCTCAGACAATCCATCCTTGAGAACAGCAGCGGCTACGTGGACGCGCTGCTTGATTCGGCGCAGGCGGCATATTCGGTCGACCTGACCAACGACCGCCTTGAGCAGGTGTTCTTCGAGTCCGATTGGACCTTGGCCGAACCGGACCTGCATCTTCCCTGCTCTTATACGGCCTTTTGCCGCAAGCATGCAGAGTCCGTTACCGCGCCCACGCTGGAAAGCTATCGCCTCGCAGACTCCTCGGAAAAGCTGCTTGCGCGCTTCAAAGGCGGCGCGAACGAAATGACCATCGAATTCTGCGAGACGGACGCCGACGACAAACAAGAATGGCTGCAAAAGGTCGTGCTCATGTCGCAAGATTCGCTATACCGCGCCGACACTCAAGATGAGCTTCCCATCGTGCGCGGCATCGTGCTGATCAAGAACACCTCGGCGTTCCACGAGCAGGAACAGGCGGAGAAGCGCCGCCTTGAGCAGGCGCTGCAAACCGCCGACTCCGAGAGCAAGGCGAAAACCGAGTTCATGAACCGCATGAGCCACGACTTCCGCACGCCCATCAACGGGATCTTGGGCATGCTCAATATCATCGGCGCAAGCGACGGCGACGCCGCCAAAACCCGCCAATGCCTGGACAAGATCCAGCTTTCAGCGAACCACCTGCTCAACCTGGTAAACGACGTGCTCGACATGAACAAACTCAGCTCCGGACAAGCGGTGCTCGAGCAGGACGAGTTCGACCTTCTGGAATTGGCCGATGACGTGGAATCGCTCGTTGCCGCCCAGATGCTTGAAAGCGGCATTTCCCACGAACGATACCGCAAAGACGTGAAGCACGCCCAGCTCATCGGCAGCGACCTGCGGTTGCGCCAGATTATGCTCAATCTGTTCAGCAACGCCATCAAGTACAACAAGCCCGGCGGGAGGGTGGACACGTACATCACCGAGCTTTCCTGCAACAGCGAGACGGCGCTGTTCGAGTTCAAGATCGTCGACACCGGCATCGGCATGAGCAGGGAGTTCGTAGCTGAGCACCTGTTCAAACCGTTCACGCAGGAACAGAACAACGCGCGCACCCGCTACCGGGGCACCGGCCTGGGCATGTCCATCGTGAAAACGCTCATCGACGCCATGGGCGGGGCCATCACGGTGCAAAGCACACCAGACGTCGGGACGGGGATAACCTTCACGCTGTCGTTCAAGGTAAACGACAGCGCAACGGCGCGCCCCGAGAACGCGGCGCCCGCACCGCAAGCCCCGATCTCCCTATCCGGCAAGCGCGTGCTGCTGGTCGAAGACAACGACCTGAACATGGAGATCGCCGAGTTCTACCTGGACACCGCCGGGGCCGCCGTGATCAAGGCATGGAACGGCAAGGAAGCGGTCCGGATGTTCGCCAACTCGAAGCCGGGCACGATCTCGTTGATCTTGATGGATCTGATGATGCCCGTCATGGACGGCTACGAGGCCACCCGCGCCATACGCGCGCTCGACCGCCCCGACGCGTCCGCCGTGCCCATCATCGCCATGACGGCCAACGCCTTCGACGAGGACCGCAAGAAGTCGAAGGCCGCCGGGATGAACGCGCACCTGGCGAAACCGCTTGACATGCAGGCGCTGCTCTCCGCAGCCGGGCGTTTCTGCGAATAGGCCGCCGACGCGCACAAGCCGGCATCAGACACATCGGGCCCGGAACAACGGTTCCGGGCCCGATCCATTTCGATATGCGATGCCGCCGGGAAAGACGCAGGCTCCGAAAAACGCCGCCATCCTACCCCGCCAGCACGCTCTGCCAGTCGATGGGCTGTTCGCCCGCTTCCTCCAATATGCGATTGACCTGGGAATATGGACGCGAGCCCATGAACGCGGGCAATGCGGCCGTAGCGCGGTTGGCCGAAAGCGGCGAAGGATGCGTGCTCCTGAGCACATGCTTGTTCGCAAGCGATGCCGCTGCAGGGCCCGCTTCCGCAGCCTTCCAAGCCCCGTCCACCAAGTCGATGGCATGCTTGCCCCAGGCAAGGAACACCACGGGTTGCGGCACCTCCAGGCAGCGGCGCACCACGTGGTCTGTAAGCACCCGCCAGCCAAGCTTGGCATGCGAGGCCGCCGCATGCTCGCGCACCGTGAGCGTGGTGTTGAGCAGCAGCACGCCTTGGGCTGCCCACGAGGTCAAATCCCCGCTCTCGGGCATCGGGCATCCCAGATCGGCGGCCATTTCCTTATACATGTTGCGAAGGCTGGGGGGCAGCTTGCAGCCGCCCGGCACGGAAAACGACAGCCCCATGGCCTGCCCCGGCCCGTGATACGGGTCCTGCCCCAAGATGACCGCCCGCACGTCCGCGGGCGCGGTGAACGCGAGCGCATTGAGGATATCGTCTTGCGGAGGGTAGATGGTCTGCGTGTCTCGCATGGCTTCCACCTGCGACAACAGCTTCTGCGTGGTTTTGCGCACCTGCGCAGGCGCAGCATCAAGCCACGCGTTCACGTTCTCGTTCGAGCCCATAGGGCCTCCTTCTTATATAGGGAAACGCCGGCGAGCGGCGTGTTCGCGGGATCGCGATGCGCAAGCACGCTCAACGTCTTGGCGCTCACCGGCCCCCGACCTCCGAGAAGCCGGGCATCAGACCTCCCGCGCGCCTCCGCTTACGCCCGCAAGATCTTATGGATGATAGCGGATGCCTGCTCGGACGCGCGCAAAAGCGTTTCACGATCTTGATCCGAGACGGCGCTCAAACGCTGGCGAACGCGCTCGATGGAGGCAAGGCGGATGGTTTGCGCCAGCTCCAAACCCTCCTCGGTGAGCGTGGCCTTCACCATGCGGAAATTCTCGGAGCTGCGATGCTTCTCCACAAGCCCTCGCTCGACCAGGGAGGCGATCGTGCGCGTGATGTGCTCCTTTGAGACGGCCAGGTCGTCCGCTAAATTGGACATGCTCGACTTCCCGCAGAAGCAAAGGCGCATGATTATGTCCGTCTCGGTTTTCGTCAGCCCATCGCCGCGGCTTGCCATAAGCGCATGCCGGGCAAGCGCCTCATAGGTGCCCATGGCATCGAGCACCGCCTCTTCGGGCGCCATATGATCGGCACCCTTCGCGTTTTCCTTATCGCACATGCGAAACCGCCTTGCCGCAAAGCCCGCCACACCGGCGAGCCCCTTCTCGATATGTCCCTATTTTGTGTTTACATTTGATATTTGTCAATGCATTGCCGTAGCATTTGCAATTGATGTTTATCATCTGACTATTATCAATCGTTATCGACATCGGCGAAGGGTTTGCCATGCCCGAACGCCGCAAATCGCCAAGGAGGTTACATGGGTCTAGGAATCAAAAGAGACGATATGAAGATGGTGGCGCTGCTGCTTTCCGGCGCGTTCCTCACCGTGCTCAACGCAACGCTGCTGACGCCCGCGCTGCCCACCATCATGCAAGATTTAAGCGTCAGCTCCACCACCGTCCAATGGCTGACATCGGGATATGCGCTCACCGAGGCCGTGATCATCCCACTGGCGGCCTACCTGATGGGCCGCTTCTCCTCGCGGCGGCTGTTCATCGGCGGCCTGACGCTGTTCGCCTGCGGCAGCCTTGTGGCCGCCTGCGCGCCCGCCTTCCCCGTGCTGCTGGCCGGCCGCGTCATGCAGGCCAGCGCCACCGGCTTCCTCATGCCGATGGTGTTCAGCATCGTGCTGCTGGTCATCCCGCGTGAGCGGCGCGGCTCGGCCATGGGCATCGTCGGCCTCATCATCGGATTCGCCCCAACCATCGGCCCGTCCCTTTCCGGCGTGCTCGTGGACACGGTAGGCTGGCGCGCCATCTTCGCGATCGTCACCGCGCTTGCCGCCGTCATCGCGGTGCTCGCCGTTCGCGGGCTGCAACCCTACGAGAACCTGAGCCGCTCGAAGTTCGATGCGCCTTCCGTGGTGCTGTCGACGTTGGGCCTGGTCGGGCTGCTGTACGGCCTCTCCTCCTTCAGCTCCTCGCAAAACCACGTGGCCACGGCGGCGCTTGCCGTGGCCGGCCTTGCGCTCGTGGGCGCCTACGCCTGGCGCCAGCTGCACCTTGACGAGCCCATGCTGCGCCTGGACATCCTGAAGGTGCCGCAGTACCGCACCGTGGTCATCATCATCGCCCTGTTCCAGGCGGCGCTCATCGGCATGGAGACCATCATGCCGCTCTACATCCAAGGCGTGCTCGGCCATAGCGCCACCGTCAGCGGCATCACGCTGCTGCCCGGAGCCGTCATCGGCGCGTTCACGGGCTTGCTCGCCGGCCGCCTGTTCGACAAGCACGGGGTGCGCCGCCCCGTGATCTTGGGCGCCTGCGTCATCGTCGCCGGCCTGGTGGGCTTCCTTGCGCTGCGCGCCGACTCGGCGATTGTCATGGTATCGGCCGTCTATGCCATCATGGCCGTGGGCATCCAGTTCACCATGACGCCGGTCAACACCTGGGGCGTGAACTCGCTTTCCAACGATGCGATCCAGCACGCGCAAAGCACGAGCAACACCATCAACCAGGTGGCCGGCTCGTTCGGCACCGCCCTGCTGGTATCCATCGCAGCAGCCGCATCCAACGCCGCGCAAGGCCTGGCGGGGGCCGACCGCGTGTTCTTCGGCTATCATGCATCGTTTTGCGCCACCGCGACGCTTGCCGGGTGCGCGGTCATCCTGATCGTGCTGCTGGTACGCGACCGCAAGCCAGCGACTGCCGCAAACGCCGCTGCCGATGCAACGTGCGCCGCGCCCGAAGCAGACGCTGCGGGCGATCGCCTGCCCTCGTTCGCCCGTATGGCCGATGCCATGCTGCCCGACCTGACGCTTGCCAGGGCCATGAACCCCAACGCCGCCACGGTGCGCGATTCGGCCACCATGGGCGAAGTGGTCGACCTTATGGCCAAGACCGACACCACGGGTGTATCGGTGGTCGATACGCAAGGCAACCTGGTCGGCTACGTCACCGACGGCGACATCATGCGTTATCTTTCGCGTTTGGACCTCAACATCAGCGGCCCCTCGGCGGGCGTGAGCCTGTCGGTGAAAGACGCCGAGGACATGGAGCAGCGTGTAGCCTCCTTGGCCAAGCTCAACGTGATGGAGCTCGCGACGAAGCGCGTGATCTCGGTGGACGTATCGTCGCCGCTCGATGTCGCATGCGGCGTTTTGTCGAAGCGCAAGATCAAGAAGATCCCCGTCACCGACAAGGGCAAGCTGGTCGGAGCGCTAAGCCGACGCAACGTGCTGCACGCTATCTTGTCCGCGGCGCAAAAGCCCGCACAACGCTAGCAACACGGGAAATCCAAGCCTTCCCGCCCATAGCCCCCTAACGTTCGACTATCATCTATCGAACGCTTTACCGACGGCCGTCCGGCGCTGCCCGCGCCCGACGGCCGAGCTACGTCAAGGAGATCGAATGGGTTTGGGAATCGCGAAACACGAGCTGAAGATGCTGGCGTTGCTGCTATCGGGCGCGTTCCTCACCGTGCTCAACGCCACGCTGCTCACGCCGGCGCTGCCCGCCATCATGGGCGACCTTGCCATCGAACCCACCACCGCCCAGTGGCTGACCTCGGGATATGCGCTCACCGAAGCCGTGGTCATCCCGCTTGCGGCCTACCTGATGGGCCGCTTCACCACGCGCCGCCTGTTCATCGGGGGCATGGCGCTGTTCGGCTGCGGAAGCCTGCTGGCCGTGCTGGCGCCGGCGTTCCCCGCGTTGCTAGCCGGCCGCGTCATGCAAGCCTGCGCCACCGGCTTCATCATGCCCATGGTGTTCAGCGTCGTGCTGCTGGTGATCCCGCGCAAGCGCCGCGGCTCGGCCATCGGCGTGGTAAGCCTTATCGTGGGGTTCGCGCCCACCATCGGTCCATCCCTTTCCGGCGTGCTCGTGGACACGGCGGGCTGGCGCGCCATCTTCGTCATCGTCACCGCCCTTTCGGCCGCCATCGTCGCGTTCGCCGCGAAGGACCTGCAGCCCTACGGAAGCCCAAACCGCTCGAAGTTCGATGCACCCTCCGTGGCGTTGTCGACGTTGGGCCTGGTCGGGCTGCTGTACGGCCTCTCCTCCTTCAGCTCCTCGGACAACCTTGCGGCCACGGCGGCGCTGACCGCGGCAGGGCTTGTGCTCGTGGGCGCCTACGCCTGGCGCCAGCTGCACCTTGACGATCCCATGCTGCGCCTGGATATCCTCAAGGTGCCGCAATACCGCATCACGATCATCATCGTCGCGTTGATCCAAACCGGCCTGATCGGCCTTCAGACCATCATGCCCCTCTACATCCAGGGAACGCTCGGCAGAAGCGCCGCCGCAAGCGGCATGGCGCTTCTGCCCGGAGCGGTGATCGGCGCCTTCGCCGCGCTGCTTGCAGGCCGCATGTTCGACAAGCTCGGGGTGCGCCGCCCCACGCTCACAGGCACCGCCGCCTTCGCCGCGGGAGCAGCCTGCTTCCCGTTCCTGTGCGGCGATTCGCCCATTGCGCTGGTGACGGCGGTCTACGCCGTTTTGGCCGCGGGCATCCAGTTCGCCTCGGCGCCCGTCAACACCTGGGCAATCAACGCGCTCCCCAACGACGCCATCCAGCATGCGCAAAGCACCGGCAACACCATTAACCAGATCGCCGGCTCGTTCGGCACGGCCCTGCTGGTGTCGGTCGCCGCGGCCGCCTCGAACGCCTCGCAGGGGGCCGCCGTCACGCAGGCCGCGTTCGCCGGCTACCATGCGGCGTTTTGCGTCACCGCGGCGCTCATGGCCTGCGCGATCGTCCTAACCGTGCTGCTGGTGCGCGACCGCAAGCCCGCCGGGAGATAAGCGGGGGCGCAGCGCCGCCTACCACCTGGGATGACGCCTGCGCCTCCGTCCGCCTGAAACCACATTGGCATCCTCGACCGTCTGAAACCACGCCGATGCCCTGCACGCCCGACACGAAACCCCGCCAATCAGGACCACCCGCATAGCGGGTGGTTTGCTCTTAGGGTATAACCCATGGAAG
>ERZ1034913.522-NODE-522-length-30568-cov-10.503949_pt1 | contig 30568 bp, 21 predicted proteins | sample MGYA00520697_ERZ1034913 | MGnify/ENA primary metagenome ERZ1034913 (study PRJEB33766, sample SAMN09781786) | gut metagenome | biome: gut microbiome | host: Homo sapiens | place: Madagascar | study: EMG produced TPA metagenomics assembly of the PRJNA485056 data...
GCAATGGACTTTGAGGACCTTATGGAGAAAGGGAAGGGAAATGGAAGAGGCTTTCGAGCTTATCAGCACCGGCGCTTGGTCCATCGTGCCGCCGCTGCTGGCGTTGGCTCTGGCGCTCATCACCAAAGAGGTGTATTCGTCGCTGACCATCGGCGTGTTCGTCGGCATGGTCATCTACCAGTTCACCCTCAACGGTGTCGGCGTCGATCAGCTGGTCACGGCATTCACCGATGTGCCGAACGCGATGGCGCTGCAGATCGCCGATAACGGGGCGTTGCTGTTGTTCCTTGCGTTGTTGGGCGCGCTGACCGTGGTCATCGCCACGGCGGGCGGCAGCCGCGCTTATGCCGAGTGGGTGTCCACCCATATCAAGAACGCGCGCGCCGCGCAGGTGCTCACCGGCTTGCTGGGCATCATCATCTTCGTCGACGACTACTTCAACTGCTTGACGGTCGGCGCGGTCATGCGCCCCGTGACCGATCGCTTCCATGTCAGCCATGAGAAGCTGGCCTGGATCATCGACTCCACGGCAGCCCCGGTCTGCATCATCGCGCCGGTGTCCTCGTGGGCCGTTGCGGTCGGCGGTTATCTGGGAGACGACGGCTTCACCACGTTCGTGCAGTCCATCCCGTACAACTTCTACGCGCTGCTCACCATCTTCTTCGTGTTCTTCATGCTGATCACGAACAAGAACGATTACGGTCCGATGCGCGCTGCCGAGGCGGAGGCGCAGTCCTCCGGCGGCGCTTCTGCCGAGGGCGGCAAGCTGCTGGAGAAGCTGTCCACCATGGGCCTTTCCGATCAGGCTGAAGCCGATCCCGACGACCATACGAACCTGGAGTCGGTCGTCACCGAACAGGCCGACATCGAGCAGTCCGCATCGGCAGCCATCGATGAGTACAAGGGCCTTGACATCTCCGAGAAGGGCAAGGTCTACGACCTGATCGTGCCTATCCTGGTGCTGATCTTCTTCTCGATCCTGGGCATGATGTACACGGGCGGCTTCTTCGAGGGCGTCGACTTCGCCACCGCTGTCGGCGAGAACCCGGTCGGCGGCCTGTGCATCGGCGCTACGGTGGCCCTGTGCGTTGCCGGCGCCATGTTCCTGCCGCGCGGCCTGACCACGTTGAGCGGTTTCGTGGAGAGCATCTCCGAGGGCGTGCGCTCCATGGTCGGCGCCATCATGATCTTGGTGCTGGCATGGAGCTTGGGCGGCTGCTGCCGTTACATGCTCGGCACGGGCGACTTCGTGAGCGGCTTCCTGAACAGCCTGGGTGTGAGCTTGGCCATCCTGCCATGCATCATCTTCCTGGTGGCCGGCTTCATCGGCTTCGCCATGGGCACGAGCTGGGGCACCATCGCGCTGATCCTGCCCATCGTCGTCGGCGTGTTCAACGAGGGCGATCCGCTGTTCCTGGTTGCCGTGGGCGCAACGCTGGCAGGTGCCGTGTATGGCGACCATATCTCGCCGATCTCGGACACCACCATCCTGTCGTCCGCGGGCGCGAAGTGCAACCACCTGCGTCACGTGGCAACGCAGCTGCCGTACGCGACCACCGTCATGGTCGTCTGCTTCCTGTGCTACATCGTCGCCGGCTTCACGGGCAATCCCTGGATTTCCCTGGTGCTGGGCGCGGTGCTCATCGTGGTTGCGGTGAAGATCCTGCACAAGTCCAACATCGGCGTGAAGAAATAAGCTCCGACGCGCGGCAAGCGCCGCAAAAGTGGCAAGAAAACAAAGGGAGGGTTCCGCTGGGAACCCTCCCTTTTTTGTTGAACGGCTATTTGCGGAAAACGCGCGGGGTTTGACTTCGACAGAAGGCCTGTTGATTTAGCCTTGTTTTCGGGTGTGTGAGGGCTCGTCCTTGCTCGCGGGTATCCCTAGAAGATGTAGCGGCCTACCAATGGCTATTGCCGTCCGTTCTTTTCCGCGCCATGTTGCCGTCTCGCCCGCATTCGCGCTATGCCGAGAAGATGCGGGGGAGGGGAAGGTCGTGAGGTTCGGTGGGTACGCGGTCGACGCGCTGCTCTTCGAATGCCACGCCGGCTACGAAGCAGTCATCACGCAGTTTGGGAAGGAACCGATCGTAGTTTCCGCCACCGTACCCGAGGCGCATGAAGCCGCTGTCGAAGGCCACCAGGGGGATGACAGCGATGTCGAACAGCTGCTCATCGGCTCCTCGCCAGCCTTGGGCGTGCAGGTCATCGAGCAGATAGGGGCGTGCGGGATGGTCGAGGAAGGCGGGGCGCTGCTCGGTCAGCTGGTTTTGCGCGATCGGGAAGAACACCATGTGCGCCGGCTCGTCAGGCGTATCCTTGGCCATGCAGGGCAGATGCACTTCCCAGCCGCGTTCGTATGCCGCATGCAGCAGAGGATGCACGTCGACTTCGCTGCTCATCGGCTCGTAGGCGGCGATGCGCAGGTGCTCTGCGGAAGCGCCCGAGGATGTTTCGCTCGTGAATCGGCTATCGATTTCCGCAAGGAATCGCTCGCAGATAAGACGGCTTTTCTCCTTGCGCTCGGCATCGGGGATTGCTTTGCGTCGTGCAAGGACTGATTTGCGCGTGTCTTGCTTCAGGGTCATGGTCGCGTTCCTTAAACGTGGATGAAATCTCAGCATCGTGTGAAAAAGCATAGCAATAAAGTAGAGGTTTATCGCTTGCGCTAGTATGTAAGCATACTCGTTGAATCCGGCAATGGCCACGACTGCTATGAACAACCCTCATTAGCAGATGAGCAGCTATTTCGTTGGCGAGGAAAGGGGAGGGATACTTGCCATCCGCCCCGCTTGGAACATCGAACACGAAATAGGAACGAGGGAAACGGTGCACTTCAAGGCTTCGGTCGAATATGGGATGCGTGCGGTGCTGTATCTAGCGGAAAAGGGCTCGATATGCTCGTCGCGCGAGGTGGCCGAGGAGATGTCCATTCCGCGCGACTACCTGATCCAGCTGGCGCAGCTACTGCGCAACGCCGGAATCATCCATGCGCGTCCGGGCAAAAACGGCGGATACATCTTGGCGAAGGACGCTTCCAATATCAGCATGCTCGACGTGTTCAACGCGCTGCAGAACGATCGACCGCGAGCGGAGCATAAGGACGAGGAGGGTGTGAGCAACCTGCTGCGAGAAATCACCGCCGCATGCTCCACGGTCGAACGCGAAATGGAGGAGTATATGTCCTCCATCACCCTGCAGAAGATGATCGATCGCATCCACGACAAGGAGTCCGAAAACGCTTCCGGTTCTACCCGATCCCAAGTACTTGCATAACGAGCAGCACCGCGGTGAGCACGGAGACGATGCCCACGGTGACCCAGATGAGCACCTTCGTCACGCGGCCGGACTTGAACTTGCCCATGACGCGCTTGTCGGACGAGATCAGCGCCATGAACACCAGCAGCACCGGCAGCACCAGGCCGTTGATGAACTGCGCCATGAGCATGACGCCCATGAGGTCGATGTTCGGGATGAGCACGATGACGGCCGAGAACGCGATGACGAACGTGAAGATGCTCTTGAACAGCGGCGCTTCCTTCCATTTGAAGGACACGCCGGCCTCCCAGCCGAATGCCTCGCAGATGACGAACGCCGTGGTCAGCGGAAGCACGCATGCCGCCAAAAACGATGCGGCGATCAGGCCGATGGCGAACAGGGCCTCGGCGTACTTACCCGCGAACGGCGCCAGTGCGGCAGCCGCATCGGCGGCATCGCTGATGACGATGCCCTGCGGATAAAGCACGGTGCCGGTGGTAATGATGATGAACCACGCGACCAAGCATGCCGCCACCGTGCCGGAGACCACGTCGACCTTCTGCGTGAACAGGTCGTCAGGTTTGACGCCCTTCTCAACCACGTTGCTCTGGTTGAAGAACATCATCCACGGCGCAATGGTGGTACCTATCATCGAAATGACCAGCGAAACGAAGCTCTGCTGGTACACCACATGGGGCACGATGGTGTTGATAGCCGCATCTTCCCAGTTCGGCTGCGCCAAAAATGCCGCGATCACGTAGGTGACGAACACCAGCGACAAGATCAGAAACACCTTTTCAACGCGCTTGTAGCTACCGCCCACGATGAGTAGCCATACGGCTATGGCGGCGACGGGCACGGCGATGTATTTCGACACGCCGAACATCTCCATACCCGAGGCGATGCCTGCGAACTCGGAGAACGTGGTGCACACGTTGCCGATGAGCAGCGCGAGCATGGCAAGTGCCGTAAGCCTGATGCCGAAGGACTCGCGGATGAGTGCGGCGAACCCCTTGCCGGTGACGGCGCCCATCTTCGCGGCGGTCATTTCCACCACGATGAGCAGCACGCACATGATGGGGATGACCCACAACGTGGCGAAGCCGAACTGCGCGCCAACAGTCGAATAGGTGGAGATGCCGCCGGCGTCGTTGCCGGCCATAGCCGTGACGATGCCCGGGCCCATGGCTGCCAGGAGGAGCAACAGCTTGCTCTTCTGCTTGCTGGAGCCGCCGGTTTGCTCGAGCGCCTGCTTTTCCGCAAGCTGCTCGGCGGACAGCGTAGCCTCGCCGGTATGGAAGCTGCTGCGCTCCAACGGGTTATGCGAATCGATGTCGGCAACGCGCCCGGTCTTGCTGTTCTGCTTCAAAACCACGGCTTACCTCCAATGGAATCCTGCGATTTGCAGTACGACAAGGGTGTACAGGATCAAGAACAGCAGAGCGCCGGTCGCGATGCCCACCCACTTCCACATGGAAGTCTTCGTTTTGTCGCTGCTGACGTCGTCCTCGATGGCGTCCCAGGCGTCGTCGATGGTGACGATACCCAGCAGGGCGCCGTGCTCGTCCACGACGGGCATGGCGGTCAGGTCGTACTTGAAGATGTCGGCGGAGACGTCCTCTTCGGTTTCGTCCGGCGTTGCGGTGATCAGGTCATCGTACATGCACTTCGACATGGGCGTTTTGTCGTCGGTGAGTACCAGGGTGCGCAGCGAGCAGACGCCGACCAGCTTGTCGTATTCGTCCAGCACGTAAACGAAGTGGACGGAAGGATGGTCCTCGGGAAGCTCGCGAAGCACCTCGATGGCGTGCCCGACGGTGTCGGTGTCGGCAACGGATACGAACTGTGTGGTCATCATGCCGCCGGCGGTGCCGTCCTTGTAGCCGAGCAGGCGGCGAATCTCCGTTGCGTCTTCCACGCCCATCAGACGCAGGAGCGTTTCGGCGCGCTCGTAGGACAGGTCGCGCACGATGTCGGCTGCGTCGTCCGGGTCCATGTTGCCCAGCACGCTTGCAGCCTGCTTGTTGTCCAAGCTCTCAATGAAGTCGGACTGGTATTCGTCTTCCATCTCCGAGATGGCCTCGGTTGCTTGGGCGTCGTCGAGGTGCTCGAACACGTTCGCACGCTGTTGCGGATCAAGCTGCTCCAGAATGTCCGCAACGTCGGCAGGGTGTAACTCGTCCAAGCGTTTGTGGGTGACGGACAGCTGCACTTCGGAAAGGTCGCGGTCCAGCAGGTCCATGTAGTTCCACGCGATGATTTGCTCGTCGATCTTCTTGCCGAAGACCTTGGCGACGGAGACCACCGAGCGCTCGATCCAAGGGGCAAGGCCGCGCAGGATGCCGCGGACGCCCACCTCGGCGCCGAGCAGGCGCAATTGGGAGCCGGATACGGAAAGCTTCAAATCGTTTACACGCACGACCTTCAGGCCCTGCGTGTCGACGATCTGGCGGTTCATGAGGTCGCGTGCAAGCAGCACCTCGTCGGGCTGCAGGTAGCTGAAGCGGATGTCGTGCGCTTCGACCTGCAAAGTGAGGCCGTCGTCATCGAACTCGTCGACGTACTTGCGCCATGAGATCATGAACGGAATTTTACCCGGACCCTGGAAGGCCAGGCTGGTGATGCGCGGAAACACCTCGCCCGTGGAGATGGCGAGGTCGGATACGGTGCCGATTTTCTCACCGGTGCAGTCGACCACCGGCTTTCCCAGCATTTGAGAGAGATAGAGCATGATCAATTCCCTTACTGTCCATGCTCGCGTTCGGCAGGGGCTTTTACAGGTGCCGGATAATGCTACGTCTGCCATGCGGCGGTAGCGTTATGGGCGCGTAAAGCTTCTGTCAAACGAGAGCGCGCTGCAGCCTGCTCCTTCGGCTGCCAGCGGTAAGGGAGGAGTCGAAGGAAGGCTACATACTGTGAGGTTTCGGTTTTCGAACCTTCAACAGGGTTCCTTTCTTTGGCCTACAAAACAAAAAACCGCATGTGCTCGGTGGAGCCATTGCGGAATTTCAAGCTAAGTGGTGCGCCGTGAGGGATTCGAACCCCCGACGTACTGATTCGTAGTCAGTCCCTCTATCCAGCTGAGGTAACGGCGCACATTGTCAAACGCGCTGTTAAAATGGTGCGCCGTGAGGGATTCGAACCCCCGACGTACTGATTCGTAGTCAGTCCCTCTATCCAGCTGAGGTAACGGCGCACATCGAAACAGCAACGATTATTATGCGTGAGAATCGACGATGAGTCAACACCTAATTTCGGCCAATATCAAAATTTTCGCGATTAGCGTCGCCTGGTGCCGCTAGCGAACGCGGCGGAGCAACTGAAGGGGACGGAGGTGTGTTCGCGTTTAGCCCCTTTAGGACGTAGCGCCTTGCCGTGAACGCACCTCTCCCTACAAATCTGAAAGCCGAATGCGATCGCTCCTGGCCATAAAGAAAGGACCCCGTTCGGGGTCCTTTCTTTGCGAGGCAAACGGGAAATGCTTGCCGTTGGTTTTAGTAGCTGGAGTTGCTGCCTCCGTTGGTGTTGGAGCTTGAGCCGCCGCCGTTCGTGCTGTTGTCGCCGGAGCCGCCGTTGGTGGAGCTGTTGTTGCCGGAGCCGCCGTTGGTGGAGCTGCCGGAACCCGTGCTGATGACCAGGTGCACGGTCTTGCCGGGATCGAGCTCGGTGCCGCTGGTGGGCGTCTGGCTGATGACGTTGCCCGAGGAGACCGAGCTGCTGGCCTGGTACTCGGTGGTCACCTTGAAGCCTGCGTTGTTGAGCGTGGTCATGGCGCTGCCCTCGGACTGGCCGACGACGCTGGGCACGCTCACGGCCTTGCTCTCCTTGCCCTTCGACACCACGATGTTGACGGTGCCTTCGGCCTTGAGCTTGCTGCCGCTGGACGGGGTCTGGCTGATGACGACGCCTTCTTCGACGGTGTCGGAGTACTGCTGGTCGACGGTGACGTAGAAGCCGGCGTTGTTCAGGGTTGCGGTTGCGCTGCTGCGGGTCTGGCCGACGACGTCGGGCACGCTGGTGCCCTCGGAGCCGAGCGACAGGTAGTAGGTGACCACGGTGTCCTTGGCGACCTTGGAACCTGCGGCGACATCCTGGCGCGTGATGCGGTCCTTCTCGACGCTGTCGGAGTATTCCGCGGTGCCCGCCTTGTACTTCAAGCCGTTGGCCTGCAGCAGTTTCTTAGCTTCATCTGCGGTTTTACCGACCAGGTCGGGAACCTCTATCTCCTGAGAGCCTTGTGAGACGGTCAGGTTGATGGTGGAGCCCTTCGCCTTCTTGGTCTTGGCGGTGGGGTCCTGGCTGATGACCTTGCCCGAATCGACGCTGTCGGAGTAGGACTGCGTGACGTTGCCCACCTTGAAGCCAGCGGACTGGATGGCCGACTTCGCCTGGTCGAGCGTCTGGCCGGTGACGTCGGGAACCTCGATCTGCTCGCCGGAGCCGCTGTTTCCGCCCAAGGCGAACGCGGCGATGGCGATAAGCGCGACCACGGCTGCGACGGCGGCCACTACCGCGGCCACCTTCTTGCCCTTTTTCTTCGGTGCCGTGTTGTCCGACATGTACGAATGGTTCTGCGAGCTGCCGCCGTGCTGGTTGGCGCCGCCCACCGCGGGCATGACCGCGGTGCCGTCGGGCATGGGGCCGATGTTGGGCACGTTGCCCATGATCTGCGTCTGCGCGCCGGTGAAGCCCGCGCCCAGGGCGACGGGTCGGCCGGCCAGGTAATCGTTCAGGGCCGAGCGCATGTCCTTGGCGGTTGCGAAGCGCTCCATGGGGTTCTTCGACATGGCCTTGAGGATGATGGCCTCAAGGGAGGGGTCGATCTCGGGGTTGAGCTCGCGCGGCGGCACGGGCTCGTCCTGCACCTGCTTCATGGCGACGCTGACCGCGTCGGGGCCGTCGAAGGGCAGCTTGCCCGTGGCGGATTCGTACAGCACGATGCCAAGCGAGTAGATGTCGCTGGCGGCGGTGAGCTCCTTGCCCTGAGCCTGCTCGGGGGAGATGTAGTGAGCAGTGCCCAGCACGCTGGAGGTCTGCTCCTTCGTGGAGTTCTTCGCGCGTGCGATGCCGAAGTCCATGACCTTCACGTTGCCGTCGGGCTGCACCATGATGTTCTGCGGCTTGATGTCGCGGTGGATGATGTCGAGGCCGTGGGCGACGGAGAGCGCTTGGCACACCTGGCTGCCGATCTCGGCGACCTTGCGCTGGTTGATGGCGCCGCGCTGGTTGATGGCGGTTTTCAGGTCGGAGCCGCGCACGTATTCCATGACGATGTAGTACGTGCCCTCGTCCTGGCCCCAGTCGTACACGTTGACGATGTAGGGGCTTTGCAGGTTGGCGGCGCTTGCGGCTTCCTGCTTGAACCGCTGCGTGAAGCTTTCATCTGCGGCATATTGGGGCAGCATGACCTTCACTGCCACCAAACGACCCAAGACGTTGTCTTGTGCGCGGTACACCTCGGCCATGCCGCCGATGCCGATGCGCTCGGTGATTTGGTAGCGGTTGTTGAACACCCTGCCGATCATGTTTCCGGTCACGTTTGAACTCCTTTAGGTCACATGCTGGGCGGAATTTTGAGTAAAACCCATAGTACCCCGCTCAGCATCGTTTTTCTATATTAGCCCCTGAACTTCCAAAGCTGTTTGCAAGATGTCATGAGCCTTCTGGGTGCCCACGCCTTCGTCGCCGTCCTCGATGACCACGGCAACCACTACGCCGGCGTTGTCTGCGGGTGCCATGCCCACAAACCAGCTGTCGTTGCTGTTAGCCTTCTCGGCCGTGCCCGTCTTGCCGGCAACTTCCACGCCGTTGATCTGCGCGGCGGTGCCGGTGCCTTGCTTAACAACGCCCTTGAGGATATCGCGGACGCGCTTTGCGGTGTCGGAGCTGATGGAGGTGCGCAGTTTCTCCGGCTGAGCCGTGAAGCTGCGCTGGCCGTTGGCGTTGTACACGCCGTCCACCAGGTAGGGCTTCATCTCCACGCCGTCGTTGGCGATGGCGCTTCCCACCATGGCCATCTGCAACACGGTGGCCTGCGGGCCGGCCGGGCTTTCATGGTTCATGGGGTTCACCGGCTCGCCGGCGGCTGCCCAGGCGGTCTCCCATTCGGTCATCTCGCTCGGGTCGGCCATGAGCGACGTGTACATGACGATGGGGAAGTCCAGGTCCTGGTTGAACCCGAAGCGCTCGGCGCCTTCCACCAGCTTATCGGCGCCCATCTGCACGCCCAGCTGGCCGTAGACGGTGTTCGCCGACCACCACGTGGCCTGCTCGAGCGTTTGCGTGCCGTAGCTGGTCTTGTTGAAGTTCGACACGCTGGCGTTGCCGATGGTGATGGTTCCCGGGGATGAGAACGTGGTGGACTCGCTTGCCGCATCGTCCTCGATCGCCGTGGCCAAGGTGACCATCTTGAACGTGGAGCCGGGCGCGTACAGCGTGCCCGTGGCGCGGTTGATCAGCGAGGTCTCGGCCGTGCCGGAGTTCGCCTGGGCGATCACCTGCTCGAAGTCCGCGGCATCATAAGTGGGCGCGCTGGCAAGCGCTAGGATGGCTCCGGTCTTCGGGTCCATGACCACCGCGGCGCCCTTGTTGCCGGCAAGCGCGTCCTGAGCTGCCTGCTGGATCTTCGAGTTGATGGTGAGCGTGACGTCGTTGCCGGCGGAGCCCACGCCCGCCATGTCGTTGAGCACGTCGGTCCAGCTGGCGAAGCTCTCCTGGCCCTTCAGGGTCTCGTTGTACGAAGCTTCGATGCCCGAGGTGCCGTACTGCTGCGACACGTAGCCCACCACGTGGGTGGCCAGGTCGCCGGCGGGGTAGATGCGCTCGTAGCTGCCGTCGTCGTCCACGGCGCTGCGCGCCAGCACGATGCCGTCGTAGGTGGAGATGGTGCCGCGCTCGCTCTTCGCTTCCTTGGCGAGCGTGTGGTTGTTGCCCGGCATGGTCTGGTACGAGTCGGCCTGCACCACCATGATCATGGTGAGGTTGGCCACCAGCAAGGCGAACAGCGCGCTGCACAGCAACATGCCGTTGGTCAGGCGCTTGCCCAGGCTGATGCGGCCGAGCACGCTGTTGGAGTGCAGGCTGGAGGTGGTGCCGTTGAGCATCTCGGTGCCCATGCCCGTTGCCTCGTCGCCCGCGCGCAGCAGGAAGCCCACGATGATGAAGCTGCCCAGAAGCGAGGAACCGCCCTGACTGATGAAGGGAAGGGTGAGGCCGGTCAGCGGGATGAGGCGCGTGACGCCGCCCACGATGATGAAGGCCTGCAGTACGATCATGCCCGTCAGGCCCACGGCCACGAAGCTGGACACGTCGGACTTCGCGCGCGCCGCGGTCAGGAAGCCGCGGATGGCGAAGCACAGGAACAGCAGCAGCACGCCGGCCGCGCCGAGCAGGCCGATCTCCTCGGCGATGTCGGCGAAGATGAAGTCGCTTTCCACGACGGGGATGGCGTTGAACGCGTCGGTGCCGCCCGCAAGGCCGTTGCCCAGGCCCACGCCGAACAGGTCGCCGTCGGCGATGGAGTAGAGCGCCTGACACAGCTGGTAGCCGGTGTTCTGTGCATCCGAGAACGGGTCGAGCCAGGTGTTCACGCGCACCTGCACGTGGCCGAAGGCCGCGTAGGCGGCAAGGGCGCCCACGGTGATCAGGCCCAGGCCGACTACCAGGTAGAACTTCTTGCCCGTGGCAACGTAGAGCATGAGCAGGAACACGAAGAAGAACACCATGGCGCTGCCCAGGTCCTTCTCGAACACTACGATGACCATGGCCACGCCCCACATGAGCAGGAGCGGCAGCAGCGATCGGATGTCGGGCAGGTGAAACGGGCCCATGCGCACGGTGAACACGGACAGCAGCTCGCGGTTCTCGGCCAGATAGCTTGCCATGAACAGCACGATGACGATCTTGGCGATCTCGCCGGGCTGGAAGGAGAAGCCGCCGATGTGCAGCCAGATGCGGCTACCGTAGATCTCCTGGCCAAGGCCGGGGACCATCGGCGAGAGCAGCAGCAGGATGCCCACGAGCATAAGGGTGTATTTATAGTTGGCGATTTTATCGAGGTTCCGGAACAGCGCAAGCACCACGATCATGCAGGCCACGCCCACGAACAGCCAGACCACCTGGCCTTGCGCCATGTTGGGCGCGTCCGTGAACGGCGCGATGCGCGTGATGAAGGCGATGCCGATACCCGATAGGCCGAACGCCAGGGGCAGCAGGGCCGGGTCGGCGCCGGGAGCGAGTTTGCGCACGGCAAGGTGGGCCACCACGAAGGCGGCGAAGATGCCGATGGGCACGCTGAGCGAATCGACGTTGACCTGCTGGCCCTCGTTGATGGCGATCATGACGAACAGCAGCGCGACGACCGGCGCCGCCACCAGTAGAAGGACGAGTTCTATGTTGCGACGGGACATGATGCGCTACCTCTGCGTTCCCGTGGCGGTTTGCGTGGAGACCGCCGGCGCGTTCGCGGCGGCGTCGTTGGTGGTTGCGGTGCCGCTTGCCTGCGTGGATGCGGCCTGCTCCGAGCCTTCCGGCTTGCTGCGCTGGGCCGCTTCGTCGCGATATTGCTGCACCAGGTCATGCGCGGCGTCCATGTTGTCCACGCGGATGCCCTCCTCCAGGCGCGATGCCGTGCCCGGTTGCAGGCTGTCGACGCTCACGTCGGTGACTTCTTGCTGCTTATATAAGTGCATGCCCAGGAAATCGGCGGGAATGCCCTCGTAGACGGCCACCTTGCCGTTGTCCTCGCCCAGGTATGCGGTGGTGTGAAGCCATGTGTGCACGCCCCACGCGCCGCCGCCCAGGATGGCCAGGAACAACACGAGCACCAGCGCCACGGAAAACTTCGTCTTGCGCGCCAGCTTGCGGCGGCGCTTCTCGGCGAATCCGGTGACGTTGGAGACGATGACGGTGACGTTGTCGTGGCCGCCGGCGGCGATTGCCTCGTTGACCAGCTGCGATGCGCAGCGTTGCGGGTCGGGCACGCGTCGCATGACGGCTTCGATCTGCTCGTCCTCGATCATGGACGACAGGCCGTCGGAGCATACGAGCAGGCGATCGCCCGTTTCGACGTTGATCTCGTACATATCGGGGCGCGTGTTGGGATCGGACCCGAGCGCGCGCGTGATGACGGAGCGCTGCGGATGATGGCGCGCTTCCTCGGGGGTGAGCTGGCCGGCCTCGATCATGTCGGCCATAAGGCTATGGTCGCGCGTAAGCTGCTGCAGCTTGCCGTGATGCAGCAGGTAGGCGCGCGAGTCGCCGACCTGTGCGATGATGAGGCGCTCGTTTTCCAGCATGCAAGCGGTAAGGGTGGTGCCCATGCCTTCGCGGCCGCGCCCATCGCGCGCCGCGCGGATAATCTCGTGGTTCGCTTCTTCGACGGCATGCTCCAGGGCCGCGCCGTCCAGGTCCTTCGGTGCCAGCTCGGCCAGCACGTTCACCGCTATCTCCGATGCTACCTCGCCTGCGGCGTGGCCGCCCATGCCATCGGCGACGGCGAAAAGCGGCGGGGCAACCACCAGGCTGTCCTCGTTGTGGTCGCGCACGCAGCCGACGTCGGTTCGGCTTCCGAACGTGGTGACGGCGCCTCTGCGCGTGCGTTGGGTGGAGCGGTAGGAACGTTTATCACGGGACATTATGCAAACCTCACGCGAATGGCCACGTCGCCCACGTTGACGGTGTCCCCGTTACGCAAGGCGGTGGGCTCGTTGATGAACTGGCCGTTTACGGCCGTGCCGTTGGTGGACCCCAGGTCCTCCACGAACAGGTTCTGCCCCATGAGGCTGAAGCGGGCGTGCCTGCCAGACACGTAGCCCGCGCCGATGACGATGTCGGCCCCGGGGTTGCGGCCCACGATGACCGGGCCGCGCACCACGATGGATACGCCGCGCAGCTCCTTCGGGCCCTTTTCAACCGAAAGGCTCCACGTGCGCTCGCGTTTGCGCTGGCCGCGCACCGCCCCGATGCCGGTTTTCATGATGGCGAACAGGAACAGGTACAGCAGCGCGACGAACAGCAGGCGGATGAGAAGCAGCGCGTAATCGATCACGGGGAATCCTCTCGCTTTCGCTTAGGCCAACGTGAAGACGAAGTTCGTGGACCCCATGGCGATGTGGTCGCCCTCGTTCAGCGGCTGGCTGGCGACGGCGCGACCGTTGACGTACGTGCCGTTGGTGGAGCCCAGGTCGGTGATGACCCATGCGCCCTGCGGGCTCAGGGAGATCTCGGCGTGGGTGCGCGACACGTTGATGTCGGGGATGGTGATGTCGTTGCGCGACTCGCGGCCGAGCGTGACGCGGGCGCTTGCCAGGTCGATGGCGCGGTTGGCGGCCGTGTCGATCAGGCGTGCGCGGGATGCCTGCTGCGGCTGGGCGGGCTGCTGGCCCGGGACGCCGGCGCCGGCGAACATCACGGTGTTGGCGGCCTGTTGCGGCATGGCCTGGGGTCGCGGGGCGGCAGCGGCGGCCTGACCTGCGGCGTAGCCGGCAGCGGCTGCCGCAGGGGCGGCGCCGGCGGCATAGGCGTTGAACTGGTCGACCGCACCGGCCGCGGCCTGCTGTGCCGCAGCGTAATCGGGGGCGGCAGCGGGCTGGTCCCAGGATTCCTGCGCGGGAGCCTGGTAGCCCTGGGCCTCCCAGCCGTTCCCGGCGGGCATCTGCTGATAGCCCTGGTTGCCGTACTGGTCGTATTGGTCGTACTGACCGTACTGATCATGCTGATCGTATTGGTCGTACTGGTTGAAGCGCTGGTCGGGCATGGCTGCGCCTGCGCGGCCGAACTGCTGCGCAGGGTATGCGGCGGCTGCGCCGTAGCCGGCGTTCGCCCCGCCAAGGCCGTAGCGCTCCATCTCCTCGTTGCGCAGCTGGGAGATGATGGGTGCGGCGACGGCTTCGGCGATGACGTCGAACTTGCCGTGCTTGAGGCCCTCGTCGACGATGAAGCGCACGAGCGGCTGGCCGTCCATGGTCAGGCCCTGCTCGGAGGCTTTCGCCGCCAGGTAGGTTTCCGTTTCGCCCGCGAGCGTGGGGTAGTAGCCGAACAGACGGCGGTCGTCGTCGGGGTTGACCAGCACGGTGTAGAGCGTGGGCGCGTACTGCTTGCCGGCGCCGACCATCTTCTCGCGGCGCATCTGCTTTTCGGCCTTCTTGGCGATCTGAACGGGGGAGATGGGGGCGTCGAACATCTTGTCCGCCGTGCCCTCGAACGTGTCCTCCATTTTGCCTTCGAACTTCGAGAAGATGCCCATTACCGCTCCTTGCAACGCTGTTCCATATCATGGCGGCGATAAGCCGCGAATTTACCGATGGTCCATCATGCCACAAACATAATGGCGAGATGGCGTCCTTTATGCAATCGTCATTATATTGTAAGCGGGGAAAGCGGGGAATCGCCAGGTGAAGCGCCGGGAAAGCGGGGGAGGGGGTCTAGGGCGCGGGAGCGGTGCGCGCCGGGGCGTTCGTTGCCGAAACCCTCCCATGCACGCAGGGTGCTGGTTCTGGGTTGTTTCGCAGGAAAACAGGGACTTTCGCGCCATGGTCACTGGACTTCTGGGCGGTTTTCCGAGCGCCGTAGCACAATCTTTCAGTAAAACCCCAGGTCGCGAACGCCCGGGTTCTCCGTTTGGGCGTTTTCGGCCTCCGAAACCCCCCAGAACTTGCTTCGAGTGATGGTGGGCGCCATTCGCGCCGGGCGGGCTTGGCCCCGCGTTGCTCTTGCGCCGCTATTCCGTCGGCTGGGCGTCTTCCACCATGCGCATGAGGTCCTGCTGGCTATGGACGTCGCATTTGCGGTAGATGTGGCGGATGTGCGTTTTGGCCGTGCCTTCCGAGATGTAGAGTTTCTCCTGGATGTAGGCCGCGTTATGGCCTTTGGCCAGGAAGAACAGGATCTCGGTTTCTCGGCGCGACAGGAGAAACGTGTTCGCCACCGTCTCGCACTTGCCGCGGAAGCGGCCGCCGCCGCGCGCGGGCTCGTCGGGTTTTGCGAAGCGCGCTTCCGCGACCGCCGCAGGTGCGGGCCGGGTTGCTTGCCGCTCGTGCGCAGTCGGCAGGGTAGAAGCTGCGACGCCATCGGCTCCGCTCGCATTGCCGACGGGCTGCGCAGCTGCGACGCTGTCGGTTCCGCCTGCGCGGCGGATCGGCTGCGCAGGCGCCGCGCCATCGGCTCCTCCTGCGACCTCGGCCGGTTCCTCGATCGCCGCATCCTTGGCGCGCTCGCATCCGCCGCGATCCGCAGCGGCGTTAACGCCTGCAGCGGGAACCTCGCGGGAACCTGTCTCGGTCCCCGCGCAAGCGGCGATGACCGCGGCACCGCTCGCCGTGACGCCTTCGCCCGCCAAGAGCGCACCGGCCTCCGGGCAAGCGTCGTCGTCGGCTGCCGAGGTGGCATTTGCCGATGCGATCCCTTCGCCGCCGGCAGCTCGATTGTTCGCCGACGGCACCTCTTCGCCCTCTGCAGCCTGATGACCCGAGGCTTGTTCCCACCCCGGCGCATTCCCGGCGACCGCTCGTTCGAGGGAGCCGTCCATGCCCGCAATCGCCCCGCAGTTGCGCAAACCGGCCGTGCGCTGGGACTCCTCCTTGCGCTCGAAGCTGGCGGATACGGCTTTGACCAGGGGGCATGGTATGATGATCGACTCGATCTCGCGCTCGCGGGGCAGCAGCGCGTAGGCGAACACGATGACGAGCAGCAGCAAGATCACGAGCGTCTGCTCGCCGAACGGCAGCAGGTGCGCGTAGTTCGCGAGGGCGACGGGCACGAGCGTGCCGAACATGATGGCGAACGCCATGATGGCGCGGCCCAGGCCGAATACGAAGACGGGCGACAGGCGGAAGCGCTGCGACAGGTCGGCGAAGAATATCCACATGAGGGACTCGAAGCACAGGAAGCCTACGAGCATGATCACGCTGGTCAGCGCGGCGTTTTCGGCGCTTGCGATGGGTATGAGGAACACGGTGACGGCGATGAACGGCACAAGGGGCTGGAAGAACCGACTCCAGCGGTCGCTGCCGCCGAGCGCCATGATGGTCACGAGCACCAGAACGGTGGCGCAGCCGGCGGCCAGCAGCAGCATCGGCTGTGCGCCCACGCTGGCCTTCGTCACAAGGTTCTGCAGGGAGTTCGAGCGCAGCATGCCCAGGGCGATGCCGAGCACCAGCACGGGGGCGCCGAAGCACAGGACGAACCTTCCGCGGTTGATGGGCAGCGGCTTGAAGATGGGCACCTCGTCGCGCTCATGGTAGGGCTTGGGCGTCTTCTTCAGCAGAATGGCCAGCTCAAGCAGCGGAACGCATGCGATCGCGAGGGCGGACACGGGGAAGGGCCCGTAGTGCAGCACGGTGGCGAACAGGCCGATGGCGATGGAGATGGCGATGGCCGTGTTCAGCACGATAGAGGCGCTGTCGGTGCGCGCGAACGCCGTGCCCCAGTACACGATGAGGATAGCCGAGCCGATGCCTGTCATGATGCCGGACGCTGTTTCCGCCAGCGGGATGCCGAAGAGCGGGACCGCCAGGAGCAGCAACGAGCCCACGCATGAAAACACGGCGCCGATGCAGAGCAGCTTGCGCGACGTGTATAGCTTCAGGAAGCGCTGGTCCGTGGCCGCGATGAACAGCATGGCGAACATGTAGACGATGGATGAGATGAGGTAGGGCACGGTGACGCTGCTGCCGTAAAGCCCTTCGAAGCAGGGCATGGGCCCGAACACCGATGCGGTGCCGAACATGGTGGCGTACACCCACGCCTGATGCAGGCCGTAGCCGACCGACAGCAAGCTCAGCTCGCCGAATGCGCTCTCGTCGCCGAAATCGGCGCTGAACGTGATCCTTGGAACGCGTACCCCCATACGCAAACCCCTCCCGGTATTGTGTTGTGCATCCTCTTCGCTGCTCATGATACCGGGCGATTGGGGGATGATGCGCGCGATGCGGGGTGATTTTGACGTCACCCCATCAAAGTAAGGCTTTTGACCAGCGGAAATGGAAAAATCATCCCAGGAGGATGATGCTGCGGGGGAGCGTGCTTCCCGCCAGATATCGAGTTGTTAGCCGCATAATCGCGCCCGGATGCGCGCGCGGCGGCAAAGGCGCGCGGGCCGGCTTCGCCCGTAACCGTGCACACCATGTTCTACCCGTCGGTTCGACCGTGCGCGCGATTGGGGCTGCGGCACGTCGGTTTGGTCGTACACGTTCGCGCGCGCGGCGGCAAAGGCGCACGGGCCGGCTGGCCGACCGGCCCGTATGCGCGTCGGGCGCTAGGCCACCTTGATGACCACGTTGTCGTAACGGTTGAGCTGGGTGTCCTCACCTGTGGTGCCCTGACCGTCGTGCGTGGTCTGCGTGCCCGGCTTCTGGGTCTCGGCGGCGTACACGGTTGCCGTGTACTGCTTGCCGGCCAGGTAGTCGGCCAGGCTGGTGACGTCGTAGTTGTGAATGGCCTCAAGGCCGTTCTGATTCTCGCTGGACATGACGTCCTCGTTCAGCAGGTCCTTAACCGTGCTTCCCTCGGGAACGATGACCAGCTCGCTACGAATAGCGCCGCCCTGGGCGGTTTCGTCCAGCACGCACGTGACCTCGTACACTCCCTTGCTTTCCACCTGGACGCCCTCATCGCTGTGGACGTAGTAGAACGCATAGGCCGGCACGGCGATCATCGCGCACGCGCAGCACGCGACCGCGATGGCAAGAAGCTTCTTGCCCCAAGATACGTTTGCCATTTGAGCCTCCCTTCTCGTAAGAGTCGAGGAATGGAAGCCCCGCTTTCGGCAACGTGGTTCGCAGTATACGGGCGCGCAGCTGCCGAGGCAACTGATTCGCAAGCCTGTGACCTGGGGAAATATGGAATCAGCCCCCGCGTATGATGCTGCACGCGCCTTGGATGCCGCGGATGTGGCGACAACTTCGCCATTTTAGGGTTTGCAAGATGATGGCCCGCTTCCCGCGCTTCCTATAATGGGCGGCAGCGAAGAGGAAACACGCCTGCGACCTGGTGGTTCGCAGGCGATTGGCCGCGCGTTCGAGGTGAACGCCGGCCGGCCCTGCGCCGCGTGCCGGGGCCCGACGTAGAACAGGGGGATTTGCAATGGCCGAAAATCAAATTGCTGATTTATGGGACGAAGAGGACGAGTTCGACCCGCTGGCCGTGGACGACCTGGAAATCAACCAGGAGGACATGGACGACGACAACCCGCTTGATACGGTGGACTATCCCACCATGCGCAATATGCCCGAGGACATGCAGCGCGAGTCGGTGTACAGCCCCGAGCGCCAGGGCGGTGCCGTGCAGGCCGTGCTGGCTATGCTCGATCACAACCCGGCGCGTCGCCCGGTGCTGGTTTCCATTCTGGGTTGGTGCGAAGGCGGTTGCGTGAACAGCGAGCTTACGGAAAAGGTTGACGCGCTGCAGGCCGACAACCGTTCCGTGTACGGCACCACCACGCTGTGCCGCATGCTGGAGCGCGCCGGAGCGCTTGAGCTGGAGATGCCGGAAACGTCCGAAGAGCGCGAGGACGCGGCCGAGGGCGTTGAGTACCTGGAAATCAAGGAGCGCGTTGACCCCACGTGGCGCACCACCGAGGCCGGCAGCGCCGTGTTCGCCCAGATGACTGATGGTTCGGCGTTCCGCGACATGGTGTTCAACCGCGACGTGAAGTACCTAGAGGTATACCGCGCGGTCATGAACTTCGTGGATGCCGCGCCGCGTTCGAAGGACGACATCGAAACGCTGGTGGACGGGTTCGACGTGGTGAAAAGCCCGCGCCGCTTCGGTGGTCACTTCATTGACATGCTGGAGAAAACCGACGCGCTGCATTGGAAAGATCACTCGTGGCAGCTGACCGACCTGGGACGCAAGATGATCCCCGAGGTTGAAGCCGCGTGTGCGAAGAAGGGGGAGTAACCGATGGCTGAGAACATGGCTGCAGCACCCGCTGCTGAGGAAGAGATGGACCTGGCTGCGCTGATGGATGGCCGCGCTCGTACGTACGGCCTGATGGCGCGCCTGTTTCTGAAGGAAGTTGACAAGGCTGCGCTGACGGAGCTGCAGGGCATGCGCTTCCCGGCCGCCACGGGCAACGCCAAGGTGGACGAGGGCTACCACATGCTGTACGACTACCTGCGCACCAGCTGGGACGACAGCATCAACGAGCTTGCCGTCGATTATGTGCGCACCTTTATCGGCCACGGCGTCAACGGCTTCTCGGCGGCGTACCCGTTCGAGAGCGTGTACACCTCCGAGCGTCGTTTGATGATGCAGGAAGCGCGCGCCGAGGTGCTGCAAACGCTGCGCGAGAACAACCTGAAGCGTGGTCGTTGGACCGAGGGCGAGGACCACATTGCCCTTGAGCTGGAGTTTATGCAGCGTATGGCCATGCGCACGGCCGAGGCTCTGCGTGCCGGCGACGAGGACAAGGCCATCGAGAAACTGCGCACGCAGCAGAAGTTCGCGCAGGACCACCTGCTGAACTGGCTGCCCATGATGACCGAAGACATGCGTCGCTTCGCGCGCACCATGTTCTACCAGGGTTTGGCCCAGCTGGTCATGGGCTATGTGGAAGAGGACGCTGACCTGCTGGAAGAGCTGCTGGACAGCGTGGAAGAGGCTGCGTAGTGGCGGCGCGTTGCCGCCGCGTTATAGGAAGCGCTGCGCTGTGCGTGGCGCTGGTTGCTGGGCTCGGCGGGTGCGCCGGGTTCAGCCCTGTTTCGGGGGCGGATGCACAAGGTGGTGCGTCGGCGGGTGTCGAGAAGCAGGCGGCGGAGTTGTCGCTGGTGCACGAGGGTGCGTTGACGGTGGCGTGCCCGTTGGACTGCCTGCCGTATTTTCAGGATGCCAACGGCGTGCAAACGGGGTTCGGCTGCGAGCTGATGGATGCGGTTGCGCAGCGGCTTGACGTTGAAGTTGCCTGGTCGAAGGCAGATTCGGCTGATGCGGCGCTTGCGCGTGCGCAGGTGGCAGGGCAGACCGTTCGTGGTGCGCAGGTGCGGGCCGACGCGGCCATGACGGTGGCGGATGCCGTAAGCGGGCAGGTTGGCAGCGTTGTTGCAGATGACGCGTCGGGCATGGTGCGCGTTCCGTTCGTAGACGTGAGCCAATGCTTGGTGGCAAAGAAGTCTTCCGCTGTTGAAAGCGTTGATGACCTGGGCGGATGTAAGGTCGGCGTGCTTGCAGGCTCACCCGGCGCTGCATGGGCGGCATCTTCGCTTGCTGATGTACAACTAGTTGAGTACAACAACGTGGTTGAGCTGTTTTCGGCGCTGCAGGCGCGTAATGTGGATGCCGTTGTGGCTGATGAGCAGGCCGCGAACTACCACTTGCGCGTGTCGTATGGCGATGAGCATGTGGTGCAGCACATCGAAGGGACCGACGCGGGCTATGCGCTGGCGTTTGACGCTGGCAACGAGGCGCTGGCGCAGGCTGTGGCGCAGGCGCTTTGTGCGATGCGGGAAGATAGTTCCTACCAGCAGCTTTGCGACGCGTGGTTCTCCGAGGCCGACAATTCGCGCGGCAAAGTTGAAGCTCGTACGCCCGAACAGGGTGCCCCCGGTCACGACAAAGGCGGCGGAGTGTAGGCGAAACGCTGCGCGATGGTGTAGGCTAGGGCGCGTTACTGTTTTCGGTTGAAAGGGTTTCGCCATGAGGATCTGCGTGTTCGGCTCGTCGAGCCGAGATCTGGATGCGCTGTACATCGATGCCGCTTACGAGCTGGGACGCACGTTGGCCGAGCATGGGCACGGCCTGGTGTTCGGCGGATACGACGTGGGCCTGATGGGCGCGGTCGCGCATGGCGTGGGCGATGCGGGCGGCAGCGTCATCGGCGTGGTCACCGAGGGCCTGAACAAGAAGGGCCGCCCCGTGTACCCGTGCACCGAGCTGATCTGCGAATCCGACCTGGCCACTCGCAAGACGCGCATGACCTCGCTGGCCGACGCCTTCGTCACCTTGCCTGGCGGCCTGGGCACGTTCGACGAGTTCTTCGACATCGTCTCCCAGGTGAAGGCCGGCGAGCTGGATGCCAAGAGCGCCATCCTGAACGTGGGCGGCTATTTCGACCCGCTGGTCGAGATGCTCGACCGCGCGACCGCCACGGGCCTTAACTCCACCGATTGGCGCAGCAACTGCGACGTGTTCGATGCCTCCGAGCCGCTGGCGGCGTGGCTGGAAGCGTAAATAGGTAACGAAACGCTTCCGTTTCCCATAAATACCCGCCTGCATCTAGCACTCGTGGGCAAAGAGTGCTAACTTTCTTTGGTAGCAAATATTGTTATGCACGTGCTCAAGGAAGGGGCTCATAGCATGGCTAAGGAAATCGCATACGACAACGAGACGCGCGAGAAGCTTGCGACCGGTGTGGCGAAGCTGGCCGACGCGGTGCGCGTGACCATCGGCCCGAAGGGCCGTTACGTCGGCATCACCAAGAAGGGCGAGCGTCATCCCAACGTTTCCAACGACGGCGCTACCGTTGCCGCACATGTGGGCGCATACGACCATGTGGAGAAGATGGGCCTGCAGGTGGTCCGCGAGGCCGCGACCGCTGCGAACAACGAGGCCGGCGACGGCACTTCCACGGCAACGCTGCTTGCCGACGCCATCGTGCGCGAGGGCGTGCGCTACGTTACCGCCGGCAACGACCCGCTGGCGCTGCGCCGTGGCATCCAGAAGGCCGCCGACATCGCATCCGACGAGCTGCTGAAGGCCGCCACGCAGGTGACCACGCGCGAGCAGATGGCTGAGATCGCCACCGTTTCCTCGGGCGACCCCGAGATCGGCGCGAAGATCGCCGAGGCCCTGGACGAGATCGGCCAGGACGGCGTGATCTCCGTTGAGAAGTCCACCAAGTTCGGCATCGACCTGGAAGTCAAGAAGGGCATGCTGTTCGACCGCGGCTTCATCTCCCCGTACATGGCCGACGACATGGGCTCCATGACCGGCGAGCTGGAGCAGCCCTACATCCTGATCACCGACCAGCGCCTGGCCGACAACTTCAAGGACGTCGTGCCCGTGCTGGAGGAGGTCATGCAGTCCGGTCACCCGCTGCTCATCGTTGCCGACGACGTGCGCGGCGAATCCCTGAACTCCCTGCTCATGAACCGTCAGAAGGGCACGCTCATCAGCGCAGCCGTCATGTGCCCTGGCGCCGAGGAGCGCCGCAAGGCAGAGCTGGAGGACATGGCCATCCTCACCGGCGGCGAGGTCATCTCCCCTGAGCGCGGCCTGTCGCTTTCCGACGCTAGGAAGAGCATGCTCGGCCGTGCCGCAAGCGTGCAGATCACGAAGAGCCGCACGCTCATCATCGGCGGCAAGGGCAAGCAGGAAGGCATCGAGAAGCGTTGCGAGGCCATCCGCAACGAGCTGAAGAACCCGCATTCCGACTACGAGCTGGACGTCATGCGCGAGCGCTTGGCGAAGCTGTCCGGCGGCATCGCCGTCATGAGCGTCGGCGCCGCAACCGAGACTGAGATGAACGAGATCCGCAGCCGCATCCAGGACGCCCTGCGCGCAACGCGCTCGGCTGCAAGCCAGGGCCTGCTGGCCGGCGGCGGCGTTGCCCTGATCCAGGCGTCCAAGGCGCTTGATCAGGTGGAAGTCGCCAACGAGGAGGAGCGCTTCGGCGTGGACATCCTGCGCAAGGCCCTCGAGGAGCCCATGCGCGCGCTGTGCAGCAACGCCGGCTACAACGGCGACGTGGAGGTTGCCAAGGCGCTCGAGGCGCAGCCCGGCTTCGGTCTGGATTGCGAGACCGGCAAGTACGGCGACATGATCGCCATGGGCGTTGCCGATCCGGCCAAGGTCACCGTCACGGCCCTGCAGGCTGCCGCTTCCGTTGCCTCGCTCATCCTCATCACCAACTGCAGCATCACCGAAGCTGACAAGAAGGACGAGGAAGAGAAGTAGCAGCAACGCCAGCAACTGCTGCGCTGACAGGGGAAGCGATTTCCCCAGCGCGAAGCCCCGGCTTCGCCAGCCCCTTTCAATAGAGCACGCTCAACGGGAGTCCCACAGGGGCTCCCGTTTTTATACGGAACACGAAATCGTATAAAGAAGCGCTCGAAATCGCGCGCTAAATTATACGAATCCCGGAAATCGTATAAAGTAAATGGGATTCCAAGCCCCTTCTTTATACGAATCGCGAAAACGTATAACTAAAGAGCTGAAGGTCAACCAGCGTAAGCCCGTGACGTTCGGGCTTGCGCAGCAGTTCAAGGACGAGTTCGGGGTAGTGCCGGTGGTTTGGCACAATCTTTTCGAGTAGGGGTTCATCGTGTGCAGAAGGTTCACGGTCGTTACGTGGGATGAGGTTGCGGAAGTCGTGCGTGAGCTGCAGGCGGATTCGCCTGTAAACGCGCAGCCTGATTGGCCCGCGCGTCCGATAGTTGGCGAAGGTGTGGTAGCGCAGGTGGAGCCGGGCGAGGATGCGTTCCCGGGCGCAGGCGTTGACGTGATTGTCCGCAGGCCGGAAAGTCAGCTGGCTGTTGAGCGGTTGACCTGGGGATTTCCTGTCGAATGGCAGCAGCGTCCCGTGTATAACACGCGTTTGGAAACGGCGATGGGGCCGAACCCGGGCATGTGGGAACAACCGATCGTGCAAGGTCGTGGCGTAGTGGTGACTGGCGGTTTCTTTGAAGCGCATGCAACCCAAACGGTGCGCAGCCCGAAAACGGGGCGGCAGATCAAGCAGCAGTACCGTTTCGAAAGCGGCGAAGGCGTGCCGCTGCTGCTGGCAACGGTATGCGGGCAAGGCTGCTTCTCGGTGGTGACCACGCGTCCGAACGCCAGCGTTGCGCCCGTGCACAACCGCATGCCCCTGGCGCTAACGTCCGCCGGGGCGCGTTGGTGGCTGTGTGCGCCATGGCCCAGCCTGGTAGCCAACTGGCAAAAGCTAGCAAATCGCGAAAGGTTCGCGTTAACGGCCGCCCCGGAGCAACCGCCAGCCCCGGTAACGTTCGGGCAGGGAACGTTGTTCTAAGGGGTGCGACGTTTGCGGGCTGTGAGTCGGGGCTTGCTGCCGTGCAATGAAGCTTCGCATTGGCCTCTTCCGCCGGATTGCTTGTTGTCGAACAGGGTGGGCGCTGGCACAATTGCAGTATGACTTCGAGAGATGCAAACATATCGACTATGGTGGAAACGGCGGAAGTGCCGTTTCCTCTGACGCGCATCGATGGCTCGATGTGCGTTGACGACTTTCTTCCATACACGAACCTGTCGATCGAGCGTGCGTTACGTTTGATCCCTCTCGAAGATGACCCCCAGAGCCATCGAAACTTGTATGCATGGTTCATGAATGAAACGGGGAAAATAGGCTCTCGATACCACGGTAAGAAGTTGCCTGGAGTTGAGTTCCCGCATGTGGCGCAGCGTGGGATCCATGTGCCGAGCCGCCATAGATATGCGGCAACGGTGACGGTTGCCTATAACAGCTTATATAGAGGGAACAGCGACGGTACCCGAATCGATTTGGGCGATGGGACATGGGTCTTGTACTATTCGGCCCATCAAAATAATTCCGGTGGAACGACCGACATGCAATGGAACCAAAAGCTGGTGAATTGCTTGATGGATGGCGTTCCCGTTGGCGTGTTCCTTCAGCAGAACTCGTCTTCGAGTTCATATCTGCGCTTTCTTGCATTCGTTGAGGAATTCAATCCCGAGAACGAGTTGTTTACCTTGCACGGGCCCGTTACGCCCGAGACCGAGCATTTGTTTGCGAGTGCGGCTCCGCAAGCCGAAATGAAGGATTCGGTAGCGGTTGATGAACGGCTTCGAGCGAATGGGGTTGGCGATCCGGAAAGCATGGAAGAGGACCGTCGCCGTTTTTCCGTTGCTCGTCGTATGGTGCGTCAAGGGCAGCAAGCGTTTAGAAAAGACCTGTTCAAGGCTTATGAAGGGCATTGCGCGGTTACGGGGTTCGATACGAACGAGGTGTTGCAGGCAGCGCATATCCTTGATTACCGCGGAACTCAGAGCAATGTTGTAGAGAACGGTATTTTGCTGCGTTCCGATATTCACTTGCTATTTGATAGCTATTTGCTGGGTATTAACCCTGCTTCGATGCGTCTGGAAGCAAGTTCGCGGATTTCGGACGGACCATACGCAGATCTTGATGGTGCTCCGCTGTTTTTGCCTAAAGAGAAGGCATTGCGCCCGAACGAGAATTTCCTTATCGCGAAGTACAAGCGTTTTAAGTGTTGCGTTTGATCCTGGCATAACGCCGTGGCATTTCTCTCGGCTGAAGATGAATGCCGCGCCGTTTTGCCTTTCTTTCGTTTCCCTAGCGATTTCTATCTGTTGTGATCCGTTGGTAAGCGGCTGTTCGTCGTGCTTATCGAGGATCTCCCCATGTCAACTTACGGTTTGCAGATGCCGCAGGGGGAGTAGCCTTGGGCTATGAGTTGGTCGCGGGTGCCGGTGAAGTCCTGTTTGTTCGCGCTTGAGATATCGCTGGTGGCGGAGCAGTCGGGCTTGTGGAACTTCTTGTTCTTCACGTTTAGGATGTAGTCCTGCTGCTCGGATGCGCTTTGGTTGCCGGTGCTGTTGCTGCTGGCTTCATCGCCGCTGCCGTCGGCGCTGCCGGCGTCGCTCTCGTTCCCGCTGGCGCTTCCGGCTGCTGCCTTATCCGCTTGTGATGCCGCTGCGTTGGTGATGGTGGCGCTGCCTTTGCTGGTGACCTGCGGGGTTTCGGACGACTCCCAGCTTTCGCCGGTCACGTAGTCGATGGCCACGCCCGGTTCCACGTTGTACACGAACACGTTGAACTGCACGGCTTCGCCGTTGTCCTCCACGGACTTCGCTTCCATCTGAACCCCGCGCGCCACCAGGTCGTTTGCGGCGAACAGCGGGGTGACGCGGTAGAGCACGTGGTTGCCCGTGCTGCGCACGTAGTCGCCCACCAGCTCCTCGTAATACAGCATGCCCACCGCGTTGAAGGTGCGCGTGCCCGTGATCAGGTTCTTCTCGTTGGCGTTCTCCCCGCACAGCTGGTGCGCGATTAGGTGGCTGCGGTTGTACAGCATGCCGTCGTCGACGAAGCTGTATTTGCGCTGCACCCAGCCGCTCGGGTGCACTTGCGAGATGTCGCCGCGTTTCTCGTTGGATATGGTGTCGGGCCCGATTTGCGCGAAGGCGGGGCCGCAACGGCCTTCGAAATCTAGGTCGCTGAACTGCATGAACGTCCCGCGTGCCTCGTCCTGCGCCGTGAACCCGGGCTCGCCGTGGTTGATGTCGATGCACAGCGCACCGGTGTACGCGGGAATATCGGCGATGGTCGCCTGGGCGGATTGCGCGCTGTCGGAGTCGGTGGCGCCTGAACCGCCGTACGTGCTGCTGATGGAGCTGCCGTTGCCGGTGGAGCTATCGCCGATCCTGATGGAGCAGCCCGTTGCGGGAAGCGCGAACGAGAACGCCAGCGCCAGAGCCGCTAATGCTGCGGCGATGCGCTGGGGAAGCGGGAGCGTGCGGGTATCTTTCAACGGCGGCCTTTCTGTTTGCGTTGCGCGTCGATTGTAGCGGACGCGTTTGATGGTCGCGTGGGGCTTGTGCGCCCCGTATACGGAACAGCCCGTCTGCGACAGGTGGCGCAGGCGGGCCGCTGGAACGTTGATGCTAGCCGAATCGCCGTTTGATCTGGCGTTATTGGCAGACCTTGCCTGGGTTCAGGATGTTGTTGGGGTCGAACACGCGCTTGATGCCGGCCATCAGCTCGATGGCGGTGTCGCCCAAGTTCTCGCGCAGATAGGTGCGCTTGGCGTGGCCGATGCCGTGCTCGCCGGACACCTGGCCGCCCAGCTCGGCGCACTTGGCGTACGCGGCCTCCATCACCTTCGCCGACTGCTCCAGGAATGCGTCCTTGTCCATGTCCTCGTTCCCGCAGCAGTAGATGTGCAGGTTGCCGTCGCCGGCGTGGCCGAACGAGCGGATGCGCACGCCGTGCCCCTCGCCGACGCCCAGCACGAAGCTGAGGAACGACGGGATCTTGTCGACGGGTACCACCACATCCATTTCGTCCAAGAAGCGCGTGTCGGCTTCGATGGCGGTCAAAAACGCGCTGCGAACAGCCCAAACGTCGCGCTTGTCGGAAGGCTGGCTGAGTACCAGCGTGTCGAAGGCGCCCGACTCGTCGGCAATGCCCGCCAGCACCTCGGCGCGCTGGAAGATCTCGTCCTCGTCGTTGCCGTCGAGCGTGACCAGGATGTACGCACCGACTTCGCGGTCGTTGACCTTGGTGGGGATGATCTTCGTGCCGCTGAAGTTCGCGGCGGAATCCACGATGTCGCGCTCCATGAACTCGATGGATTGCGGGTTCAGACCGGCGAGCTTGATCTTCGGCACCGTGCTGATGGCGCCCTCGATGTTCTCGAACGGAAGGATGAAGCTCATGTCCTCCTGCGGGTTGGGAATCAGCTTCATGGTGAGCTCGGTGATGACGCCGAGCGTGCCTTCCGAGCCGATGATCAGGTGCAACAGGCTGTAGCCGCTGCTCGCCTTCGTCACGGGACGGCCCAGTTGCATCACTTCGCCGCTCGGCAGGACCACGGTCATGGCCAGCACGTAGTCGCGTGTGGTGCCGTACTTCACGGCGCGCATGCCGCCGGCGTTGGTGCTGACGTTGCCGCCGAGCGAGCCGGTCTTCTCGCCGGGGTCGGGCGGGTACATGAAGCCGTGCCCGATGGCGTCGGCGGCCAGGTCGCACAGGCGCACGCCGGGCTGGACGCGCACGTTCAGGTTGCTCATGTCGTAGGCGATGATCCTGTCCATGCGCATGGTGCACAGGACCACGCCGCCGAGCACCGGGGTGCTGCCGCCCACCAGGCCGGTGCCTGCGCCGCGCACCGTGACGGGGATGCGGTTCTCGTTGCACAGCTTCATGATGGCGGACACTTCCTCGGTATCCGCGGGCATCACCACGGCATCGGGCATGTGCGTGCCGTAGATGGGCATCTCGTCGTGCGCGAAATCCTCGTTGATGTCGTCGGCGAGGTAGCAGTTGTCCTTGCCGACAATGGCTTTGAGCTCTAGTACCAGCTCAGGTGTCAGTTCGTTGTACTCGGTCATGCGTGCCTTCTTGCGTTTCCATTTGCGGCTGCGGGGCTTGGCCGCGCGCCGGTGGGCTGTGCTCCTTGGACGGGCATGCGCATGCGTTGCGTTTGCGGGCCGGGGGCGTCGTCTACCTTGGTGCGTTGCGGCTTCGCCGAGCGTTGTCGCGCCATTGATAACCGTTCCATGATAGGCATGCCCGCATAAATCCGAGGTGCCGAGTAGGGTATCTTCGAAAAATTTTCGCGCGGGAAGGGAAGGCGCCCGTATTCGCCGGTGTGCGGCCGTGCTGCAGTGCCCTGCAATATAATGTGCGCATGACTAAAACGCAGCTGATACTCAATCGATACAAGCCCCTTGCCAAGGCGGGGGCCGGCGGCTTCGGCACGGTGCAGGTGGCATGGGATACGCGCATCCAGCGCAAGGTGGCCATCAAATGCATCCCCCTGTCCGAGGCCGAGTTGTTGCGCGCCGCCCTTCCCGGGGCCGATGCGCTTGACGTTTCCTCTGATGAACGTGGCGAAAGCTCGGCCGGCTCGCAGGACTTCGGCGGCGCGTCGGGCACGCGTGCAACGGGTTCCGCGGCTTCTTCGGCGGCCGCCGTCGACCCGGCGGACGTTCCCCCGTGGGAGGATTTGCCCGAGGAAGCGGGTTTTGCGGGCGCCGAGGATGCTGGGGTCTTCGACGGCTCCGATGCGCCGGCGAAGCCGGCGAACGTTTCCGCCCTCGAAGCTGGCTCCGGTTTTGCGGGCCCGTCGCGCGTTGATTCGTTCCCCAGCCAGCTTTTGCCTGGTCAGTCGGTCAGCCTGACGGATACGGCAGACCCTGCAAGCCGCCCGCTGGTGCGCACGCTCTCGCGCATCCCGGGATTGGACGAGGCCCGCACGGCGGCCATGCTGTCGGACCCCAGCATCGTCGCGGTGTACGACTTCGAGATTCAAGACTCCACGGCGTACCTGATCATGGAGTACGTCGAGGGTATGACGCTCACCGAGCTGCTGCGCGACCACGACGATCGGCTGACGCTCGATGTGGTCGCTGCCGTGTTCGATGCGGTGGCGCATGCGCTTGAGGTGGCGCACGAGAACGGCGTGCTGCACTTGGATATCAAGCCCGACAACATCCTGATCAACGCGTCGGGCCAGGTGAAGGTGACCGATTTCGGCTTGGCGACCTTGGCCGACGCGCAGGGGTTCGGCGCGGCCGGCGGCGGCACCGTCGGTTACATGCCGCTTGAGCAGATGCGCCAGGAGAATCTTGACGCGCGGTGCGACGAGTGGGCGCTCGCGTCGGTGACGTACGAGATGCTTGCGGGCGAGAACCCGTTCTTGGCTCCGAATCTGTTCCAGGCGCAGGAGGCCATCGAGGATGGCGAATTGGTGCTGCCATCGCTGTGCTGGGACAACCTCGACCCGGCCGCGGACGACCCCATCTTTTACGCATTGGACCCCGAGCGCGAGGAGCGCTACGAGACGGTGGCGGATTTCGCTGAGGAGCTTTCGCCGTTTTTGGGCGACCCGGCGAAGGGCCGTGCGGAGCTGGCCGACATCGTTGCCGGTCCGGAAGAAGAGGAGGAGCCTGAGCCGCAGCCTCGCGAGCCCGGCATCCCGTTGCGCGACCGCATCACGCCTGAGCTGCTATTTCTCGGCTCGCACGCGTGCGGCGCGGCGGGATCGGCGTTGCTGGCGTTTTTGTCGTTGCAGAACATCTCGCAGACCGAAGGGTTCGCTAACCCGTTGTTCTGGGGGTTGCTGCTGCTCGTCACCCTTGCCGGCGCGCTTCGACCTCACCTGGGCGCGCTTTTGGGATTCGTTTCCCTGTCGGCCATGCTGGTGATGTGCGGCGTGCCCGCTGCGGGATGCGTGCTGCTGGCGGGTACCGGCGTATGGTGGTGGTACCTGGGTCGCGCGGGCGATGCGACCGCGAACGCTGCGCTGGCGACGCCGCTTGCCGGCGCGATCGGGCTGGGGCCGCTCGGCCCGTTAGCGGCGGGTTTTGCGCTGCGTCCGGTTGCGGCGATGGCGACCGCGGCGTTCCAGGTGCTGTGCGGGTTCATGCTGGCGGGCTTGGGAAGCGCCTCGTTCATGGGATGGGATGTGCTTTCCACCTGGCATTTCTCGACGGCGGCCTTCGCAAGCGATGCGGTCATCGACCGGATGGCGGCCATGTTGACGGAGCCGGGCACGTGGATCATGGCGGCAAGCTGGGTGCTGGCGGCGGGCGCGTGCGCCTTGCTGCGTTGGCGCCCCACGCGGCTGTTCGCGTCCTTCGGCGTGCTGGCGGGCGC